>Ga0302320_10000102_pt1 | contig 171581 bp, 171 predicted proteins | sample Bog_T0_3_FD_202130 | JGI IMG/M metagenome (GOLD analysis project Ga0302320, IMG submission 202130) | Peat permafrost microbial communities from Stordalen Mire near Abisko, Sweden - Bog_T0_3 | ecosystem: Environmental > Terrestrial > Soil > Wetlands > Peat | place: Sweden: Abisko, Stordalen... | reverse complement strand
TAGTGGAATTAATGGAAATATTTCCCCCTTCAGCCGTATTATCTGATGCTTTCGCTGAAGTAAGAGATCCTGAAGACAAAACAACATTGCCGCCATCGGCAACGATCTGAATGGAACCATTATTATTAACAAGGCTATTCGCCTGGATCACACCGCTGTTATTAACAGCATTGTCAAAGATCCCGTTTAAGATCTTAGCATTCAATAAAATAGCTCCACCATCCGCTAAAATTGAACCGGAGTTTTGAATGGCCGAGGTCATTTTGGCCCCATCAGGACCAAAGACACCATGGCTAACCGCATCATTGATGGTGACAGAAATATCACTATCATCATCCAAAGCTACGGTCAATTTTTCACCAGCTGCTAAAAGGACACGGCCTAATTTAGCTTCTATCACACCTGAGTTATTGATAGCATTGGACAACAATAAAACATATCCGCCATTGCAAACGTGAATATGACCTTGATTAATAATCCAGGCAGATTTACCTTTTTGATGGAAATTATATTTGCCAGCTAAAAAATCACTATTGGAAATATCCAAAGTTGATGCTACTAAGGCATTAGCATTTACTTGAGAATTTGGCCCAAACAAAATACCATTACGGTTCACCAAAAGAACAGTACCGTTAGAGTTCAATATCCCATATATTAGGGAAGGGTTAATACCTGTCACCCGCTCTAAACTTCTACCGCCACCAGCTATATTGATATCAACAGTGAAGCCATTGCCAATACCAAAACCTTTCCAATTATTAATTGAATTAGCTGTAGTATTGACAGTCATTGTGGTGCCAGTCACACCTACAGAGGTACTACCTGAGACTGTAGATTCTCCATATGGCAGATTACTTCCAGTCCCATCGCCGCCTGCATAGGAAAAGTTGGATTGCAGAAAGAATAAAGCAAAAATGACAATTGCATTTAAAACTTTATTTTTCCGTAAGTTGCTGTTTCTCATATGCTTTGGCCTCTGTATTAATGGGTAACTAAAAAAATTTAGCCTTAGATAGCGCTTTCCTGAATGGGTATAAAAAAGGATAACATATTATCTACTATTATGCAAATTCAATAGACTTCTATAACTTGTTGATATAAAACAACTTGAGAGCATTTTAAAATATTTCTGAATTAAAAAACTAGAACTGCTTACTAACTTGTAATAAAGTATGCTCATCCCTATTACTACCCGGTAAAGCTGTTACAGGCCATGAAAAATCAACCCTGAAAAAGAAATCTTCCGGTAATGTTACGCGTACACCGCAACCATAGCTGTTAAGGGTCTCTTGTTTTGGAAGCCCAGCCGGTTCCCTCGATGTAACATGTCCCCAATCAAAGAAAGTGGCAAGTCTCAAAGCATCATATAACTTGGCAGTAGAATATGGTATTTGCAAATCCTTAGGGATCCCATATACAGGGAAGCCGAGTTCAGCAGTAGCACTCTGACCATTGTCTCCAACAGCTGTTCCCGGGTCAAAACCGCGAACATTGTTAATACCTCCCAACTGAAACTGCTCAGTTGCATTTAATACATGGGAAGCGAACTGGCCTTCAGCCTTAAGAAGCAAGGTAGAATCCAACGGCAGTCTTTGCAAACGCAGATAATCCACCACATCCTTGGTAAATTTATCGCCAGCACCCGGCACACTGGAGTTGGGATCCACTCCCATTGAACCCCCCATGATATCAGGGATGCCATTATCAATTTCGTTGTTAAAAATATTACGGCCATTAAAACCATCGGTGTAATCCACATTAAAACTTGCCTTGGCCACACGTTCAAGATCACGGCTGCTTTCAGACCCTAAAATAAAGTTGAATACATCTTTATAATCAAATCCCAAACTAGCTACAATTTTTAATTCCGGCTCATTGTAAAGAGTTTGATTAACGAACCCGCCATAAACATCTGATTTGCCGCGATCATCCAAAGGTCTGAACTCTTTCTGCAATTGGATCTGATTACGGGTGGAATAAATACCGAATTGTGTCGTGTTAGTAAGCGGCACCAAATAACGGATGGATTCTAATTTGTATGCCTCCCTTTCGGCCTGCTGATACTGAAAGGTCAAAATATCATCAAAGCCTAATAAATTATCATCTGTGGCAGTACCGCTGTAGTGAGCTCTCTCCAAATATCTAGACCCAAAAGTATCATAGCTAAAACCAACATGGATAGGCAATTGATCTTTGACATTAAACAGCACATCTGTTTCTCCGGGATTTTGTCCAGGAGTTAAAACAGTTTTAACATTACGGTCCGGATATTGATTGATGTTGTAAAGATCTGAACGTAATTTATTGTAATTAAACGGTTCGCCTTTTTTAAGAGTAACACGTTTAGTAAATAAGCTTTTTCTAAAATAATGATTCCCCCTGACATCCAATTCACCCATAAGGCCTAAGACAACATTAAGCACCAAGGTATTGTTGACCACTTTTTGCGGAGGAATAATGGCACGGGTTGTGATGAAACCTTTTTTACGAAAAGCATCAGTGATCAGATCAGCCACTTTTTGCATATCAGTGACTGTTAATTCTTTGCCTTCAAAAGGCTTTATGATGGAATTTATTTCAGATGGGGGAAGGATGGTGTTGCCTGTAACAATGATCTTTGTGATCAGTGTTTTTGCATTATTAGCAGCCTGCGGCTGTGTTGGCGCAACTGGTGCATTTTCAACCTTTGGAAGAGGCTGTTGTACTTTTTCATTAAGTTGACGTTCACGTTCCTGCTGTTCACTTAAACCTTCCTGACCGCTGGCTTGCTGTGAAACTGGCGGTATAGCGGCAAAGATCCGGGGAGAAAAACTAAACAATGAAATCAGAAAAAAAATGAATAGACGTTTGTTTAGCAAAACTACCTCCTAGTGATTGATTGTCAAATTTCAGAAAATTATTTTATCAATGAAACCGTGAAAGTCAAACATTTTCTATCGACATGATAGTCTATTGAAACCAGGGCTTGATACCCCCCTTGTTCATAGATTTGCTGAACTTGTTGAAGGATTGTATCCATATCTGCTGCAGATAGATGCTTCTTTCGGTAAGGTTTAAATAATTTAAGAAACTGTCTTTTATCCCCTAATACAAATCCCTCTATCCTGATATCGTTGATAAAGGTGCGCTGTGCTGTTGTGTCAGCTTGTGAGGCAGCGGCATTTTGGGCAATTACAGGCATTGATATAAAGAACATTAAGATCAATAAACAATATCGCATAATTTATTCTCCTGATTTTGCTACTGTCAATTCTTTGGCCATTTCTCCACCCAAAGAACAAAATAGATCAACCTTAATAACATCCCCCACTTGGGCAGTCACAGGCACATCATCATTAAATTCATTGTTATCATTTTGTTTGAAATAATTCAAAGTGGAAACTTGGGCATCATTGACATATACATTCATCAAACGCACATAACTTTTTTCCAAATCGAATGAAGGATGAATTGCCACCACATGCAAAGAACCTTTTGCCTGATCATAACTCAAAGTTATACTAGTTGGCGGTGTAGCAAAACTTAAAGTAGCGGGAAGAACAAATAGGCAAAACAATAAGAAGATTTTTTTCATAACCGGTATATCCCTCCTGTAAGAAAAAAATAAATGATCTTTTCTCCCCAGAACAAACTTATTAAAGCTCCACCCACTAAGAATGGACCGTAAGGTATATATTTTGTTTCGTGCGGCTTTTTAGTAAGAAAACTTTTGATCATCCCAAACAGAGAATCCAAACTTGCTAATACACCTAAGAAAGGAGCCAGGAAGAAAGTCAACAAGGCCAGCTTCCAGCCCATAAATGCGCCAACCATGCCCATCAGTTTAACATCTCCCCCGCCCATGGTCTCTTTTTTAAAAACAAAATCCCCGATCGTTCCCATCAAATAAATAGCCCCGCCTCCCACCAAAAGCCCCAAGAGAGAAAACCCCACTCCTAAAAAAGGTGAATGTGTCCTGTGTAGCTGCGGGACGATAAGACTGAAAGCAACTCCCGCGATCATGCCACCTATGGATACTTCATCTGGAATAATGCGGTACTCAAAATCAACAAAAGTCGCAACTATAAAACCGCTGACCATGACCAAATAAGGCCATAAAACCGGCTGAAGCCCGAAATAACGATAAAAAATAAAGAATATTATCCCGGTTAACAGTTCCACCAGCCAATAACGAAATGAGATCTTCGCTCGACAGGCACGGCAGCGTCCGCCCAAGACCAACCAACTGATCAAAGGAATATTATCGTACCATTGGATCGGTGTCCGGCAAGCCACACAGTGTGACCCTGGAAAAACAATGGATTTCTCCAAAGGAAGACGCACAATACAGACATTAAGAAAGCTTCCGGTCATGCAACCGGCAATGAACAAAAAAATACCCGTCAAAATATTAGGATCCATGCGCCACCTCTAAAGATTTTCTCATTATATTTTTTATCTTCTCATCTAATTCCACATCCGACCAATGCCAAAAAGCCAGAACGCCCTGGAAGAATAACATACCCAATCCATTGGAGACCCTCGCTTTTTTAAACCGTGCCTGTGCCAATAACTTCGTTTCGCTGGGACTATAGATCACATCATAGACCAACATGTCTTTATGTAAAGCTTCCGGATCAATTAATAAAGGATCACTTTCCTTCATCCCGACATTGGTCGTGTTGATCAACAGATCCGCTAATTCAATATTCAGATCTTCAGGCTCATCTACGACGGTAACAATATCTGTTTTGACCGTTTTAGTGATCTCTTCAAGCAAACTATCCGCATTGGCACGGGTTCGATTATAGATGGTAATGCGCTCCGGCCCCTTGGGAAGCAGGCACAAAACACTGATGATCGCGCGTGTTGTTCCCCCGGCGCCCAAAATAGCCACCCGTTTGCCGCTGGGGTCAAAATTGAGTTCTGTCAAATGACTTAAGAACCCCGGTCCGTCGGTATTAAACCCGCGTATCTTGCGCTGTTGATCGATCACAAGTGTGTTAACCGCGCCTATTTTTTCAGCTAAAGGATCAATACTATCCAAATACGGCACAATAGCTTCTTTATAGGGAACCGTAACATTAAGGCCGAAAATGGGATTATCAACCTCTTTAAGATCTTCCATAAAAAGCTTAAGCTCTTCAAGGTCGACCAACGGAAATGCCTTATAAACCGCATTGACTTTTAAAGCCTTAAAAGCAGCATTTTGCATCACAGGTGATAAGCTGTGTGCAACAGGATTACCAATGATCCCATATATAGCCGGCGGTTCGTACATAGTGTCATTGCGAGCGAAGCGAAGCAATCTTTTAAAGTAACACATCAACTTATTTTTTTAACTTGTTTTGAGCAATAAATTTATTGATCGCATTAATATACGCCTTAGCCGATGCTTCGATGATGTCTGTACTGGCGGCACGGCCGATCACTGTTTCTCCCTCGATAGAAACTTTGATATTCACTTCACCCAAAGCATCCTTGCCCTGGGTCACAGCCTTGATGCTGTAATCCAATAAATTGGTTTTCAATTTAGTCATCGATTCTATGGCTTTATAACAAGCATCCACCGGCCCATCGCCTGTTGACTCCTTGGTTTGCTTTTTGCCTTTATGCAAGATCGTCACCACCACTTGCGGGGCAATATTGGTCCCGCTGGTCGAGATCAAATCCACCAAGGTGTATGCCCTTTCTGCCAGATGGCCCTGGTCTTCAACAATGGCCATCAGATCCTCGTCATAAATCTCTTTCTTTTTATCCGCCAGGTCTTTAAACCGGACAAAGCCCTTGTCCAAATCCACTTCAGACAATACGATGCCCAACCCTTTTAAACGGTCTTTAAAAGCATGTCGGCCGGAATGTTTACCCAAAACCAATCCTTCGTGAGACGGCACTCCCACATCCTGGGGATCCATGATCTCATAGGTGCGGCGTTCCTTCAGCACACCGTCTTGATGTATGCCTGATTCATGACGAAAAGCATTGGCCCCGACAATAGCCTTGTTAGGCGGCACAATAAAACCTGTGGCCTTTGAAACCATCCGGGAAATGCGGTAAAATTCTTTAGTGTTGATATTGGTCGATAAATTATAAAAATCCTCACGGGTTTTAATAGCCATGACAACTTCTTCCATCGAAGCATTACCTGCCCGCTCACCGATACCATTGATCGTACATTCCACCTGACGTGCTCCATTTTGCACACCCGCCAACGAATTAGCCACGCCCAACCCCAGATCATCATGACAATGGGTGGAGATAACAACTTTCCCTATATTAGGGACATTGTTATAAATGCCCGCGATCACAGAGCCATATTCCTGCGGTGTACTATAGCCGACAGTATCAGGGATATTGACAGTCGTGGCCCCCGCCTTGATAACCTCCTCCAAAATACGGTACAAAAATTCTTTTTCTGTACGGGAAGCATCTTCCGGTGAGAATTCAATATTGTCCATCCGCTTACGGGCATATTTAACAGAATCAACCGCCATAGCCACGATCTCATCCTGGCTTTTTTTCAACTTATGCTGCAAGTGAATCTTTGAAGTAGCCAAGAAGATATGAATACGTTTATGCTTAGCCGGTTTAACCGCTTCAATGACAGCATCAATATCCTTGACGATCGAACGCGCCAAACCGCAGACAAACGAATTTTTTATATTCCGGGCGACATTTTGCACCGAGTCAAAATCCCCCTTGGAAGATATCGGAAAACCCGCCTCGATGATATCCACTCCCAAACGTTCCAAAGAATAAGCGATCTCCATCTTCTCCTCGAAACTCATGGTGGCCCCAGGCGCCTGTTCCCCATCCCTCAAGGTTGTATCAAAGATTAATACTTTATCATTTCTCATATATTTGTCCTCATTGTTATACTGAGCAAAGCGAAGAATCCTAAAGAATTATTATAATCGATAATGCCCAAAAATCAGCTAATTATTACTCTATTCCAATGGCGATTAATCAAATATCTAGTAACCCTGCAAGGAATAACGGTCGCCGTGGGCCATTCATATCATACCCATCCGCAAAGATAATCTTTTTTTTAACACCTACACCCTTAAATTGGCTTTTTCCTTTACCTTTACCGCCCACTTCAAAAACGATATCTTCCCCGTCACGGAGAAAATAGTCCGGTGTTTTTTGACCACGTGTAGACTTAAGATAAAAAATTTCTTTGCCAAGAGACCTCAACGCTTCCACAAAAAAATCCTCTCGTAAACCGCCGATGACTTCATTAAGCGGCCTGTACAAAAGTCGATATGGTAATGCCATGACAATCTTGGGCTCTTTGAGCACATTGCTTCCCATAGGAAAGACCTGATGCAAAATAAAAGCCCGTTCCAAAAGAGTAATATATTGCTCAGCTTTGTATCTGGTAATATGGAGATTCTGAGCTACTGAAGAATAATTAATCCCATCCACTCCGGAAAGTCCGATAAAACGGACAACCTGCTCAATTTTATCGACCTCATCAGTCAAGAGCCTGGCGATACGTGGTATGTCTTTATGAATAACTGTCTTAAGGATATTTTCCAAAAGCGCCAAAGGCTGCGGTTCCCGCAAAGCAAATGGCATAAGGCCGCCCTGAATATATGGTAAAAAATGCTCCCCTGCCTTCAATATATTTGACGGAATTTTATTATCTACAATATTCTTAAGCGTTATGACCTCAAACTCTTGCGCGTATTTAAAACGCGCGTACTCCCGCAAAGAAAAAGGATAAAGAGTTTTAAGCAGAATACGTCTAGATAAATCATACCCTGATCCATACATACCCAATTCCGTGGAACTGGTAAAAATCACCCTGATACCAAGCACATCATAGATCTTCTTGATGTCCGCCTCAAAACGAGGATAAACATGAACTTCATCCAGTAAAAACAATTTGATTTGCATTGTTTCATGCAAAGTCTTAACAAGATCAAAAAGATTCCCATCCATGGTGTCCAAAGACACATAAAAAGCTTGTTCATTGGCCAAGGCTAATTGTTTAAGGACTATAGTTTTGCCAGCACCTCGAGGTCCGACAATTCCGATAAAATGGGCTCCAACGTCCTTGGAAATGTCCTCATAAATCCCACGCTTTTTCTCATATTTTCGGCCATCATCTCTGGCCAAACGATCGAGTTCCAGTAATTGATTAATATTCATATTATAAAATCTCCATTACAATTTTCTAGTACAAATATATCATAAATATGCATTTTGTAAAGTAATTATATAGAATGTATGTATTATTAGTGAGCTATATTATTAAAATACTACATAACCAGCGTTGCGGGATATATCACTGGTTTCCATCAAACGAATTTATGGTGCTTGATCAAATATCAAGCAACTCTCACTAAGATTGAATTACTATTCCAAAACAGCTGGAGTTAGTAGATATTCTATAAAATACTGCAGTCAATGTTTTTATAGTAATATTATGTACTATTCTTAACATCAGACTCAATCTCATAATTGGGCTTATAAACAAAAGCTTTCTTCTGATTAACTCGAGAAAGAATGCCCTTTTTATAAAGGTCTTCCAAATCCCTTCTAGCCGTTTCATATACAACCTTATTGGCCTTTTGATAATCTTTGATGCGCATTTCAGAAGACGATTTAACCAAAAAACCAGTTAGAAACTTTTTTTGACGTGGATTTATATAGATTTGCCCCTGTTCGATCTTTCTAAAAATAAAATGCTTATGATAATGTTTCGCGATCTGCCTGGTGACTGACCCGATCGAATCTAAAACAACCTTCGACATATACAAAAGAAAATAGGTCAAATCAGCATCATAGTCTTCCACATCTTTAATGGCCCGATAATATTGAGCTTTTGATTTTTCAACTACCGCAGAAATAGAAAAATATTTAAAAAACTCGTAATCATTCTTAATTAAGTAAAAATAAAACAACGCCCTCGACGTTCTTCCATTACCATCAAAAAATGGATGAATATAAACTAAATAAAAATGGATGATCGCAGCTTTTAAAATTGGATGAGTAAAAGCCCCCTCATCTACCTGATTGATCCATTGGACCAGCTGTTCCATGGCTTGAGGAACTTGTTGGGCTGAAGGCGGCGTATAAATAACGCGTCCTGAAGGATCTTGAATATATACCTGATCATTGCGAAATTTACCGGCAAACTCTTCCTGCCCCTTATCAAGCGTTTTATCTGTAATAATTTGATGTAACTGTAAAATAAGATCAATGGAAAGGTCTTTATGCTTCTGTTCAAAAATAAACCGCATTGCTTTGTAATTATTTAAGATCATTTGTTCACTATGATCTTGAGGCACATCACGGCCAGCCACGAGTTCACGCATTCTTTTAATTGTTGAAAATGCCCCTTCGATGACACTTGAATAAAAAGCCTCTTCAACAAGAGAATTCCTTACCAATCCATTTTCGATATCCTTACTTACAGCTTTATAAAGTGAATCCTTTCCATTTGAATCAATTTCATGAATGATCTTTTGAAGTGATGGCAGATTAAAAAACCAAAAAGGATCACCTTTTTGATCTTTAAAAGGCAAGAAATCCGCTTTATTTTTTCTTAAACGGACAGTCTCCAACCAAAAATCGTTTAAAGAAATTTTATTTGAAAGACGATAACCAATATCTTGCTTGTTAAAATATCGTGTAAATGTGAATGATTTAAGCTGTTCTTCCATAAAATGATCCTTATATCTACCAAATAACTACTAATTATGTACTAATAACCTACTAAATTGTAACATTTGTACCTTAAAAAACAAGATATTCTTTAAGCAAATTGTCTCAATTTTTTCAAAAAATAGTTCGCATCTTAATTTGACAAACGAAAAATATGTGACATACTAAACACAGATGGCAAAACCAGCGAAAGCTGGTGACGCAAAGGATCGAACCTAACCCCCGCAAGGGCGGGGCATGGTAGTCGAGCTGCTGACGGTGACTTTACAATGATTTTTCATCCGAATGCATCTTGAGATCCATAAAAGAGGCATTCGGATTTTTATTTTTGAGGAGGACCCCATGAAGAACATAGCCCCTGAAGTAAAAAAACAAGCACGCCTGCGCCTAGCTATCAGCACAGCCGCTCTCCTTATCTTCTCCAGTTTCAGCTTTTACAGCATGGCCGCTGCAGCCGGCAGTCTGGAATTAGTAAATACTAGCTTTACCGGCAACACCAATGGGGTCTTTAACCCTGGCAGCAATTTTGGACTTACCACCACTATCAATGCTATCAACCAGAATGCCATAAACGCGAGCGCTACACTGACTTCTTCTGACGCTTGCGTCACAATCAACCAAGCCTCCGGGTCTTTTGGTAATATGACAGCTTCCCAGAACAGCTCTAACTCAAGTTCACCTTTTCAATTCTCTATTTCTTCTTCATGCCCTAATGGCCATCTTATTAAGCTCATGCTGACCTTGGCTGCTAGCGGCTATACTTCTTCACCTATCATGGTCCCTGTCATAGTTGCCATTCCTAGCGCAACTGTGATCCCTGCGCCTTACACCTGTACAAGTAATTATTATGTGTCGACCAACGGTAATGATTATTCTAATAATGGGACCAGCATAGGACAAGCCTGGCAAACTATTAATCATGCCCTTTCCTCTATACAAAGGCTTGGAAATTATGAAGGAGGCTTATGCCTTAATGTGGAACCAGGGGTTTACAATGAGTCGCATTGGACCTATGGTTTGGGCGGTTCAAGCAATACACCCACAGGATTCCTGGTCATGCGTTCAACCATGCTTCACGGTGCTACCATTCAAGTGCCTGTTGCTGATGCTTCCCAATGGTATGGCAATTGCTTCCGCTTTGATGCCGGCAACTATATTGCTATTGATGGTTTTAATTTAGCAGGACAGAATACTATCCCTCTTTCCAGCGATTCAGGGATCGTTACTGTTGGCATAGGAGCCACTGCTTCCCATTTTACGATCATTAATAATCTTATTTACAGCCATGGCGCGGCTGGTATAGGCGTTAATCACTTTGACTATCTAATTGCCGAAGGTAATAGCGTCTTTAACAATGCCAACACTTCACCTTATGAAGTCAGCGGGATCAGTTCATGGCAAGCCGTTGCTTCAGATTCAGCATCTGGCTTCCATAATATCATCAGTGATAACGTTGTCTTTAACAATGCCGAGATCAACGACGGTCAAACAATACACAGCGATGGTAATGGTATCATTTTTGACGATTCGCGTAACACACAGGATAACAGCACCTATGGGCCCTACGCACAACAGACCTTGATAGAAAATAATCTTGTTTTTGGTAACGGTGGCAGCGGTATTCATGTTTTCATAAGCGATAATGTTACTGTAAGGAACAACACAGTTTATGGCAATGAACAAGATCCTATAGGTCTCGGAACATGGCGCGGTGATATCAATGCCATCAATGGCGCAAACAATAAATTTGTTAATAATATTGCCGTTGCTGTCCAGGCTGCCAACAAATGGAATGCTTCCAATGTTTCTTTACTGGATAACTCAACGAATGGTTCAAATATCAATAATCTGTGGTACAATAATTTAACTTTCAATGGCACGACAGGACAGACATCTACTATGGTCTCCGGGTCTCCTACCATGATCACCACCGCAAATGGCAACATACTTGGCCAAAACCCGAAATTTGTGAACTCAACATTGAACAATTTCACTCTTCAGCCTGGAAGCCCTGCCATCCTTGCCGGGACCAATGTTTATGGCTATTACCCGAAAGATATCGCAGGGAATGCCCGTTCGGCCGATACTATTGATTTGGGGGCCTATCAATATTCTAATAGCACAACATTCCCTCTAACTGTCACCAATGCCGGCAGCGGCTTTGGGATGATATTTGGATCAACCACCACATCATCTAGTCTTATCAATTGTGGTGTAAACACCGGTGCTACTATTTGCAACTCTTCACTTAATTCAGGAATAGCTGTTAATTTAACAGCAGTCCCTGCTAGCGGATCCATATTCTCAGGATGGACGGTTTGCGGTTCTCCCGCAGGAACATGCACAGGCACAACTAGTCCTTGTGTTATTACTGTTACCGCTGCTACAAATGTTACGGCTAATTTTACACCTCAAACATTCGCATTAACAATTAGCTCCGGTAACGGTGGTTCAATCAACCCTTCTGGTGCAGTCAGTGTCAACTACGGAGCAAATCAAACTTTTACCGTCACTCCTAATACTGGCTATACTGCACAATTAACAGTTGATGGCGCAGTAGTGGCATTAACCAACGGGCAGTATACATCAATGAATGTTACAGCATCGCACACGATCACAGCCCATTTCTCAGTACAATCGTTGCCTGTAATTAATATAACAAACCCAATAAATGGGACTAGTTTAACAATTGGCTCAAATGTTACTATTACTGCGACCGCTTCTGAGACTAACGGAACAATCAGTAAAGTTGCCTTTTATAATGGTTCTGTTTTATTAGGAATTACGACCAAAAGTCCGTATACTTATACGTGGAGTAATGTGGCTGCAGGTAATTATAATCTTACAGCTGTCGCTACAGATGCTAATGGCGTCTCGGTAACGTCAAGTCCGGTAACAATATCTGCCGGAGAAATCATCAACAATATTGATCCAAATAAAGTCATCCTCACCGGAGCTTGGACTTCAAGTACTGTTTCTGGCGGATATTATGGTCCAAACTATATCCATGATGGCAATACCCTAAAAGGAACAAAAAGCGTACAATTTACACCAAATTTATTAGGTGGAGCACGTTCCTACCAAGTTTATATCCGATATACATCATATTATAACAGAGCTACCAATGTTCCGGTAGATATCATACACTCCGGTATAACCACTACAATTACCCTCAATCAACAGATCAATGGTGGAGTATGGGTTTACTTGGGTACTTATAATTTCCTGGCCAATAGAAGCGGTGAAGGCGTTACGATCAGAACCACTTCCACTAATGGCTATGTCATTGCTAATGCTGTTGAATTTATTTAATTAAGACAAAGGAAGGCTTATTTTCTTAAATTGAATCTCGTTATACCATATTTTGCCTATGCCCGTTCCAGATAAACGAAATCGAATATACTTTACCCCAACAGGAACAGTAAACTCTCGATTTACTTTTTGCCAATTGTCTGCTCCAGTAACGTACTCCACAGCATAATCCCATTGCTTAATATTCATATTCACATCATATAAAACTACGCTCATCGCACCAACAGTTCCCTTACCCAAGATTTTAATACTACCAGAAAAACCATAAATCTCACCCGGATTGACCTGAAACATTTTTTTATGGCTCAATGACCAATTATTAGAACTTCGACTAGTGATGAGCAAACTCGATCCATTATTATTGCCTTTAAGATCATCACTTAAAGTAACCATCCCTCCTTCTTCCACCCAAAGGTTTTCCCAAAGATCTGCGTTTGATAAGAAAATAAATCTATTAGGCAATAAATCAACGTTAATCCGAGGGGCAAAAACAATATGATGAGGATTACGGTTTTGAAGTAAGCTAAGTGGCGGGTATTTATCTAAAGGGAAATCTTGGATAAGACAAATATCTAACTGGCATTTGATAAAATAAACAAAAAGAGAACAAAAAATAAATAAGACAAAGAAAATAAAATATTTTAAAATTTTCATTGGTGTGTTTCTATACCTCTACTCTTTTTAAGCGTTCTCTTTTAATAACTTTTAAACCAATAACCTGCAGAAAGAAATTCCACAGAAAAATCAAATTCAATATCGTATACCTGCGCCAAAGACGCTTAAAATCTTTACTACAAAGCCGATAAAGCCATTCAAGACATAAAATACTGATTATTCTGGGGGCCCTTTTTATTCTGCCTCCAAAGAAATCAAATAATGCTCCGCTGTTGATCATAACAGATCCTCGAATTTTATAAATATGATCATCAATCCAATAATCTTGTTTAGGGGTACCTAAACCAACTAAAATAATATCAGGTTTTAAACTATTAATTTGATCACAAAAATCTCTATCTTCTTGTTCTGTTAAAAGCCTAAACGGTGGGGATATAAAACCAACGATACGTATATAAGGATATCGCGATTCAATATTCTTTTTCATGTTCTTGACAATCTCTGGATCCCCGCCATATAGGAAGAAAGTGTAATTCTTCTCCTTTGCTTTTTCTGCCAATTTAATCAAAAGGCTGGACCCATCAAATTGATCACAAGGAACTCCAAGGCATAAACGGATCCAATAAACAAATGGCATAGCATCTGGCCCAATAAGATCCGATTGGTCATAAATTCTTGCTAGATTAGGATTCTGATAGGCTAAGGTTGCACAATATGAATTAATAATGGAAATATTATGAGATCTGGATCCCTTATCCGAAATCCAGGAATCTATGGCAGCATAAAGATCAGCATACGTAAGAGCACTTACTTTAGTGCCAATAAAATTATATGATTGATCCATTATGGCCTCTTAATAATAGTTTCGTTAAACTCTTTAATTTTTATATATACCGGTGTTAGGACTTGTAAAGGAGTATATAATTTGACTGAATCCAAACAGTTTTCCTGAGAATATGCTCTAGGATTAACTAAAACCTTCTTGAGTGCCTGCGCAATATCCTTTGGCTCAAAACTTTCAACCACTTCTCCAGAGTATCCATTCTTTACAACAAGACGAGCCTCTCCAACATCTGTACTGACGACCGGCAGGCCGCAACCTAATGCTTCAAGCACACATATCGCCATGCCTTCAAAATTGCTCGTTAAAAGCAAAGTATCCGATGCCTGATAATACTTTACCAACAATTCTTGTTTTATACTCTTAATAAAAATAACCTGACGTTGCAAACCCAACTGATTGACGTATTTCTCCGTATCTAACTTCATATTACCATCCCCAACAATGATCAACCTCGAATCAGGTTCATTTTGAGAATATAATTTAAAGGTATCAATAAGTCGCATTGGCGCTTTCTGTTCTTGAAGACGCCCCACAAAAAGCACCCATTTTCCTTGCTTGTCTTCATCAGAAAGATCCAAACCTTTTCTGATCTCGGCCTTAGATAATTCTGCAGACTTAAAGATCGAATCATCCACCCAAGTCGGCAAAAAGGACATCTTATCGGCCCAATACGGATATGCTTTCTTATAAAATTGTATAGTGCTTTGGCTCACGGCGTAAACTCTAGTCATGAACCCAAAAATATACCGCTCAAAAGCAAAATAAAGCCATGGGAACCGGCTCCAAAAGACTTCACTCCCTTTATTTTTGATCTGTTTTTCAATATCACTATGGGTCACGACCATCTTGGGCGCATCGATATTCTTAAAAAGCACAGCCGGCTCAATACGATTAAAAAAGAGCACTCTGCCCTGGTAATCCAATTTGCATCGTAAAAGTGCAAAAGTAAATCGAAAAGACAAAGGGATAATGTGCCGCTTATTTTCATTCTTCTCAAACAGCACTGGGAAAAACTTAAATTCCTTATCTCCCAGCTTAACATGACTCCAGCATTTAACAGGAAAATGGGGATCGGAGGTTACACCGATAAACTCGATTTCTATATCAGAGGGCGCGTTTTTGACAAGTCCTTTAATAAAAGAACTCGACCCCCCCACCTTGGGGCCAAACGGGTCAGTTGAATAAAAAATCATCAATTTCATTTAAAACCCGATCAGGATCTTACCGGTTAATTTCAATCCACTTAAATTGGATCTTTTTTGGATAAAAAAGGATGAAGCTTTCAAGAATTATAAAAGGATAAAAATAATGCTCAACCAATCGACCTGGCAAATCCTTTCTATCAACCTTCAATCCTTTGAAGAGATCGAACAAAAGGATCGTTAAAAATATGAATAATAGAATAATATTATGGAAAATAAAATATGATCCAAGAATAACCCATGCAGCCATCCCAAGGAACAACCCGTACTCCAATTTAACGATCAAAAAGAGATTTTTAGGATCAAAAAAATTCCTTCTCAACAATAGTCCTATAAACCGTATAAGCGATAATCTACTGAAGATTCGATAAATATCCCTATACGAGACCGTGTGATGTGTTCCCATCTTATAAGGTACCGCGATTATTTGATGCCCCTTAAGGATGCGCAATCCCAGGTCACGGTCCTCATAAATATCAAATCTTTCATCCATCCCATGTATTTCCGTATAGACGGCCTTCCTGACCATAAAAATACCGCCAGGCAAGATCCGGTTAATTGAGCGCTCATTAATATTAAGACGGTCAGCAATAACTTTTTGGACCGACCCAAAACCTTTGGAATATTGTATCTCTTCAAGTTGGCCAAGAACACAACCAACCTTTGGATTCTTCCTCAATTCATCCAAAGCAAAAAGAAGGAACGCTTTATCAATAACAACATCGCCATCAATAAAGAAAATGTACTCAAACTGGGCACAATCAGCACCCAAATTCCTTGCTCGAGCGGCATTGGGATTCAATGTAATCTGAATGATCCTGATCTTCCCATTGAGTATTCCCTGCACTTTTTGCATGGTGCCATCAGTAGAAGCGGAGTCAACGAAGACGATCTCATAATCATCCAGGCATTCTGCCGTATCTACGATCTCATGGATACACTTTTCTATATTAAAGATCTCATTCTTGGCAATGACTACAAAACTGATCTTATTCATAATCCGTATGCTTTTAATTCCTATTCAACAGGATTAATAATGTCCGCAACACAATTACACTTGATAATAACCGCAGGATTCCCGACCACCACACTATGCGCAGGAATATTCTCTGTCACAAAAGCTCCTCCTGCTATCCTGCTGCCAAGTCCAATAGTAATCCCTCCCACAATAATGGCATTGGGACCGATCCAAACGCCGTCTTCAATGATCGGACACTTGGTCGTCCTTGTCCCATCAGGAGCAATTTGGTCACGCTGGCCAATAGTAACACCATGCAGGACTGTCACATTCTTTCCAATGGTGCTCTTGGTATTGATCACAAGCCCCCATCCATGAAAGATCATAAAACCAGGACCGATATGGGTACGCCATGATATGTCCATCCCAGCGATGTGCACGGCAAAGCTATGTAGGACCTGAAAAAAAGGAAGCGTGATAGAGAAAAATGAATTGCTTACCATCTGACATAGCCTCATGGTAAAAATAGGGCGAAAGGTCCTAGAAAAAATTACCCCTCTGATTAATAGAAAGCTGGAATATTTCCCATATACCCTGAAAGTATCCGCTTTTAACGCTGACCAAGGACAAGAAAATTTTTGTCTACTCATATGATTCAGCCTTCATTCCTTTTACTGATTATGAATATTCTTGCTTTACCTGTAAATTATTATCACTGAGAAAAAATATAAAAAGAATTAAAAGCCAATTAAAAGAATTACTCCTCATAAAGGAAGTTTCAAGGAAATTACTGATAATGACAAAAATGACCAAACTGATGAATAAAAAAAATTGATCATGAGATTTTCCTAAAAACCTGAAAATACGAACTATTAAATTAATGATAAAAACGATCAATATAAATAAACCAACAAGGCCCAATTCATTCAAAACATCAATATAGCCGTTATGTGCCTCAAAGAGATACTGGCCAAAATGTTGACAAAGGTTATAAGCAGGAGTACTCGGATCATGAAAACTTTCAGGACCAATCCAAAAACTCTCATACCCTCCACCAAGCCATAGATGTCCTCTGATTGAATGGACCATAAACGGCCATATATCGGTACGTCCCGTTAAATTTGTCGATTTATTCAACGCGCCAAAGAAGGTTTCTACTAAAGACCTTTTCAGGAAGAAAACTTCCAATAAACGTAGCGCAAAATAAGAACTGAATAATCCGCAAAAACTATAAAACAGGATCAGTTTCTTTTGGTTCCTTAATAAAAACAAAATAAAAGAGAATAGCGCGATAACAAGCGTTGAAACAAGACTAGTCGCGCTTTTGCTATTGATAAGGAGAATGATATTAAGAAACAATAGAACATTCACCCAAAACGCCATTTTCTTTTCCCTAAAATAACGATATGTCCAAATCAAAAATATGATCGCGATACCTGAGGCTGCACCTAAAGAATTCTTGTGCGAAGTAATTCCCTTCCACGCTCCTGCATATTCACTTTCATGACTTATGCCATAATGAGGAAAAAATACGACGGCACCAATGGAGAGTATTGAGAAACTTAGAAAAAAATAAAAGATAAGATCAACAAAAGCCTTAAACCTGTTTTGTTGAATGGAGACTATAAGCGCCATTTCCACACTGCCCAAAAACAGGATAAACCGTCTTAACGACACTGTTTTATAATTTGACCACGCGATCGAGAGTAAGGTATAAATGATCAAAATGATTAAGACCTTATTGTTAGAAAGAAATTGCGTAAGCAGTTCCTTTTTATGGGTAAGAAGAATGGCCCCAAAAAACATTAATAATCCCAAGAACAACTGATTAAGCTTGTTGCTTCCCGAGTCAACCATTTGGAGTGGCAAAGTAATGACAGGGATAATCAGCCATAAAAAAGGAAGAAGTAAATTGTGTTTGTTTGATATCTTAAAGATCAACATAGAGAAACCAAGGGCGATGATCAATAAAAGTCCTAGCAATCCAAGATTTAATAGGGCTAAGGCAGATACAATAGCTATTAGTATGGTAGTTATGATCGTCAAGAACACTTTAAAAACTCCAAAGAGGTAATTTCAAGTTTTTGTTTATCATATCCGTCTCTTCACGGTCAAAACTTTTATTCAATCGGCATAACAACAAGTAAATAATAAATCCCGCAGCAGAAATAAGGAACAACTCTAGGACACTATTTATCTTATTCCTCAAAATGCATACAAAAAGCCCCGCGCCCAATCCATTAATAAAAATAGGCCAATTACCCCAAAACTTGATCCTTAACGAAATATATTTCTTGATGTGCCAATAAATATAAATATTCTGGAATACCAAAGCAGAAAGAGATGCCAATGCCACACCTTCTATCCCCCATTTCTTAACGACTAGAATACCGGCAATAATGTTATAGATCGCAAATATGTTGCTATAGAGAAGGATCTCAACTTTTTCTTTTAGCTGAACTACCAGGTTCAAAACAAAAAATACAGAAAACCAGATGATATAGACCATCAAGATCTCTAAAACCCAATAGGCACCCAAATATTTCGGAGAAAACACAAAATTAATGGTCTGTCGTCCAAGAGCCCCCATAATAAACGATACAGGGATCACAAAAAACAAAGAGATCTTCAATAAAAAATTAAAAACTTTGTTGATCGTATCGTCATTAGCATCCTTAAGCGAAGCAAAAAACATAGGTCTTAAGACTTCGTACCCCTTGCGCATTGGCAACGCGGCATCTAAAATACGACGGATACGTTCTCCCAACGCATAAAGCCCCACATAATACGGCCCCAAGAATATAGAGACAACATAATACCCCGCTGAGATATTCATAGATGTAGTCCCTAATTCATTGAACGAACTGTACAAGGCGTACCTGAGTAATCTTTGGCTCTCTTCTGTGCTAAATTTCTTTCGATCTTCTGTATACTTAAACCAGAATTTTCGCATAACAAAGGTCAAATTCATCATAAAAAGGGACGCATACGCAGCAGTTTCAACCATTAAAACTGTGATGATCGTGACCTGGTTCAAATAAAAGACCGCACAAAATAAAGCAGCCCGGATCACTGAATAAATTATATATGAGATGGCTAGATGTTTCTGAAAAAGCATCGAAGAAAGAATGCACTGATTGAGCCCATCAAATAAATAGAAAAATGCATAAAAAGCAAAAAACCAAAAATATACTTTAAAGTGCTGGATCTGAAACATGGAACCGATCGGATCTGCTAAAAGAAAGGTCAAGCCCAAAACAAAAAGTAGCAATGGACCTGAAATGATAAATGAATTTCTCACCAATTGCTTAGCATTTGGGATCAAATTCTTTGTTGTATACTCTGGGATAAATCGCTGGATCAAGGTCAGGATGCCGCCGGTAGTAAAAACCTGTAAAAGACCTATCGTTCCTATTAGGAAACTATAGATACCGAATTCTTCAACAGGAAGTTTACGGATAATCGCAACAACGATCAGTATCTCGACAAGCTGTGAGAAACCACTTTTAAAATAAATAAATAGCGTGTTCTTTAAAAAGACGTGTCCTGTCGATTTATATTTATTTTCCATTATGGCCTACACCCGTTCATAAAGAAACTTAGGAATAGGGAAAGTGCGGTTGTTTAAAACCACCCCTAACAGATTGATTTTCTTGGCCCACAAAGGTTTAAGCGCAAGCTTAACTATCTGCCGTCTGGTAGCTCCTTCGTTGACAACTACCACCGTTGCATCCGTTTGTTCTGCCAGGGAAATTGACTCTTTAAAACCCATGACATTAGGGCAGTCAATGAGAATGACCTCGAATTTCTTTTTAGTTTCTTCAATAAGTTCCTTGACCTTGGGAGAATTGAACAGGATCACTGGATTACTATCCGTCTGCCCCGCGCTTATAAAATAAAGATTATTACCTGCCTGCCTGATAACTTCATCAAAACTTGCCTTACCTTCGATCAGCTCGGCGAAACCCAGGGTATTATCAACCTTAAGCAATTTATGCAGTGAAGGTCCGCGGAAATTTGCATCCAGCAAAAGCACATGATGATTGGCGCTGCCAGACAAATATAAGCCTAAGTTAGTGATTATAGCGCTAGTCCCCTCGCGCGGACCAGCCGCAGTGACCAAAATGGACTTTAAGGCCTTATCCTTCATCATTAAAAAGAGCTGGTCACAAAGGACCTGGTAAAAATGCGTATAACGAGTCTTTTTCTTCTTGATCTGGATGAGTAATTTTTCGCCCCACCTGCGACGTGGAACAGAACCCAAGAACGGCAAATTCAATTCAGCTTCAATTTGACGTGGTGACCTGAAGGTCGTATCCAAATATTCAAAAATGAAGGCAAGCATGACGCCCAAAAAGACGCTCATGACCAGCCCCATTAATAATACCAGGGATTTACGAGGGCCCTTAGGTTCCAACGGAGGGTCTGCTTGCTGAATGATTTTGACCGTCGCGGGACCGATGGCATCAATATTGGATAATGGATTACCGTTAAGGTTCTGGATCATTTTATTGATATTATACTTTAATTCCAGGACGCTAGATTGTTTGTCACCATACTTTATGGAAAGATCTGCCAATTGCTGTTCCAAATCAAAGATCACATACGAACGGGCTATCACATTGGCCGTAACAGCCGCACGGGTAGGATCATAATCCTTAACAATAATAATAAACATATCAGTGTCAGGGATCGGCATGACTTTGACACGTTTTCTCAATCCTTCGACGGTATCACTAAAAATTTCTGCTTGTTGTTCATCATTCGTATATTTGCTCAGTTTCTTTTTGTATGAGCTCAACATCAAATCAATAAATTTACCCTTAAGTGGGGAAACAAAACGCTTTTCATAATCCATAGGCTCTTGATCAAGTCGTAAAGACTTAACCACACGCTTTAAGACAGGTGCTGAGGTGACGATCTCACTTTGGGTTTGCGATTCTTCCACATTACGATCACCTATTAAGTCACGGTAATTAGGGGCCTGGACCAACTTTTGGGCGGAAATCAGCATTTTGACCTGTGCTTCGTAGACAGGCGTCTTTAAACTTAGGCCTAAAAAAACAGTAACTAAAACCGTCACTATCGTAGTGATAATAACGATCTTTTGACGGAATAATACCCCCAAAAAATCGCGTAAGGTTGTTGTGCCGGGTTGATCTGTAGAATTCTCCATCAAAATACTCCTTTGGCATACTCACTTTTAAGGATCGCTTCAAGGTCATGCTGTGGTACCCAGCCTAGAACCTTGCGCGCCTTAGCAGATGAAGCCACAACCACTGCTACATCTCCGAGACGACGCGGACCAATACGAAAAGGAACGATACGCTTGGTCACCTTTTGGGTAGTCTTGATGATATCCATAACTGAAAACCCTTTGCCATTACCGAGATTGAAAATATCGTTCCTGATCCCACGCTCCATGGCTTTGAGGCTCAATAGATGCGCTCGGCAAAGATCCAGCACATGAATAAAATCACGTATGCCAGTACCATCGGGCGTGTTGTAATCATCACCACACACAACAAGTTCTCCACCATTATGTAAGGCTTTCATTAAATTAGAAATAAGATGTGTTGGTATTGGTCTTCCTTTGGTTGGCCACACCCTATCCGTATCCCAGCCAGCCACATTAAAATAACGCAAAGTAATAAATTCAATATGCCCAGCCTTGGCTTGATCAATCAAAACTTTTTCGACCATATGCTTTGAAACACCATAAGGACTCTGAGGGCTAACTTCGGATGTTTCCTTTAAAAGGCCTTTGTCAACCGGCGCATACACCGCTGCCGTCGATGAAAACACAAAACGCCGTATACCTGCCACTTTCATGGCTTCCAAAAGATTGAGCGTTCCGCCAACATTATTGCGATAATAAACAATCGGCTCTGACACCGATACAGGAACAACGATCTTTGCTGCAAAATGCATGACCGCACTGATCGGATACTTTTTAAAGACCTTTCGGCAATCATTTATGTTTAGAAGATCCCCTTTTACAAAGGCTGCACCTTGCGGCACCCAGGGCCTGACACCTGTCGAAAGATTATCAAACACAATCGTCCGATAACCAGCATCAACTAGCAAGCCAGCCATATGGCCGCCAATGTAACCGGCACCTCCGGTTATCAAAATATATTTCTCATTCTTTGCCATTAAAATACTCCCTCTGAAATTGTCACAATATCTCCCTGTACAAGCGTAACGTCTTCATCAGAATCCCCATCCATTACACGTTTAATATTGACTGTGATCGTATTATATCCAACACCGGACTTTTTGGCCCGAAGGACCTTGACACTGCTCGATGAACCGAATTTACTAAAACCACCTGCCATAGAAATGGCCCGTAAAACAGTCATATTTTCTTGTATTGGATACGATCCTGGCTTTACAACCTCACCATAAACAAAAAAATTGCGGCTAAGCGATTCTTTTAGTGAAACTGAGACAACCGGGTATTTCATAAAGCCGTCACCCAAACGCGACTGGATCTCATCTTGAATCTGCTCAATGGTATGGCCTTTAACCACCACACTGCCTATATATGGGAAGGTAATCGCACCATCAGGAGCAACTGTTTCTGTTTGTGCCAATTCTTCTGGTTTAAGTACATTTATATCTAAAATATCACCGACACCAACAGTATATTCTTTTGAAGAACCATAAGCATCGCTAATCCGACAAGGAGGAATTGGACCAACAGTAATAGTAGATTGTTCGGCTTGTTTAAGTTCTACATTTTGATCAGAAGAATTCCCGTTGACAACCCCTTTATCCTGGGCAAAAGAGCCTGTCTGTAGCGACAAAATCAGGGCCCAAGAAATTGATAATATTAGAAACTTATTCATACTTCCTCCGTTATTGATGATATTTGTTGTTCTAATTATATCTTCACTTTATACACCGACCCCGCATAGCGGGCAATATATAGATATTGGCCTTGCGGGTCAAAGGTCATGGATGAAGCACCGGCACCATCGGGAAGATCGCCGTTTATAAATTCCCAACTCTGACCTGCATCATGGGATAAATAGAATTTACAAGGACTGCCACCTGACCAACTTACTGTACTAACAGCAATCATTTTAGCATTCTGAGGATTAACGGCCATGCTGTCAATGGCATTGCCGATCTTATCATCAAAATGTTTAAGCAAATGAAAAGATCGTTTATCCGGGTTACTGACATATATGGTTGGCCCTCCTTGATCGCCACCTGCATAAATGGTTCCATCAGGACCAATAACCACATTAAACACATATGACATATCTTTGAGAACATTTTGAAAGGCCCGCCCTTTATCATTCGAAATAAATACCCCGCCGCCAGCAGCCCCCCAGACTATACGATTTGAATCAGTAGGATCAACAGCGAGACCGTGATAAACACGCAAAGAACCTGGTTGTCCCGAAGAACGCTTCCAGCTAACTCCTCCATTCTTTGAAATAAACAATCCACCGCCGTTACCATCAATACCCAAATAAATAGTGTTAAGATCCTGTGGATCTACTGCCAAAGCCCTAGGATAACCCTTGTCCCAAACTGTATTTCCATAGATTGCAGTTGTTGGAAGACCAGACCTGACCAAATCAAACGATTTCCCTCCATCATTGCTTAATATAACCTGATTAAAATTCTTGTTCCATGGGGATGAAGTTCCGACAATTCCTCCTTCTTTATTGATCGCCACCCTCCATACATGTCCCTGGATTTCATCGTTATAGCCATGGCTGGGAAAAAGTGGCTCATAGGTTTTACCCTCGTCCATACTTCCCAAAAGGCCGTTGTCCATACTGGACACATATATTGTTCCGTTTGATGTGATCAAAACATCGCTGGTCACGGTGTTAGGAGCACCAACGACTTTTTCATTCCAGCTCTGCCCCCCATCATCACTGCGAAAAACGCCCCACCAGTCCGTTCTAAAAACCACATTTGGATCAAATGGATCTACTTGAAGACTTGTTGCTTTTCCGGATTTAGAAGCCCAAGCATATGTAGGATTAGATATAGTATCTGCATGCAAATTATTATCTTGTTCTTGCCATGTTTGACCTTCATCCCTGGTTAAATAAACACCGCCATTCCAATCTTGATTTCCTATAACTCTAATAATAGGTTTATCGCCATTTTCGTCTAAAGATATTCTATAAGTTTTCCCATTTGGAATAGCTTCCGATTGATGCCAAGTGACCCCAAAATCTTTAGAAATCCAAAGTTTGTTATCCCCCGCGACATATAAAATCTTAGTAGATTCTCTAGAAAACACGAAATCAGTGACCCTGGCAGGTCCATTACTTATAGCCTCACAAGAATTCCTTGATAAAGAACATCGACTCAATCCCTTGGGAGATGCCACCATGATTTGATCCGGCCCATCAAAACTTATGGCAGCAATAGGCTTTTTATCCGGAAAAAATTTCCTATCAGGATCAATGTTCGTCCACTGATTACCGGCATCATTAGAACAAAATACATTCCCTTTAGCTGTACCCACACAAAGTTTATTGGGATTTTTGGGGTCAATAGTTACAGGACGATAATTATCAGGACGAATAAATTGAATTGCTTTATTAACGGTGTCAACAGACGTCCATAACATACCCGCATCGCGAGAAATAAAAATCCCACCATTTGTCGCGGCATACAAAACATTTGAATCAGAAGGCGCTATTGCTAACTGAGCAACTGTTAAAAACCCGAGTCCTTTGGTAATAAAATGCCAATGCTCTCCCAGATCATCGCTTCTCCAAATACCAGCGACATCGGATGTCAAATAAACCCTATCTTTATTTTGCCAATCAAAGGCAATATTAGGAAAACAACCTCCACCATACCAACCAGCAAACTCCCAATGCTCACCCAGTGTATACCCAACGGGTAAAAATAAAAGTATGCCAACAAATGTCATTACAAGAATTCTTCTCATTCATTCCCTCTTAACCGAACATATACGGCATAAATAAAAAGACAGAAACCATCAATCATATACCTTTTAAACATGCGCCGGGGATCTATAAAAATTCTCCAGCACCATTCGATATGCATCCGCCTCATCCATTGCGGCGCACGTGGGATAGAACCTGACAAATAATCTAAAAAGGCTCCCACACCAAGACATAACCGGGAATCTATAGATGGCCTATTTTCTATAATCCATTTTTCCTGTAAAGGAACCCCCATTGCAACAAAAACAATATCTGGCGACGCTTTATTAATCGCCTGAATAACGTCCTTACTAGTCTTAAAATAACCTGAAGATGTCCCTACAATCCTAAGCGTAGGAAATTTCAAAAGGGCTTTCTCTGCAGCTCTTTTAGCGACTCCTTCGCATCCACCTAGAAAAAAAATACTCCAATTCTTTCTAACCGCTTCTTCAATAATCTTGGGAGAAAGATCCGTGCCATTACAATTATCTTTCATTACTCCCCCAAATAACTTTGTTATTAATCTTAATCCAATACCATCAGATAAGAGCAGATCCGCAGACTCAAGGGCAGTATGATATTCCTTGTCTTTCTGGGCCTTATAAAGACAATCAGCATTCAAGAAAAATACATTAGCTTTTCGACGGGATTCTATTAAGGAATTAATTCCGTCAATAGCTTCCTGAACAGTCAAATTATCGTAATCAATTCCTAATATTTTCATCGTTTGAGAAACACCCTTTTATAAATCCAAAACTCCAATAAAAAATACCCAGCTTATAAATGAATATTGAGTACAAATATTTACTAAAATGATCGTTACCTGCTTTATAAATACGAGTGGTTATACGAATCGATTTAATAATAAGAAAAGCTGGAAATAAGATTACCGGGAATATTCCTTTGTAATACCAACTTTTATAAAAAATCCGTCTATAAATACTAATATACTGTCCTAATAAAATTTGATTGCGCTTAAAACCGTTCCAATCTTCGCGAAATATATGAAAGACTTTTGCTGAAGGCACAAACCAAATCTTTACGATCTTAACCAAGCTCAGACAAAATACGGTGTCTTCTGAAGCTCGAAGCATTGGGAATCCTCTAACGCGTAAGAATAATTCTTTTTGACAAAACATATTACAAGACGGAACCAGCGTGACGGACCTTGTTTCTCCTACATATAAAGTTTCATTAAACTGTAAATAAAGCTGTGCGAGGGCCAATTTACTTTTTTGTTGAAAATCCGGCGCAGATATAGATCCACAGCCCACCTGACAACCGGACTGATGAGCTTTCAAAACATATTCTAACCAATTTTCGTCTAAAAAAACATCACTATCAATAAAGCACAACAGATCCCCCTGGGCAAGCTTTGCCCCCATGTTACGCCCAAGAGCTGGAGAAGTTTTTTTATCTAATGAAACTATTTTTAACCTGGTATTATTGAATTTTTGTAACAATTCCCGTGTTTTTCCATCATCAGAAGAATCTACCACAATCACATTTCTAACATATTCAAAAGACTTAAGATCAAAAATACTTTTTAAAGTATGGCCTATAGTTTGATAAGAATTATAAGAAGGAATAATAAAAGAAACATTAACCATAGAAAAACTCCTGTGAAACAATCATCAATCCTATAAAAAACCAAACATACCAATTTAAAACCAAATAAAAGGAAAGATTGTCCCCAAAACAAATGACCATATAACCCATCACATACCCAACCAAAATAGCCCATAATTTAGCATGGTCTATATTGATTGATTTCTTCATATTTTTAAAGAAAGTAACCAATGACGCTAAAAATAATGAGATAAAACTTAAAAGGCCAAAGACTCCCATTTCAAAAAGTATTTCAAGATATGCATTGTGTGACTCGAAGTTAACTCCAACATCTGAAAACTGTTCTGTCATTGGTTTAAAAGAAGTTAATCCATACCCTTGCAAAGGCCTTTGTTCAATCAAAGGTAAACTGCTTTGCCACAGACGTAAACGCCATTCCATAGAGTTAATCCCTTTATAATCTGTCACTTGTTTATCTGAAATCACAGTCAATACCCGTTCTTTGACTGTTGGGATCAACAGCGTCATCGGAATCAATATAAGTAGCATAAACAGCAATTTCTTGTCTTTTAAGAATCCATAAATAAAAAATCCTGTAAAGCAAGCTATCCAGGCATTTCTAGTCTTGGTAGCGATCAATAAAACAAACATATTGAGCATCAAAAGCCACATTACCCAAACGATTTCTGGTTTTAATTTCCAATATTTACTTTTTAGTATATAAAAAAAACTTGTAATGCCCAAAACTAGATAAAATGCCAGAATATTAGGGTGTGTAAATGTTCCGGCAATGCGCTTTCCTGCATCTTCAAACTGTCGTCCTCCGTGTATTAAATCTATATTTGCACAAAGGATAGGCAAAATGAAAGACCATGCAAAGATCTTCAACCAAAATAGAAAATCCTCTTTCGATTTAATAATTATAAAAGGAATAATAAACATGGCAAAATAGCTCAAATAATTAAAGAATAAACGCAATCCTCCTAATGGATATGGAGAATAACAAACCGATAGAAACATAAGAAACAAAAAGATATACCAACAAAAAATAATCCGATTGCGACGAGGGAAGGTAGAATAATGAAAACCTAAAAATACTGCTAATACTATAATTGCTAAATTAAGTACGGCCCCCAGACCAACTCCTTGCCCCTCCCCAATATCAGATTTAGTAAGATTTAGAATATTATCAAGAAGAGGTCTAAAAAGAATCATTGCAGCCAAAAACCATTTAGGTTTAATTACCAATATAGCAAAGAATAAAATTCCGAAAGGCAGTGCCAATAAAAAAAGAGATTTTTCAGATAACAAAGGAATCATTATATTAACAGCTAAACCAAAGCCTAGGCTTAGAAACAGCGTCACCCATATTCGATAATCAAACATTCGTGAGTTCAACATAGAGATCCTCAAGTCTTCGAGCCGCATCTTTGATATTAAATTTCTCTAAACATGTTTGATAACCATTCTCACCTATTTTCCGACGTAATTGGGAATCATTAAGCAATCGAATAATAGCCTCAGCCCAACCCTCATCTTTAAACGGATCAAGCAATATCCCATTCTGCCAATCATCAATAAATTCACTATTACAACCCACATCTGTTGATATAACAACCGGCACCTTCATGCTCATCGCTTCCAAAATAGCTATTGAATGTAATTCCAAGAAAGAAGGTAATAAAAAAACATCCGTACTCTTTAACAACCCCTGGATATCAGAATGATAACCGATCATCTTGATATTATTCACTAAACCTATTTTTTTGATCTCATCAATTGTTTTTTGATACAAGGGCCCGTCACCAGCAATCAAAAATACGGCATTAGGTACCTGACGAATCACTTCAGGGGCTATCCGTAATATCAAATCCACATTTTTCTCAGGCGCAAGGCGAATAGGAGTCAAAATAACACCCTTTACGTCATCTCCTAATACCCCACTCATGTCATCCCCGAATGTTTTAGTCGGGGATACATCCAATGGAATTCCATTCTGATATTCCCTAATCTTATCCGCCGGATATATCTTTTCTTTTATTAAAAACTCTTTATTCTGCCGCGTCAAAACCACAACCTTATCCGAAACATTCTTGAATAAATGCACAAATTTATATTGATTATTAAATCCTCTCCTACGCGCAAAATCTTCCGGTTCTAAATATCGAAAATCATGCACATGTTCAACAATCTTACATCCAGTTAATTTTGCCGCCGCAGCTCCCCATAATTGCGCACTAAATGTATGCGTATGCACAATATCTATGTGGTTACGCCATATATAAATAGCCAGCCTTATAACAATACCAATGCTGGCTAAACTTTTAACCTTATAGTCATGATCAGCAAATTTAAAAAGCTTTACCCCTGCATTCTTGAACTTATCCTCTAATTCACCCCCGGAAGAATACGCTGCATGTAACTCAAAACGATTAGGATCCATGACCTGAACTAAATTAAACAAATTTACTTCAGCTCCACCTAAATTCAATGTTTTGATAATATGCAAAACTTTAATTTTAACTGACATTAGTTCTCATTTTTAAAATTTGGGCAGGATTCCCAGCCACAATGGCATTCGATGGCACATCCTTATTCACTACAGCATTGGCTCCGATAATGGCACCGTCACCAATACTAACTCCTTTAAGAATAGTTGCTTTCGTGCCTATCCAGACATTGTTACCGATTTTGACCGATACAGTTTTATATCCTTGTTCTTTAATTAATTTTTGAAGATTGTCAAAGTTATGATCATGGTCATAAATATGAACTGAATCAGCAATAATACAGTCATCGCCAATTTCTATTTTTTTAAGACAAACAATCTTTATATTCTTGTTAAAAAAGTTCCTAGAGCCTATTAATAAAGAACCATTCGCCTCAATATCAAAATTCCTACTTAAAACATTAAGATCTCCCATTTCTAATTTGCCACCGGGTTGGATCGATATTTGTCCTTGATGGGCATAGTTTCTACCTTTAGCTTTTAAAGCTCCTCTGAACAAAAAACACCAGTAGGAAAATATTACATAACCCCATAGTCTCTGAATTTTATTCATAATTTTCCCTTTATAAGCTCATTCACAGCAGATAAATCCGTTAAAAAGGTATCCCATTTTAACTTCTTAAATCCAAGTAACCATTCAATAAAATCTATAAGTAATGTTCCAAAAATTGAATAAATAAATAAAATCATACTTAAAACGGAATGATTCTTATGTTTATTAAAAACAAAATAATAATTCCTAAATTGCATTCTTTTTAGGAATTCTAATTCTGTTCGGTTACTTAGAGAAACATTATGTTGAAAACGCGCTTCAGGGAGCATAGCAATCTTTGTTTTACGCGAAATGCGATAAGATAATTCTACGTCTTCTCTAAAACTATATCCTGTAAAGAATTCATCAAAAAGGTCTTCTTCTAAATATTGCTTCCGGAAATTCATGCTATAACCGGCAAAAAGCTCAACATAAGTTAAATTCTTGATTTCTCTTCGAAAAATAGGGAAACCAAAGCCCGAAGCAGTCATTTTTCCATTTAGGCAATCAATTAAAAAAATCCTTAAAAGAAAACTTCTCAATAACCATTTAAAACCCGATGGAGTGTTAAGCACCTCTACATTGCCAGAAATCCCTCCGATATGAGGATATTTATCAAAGCAATTTACTATTTGTTTTATATAATCCTTATCTAAAACAACATCATCATCTGTAAAAGAAATAATTTCTCCGCTTGATATATGAAAGCCATTATTTCTTGCTTTTGCTGAACCTTTTTCATTCTGATAATGCCAAATAAAATTTATTCCTCGCGTTTTGTTAACATGATCGTAGAATTCAACGAGTTCTTTAGTTAAAACATTCTCACTCTGATCAACAATGATGACTTCTTTTGGCAATAATGTCTGTTGAATAATAGAATTTAATGTGTTTTTAAGATCATTAGGACGGTTATATGTTGGAATTATTATTGAAACCGAACAAAGATTCATACTATTTTCCATAACAATAATAAAAATTAATTCGGTTCTTTTAGAATAAACTTCTTTAAATTTCTAATAAGACGATATCGAAACAAAAACCAAAGCAATTCTAAAGAGAAAAAATGTACTAACAATGCATTTCTTGCTTCTTGGCTAGCAACCTTAACATTCTGACGACTACAGCCATTGTAAAAATAATATGCGATGTTTCTATTTAAGAAAAAAAAGCTTTGGGGTTTTGATTTGAAGGCTTTAACTACCCAAACATAATCAGCCGCATATTTATATCGACAATCGAAAAAACCAATTTCAGAGAAAAAAGCACGACGAACAAAATACGCCTGATGACAAAAAGAATTATGTAAAAACTCACTAATTGATCTAGTTTTAAAAGGTTTGGCTAAACCAACTTTAAAAGCCTGCCCACCTTCTAATACAACATTCCCAAAAACAAGATACCTAGAGTCATCTTCAACAAAAACCCTAGCAACATCGGCTAAAACAAAATCATCATAAAAATAATCATCAGCATTTAGAAAATAAATTATATCTCCACTGCTTAAACTTAACCCTTTATTCATTGCATCAAAGATGCCCTCATCCTTCTCTGAGATTATCCTGCTGATCTTTGAAGAATATTTATTAACTATTTCTATAGTTTTATCGGTAGAATTACCATCTATTATAATATACTCAATATTTGAATATATTTGCGAACACAAAGAACGTATGGCTTTTTCTATTGTTCTTTCTGCATTATAACAAACTGTAATAACAGAAATTCTAAGTTCAGATACCATATCAGTTAAATTTCCATTTGCTTAATAAATTCTTTCGAGAAATTAAACCAAAGCTAATGATTCGTAATAATTTTCTAAGAACAAACCCAAGAAAAACTATAAAGTTATAAAATGTTAAATTATAAAAAAAGGCCTTCCAATAAGATTTCATAGGCTGAAAATAGTATCCTTTTTCAAATTGTAAGTCACCAAGCATATACTGATTATTAGCCAAAGCTTCTTTTATATTTGTAATAAATCCGTTCTCTTTTAAATAAGCATGATTATTAGCATAAAAATTTGTAAGGGTTTTTTCAAGATATTGCGCTATTATAAGATAATTTCCAGTGACATTAGACCCGTGAATTCTTCTTCTTACTAGGGGAGTATTTATGACAAGGAATTTGGCAACTAAAGCGCATCTTAGCCAGTAATCATAGTCTTCACACACTTTTAATTTTTCATTAAATTGACCAATTTGATCAACGATTGATTTTCTTAAAACTACCGTCATCGCACCTACAAAATTTTCTTTTAGGATCATTTCTAAAACATAATCATTGTTAAGCGGTATTTCATATTTTAGATTTCTTATTTCCTTTAAAGAAACAAAAAAAGAACCCATTTCATTATTCTGTATAAAATTTATGAAATCCGTACAACAAACCCCCACCTCTGGAAATTTATCAAATATGGGTGCTTGTATATGCAATTTTTCTGGAAGCCAAATATCATCAGCATCAAGAAATGCAATTAATTCTCCAGAACTTAGGGCTATTCCTTTATTTCTTGCCGCACTGAGCCCTTGATTATTTTGATAATGATATTTAATCTTATCAGTATGTTCTCGTATTACAGACTCAATCACAAAACGGCTATTATCAGTTGATCCATCATCAATCACAATAATCTCAAAATCTTGATATGTTTGATGTAATGCACTTTCTAGAGCTTCTTTTATAAAGGCTCCATAATTATAATTGATAATAATTACGCTGACTTTAGGACTAGAATTCATATTTATTGATTAATAAACTTTCCCACTTTTAGAGCTGCTTCAATTAACTTAATTTTATAATCCAAACAAATTTTATTAGTCTTAACTCTTATTAATTCCAAATCCCTATACATTTCTTCAACAAGTTTCTTACCTATGGCTACATTAAATTCATCTGTACGCACATTAAATCGTTCCATATCAATACTAGCCATAAAATCCCTACATTTTGGTCGATATTCCACCATGACAGCAGGAGTGTTAGCGCAATAGGAAAGAACAGTTGCATGTAATTTCTGACCAACAAAAACGTCAAACCCTTCCATATGATCAATTGTTTTTTGTGTTGATGTGTAATCTCTAAATACTTTTATATTCTTTTGAAGACCATTCTTGATAAGTAAGTTATCTGTGAGGATCTCATCATTCTTATTAACAGGAACGAACTCAATTTGCCATCCATCACCTGACATAGTTCTTATAAAATCAATAAATTTTGAGAAGAAATGATCGTCATTTCTTCCCCACATTAAATCTTTCGTTTGCCCACCACCGGTTGCCCCTATATTAACACCAAGGTTTTTTAATTTAGGTTTTGGTGATTTAATATCTCTAATAAAATATAAGACTGGATCACCAATGACATGAACGCTCTTATTAATCCCCTTATCCATTAATATTTGCTTTGAAATAGGGCCCCTGACAGATAAAAAATCTACATTATTTAATGTATTCATCCATTCTTTCATATCTCCATATTTTCCAGGCACATCCTTCCAGAAAATATGATTGGCTACACCTGTACCAAAAATAATTTTTTGAGGAATACTTTTATCAGAAATATCCTTTAATACTTTCTCTGATCGCAGAATTAAAGTACCTCCACCCAAAAAAAGAAGTTTAAATCGAAGCAAACCAATTTGTTCGAGATGCCTAATTAAGAACCCTCTTGATTCGGAGAATATGATAGTATCCTTAAAAAGCTCAAATACGGCCTCCTTTAAAGCCTCATCTCCTAAATTTCCATAACCTACGTAACCTAAGTAAGAGGCTTCTTTTCGTTCGCCTTTGGCAAGTAATAAAGAAATAAATCTTAAATCTTTATAAATATTATTACCTTTTAACAAAGTCAAACTCCTATAAAGGTATTATTAAATACGTTTAGTGATGAAACCTAAAATCAAATCCTTTTCGTATTGATCAATCAAATATTTATACGAAATCGAATAATATAATAATGATATTACAATACTTTGTATAACCATCATTGGTAATTTTGGGTTATGAACTATAAGATTAATAATAAAATATATAGGCAAAATCACCAAACAACCCCAAAAAAGAGGTTTTATAAAAGCATTAAATACATAATTATAAAAAGGTATGCCGGAGATTTTACAGGAATAATAAGGAACGAATACCGCAGAATTAATAATTGTACATATCGCCGCTGAAATAGCAAAACCGTATAATTTAAGACCAAAATATTTAGCTAATAGAATTCCTAGAATAACATTAACAACAGCAATGGATGCTGTTACCATACTCGGTATTTTTACTTTTGCATAAGCATTAACGGCTAAAGAAATCACAGATAACGGTAATATAAACATTATTGGAATCAAATGAATTGATAATAACCCTGCGGATTGTAAAAAATCCTTCCCCACCCATAAAAAAATGATTTTTTTTGACATGACCATGATAAAAAGAATCATAGGCAACGTGACAATACATAATATTTTTGAGTAAATAAAATAAAGCTTTTGTAATCGATCTATGTCATTCTTAGCAACCAGATCAGTGACTGTCGGAGCTAGAGACCATGTAGCTTTTAAGAAAATATTGTTAATTGTCATGGGTATTTTTAAGCTAACCGCGTAAACCGCGTTAAAGACGGGTCCATAAAATACATTGATCAAAATATTTGCTGTATTTTCATAAAGAAAAGAGCTTACAGTGGACAATGATGTATAGCCGCTAAAAGAAAGAATTTCTTTTACTTTGTTTAATTGAAAATATTTTAAGGTCAAATGCACATCAGGCATGATCTTCTTTTGCCAAATATAAATTATTGAGTTCTCTGTTGCCTTCATAAATAAATAAATTAATCCATAGGTGACCAAAGAAATATATTTCTGCGGGAGAAATGTAAATAATATAAAAATACTCAATGCCCTCGATATAAGACCTATGGATGAAGCAAGATTAAGTAAATCAAAGCGTTGCTTAGAATAAAGGATCGACCAATAAACAATATTAGGAACTGTGATAAAAAAAGACGAAGTAACTAATAAGAATAATAATTTGCTTGATAAGACTAGATCTAACGGAACTTTAAAGATGTATGAAAAAAAACAACTTACAAGGCTGCCTAGCAACAAAATAATACCACCAACAACAAAAAGAATATATTTTCCTGTAGACAAATATTGAATAAATTCATCTAAATCGCCTTTGGCAAGTGCATAGGTAGCATGTCTGGATAATGCTATACGAACACTCCCCACCATTACTTCAAATATAAAAATCGTAGACTCAACCAAAACAATCAGACCAAAGGCTTCCTTGCCCAATTTTATAATCAAAAAAGGGACAACTAGAATACCTAAAATCATTTGTAAAGAATTAACTAAGTAATTACTAAATAAATTCTTTATTATTTGTGTCTTCATAAACACCAACTTTTATGGCTTAAATTATTAAAAAAACAAATTAATCTTAGCATTTAATTAGAATGATTTTAAAGTTCCCATTTTTTGGGAATAATATATTTATTAATATCGGAATGCTTTTCGCCTTCCTTACACCCGATTATAAACAAATTTAGGAATGGGATAAGTGCGTTTGTTTAGGATGACTCCTAAGATTGAGGCTTTATGTTCTTTTAGATTATTTAAGACTCTTAAAGCCACAGAACGGCGGGTATGATTCTCAGAAACCACAAAAATCGTTTTATCGACAAGGGAGGCTAACAAACACGACTCCTGACTGGAATTTGAATCGACACAGTCTATCAGTATCAAATCAAATTGGCTTTTAAGTTTCTCTAAAATCTCACGCGTCTTTGAGGAATCCAGGAATATCAATGGATTTAAGGTTGTTTTGCCAGCAGGTAATACAAATAAGGATGGCCGAACAGATTTAATAGCATCTTGCAAAGATGTCTCTTGTGTCAAAACGTCAACAAACCCAGGACTATCTGGAATATTAAATAATTTATTCATAGTTGGATTATGAAAATTGGCATCAATGACCAGGACTTTTTTGCCACTTCCTTGGGCTGTAAATATCCCAAGATTCGCCACAACCGTGCTGGTACCTTCATGCATATCTACGGCAGTGGCCATGACAGTTTTAAAAGACTTGATGGTCATCATTAAACGTAATTGATTGGCCAAATTCTGAAACACGACATTATAGCGTTTAGATGTCTTCTTATTGTCTTTATTAATAGTCATTCTCTTGATTGATCCAATAATTGGAACTGCGCCAAGCAAAGGAAATCCGAGAATTTTTTCTACATCACTAGGAGACTTAATGCTTTGGTCCATGTATTCAAACAGGAATGCCAGAATAAATCCCATAAAAATACTGGCAAATAAAGCGGCCAAAGCAATTAACTTATTATTAATTCCCTTCGGCATAAGAGGAATACTCGCCTGCTCGATAATTTTGACATTCTCGGAACCCAAGGCTTCCCCATTGGTTATAGGACTACCGGAAAGCAACGTTTTCATATGCTCAATATTGTCCTGAAGCTGAATGAACATAGGATGCTTATCCCCATACTTTTGCTGAAGTTCGGCCAACTGTTGTTCAAGATCAAAAATGACATAAGCACGACTAACTACGTTGGCCAAAGTTGCTGCCTGTACCGGATCATAATCTTTTACGTTAATAGCAAAAATATTAGTATTCTTTACAGGTTCCACTTTAATATTTCTACGCAATTCTTCTATAACCCTTTGATAATTATATGTGAATTGCAGATTACTCTGTAAACGATCTATCTGTTTATTATAGATTTTGGCTTGAAAGCTGATTAATTTACGTTTCAAAGGTGAGGCAAATTCACGTTCATAATCAAAAGGCCTATTGTACAGTTGCAAAACGTCAACTACTCTACGCAAAACTGGCTCAGAGATGACAATTTCGCTTTGTGTCAAACTTATTTCAGAATCTTGCATGGTCATCATTTCTTTATAATAAGGTGAGTCTAACTGCTTTTCGCCGGAAATAAGAATTTTAACGCTGGCTTCATACATAGGCGTACGTAATTTCAGACCAAGAATAACAACTGTCATGATGACCAGAATTGAAGTCAGTACTATAAATTTTTGGCGGAATATAACACGAACATAGTCACGTAAGGTTTGATCTTGTTCAGGGGAACCTGAGGAATCATTCATATTAGTTTAATACTTAAATTTCAATCCCAAAAAGATAGTGTTTTGTGTATTCGTACGAATAGAACTATTAGAAGCACTATCCTGATAACTATAGGTTGCCGTAATATCCGTATGACTACTGATCGCGTAGCTTGCAGATATATTCGTACCGATATAATTTTCTGTAATATCACTTATGAGATACTTACCCTGGCCGGTAAAAACGGAGATATCACCGCTAAACCTGGCAGTAAATTCGTGATAAGCATTTAAAGAAAGGTGCCAATCATTAAGAATATTTTGTGTGTACTGGTCAGATTCATATTGCTTATCATATTTTAAGGTTAATTGCGTATTTTGGTCTACGTTATGGGTCAATCCTGCGGCATAACGCGGCTCTATAGTTTTTTCGCCAAATCCTTCTATAAAATCTACTCCCGTAAGCAAGTCAACGTACCATTTAGGATCCAGATATTGACGCCAGCCAGCAGATGGTGTGTTCGCGTTTGAACTTTTACCCGGGCTAAAAGAACGTCTTCTATAATCATAATTAAGTGTTCCCTCCGATATGGAGCTAAAATCATATTTAGTGGATATTTCAGGATTATACAAAACGGTATTACTCAAATCTTGAGCAGTATATGAATAATTAGTTTGTAAATATTTAAAAGTACCTGACCACTGTTCAGTGAAATCGGTCAATGATTCCATATCTAAATTATTATAATAAGTGCCATAGTTTCCATTAATGCGCCCAAAAGCACTACCCAGATTGCTGGGATCTATTGAATGTGTAAATGTATCTAGAGCTGTCAAATGTTCGAAAGGGGTTACATCTAACTTATAATCTGTATTCAAATTTTCAGCTAAATTATCAAGGGAGGGGTGATTGGTATAAATATTCTCTGTTAATCCTGTCTTAAAATCAAAAAGTTCATTATCACTTTCCTGGGTCAACCCTCCGTCCAAAGATGTTCGAGTGACCATATCGCTGATCCGATTAGTATTCACATAGGTAATATTATCATCATAACCAGTGACAACTCCCCCATCGAAACCCCATTTGATGCCTGCAAAAGCAACGCCGCTCAAAGAGGTTAATCCAATGAATGTAAAAATTGCTAAATTATTTATTTTCATATCTTTATAAATAAAAATTGTTTAAATCCTAATGAGGAATAATTTTAACATATTAGAAAAAGTAAAACAAGCAAGTTCTGTATTCATTTAGGTCACTTCGCCCCTCGCGTAAGAAGGACTACAGGGATGGTTTTGACCAGAATAATGAAATCCAGCCATGGCGACCAATGGTCTATATATTGCAGATCTAATTTGGCCCATTGACTAAAATTGGTGATATTATTGCGCCCGCTAATTTGCCATAAACAAGTTATTCCGGGACGCATGCTTAATCTTCGTCTTTGCCAATTGTCGTATTGTTTAACTTCCTGAGGCAGCGGCGGGCGTGGGCCTACAATTGACATGTTCCCCTCAAAAACATTCCAAAGCTGAGGAAATTCATCAAGACTTAATTTTCGCAAAATCCTGCCCACCTTTGTAATACGCGGATCATTCTCCATTTTAAAAGCTGGCCCTTCCATTAGATTGTGTCGAAGCAAGGTATCAAGCTGGGCTTCGGCATCAGTCACCATGGTGCGAAATTTATAAAGAGTAAATAATCTGCCGTTAAGACCACAGCGCTGTTGTTTAAAAAACACAGGCCCGGGCGATGTGGTTTTCACAAATATCGCAATTATCGCCAGGAAAGGTGATAATACGATCAGTCCAAAAAACGATAGAGTGATATCGATGATCCTTTTGATCATAAGGTATGCCGGCTGATGTTTGGTCCTGTCAAAGGTCAAAAGAGGGAATCCAAACAAATCGGTTGCTGTAGCCTGGGCAAAATTCAAATTAAAAAAATCTACCGCCACACTTACCTGTATACCGACGGTTTCACAATAAAGGATAGCTTGCTCAATTTGATTCAGCCAATTTCGCGGGATAACGAACACGACAATATCGACAGAATGCGCCTCTATGATCTGCGGGATATCCTTGATAGTACCGATCACACGATAACCATGAACTTCCCGTTGAAGCAAAATAGGATCAATATCCACCAAGCCAACGAGTTTTAAACCAATCTCTTTGCTTTGGTTCATTTCATCAATGAACCGCTTTGCTCGTGGTCCTGACCCGACGAGCAAAATATTACGAAAATTAAAGCCTCTCCTGCGCAATTCCCGAAACATAATAATCAGCGCAATTTTTTCGATAAGCAAGGCGAAACTGGTGATAATAAATAAAAACAAAATAAAAGAACGGCTGATATAAATGGTCTGGGTCAAAAACCCAATACTTGTAAAGATCAAGAAACTGATAAATCCGCTGCGAAAAACAATAAAGACGATTTCTCTGAGTTTTTTAAAACGAAACGATACATACATCCCGGAAGTATATAAAAGCAACCCCCAAAGGACCACGGTGACAGGCAGGATCCACAAGTATCTTGTGATCGGATAGATCCCATCGAAATGATTTCTGATAAAATAGGAAACAAAAAAGAAAAGAGTGACGATGAACGCATCCAGGAGAATTAACAATCTTCTATATAATGTTGCGTGTAGTTTCAACATAGATCAAAATAAACCTTCATTTATGTCCTTGATTGCAAAATTTATCCAATAAATACTTCCTCGAGATCCTGTAGTGCCCCCCAGGGGTCTTAGCGACTTTTAATTTCCGGGTATGAACAAGTTTCTTAAAAGTCGAAATACTGATATTTAGCATTTCAGCAGCTTGAGATGTCTTAAGAAACTCTCTTTTTTTTGTTAATTTGATTTTAGGAGACATAATTAGCGTTTATAATCATCCTCTAAGCGTTCAATATCATCTTCACCAAAATAATCACCTGTTTGTATCTCGATAAATACAAGATCATCTTTGCCGACATTTTCAATCCGGTGAATACAATCGCGCGGGATGTCTACATATTGGCCAACAGAGAATATGCGAGAAATGCTATTAATGGTGACACGGGCTGTCCCTTTGTGAATGAACCAATGTTCTTCGCGCTTTTTGTGCCTTTGGAGACTTAAGCGGTGATTAGGGAAAACAGTGATTTCTTTGACCTTGTGGTCTACACCATTTAATAATACCGTATATTTCCCCCAAGGGCGATCCCCTACGGAGACTGTGTATTCACGCTGATATTCTGTATGTTCAGAAGACATATTCAATGTTAAATCGTGTAAAATCAATTAAAACCAATTTTCAATCTTAAAGAATCCCCGAAAAAATCATGTAGTTATAATGAGGATAAAAGCAAAGTGAGTCAATTATACTAAGGTATTACTTACTCATTTAAAGTAAAATCGTTTAAAATCAATTAAAATCGACTAACTTTGCCTAAGTATGCCCGATAAAATGGCGTTTGTCAAGTCGAGGAATGTATTGCGGGGTGGATTTAGGTCAGTCTTATGCGGCTATGACTAAATCATTCTATAAATGGTTCTACCCATTTCCTAAAAAGCTTAAGGCCATCGGCTGGCACCACAATAGGAAAATTGACTAAGGTTAATACATGTTCTCCCATGAAATCGCGGGTGTTCCATGTGATAAACGCTGAAACTTTAGCCAAATGTGCAGAGCATAATATGATCGCATCAGCCTTAGGAAGTCTTTCCAGGAATAGTTTAGCTTGAACTATCGTTGGGTCTGGGGCGATTTCAGGGGTTAGAGATTTCCAAAGCCTGCGGTTATCTTGAATTAATTCCGGAAATTTTGCCGCCAGAACTCTATCCGCTTCGATAATAACTTCTTGAGAAACAACCATTCGAAAAACTCCTACCTCAACCAAACGCACAAGTTCTCCTGCCACCCCCTTGGGAGATATCAAAGCTGCGATATACGCACTGGTATCAAAAAAGATCCTATATTGTGGGATAGCCATTAGGCTGCTTTATGCCGAATGTTTTTTAAATCTTTTAAAAGACTGTCCAACGTTATCCCTTTCTTTTCAGCTGCTTTGGAAAATTTACTCGAGACAGTTTCAAAAACCGAAGGTCTAGGAGTTAAAAGAATACCATCTCCCACTCTGGAAACGGACAAAACAGAATCCTTGGATAAGTGCAATGATTCCCGAATATTAGCCGGGATCGTTATCTGGCCTTTTTCTCTCATTTTTGTGACCATAAATTTCTCCTAAATTAACCAATATTTAAATTAGTTTCCTACTATTTCCTACTTTCTAACTGAGGATAACATGCGCTATGGAGATTAGCAATGAAAACTTGCTTGATAAAATGAAAACATTCCTTTATATAAACGCTGCCGGGCTAACTTTGAATCGCTCGCTTAATCGTTGTATTTGACCGATATTAAGCTGCCGTTTACCGTTCAAAATCTCTGAAACAACTCCTTGTGAGCCTATCTCAGGTAGATCATCCTGGCGCAGATCATGTTCCTGCATCAAATATTTAAGCGCATCAGTACCCGTTGTTCCGTCTAAGTTGTAATGCTCTGTTTCGTAGTTTTCAATAATGATCCCCAATACCTCAAGAAAGCCATATAAAGGGTGCTTCTCATTGCTGCCCACTTCATCCAGCAATTGATTAAGCATGCTAACAGCCAGATCATAATCGTGTTTATTATGGATAGAGAGATAATTCTCCACAGCCGGCCAAGATTTCTTTAAAACAGGAGCATCCATTGTTTTAACCATTTTTCCACCCTCCCCTATCGTATTCTTCGTGCGTCAGGACATGACGAATGTAAACCCTTCCATTATTGAAATGAATGATCGTAATCAACCGATATTTATTGCCCCCGATATTAAACACAATTTTGTCACCAACTTTATCTATTGAAGCAAATGTTGCTTTTAAAGCATTATACCCGACATATCTTGTTGCATTGACAATCTTAAACCAGGCCTTAAGCGCCTCTTCGCTATCCGGATGCTTCTCCCAAAAATCTTTTAAAGCTTTTCTTGAAATAATATGCATCAATCACTCTTTCTAATTGAAAGTATATCTCATTTTGAGATATTTGTCAATGACAAGACAGGTTGTTTTATTTGTTGATGTTTAGGGGAATATATAAAAGACTCTGGGGAAGAGTCCTTACAGATATTAAGGGCGGCCTTGAAGGCCGCCCTTAAATTTATTTCTTCATCCAGCTCATCATGGCGCGCAGTTTGGCGCCTACTTTTTCCACCGGATGTTTTTCGCCGTCTTTACGTAGTTTAAGGAATTTCTTGCGGCCGTTCTTGTTCTCGGCCATCCACTCATTGGCAAATTTGCCTTTTTGGATCTCTTTTAAGATCTTTTGCATTTCACGACGGGTGCGCTTATTGACAATACGGTTCCCTCGGGTCAGATCGCCGTATTCAGCGGTATCAGAAACGCGTTTGCGCATGCCTGTAATACCATCTTCATAGATCAGATCCACGATCAATTTTAATTCATGAAGACATTCAAAATAAGCGATCTCAGGCTGATAGCCGGCCTTGGTCAATGTCTCAAAACCTGCTTTGACCAGCTCACTGGCTCCCCCGCACAAAACCGCCTGTTCGCCGAAAAGATCGGTCTCGGTCTCTTCTTTGAAGGTGGTCTGGATGATACCGGCCCTTGAGCCGCCAATACCCTTGGCATAGCCCAAAGCGATCTTCAAAGCCTTGCCTGTGGCATTCTGGTGCACTGCAACCAGGCACGGCACGCCGCGTCCTTCTTCATACTGACGACGCACCAAGGCACCGGGTCCTTTGGGAGCTATCATGAAAATGTCCACATTCTTAGGCGGGACAATGAACTTGAAATGGATATTAAAACCGTGTGAAAAGGCCAACGCTTTGCCACGGGTCAAATACGGCTTAATCGAGTTCTTATAGATATCCGCCTGTAAATGGTCCTGGGTCAGCATGATGATCACATCTGCCTGCTTGGTGGCTTCTTCAACGGTCGTAGGTTTAAAACCGTCTTTGATGGCCATATCATAATTAGGACCACCGGGGCGCTGGGCAATGATAACTTTCAAACCGCTATCACGCAAATTCAACGCCTGACCGCGGCCTTGAATGCCATAGCCCACCACGGCGATGGTTTTATCTTTAATATCATTGATGTTGCAATCTTTGTCGTAAAATATTTTAGCCATATTGTTTAATCGTCCCCTTCGCCGTCTAAATGGGCCTGTGTATCACGTAACCCGATGGTTGTCTTCACAGGTTTAATGTTAGAAACCACAAAATCCTTGGTGTCATTCACATTAAGCATTTTAAAAAGGAATTCGAAATTCTTTTCAATTTCAGCCGCGATGCCTTCTTTAACACTTTCAGGCAAGCCATAGATCTCTTTTTTGAATTGACCTAAAGCGCGTTTACGGGCTTTATAAATAAATTGATCGTCGGTATCATTAGCTTTGCGTTCTGAGGCGCAATTGACCTTGCTCCATTCCACCATTTTGGCGTAAAGATCTTTAGGGAACAATTTGCTGTCCAAAGTCTTGTTCTGAAAATTGGTAGCTAAATGGATCTCGATGGTGCCGATCTCCGGGAATTTATTGAATGCTTCATCCGGCAAGGTTGAGGCACCATGCTGAACAGCCCCGCCCATACCGTATTTCTTCGCTCCTAAGGCAGAAAGGGCTTTTAAGGTATCAAAATCCACCTTCACCTCTGCAATTTTACCGTTGGGTAAAACGACCCCGCCGTGGGAAGTACCGGTCTGTACGGAGATCTTGCTCAAACCTTCCAAACCATTGCCTAAGCTTTGATTATATCCGTCCATGAAAGCGGTTAATTCTTCTACCGTGCTGTTTTTGTTGCCGACTTCGCCGATTTCACCGCCGATAGAAATTTGGATACCCTTAGGCTGGATCTTGCGGATATGTTTGCTCATCTCAGCGCAGACTTCAAAATTGTCCCTCTGTTGCTCGGTCAAGGTGGGACGGTCCAATTTAACTGTGGTCGATGAATCAACGTCGATATTATAAAAACCGGCAGCAACGCAATCTGCTACCATGTCTTTTAAACCTGATACTTCTTTGGTTTTATTTTCAAAATAAGCAGAGGCCTTGATCTGACAATGATCTCCCTGAACAAACACCGGGCCTGTGTAGCCTTCTTTAATAGCTGCCGCTAAGATAACTGCAGAGTACTCGATAGGAGGCTGATTGGTGTAGCCCATTTCAGATTTGGCGATCTCGAAAATAAAAGCGCCGGCATTAAGCTTCTTAGCAGTACGAAAAATAGCGCGGGCCAAATAATAGGTCAAAGAACGCAAATTCATCGCCGGAACGGTAAAATTCTTACCCTTTCCCTTGCCGCGGGCCAAGTATACATCATGGATAGAGGCCAAGAATGTCCCTTTTTCAGCAGCCTGGGCCTGGATCTCACGGGCCAAGGTCTCTTTTTCCTTGATATTATCGGTCATGACCAATTTTTGCACTGTTGCATCAACATCGAAAGCCGCATTGACTGACATTTTTCTCTCCTTTATTAGATACCGTGTCATTGCGAGCGAAGCGAAGCAATCTTTTTAAAAAGATTGCTTCGTCGCTTCGCTCCTCGCAATGACACTACGTTAAAATTTTCAATAATTGGTAACGGCGGTCCATGTCCTCATGGATCCGACGTGTGGCATCCTTAAGATCAACAACATTGATTTTATCCTGCAAAACACCGACTGCTTTTCCGTAAATTCCGTTGAGCAGAAGATCAACTGAAGCAGCACCCAGGCGTGTGGCTAAGATCCTATCCTGACCGCTGGGTGTACCTCCCCGCTGTACATGCCCTAAAACCACATAACGGGTTTCCAAACCGACAGATTTAGTGATATTTTCCGCCACGGTTTGGGCTTTTGCCGCGCCCTCGGCGACAATAATGATCCAGCTGACCTTGCCTTTCGCATTACCTTCGCGGGCTTCGTCATGCATGGCCTCATAATCAAAAGGACGTTCGGGTATTATAACATCTTCCGCGCCGGCTGCAAGTGCGACTTCCATGGCGATATATCCGGACTTATTGCCCATGACCTCGACAACAAAGATGCGCTCCATACTTTGGGCCGTGTCACGGATCTTATCAATGGATTCAAGCGCAGTGTTGATGGCCGTCGAGCAGCCGATGGTCTGGTCTGTCCCGTTTAGATCATTATCAATGGTGCCCGGTAAACCGATGGTGGGAACCCCGCACAATTCGTACAAGCGGCTGGCCCCGCGATAAGAACCATCGCCTCCGACCACGACTAAGGCATCAATGCCGTGCTTGCCAAGAACGTCCGCAGCCTTGATCTTGCCTTCATCTGAATTAAAATCTTTAGAACGGGCGGTCTTTAAAATAGTCCCGCCTCTGTTAATAATATTGGAAACCGATCTATGGTTCATGGGGACGATATCTTCATCGAACAGCCCCTGATAACCGCGCATGATACCCACGACTTCAAGACCATAATGCAGGGCATAACGGGCTACCGAACGGATAGCCGCATTCATACCAGGGCCATCCCCGCCTGAAGTCAAAATCCCGATCTTTTTGATCTTATTTGCCATTATAGCTTCTCCCGCTCGAGTTAACTTCACCTATCCCAAAAAGTTTGGTTATTATATCACTAGACCGTCCGGAAGGGGGAAAAAATTCACGCTTTTACTGCAGGAGTGACCAAGGACCAGATATCTTGGACAGGGGTTATTTTGAAAATGACCGGCGAAAGGCTCTCAATGCCCTGTTCCTTAATGCGGGCAAGCATGGTAGGATTAATGATCATTTCAACACCTTGACCTTCCTTACTGACGTTCCACTGCATGCCATTTGAAGTATTTAAATCGATACCGCCGGGGGAAGCTTCCATCGCTGGGTCCATCACCAAAACCATATTATTTATTATCCATGCTACTTCTCCCTCTTTCAAATCAGTGAAAATAACCAATTCTTTACTAAATTCACCTTCATTCTCCAATATTCTTATATTAGCACCTGGCTTATCCCTTAACACTTTAGTCAAGGCCATGCTCATGCGGGTCCACTCTATATTTTTAATAAATTTTAGTCGCGGCAAGGTTACACTGCTTCCACCTTCCCCATGAAAACCAAGAGGAGCTATAACTTTATTATCATTTATATATTGCCATATAGAACTATAAGGCTCTTCAAACGTGATGCTGCCATCAGGATTAACAGTTCCCTCAACTTCATTTCTAATCAAAATTTTCTGAAGTTCAGCAATTCTAATTGGTCCAAGCATTAAAAATTGTCTTAATAATTCACCGGCTTCTCGATCAGTCCCTGCTATGTCTACAGGAGTAACGGTAATTTCGTCATACTTATTACTTTTGAGTTTAATTGCTAAGGATCGCTTTATAGCCCTGATTATTCTTTTTTCTTTCAGGACTCTACTTATAGAAGAAGGGCTAATGTAGGAAACAGCCAATAATGCTGCCACTATTGAAAAGGTTAAGCTAGTAGCGAACTCTTGCGAATTCGAATATACATAATGTGCCTTATAGGCTAGGATCCCCGTGATTGCGCTAATAAACGCAAACTTCAAAAAATTCTTTGTGTTGGAACTCATCGCTGCGTCCGTCATCATGAGCATCTTGTCAATCTTCTCATTTATTTCATTTTGTGTTGATCCCGTCAGAATGATCAATTCATCATCATACCGTAAAGGTATAATTTTATCCCCATTTTTCGCCGCTACACCTAACACCTTGATCAATTTCTTTTTGATACTCTCCCACTCATTATTTGTAATATGGTCCAATCGTAATAAAGTTATACTACTTCCTCCTTCACCATCTACCCCCCGTCGAGCCACAGAGATATGATTTTTTATATATTGCCCAACATAAATATCAGATGCTTCAAATCTGATACTGCCATCATTGTAAATGCTCCCTAAAAGATCATTCTCTAATAAAATCCTTTTAAGCCTGTCCATTAATTCTATAGAACCTTTACTATCTTCGATATGACCCGCAATGATCCCTTTTAATTTTGCGCCAAATCGCGGATCGATCTTTTCAACATCTTCAGGGGTGATCGTGATCATACCGTCTTTAGTCGTTTTGAGTTTTTCAGCCAAAATTTGTTTTATTACTTTGACCATCTGCCGATCATCTTTACCAACAATAATATACAAAGCAGATTTTAAAGCTGATAATAGGGCAAGGGCCTTATTTCTATTGACAGTCATAGCTGAATTTGAATTCGGAGATTCTAATAAAGTATCCGCAGAAATATCATAAAGAGGTCCTGCTTTTGAAAACGCGTTGGATACCATCGCTCTGGATCCCGGCATTTGGTCCGTGACCACCACCGGATCAAAATTCTCAGATGAATACCCTCCTGAAAAATATTTGCGGGGAATGCTGGGGCCGTCTTCTTGGGGCTCTGATTTAATATAGTTAAAAACTCCTTTTTTATAAGCCTTTAAATATTGCTGATAGATCTTTTCTTTAACGGAAGGATCATTTAAATTGACCCCCTTAACCGTCGATCTATCTGCATACACCTGATTTAACAATGCTTCTTTAAGGTTCTTTTTGTACCACGTAGCCAGGATCTGGGAGTAAAAGATCTGTCGAAGCATGGCAAAATTATTGCCCTGGTTGACTTCTTTTTCGATCTCAGGAATGATGATCTCACGGACGACTTGGGAAGCGACTGAAGATCGAACATGGTTCTTTTTGAGCGCCATATAGTCTTCGTCCAGCATTACCTTCAGATGGCCGTTAATGATAAACGCTGTTTGTCCTTGTTCATAGACGGTGGCCTTATCCGCCAGGATCCACACCTTATTAAAGGTGTTAACCGGAATTTGAGTTGTTCCGTACATCTGCCGGGCTTTTGCATAAACCCTGTTCCAGAATTCTTTACCTAAATTTTTCTCAGGATAGATCAGCGGGGCTGTTAATTGTTTTAGAATATAGTCCTGGCTCAGAAGGTCCCGGCCAAGAGCGGTTTGCCCCAATGCCTGGGGAATAATGCGTTCTTTTTCATATGGGCTTAAATTGACCCATATATCTTTTTCAGGGATGGTAAGACAGGCAAAGAAATATTTGATCAGACGGTCGCTTTCCTTTTTCAAAGAAGCTCCGGACAATCCGCTGTGACCTGCGTCTAAAATAAAATCAAATAAAAAAGGATTGTCTTGATGAACCCTCAGGCCTTTGATCAAAGGCGGTTCATAGGCAGGGCTTAAATTGACCATGCTGCCAACAGCAGGCAAAAGAAGCTCACCTGAGGCTGCTTGGGCGGTTGGTATAGGCCCCAAGGAATTAACCAAAAAGGTCAATAAAATGATAAAACAAAACGAAAGCCTAAAAAATAGGCCTCGCAATAATGGATTCTTCGGCATACGGGAAGTATGCCATATATACAGTAAAAAGCAAATTTGACTGTTAGCCCGATGTGAACCCGAAGGGTTCACACAAATTTCTTATTTCTTTACTTCAAAATATTTTACATTAGGAAAATCTTTAAAATCTGAATCCTGTGTCCACAATAACGCCTTATATTCCTGTGCTGCCGCTAAAATAATACTATCAGCCATGGGTAATTTAAACGTATGGCTTAAGTTAGCAGCAGAAAGGGCCATTTGATCATCCAAAGGCACGATTTCTCCTTGTCGCATTACAGCCACAACTTCCAAAGCTTTTTTTTCATCTGTAAATTGCAAGATTTTCTTAAAAACTTCATAAATACATATCGTTGGGACAATTAGACGCTTGGTATCTTCAATGGGCTTCTTAAATAATACTGCCTGCGGGCTATCAGAAAAATATTCCATCCAGCCGGAAGAATCAACGAGGTTCATAGCCGGTCCTTTTCTCGTTCAATATGCGTATTAATTCCTTTTAGAATACCCCTCATATCTTGCATTTTACGTACAGGAACGAATTCAATACAATCACCGTAAGAAATGACTTGGTATTTCTTCCCCGGCCGAAGATTTAAACGATTCCTGACTTCCTTTGGAACCACCACTTGATATTTAGTGGATAAAGTTACAGTTGTCATACGAACCTCCTATCGATTAACATATCGTATTACGATTTAAGCATAACACCCCCTTGGGGGGTAAGTCAAGGGTCTCACAAGGGGGTGTTCTTAATACGAAAAAATCAATAGCGGTAATGATCAGGTTTAAACGGACCTTGAGGGCTCACGCCTAAGTATTTTGCTTGGGCCCCCGTCAGAACCTCCAGCTTGGCCCCTACCTTGGCTAAATGTAAACTGGCTACTTTTTCATCCAGATTTTTGGGCAGCGTATAAACTTTATTTTCATACTTATGCCCGTTTAGCCAAAGCTCTACCTGGGCCAAAACTTGATTGGTAAAGGAATTGCTCATGACAAAGGACGGATGGCCCATCGCACAGCCTAAATTCACCAATCTGCCTTCGGCCAGGATAATGATCTTCTTGCCGTTGGGATAGACATATTGGTCCACTTGAGGCTTTATCTGTATTTTCTTGATATCTTTGCGCTTGTTCAAATAGGCGATATCGATCTCAGAGTCAAAATGCCCGATATTGCAGACAATGGCGCCGCTTTTCATGACATCAAGATGTTTACCGGTGATAACACTGACACAACCGGTAGCAGTAACAAAAATATCTCCGATCTTGGCAGCCTCATTCATCGGCATCACTTGATAGCCTTCCATCGCTGCCTGCAAGGCGCAGATGGGGTCGATCTCCGTGACGATAACACGTCCGCCCAAACCCTTAAAAGACTGCACACAGCCTTTGCCCACGTCCCCATAACCGGCAACAACACAGACCTTGCCTGCGATCATGCGGTCGGTGGCACGCTTGATCCCGTCGATCAGAGACTCGCGGCAGCCGTATAGATTATCGAACTTGGACTTGGTGACCGAGTCATTCACATTGATGGCCGGCACCTTCAGGGTACCTTTGCTCATCATCTCATATAAACGATGGACACCTGTCGTCGTTTCTTCTGAAAGACCACGGATGCTCTTTAAATATTGCGGATATTTCTCATGGATCATAATGGTCAGATCCCCGCCATCATCCAGGATCATGTTGGGACCTTTTCCATCAGGCCAATGGATCGTTTGCTCGACGCACCAGTCATATTCTTCAAGGCTCTCGCCCTTCCAGGCAAAGACCGGGATACCGACGGCGGCAATGGCTGCGGCCGCATGGTCCTGGGTTGAAAAAATATTACAGGATGACCAGCGCACCTGTGCCCCTAATTGCACCAGGGTCTCGATCAAAACCGCGGTTTCAATGGTCATGTGGATACATCCGGCAATACGCGCACCCTTAAGGGGCAATTTGCCTTCATATTCTTTTCTGAGAGCCATGAGCCCCGGCATTTCGGTTTGGGCAATTTCAACTTCTTTGCGCCCCCAGGAAGCCAGGTTCATATCTTTGACTTTATAATCTGAGAATATCTTTGATGTTTTCACGCCCATAGATTATGCATCCTTCTTTAAGGCTGCGGCCTTATCGGTTTTTTCCCAGGAGAATCCGGGACGGCCAAAATGACCGTAGGAAGCTGTTTTTAAATAGATCGGCCGGCGCAGGTCTAAAGTGCTGATGATCCCGCGCGGTGAAAGGTCAAAGTGCTTGCGCACCAACTCAACCAAACGCTGCTCGGAAACAACACCCGTCCCATAGGTCTCCACCATCAGTGATACCGGCTGGGAAAATCCTATAGCGTAACCGACTTGGAGCATGCATTTTTTGGCCAAGCCCGCGGCAACAATATTTTTACAAATGTAACGCGCCATATAAGCGGCGGAACGGTCTACCTTGGTGGGATCCTTGCCGGAGAAAGCGCCACCGCCATGAGGAACAACACCGCCATAGGTGTCCACAATGATCTTGCGTCCGGTCACCCCTGTATCAGACTGAGGCCCACCGACGACGAATTTACCGGTTTCATTGACATAAAATTTCGTATTCTTGTCGATCATCTTGCTGACGATGGGATGAGCCACGGTCTTAATGATCTGTTGTTTTGCTTTTTCGGTAATGCGCTTGCCGGTCTTGTCCAGGATCTCTTCAGTATGCTGGCAAGCCAGGACAACGGCATCAATACGCACAGGCTTATCATCTTCATATTCAATGGTCACCTGAGATTTGCAATCAGGGCCTAGGTATTTCAAAATACCTTTTTTACGCACTTCCTCGACACGCTGGACCAAGTGATGCGCCAGGGTGATGGCCAATGGCATCAATTGAGATGTTTCATCACAGGCATACCCGAACATGATGCCCTGGTCCCCTGCACCTCCGTTATCAACCCCCTGGGAAATATCCGGCGATTGTTTATTAATAGCATTCAAAATGGAACAGGTATTGGCATCAAAGCCGTATTTCGGATGATTGTATCCGATATCCATCAACACCTGACGTACCAATTTATGAACATCCACATAGGTGGTCGTGGTGATCTCACCGCCGACAATCACCAATCCTGTGGAACAAAAAGTTTCGCAAGCCACACGGCCCTTGGGATCATCTTTAAAAACAGTATCCAAAACCGCATCTGAAATTTGATCGCATACTTTGTCCGGATGGCCGTTGCCGACTGATTCAGAGGTAAAAAGATAACGTCCTTTCACAAAAAACCACCTTTCTTTAAGGTTAATCCTTTAAATAATGAGCCCTGGCTTCTTCTAGGGATTCAATACTTCCGATATCATACCATTTACCGGAAAATTGAAAACCATAAACATTTTTCTTTTCAGACAACCATTTGATATAGGATCCTGCCGCATCCACGGCATCAGACTCGCTTAAATATTCCTTTAAAAATCCAAGAGTCTGTTTAGGGAAATAATAAACACACATGGCGATAAGGCTGGATACCGGGTCCTTTGGCTTTTCCTGGAACCTGGTGACTTTTTTATCCTGATCAATCCCCACAACCCCGAATTTGGTTGCGGCAGAGATGTCGTTGATATCAAAAATACCAATGGTCACCGCCGGTGTTTTAGCGATGGAAAAATCCATGAAGACAGACATATCCTGATCAAAAAGATTGTCTCCTCCGATAATGAGCCAATCCTGCAAGGAAGGTTCCTTTTCCCAAACATAGCGGATATCCCCCACTGACCCCAAACGTTCTTCGGGAGTGTTCGTGCCGTCATTAACTACCCGAATTGGACATATACCCTTGCGGGTTGCTGCCCATTTTTGAAAATGAGGTGTGAACTTGTTATTGCTGACCACCACAATTTCCGTCAAAGATTTGATGCTTTGAAGCTTGTCGACGACATAATCGATCAAAGGCCTTTCACCCACCGGGATCAAAGGCTTTGGAGTATCTTTGATCACCGACGCTAAACGAGTCCCATAACCGGCTGCTAAGATCAACGCTTTCATTTGACACCTCAACTTGGTAAATATTTACGTAACTGAGCCCCGACAAATTCTTCGACTTCTTGTCCTGTATCCAATTGCATGGCTTCATAGGCCGTACGCTGTGCATCTTGCAATTTTACAGCACGGATCATCCTTTTGACCGTCAATATACTGGCGGCCGACATACTAAATTCATCTATCCCCATGCCCAACAATAAAAAGGCCAACAAAGGGTCCGAAGCCATTTCCCCGCAAAGGGCCACATGTATCCCCTCGTTATGCCCGGCATCGATCGTCTTTTGTATCATCTTCAATACGCCCGGATGAGCGGGTTCATATAAATGCGCGGTTTTTTCGTTAACGCGGTCAACAGCCAAAGTGTATTGGATCAGATCATTGGTCCCAATGGAAAAGAAGTCTGTTTCGCGGGCCAAAGCCTCAGCTGTCATAACCGCCGCCGGGACTTCGATCATGATACCCACCTTCATTTTTTGATCATAGGGTATCTTTTCATCCCGTAAAGCGACCCTAACCTGTTCTAAAATAGCATTCGCCTGCCGCAATTCTCCAAGACCGGAGATCATCGGATACATCATCTGTATCCGACCGTGAACTGAAGCACGTAATATGGCCCTCATCTGGGTTTTAAAGATATCCGGACGTTCCAGGCAAAAACGAATGGCACGGCATCCGAGGAATGGAGCCATGTCTTTGGGGATCTGTACGCTGGAAATAAATTTATCTCCCCCCAGATCAAGTGTTCTTATGGTCACGGCAAAAGGAGCCACTGCCCGGGCGACCTGACTGTACGCTTGATACTGCTCTTCTTCAGAAGGTAGGTCCAAACGGTTCATATATAAGAATTCCGTACGGTAAAGCCCTATACCTTCAGCTCCGAATTTGCGTACCGCCGGGATCTCCGAAGATAATTCCAAGTTAGCCAGGAGAGAAACGGTCTTGCCATCCTCTGTCTGTGCCGGTAAATTCTTCAGGTCATCCAGCTTTTCCAAAGAGGCCGTGATCTTGGTCTGTTCCTTAAGATACAGTTCTTTCGTTTCCACCGTAGGATTAATGATGACCAAACCCTTTTGTCCGTCAATGATCACGTAATCCTGATTATTGATCCTCAGTGTCGCGTCCTTTAATCCGACCACCGCAGGCACCCCAAGCGATTTGGCGATAATGGCTGTATGCGAAGTCCTGCCACCGATGTCCGTCAAAAAACCTTTGATCTTTTTATTGTACATGCTCACCGCATCGGACGGAGACAGGTCGTGTGCAACGATGATCAATTCATCCTGTAAGCTTTCCAGGTCATGCAATTTACTTTCATCCATTAAATGTTTCAAAACGCGTTTGCTGATGTCACTGACGTCCGAGGCGCGTTCACGCAGGTATTCATCAGGCATTTTGGCAAAAGCTTCGACAAATTTCTTGATCACAGTGAAAAACACATATTCCGCAGAAGATTTGGTATCACGGATGCCGCTGCTCACTTGGGCCAACAGGGTCGTATCCTGTAAAACCAGCAAATGCGCGTCAAAGATCTGCGCGTGCGCCTGGCCCATGTCTTGGCTGATCTTGGTCTTCAGGATATGGATTTCCCGACGTGAATTATTGATGGCTTCTTCGAAACGGGCGATCTCTGAATCTATCTCGGATGAAGAAATAGAACGCTTGGGCACAATGAATTCACCCTTATCCAAGATAAATGACGGGCCGTGGGCTATGCCTGGCGCCGCGGGTATCCCTTTTAAGACGATCTCACTCATGGGACCAACTCTTCTTCCTGTTTATTAAAAAATTTCTCAAATTCCAGCATGGCGGCAGGGGCCTCATCACCTTCAACGCAGACCTTGAGGACCGTCCCCTCCACTGCCCCCAGCATCAAAATGCCCATGATAGATTTTCCGTTAACGGCCTCTGAACCCTTGGTCAGAGTTACCGCCACTCCGAATTTCTCAACCAAACCGACAAAAATGGCCGCCGGGCGGGCATGCAATCCTTTTTTGTTGATAACGACCAGATCTTTTTCGATTTTCCCCATACCAACTATCTTTTAATGACCCGCTGAGTTTCTATCAATTTTATCAACGCTTGTGTTAATTTCTTTGAATCATGCCGGACATAATCAGCCACGCTTAAGAAATCCGAGGCGATCACCTTGATGCCCATCGCCTTAATGCGATCGGCGTCCGCAGCCACAGGATAAGCATTTTCCTGACGATAACGATTCAACGCTGCTTCACTGCTGACAACGGCATCGTTGATCAAACAGGCATCCACGAGCTTAGGATTAGTATGCTCCAGGAGTACACGCAAATGGTCAGAAGCACAAAAACCATCTGTTTCACCCTGCTGGGTCATTACATTACAAACATAGATCTTGTACGCCGAAGAAGCAACAATAGCCTCAGCAAACCCCTTAATAATTAAATTAGGGAGAATGCTGGTGTATAAACTGCCAGGGCCCATGACTATAATATCTGCCTGAGCAATGGCAGTTAAGGCATCGTCCGTTGGCATTACATCTTCCGGGGTCAAGGACAGATGCTTGATCGGGGCATTGATCTTCGAGATCTTGGCCTCTCCCTTGGTCTTGCTGCCGTCCATATACTCCGCGATCAGATGCACATTATTCACCGTCGATGGAATTACTTTCCCGCGGATCGCCAAAACCTTGCTCGACTCTTCAACCGCTTTTTTAAAATCCCCTTTGGTGATCTGCACCATGGCGGTCAAAAATAAATTCCCGAAACTGTGCCCTTTAAGGCCGCCGCCCTCTTCAAATCGATACTGAAAAAGCTCGCCCATCAATGCCGAAGCATCGGCCAGGGCCACCAGACAATTACGGATGTCGCCGGGAGCGACAATATTAAATTCCTGGCGCAACCGGCCGGAGGACCCTCCGCTGTCAGCCACGGTCACTATGGCCGTCAAATTGGTCGTATATTCCTTTAAGCCCAGCAGCAAATGTGATAAACCATGACCTCCGCCGATGGCCACCACCTTGGGCCCTCGCTCCAAAAAACGGCGTTGGTAAAGAATATCAACAATGTCACGTTCCCGCTGGGGCAAAAAAAGCGTGATCAAAGAAATGATCATTTTCCCCATCCCCAGCACGATAAACAAAATACCGCAAAGGATGATGACAATGCCTAAACCGCTGACAAACGGATAAGGATAAACGGCAAAAACAGCTCCTACACCGACGATCAAAACACCAAATAGGGAAGCAAACACCCATCGTTTGACTTTAATGCCCGGGTAAAGCCATTTGAAGAAATTTTGAGACATGAGAACCGATCAACCGATACGTGAATCTTCCTGTGAGACTAGATCCATGACATCTTTGGCTGTTTTGGTATTTTTGAGGCTATCGCGGAAAAATTTATCCTTCAACAGGCGTGAAACACGAGCGAGCGCCTTTAAATGCGGGCCGGCGGAATCAGAAGGTGCGATCAAAAGAAAAAAGATATGCGCTGGTTCACCGTCGAGAGAATCAAAATTGACACCTTTTTTGCTGATAGCTAGGGCTGAAACCAGGCCGGAAACAGTGTCTGATTTGGTATGGGGTATGGCGATCCCCTGTCCTATGGCCGTTGAACCTAAAGCCTCCCGGGCCATCAGACCTTCTACGATCTTGTTCTTGAATTTCTTTTCAATGATCCCGCCGTCGACTAACATCGTGACCATTTCTGAAATGACATCCACTTTCGTTTCAGATTTTAAATCCGTGGTGACCGCATCCTTGCTCAAAAAGTCGCTGATTTTCATGAAATCCTCCGAGAGAATATTTGGAGCGGCGAAAGGGGCTCGAACCCTTGACATCCACCTTGGCAAGGTGGCATTCTACCAACTGAATTACCGCCGCATTTTACACTATAAAAAGAACTTAAATGGGCGGAAGAGGACTTGAACCTCCACGGGTTACCCCACATGCTCCTAAGGCATGCGCGTCTACCATTCCGCCACCCGCCCTTCAATTTAAGAAAACCAAAGGCGGTAATAAAAACAAAAAATGGTGACCGACCCGCGACTCGAACGCGGTACCCCTACATTAAAAGTGTAGTGCTCTACCAGGGTGAGCTAGTCGGTCTAAATTCTCTATCAGTTGCCCTTCAAACGCTTTGTGCCGGTCATACTTCGCGTAATTCTTTTGACTTTCGCTCGAGCAAAGCATCTATATCTTTGATAAAACGGTCCGTCATCTTCTGCACTTCTTCTTCGCCTTTAATCTTATCGTCTTCGCTGACGTGACCTTCACCAATCATCTTCTTAATTTTTTCATTAGCATCGCGACGGATGGAACGCAAGGTGACGCGTCCGCGTTCGGCCATATCTTTACAGACCTTAATGAATTCTTCCCGGCGTTCGGTGGACAACGGCGGAAAAACCAACCGTATCATCTTGCCGTCATTGGAAGGCGTGAGGCCCAATTTAGAATTCATGATCGCTTCTTCAATTTCTTTAATAGCATTGGCATCCCAGGGCTGGATCAATATCTGGCGGGGATCAGGAGACGAAACTGCCGCTAACTGCTTGATTGGGGTCGATGTTTCATAATAATTGATATGCATGTCTTCGATCAAAGAGGGCTGTGCACGACCGGTACGGACCTCTGAAAACTCGCGAAACACAGTTTCCATGGTCTTCTTCATCTTGCCTTCTGTCTCTCTTAAAATTTCTTTGGCTGTCATATCTTCACTCCTTAGCGAACAGTGGTCCCGATATCTTCGCCGTAAATTGCTTTTTTAATGTTCCCTTTTTGCAAAAGACTAAACACGATGATCGGCAAGCCATTATCCATGCACATGCTGATGGCCGTTGCATCCATCACTTTCAGGTCTTTTTTCAGGACATCGATGAATTTCAAAGTCTTGAATTTCTTAGCGTCCTTATGTTTCATGGGGTCCGCTGAATAAACACCGTCGACCTTGGTCGCCTTCATGATCACATCGCACCCGATCTCGGTGGCACGCAAAGCAGCTGCCGTGTCGGTCGTAAAATACGGATTACCGGTACCCGCCACAAAAATGATCACCCGGTGTTTCTCGAGATGGCGTATGGCCCGGCGTAAAATGTAGGGTTCGGCAATGGAATGCATTTGGATGGCTGTCATGACCCTTGTCTGCACCCCGACCTGCTCGAGCGCATTTTGCAAGGCCAAACCGTTCATAACGGTGGCGAGCATACCCATATAATCCGCCACGGAACGGTCCAAACCGAAGCGTTGGCTCTCCACCTGCCCGCGGAAGATATTCCCGCCGCCGACGACAAGTGCCATTTCAACACCGGCTTCATGCATTTCTTTTATTTCACGGGCGAGAGACGCGCACATTTCCGCATCAATTCCATGCGATAGCTTCCCCAGGAGGGCCTCGCCGCTTAATTTCAACAATACTCTCTTATAGACAGGCGCTTTATTCAAAATTATTCCCCGACTTTATAACGAATAAAACGGCTTACCATTATATTCTCGCCGATCTTGGCAATTAATTCATTCAATAGATCCTGGATACTTTTACCCGGGTCCTTGACATAGGCTTGGGCTAAAAGACAATGGGCTTTATAAAAGGCCTCTTTGTCTGTTTCACGGGCCAACACATCGGCAGGGACATCTTCTTTTTTGATATACTTTGGACTTAAAGCGGCGATATGAAGGGCTATATCGCGTGTGAACTTACAGAAATCCTCGCTGCGGGCCACAAAATCGGTTTCGCAATTGACTTCCACCACCACACCGATCTTATTACCATTATGAATATATGCCTCTACACGGCCTTCCTTGGCCACGCGGTCGCTTTTTTTAGCTGCCATCTCGAGCCCGCGTTTACGTAAAAGTTCTTTAGCCTTACCAAAATCACCCTCAGCCGCTTCCAGGGCTTTTTTACAATCAATGACGCCGCAGGAAGTCTCTTCCCTTAAGCGCTTGATATCATCTGCTGTTGTTGCCATCATATAATTCTCCTTAAATATATTTTCTGTGTCATTGCGAGGAGCGAAGCGACGAAGCAATCTTTTTAAAGAGATTGCTTCGCTTTCGCTCGCAATGACACGTTATTACACTGTCACTTCCTGAACCTGGACTTCTTGCTGGACTTTCTTCCCTGCTAAGAATTCCTTACGGCCTTCGATCACGCTATCCACCATTAAACCTGCAATAAATTTAATGGACTTGACCGCGTCATCATTGCCCGGGATCGGGAATTGGATCAAGTCAGGATCAGAATTGGTATCTATAAGACCAAAGACCGGTATCCCTAAACGATTGGCTTCAGCAACGGCAATTTCTTCCTTCTTGGTATCAACAATAAAAATAGCCTGAGGAATGACCGGCATTTCACGGATACCGCCTAAATCACGGATCAAACGGTCTTTTTCTTTCATCAATAAAGAAGCTTCTTTTTTAGTTAAACGGTTAACAGTACCGTTTGTTTCCATCTTCTCTATATCTATCAATTTCCGAACGGATTTTTTAACGGTTTCCAAATTGGTTAAAAGGCCGCCCATCCAGCGGTTCATGACATAATACATTTCACAGCGCAGGGCTTCTTCTTGTATAACCTGTTGGGCTTGTTTCTTGGTGCCCACAAAAAGGATCTTACCTCCCTTGGCCGCGATATCGCGGATGGCGTCCCTGGCGGCATTGAGCCGGTCCACTGTCTTTTCAAGGTCAATAATATAAATGCCGCCGCGTTCCCCAAAAATAAACTTTTTCATCTTGGGATTCCAGCGACGGCTTTGATGACCGAAATGCACACCTGCTTCTAACAGCTTCTTGATCAATTCTGTTGCCATTCTTTATTCCTCTCTTCTGTATCCCGCCGGCGGATCGTATTCTACAACCAGGTCAAGGCGGAACTTTTTGGATTTCAACCAGCCTAAGATTTGAGCCTCATGCCCTCTTAAGTGGTCAGCTTTGGGTTAAATTGAACTTTTACTATAACAAAGACTTATATTTTTGCAATAAAATTCTACACAAGAATGGTTTTGTCAAGCCCCTGAGGTCCTGAACTGAGTTTCGTAAAGCCTGCGGTATAACGGACACGAAAACAATAGATCATCATGTTTACCTATCCCAACCATTTTACCGTGTTCCAGCACCACGATCTTATCAGCTTTCATGATGGTGGACAAACGGTGAGCAATGGCAATGACCGTGCGGCCCTGCATCAACTTGTCTAACGCCTCCTGCACATATTTCTCAGATTCGGAATCCAGGGAAGAAGTCGCTTCATCCAATATCAAGATCGGAGGGTTCTTTAATATGGCCCGGGCGATCGTCAGGCGCTGCTTCTCTCCGCCTGAAAGCCTGAAACCCCGATCTCCGATAAAGGTGTCATAACCTTTAGGCATTTTCTCAATAAATTTATCCGCAAAAGCCATTTCTGCGACTTGCTTGATCTGATCCAAGGTCACATCAAAAGTACCGTAGGCAATATTATTTTTGACCGTATCATTAAAAAGGATCGCTTCCTGAGTGACAATGCCCACCTGTCCGCGTAAAGATTTAAAAGTAACTTCCTTAACATCCACCCCATCGAAAACAATACGCCCCTTGGTAACATCATAAAAACGAGGGATCAAATTGACCAGGGTGGATTTTCCGGAACCCGTGGGACCCACAATAGCCACCAACTCCCCCTTTTTAATGACCAGGTCAATATCATGTAAAACATTCCCCGAGGGTTCGTCATATTGAAAAGTGGCCCCTTGAATTTCTATCTTTTCTTTAATTATTCCCAATTCAAGAGCATCAGTCTTCTCCACTACTGTCGGCTTTGTTTCCAACACTTCATAGATGCGGACATTGGCGGCCAGCGCCTGCTGGATAATTGTTTGCACATTGGCCATGCGCTTGATAGGGCGGATCACCTGAAGGATGGATGCAAAAAAGAGCATAAAAACACCAAAGGACAAATGGTTCTTTAAAACTTCCTTGCCTAAAACCAAAACAATGGCTATCCCGCAAAGGGCCCCCACGATCTCTGTTATAGGCCCCATCAGGATCAAATTGCGGATGGATTTCATACGTAATTTGTAATAATCATGGTTTTGTTGACGGAAACGCTGGATCTCATATTTTTCCGTACCAAAAGCCTTAAGGATCCGAACACCCGATATCGTTTCCATCAAATGCGAATTAATATCTGCCATTTTTTCCTGGGTATTCTTGGCAATTTTGCGCAATTTTTTGCTGATCAAAGTCATGGGCCAACCGATCAAGGGGAACATTAAAAGAACGATCAGGGTTCCTTTGGTATTGATGGTAAAAGAAATGGCCATAAATATCAAAACCAAAAACGGCTGTTTAACCAGATCTGTCACCGCATAAGAAATAGCGTTATCAATGTTGCCCACATCATTGGTGATGCGGGAAACCAGCTCACCTGTGCGTTTACGGCTAAAATAATCCAGCGATAACGTCTGTATGCGCTCAAAAAGCCGCAGACGCACATCACGCATCACCGACATGGCAATATCATTCATAAAATAATCTGACCAGAATAAAACCACTTGCTTGATACAAAAAAGGATTATAAAGCCTAAAGGGATCGCCCAGAATAAAGTATGGTTATCAGTAGTGTTAAGTTTGTTAACTATATTAGATAGAAAGACAGGGACTTTATTAGGTATGATGATAGGTTTATTCGTAAAGATACGATCAATGACCGGCAGGATAAAAGATAACTGCACCCCTTCGAACAGAGAAGAGAGAATAATAAAAATAATGGCCACGCCAAAACGACCTCGATGGCCTTTAAGAAAACTTAATAATTTTAAATAGTTCTTCATAGAAGGACGTAATTTAGCATGGTGTTTGACATTTGTCGAGGCCTTTGTTATTGTTTATATTATGAAAAAAATTAATATCGCTTTGATCGGTTGCGGATTCTTAGGCCAACGGCATTTAAAGACCCTTTTTGCCCTGAAGAACAAGGCTAATGTCACAGCCATTTGTGACCATAACCTGGAGCATGTAAAAGCTCTCGGCCGGCAATACCACGTGCCTTTTTTCCAGGATTACCGTACCATTACAGGGGCTATCGATGCCGTCAGCGTATGCACCCCTACCATCACCCACGCTGAAATTGCTACCCATTTCCTAAATAACGGAATTCATACCTTTGTAGAGAAACCCATCACCTTTAATTTGCAAGAAGCCGATGATCTTGTTAAATTAGCCGATCAAAAAAAACTTAAATTACAGGTCGGTCATGTTGAGCGTTTTAACAGCGCTTTTACCACCATTGAACCCATTGCCCAAAACCCTTTGTTCGTCGAATGCCACCGGCTTAACTTATTCCCCAACCGTTCATTAGATATCGGGGTCGTCATGGACCTGATGATCCATGATATCGATATTATACTGGGGCTGGTCAAATCCCCCATCAAAGATATCCAGGCTGTAGGTATCAATGTTTTAACTGATAAGGATGACATTGCCAATGCCCGTCTGACCTTTGCCAATGGCTGTGTATGCAATGTCACCGCCAGCCGTATCTCTCCGGAGGTGACCCGCAAGATCCGCCTGTTTACCAAAAACGCTTATATTTCCCTGGACTATGCCAAGCAGGAAGCCAGCATCTACAGCAAGGACGAGCGTGGTATCCATAAACGCAATATCCCCATTGAAAAAGAAGAACCCCTCAAAAAAGAACTTGAACACTTTCTCGATTGCGTCCGCGAAGACAAACAACCTAAGGTATCCGGCGTTGAAGGCCGCGAAGCCCTGAAGGTGGCTTTAGAGATCACCCAAAAAATATGGGAACACCGCCAAAGCTTAATTTGACTTTAATAGTGTCATTGCGAGGAGCGAAGCGACGAAGCAATCTTTAAACAAACACATAATGCTCATCGCAGGCGAAGCCTCCGGTGACATGCGTGCCGCTGGTTTAGCTCGCGCGTTAAAAGAGCTTGACCCCAGCCTGCGGCTGACAGGCATCGGTGGTGAATATATGCGCAAAGCCGGTGTCGAATGTTTTACAGATATCACCGAGCTTGCCGTGATCGGCATTGCCGAGGTTATCAAGAATTTCAGCCGCATTAAAAAAGTATTCGACCAAACCTTAAAACAGATTGATACCACTCATCCCGACGCTGTTATCCTCGTTGATTATCCCGGATTTAACCTGCGCCTGGCCCGTGAAATTAAAAAACGCGGCATTAAGATCATTTATTACATCTCCCCCCAGGTCTGGGCCTGGAGGGAAAAAAGGGTCTTGAAGATCAAAAAATTAGTTGACCGCATGATCGTCTTATTCCCTTTTGAGCAGGACATTTATAACAAATACGGGATGAAGGTTGACTATGTGGGGCATCCTTTGGTCGATGAGATCGTCGTCGATAAAGGCCAAGCAGAAGTATTAAAGACCCTGGGTCTTTCTGTCAGCAAAACCACCATAGGCCTTATGCCCGGCTCGCGCGCTAAAGAAGTTGAACGCCATCTACCCTGCATGCTTGAAGCGGCCCAAATGCTTTTTAAAAAAAATCACGAGCGCCAATTCATCTTACTCAAATCATCTTCCATCCCCTTAAAACTTATTGAATCAATTATCTCAAAGTGTCATTGCGAGCGAAGCGAAGCAATCTTTTTAAAAACTCTTCCCTTAAAAATCTACGACGGCCCTATCTATGACGGTATCAACGCGATGGATGCTGTGATCGTAGCGTCCGGCACGGCCACCCTGGAGTGTGCCCTGCTTAAAAAACCGATGGTCATCATTTATAAAACCTCATGGCTGACCTATGCGATTGCAAAAGCCGTTATCAAGATCCCCTATATTGGTTTAGTTAATATCGTAGCAGGAAAGAAAGTTGCAGATGAACTGATCCAAAATGATGCCAATGCCGTCAATATCGTCAATTCCCTGGAATCCGCTTTACACAATCACCAGATCATCGAAGATCTGGCCGCAGTCAAGAGCTCCTTAGGCGAACCCGGCGCCAGCCTTCGCGCGGCACGGGTGGTTTTACACCCCTGAAGCTTGAAATTGAGACATCAAAGATGAACTGGCAGCTGGCTTAATATCAAGAATGACAGGCACCAGACCATCGATCTTGATATTCCCCAAATTCTGCTGGCTAATGGGTAACGGGACTCCTTTGCCATCACGCTTGATCTGGAGATTCAAATTTGCTGAATTAAAGTCAATACCACCGACGTGCTTAACTTTACCATTATCAAGCATAAGTACCACAGATACTGCACCTATATTAGGCAATCTCATGGCCCTGTCTTTAATCGTCAATGTAAAAACCTTAGTGGTAACATTATAGCTTATCCCGGCATATTTGGAACTCCCGAGTCGTAGGGCTTTTTGCAAGGATAGGATATATTTTCTATTTTCAGTTGCGCCAAACACAGTTGACTTAGGCCCTTTGACTCTCAATTGTTTCTTTGCCCCAGGGACATTTACTCTGTTATCTTGCGCAAGTATTTCCAATATAAGCCTATCCTGTAGGGATTGATTATCCAAACCATCCACAGTTCCAGTATAGACAAATGTTGTGCCACCCTTCAGATCAGGCGTCTCTTCTAAGCTGCTGCTTGTCATACGCATAAAACTATCCGCAGCGCCGACAAACTCAGTTTGTGCTGGTTTAACAGTAGTAGCAGCAGGAATTGAATTGTTCCCCAAAGGCGTGACTGGTATTTTAACTGTATACGTCCCTTTCTCGCTATCAAAGGTCACCACTGCTGTCCCGTCATTAGCGGCATCCTGCAAAGTTCTAAGATCTTGGGGATCATCGAAATCACCGGTAGATGTGGTAACTCTTCCGTTATTTATATCATCCAATGCTTCACTTGCCCCCGGAATAGGGACATTTTGACTGGCAAGTATTTTCAATATCGCCTTATTTCTTGGGGTATCAAACCTTATGGCCCCTAAATCCTTCGGAATTACATAGCCAAATGACAATCTATTGCCATTAGAGTCTGTCTCATTAAGTACTTCCATCGAAGTTTCGCTTATAAACATTTCCATATGAGCCGCATCCGCAGGCTTACCCTTTTCATTTTGGTCCTGCGAAAGCGTCATCCCATGGGTACTTGAAGGAAGATGTGCACGATGATGCTGTGAAGATTTCAATGCAGCAAAAGAAATAACACCAGCAGCTACAACAAGTCCAACAGCTGTTATTTTCCGTCCACTCATCGCCGCATCTGTGGCAGCATTACCCTTAAGGAAATTATTAAAAAGATATGGAGTGGCGGTACCCAAACCTAACATATTCAAGATCCATGAAGCCTTATATGCATTTAAAAGAATTTGGGCAGAATGTGTCAATCCTACATTGGCATGCATTTGCATTAAACTTGGGAGTACGGCAACATGAGCCAAAAATACCACACCAACCGCAACACTCCCTGCCAATGCTTCCCAATTACGATCACCTAAATATTTCAGAGCGTCTGAAATTGTCTGCGCAATTTGGGCTTTATCAATATTTGTCATCTGTGTTGCTTTTTCAACTTGCGCTGTAGCTTCCTGCAGCCTATTGACAGCTTCGGTTCCATTGGCAAGATTTTCCTTGGCAGACTTATTAACTTGTCCTAGTATCCCTGCGAATAATACAGCAGAAGCCATCATCAGATACGGTATGGTAAAATTAACATAATTACGAAACACATCCATATTCCCTGAAGTTTTTAAGGCATAATACGTCATCGCTTCCCACAACATTAATAATGAAGCCCCGCCAATTGTGTACGCATTAGAATTAGAAGTAATATCCTGGCCAATTTCTGATTTGATTTTATTTAATGCATCCAATGCCTTATTAACATAAGCAGTAGCTGGAACCTTTTTCAACAGTTCAATGGCCTTTGTTATCTGTTTAGGAAGAGTTTTCATCGCCATATCAGTCTTTAACCTATCTGAAATAGCTTGAAGCAATATACCAGCTGATGCATCCTGAAAATTAGCCAATACTCCCGGTTCAGGCAAGCCGATTTCTTGATTCATCTGGGGATCAGTATAAACAGTTAAGTGATAAGGAAAATTACTCGGCGTCCCCACATTACCGGTTAAACCTATCTCAATCGTATTATCCGTTTGGGTTATACTTACACCAAGCCCATAATTAGACCCTTGTGATTTTGAATAAGTCAAAACCCTCTCCCCATTTGTAAAATGATCTTGGGTCGGGATTAATTTATCTGAATTGACTGCACTGATAATATTAATAAATCTGTTTCGTTCTTCTTGGTCTGCTTGTCTGGCTGGACCGGCAAGAAATTCTTCCATCGTTTGGGCTGCCGCTTCTTCGTCTTCTTGCGAATAAACAATTTCATCATCCGGATCACTGATCATAGCTCTAGATGCCGGTTCACCTCTTGCAGGTGGAACCATTTGAGCATATTCGGGAAAATTACCTGCTTCCAACCCGCCGGAGAAATACTTTCTGGGAATTGTTTCATTGGTGTATTTATCCACATCTTCTTTTATAAAATTAAAAACACCCTTTTTATACGCCTTTAAATATTGACGAAAGATCTCCTGATTTGTTTTAGGGTCCTGATCCACCCCTTTAACCCTAGATTTATTGGCATAGATCCGTCCCAATAAAGATTCTTTCAACGCACGTTTATACCAGGCTGCTAAGATCATGCCGCTATAAGCCTGCCTTACCGTTGCAAAATTCTTCCCTTCATTAACTTCTGTTTCAAGCTGGGGGATGACGATCTCCTTGACAATCTTAGAAGCTATGCTGTGGGCTTTATTATCCTGGGAAATTTGTGACAATCCCGGAGCGCTTTGAATGCCCGCATGTTTCTGCAAGGACAAATAATCTTCCTCCATCATCACCTTTAAATGGCTTTTGATCAAAAATACCGCATTACCCTTCTCATAAAGCTCTGCGCTGTCCGGCAGGATCCATACCTTATTAAAGGTATTGACCGGAATATTGGTAGTGCCGTACTGCTTGTACGCTTTTTCATAAACCTCATTCCAGAATTTCTTGCCTAAACTGTCTTCAGGATAAATTAAGGAAGCAGTGATCTGCTTTAAAATATAATCTTCGGCCAAAAGATCACGGCCCATCTCGGTTTTGCCGAAATCATCCTTGATAATACGGTCCTTTTCATAAGGAGACAAGTTGACCCATTGGTCTTCATCAGGCACAGCCAGGGAAGCTAGAAAATATTTGATCAATTTTGTATATTCCTGCTTCTTTTGGGTATCAGTAAGGGATGCTTCGCCTTTTTTGACGATAAAATCAAATTTAAGTCCATTATCCGGATGGATAACAAGGCCTTGGAGGATCGCAGGGGTAAAATCAGGGCTTAGATGGACCATGACACCAGGAAGCGGCATACGCGGCATCGGATCTACAGCTATTTGGGCATAAGCAGGAGCCTTAACAGAAGTAGTCACAAAGGCTGCTAGAATTATGATCGAAATACCTTTACGGATTTGTTTGAACACAGCTTTATTGAGATACAAGGCATATGGGGCCATGGCATTCTCCTTAGTTTAAACAACTAAACATCCACGGTTAAAGTATGCCATATGGAATGGTCCTGTCAAGGGCTTGGGAGTGATTTTGAGAAAACGTTTTCTTATTTTAAGAATTTCTCAAGGTTGGCGATCAAGTCTTGTGCTTGGGTCAGATCTAACCGCATCTGAGAGCCATCGCGGTTGGCACCGGCAAAGCAGACTAAATCGGCTTCTTCAAGCATGGCTTTGACTTGGGCGATGAGAATTTCGTCCAATTTAGATCTCTTTAATTGATTGACAATTTCTTCCACACTTAAAGCAGCTGAGGATCGATGCCATTTATTGGCCAGGTAATCACGCAAGACCTTGGATAATAGGGCATAGAAATCCTTGGATTTTCCTGTTTTAATAAACTCCTCTGCCCCAGATAAAGCTTGGCGAGCTTCCCGGACAGCTTTGAGCCTGCGGGCAAAGGCGGGGTCATTTTCAAGGCGTTCCTGGAAACGCTGCCAAAAGAAATATAAAATTCCTACCACAAGAAGAATCCCAAAAACTATCCAAAACCTGATCGAATTAAAAAGTTTATTCAAGGATTTCTGGGCTTTATGTATCGTCTTTCCAAAAGAAAATTGATTGGCCATTGCCGCTGAAGATTCCCTGCTCACATCGACAAATCCAACAGCTTTAAATTCCTGATCTGGACTTGGTGCCGTGACTTGGATGGCAAAAGGACCTTGGGTGATCGTCCGGTAATCTTTAATAGACGGATCAAAATAAGAAAAACTTAAAATCGGCACTTCCTTGATAGCCGCAGAAGTAGGAATGATCACTTCCTCAGCAGTTTTTTCACCTTCTGTATCTTTGATCTGAGGCGCATAAGACTTAAAACCAACGGCATGAAATTCAGGCATTTTAAAACCCTTAAAATTCCCACTGCCCTTGATATCCATCTTCAGGGTCAATGGGTCTCCGACCTTGACCTGCAAAGGAGACACGCTCGCTTGAAAATCGAATTGGCCAATGGCATTTGAAAAATCATTCGGTCGATTATCTTCCGCAAGAGAAGAAACATGCAATTGAATAGGCTGGGATGTTACGGTAATAGGACGGGTGGCATAGGAATCAAAGAAATTATTAAAAACATCGCTTCCAAAGACATTATTGTCCTGACCAAAAGGATTGTTCTGACCGGTCCTATAAACAACATTACCTTGGATCTGCACGGGCCCAAGCGGCAGATCACCTAAGCGGTTAGGGTAAATATCGGTATTAAACTCAACGGTGTCATACCTGATCCCATTGACAACCTGAGAACTTTGCTGCGGCTTTTCAAAATCATCGACAAGAAAACCTGATCTTTCAAACTGCGGGTATTGAATGTCCCGTATTGGGACATCATTAACGAGTAATTTTATGGTCAAATGGACACGTTGATTTAAATATACCGCGGTATTGTCAACCGAGACCATGATCAAGACCTTGTCTTTAAGGTTATCGGCATTGGGAGCTTGACCTTGGTCCGGTTGGCCGCCGGGAGCCTGGGCCTGGGCTTGAGCAGAATCGGCAAAGACTTCCACATCAATAGGCTTGGTGGTATAGGTCTGTCCGGCAATGGTGGCCGTGATAGCAGGGACCTGAAAACGACCGACTTTATTAGGGAATAAATTATAAATAAAAGACCGCTCACTATGATAATTGCCGTTAACGATGGATACACTGGTCGACGGCCCCAAGTATTTAGCGGTAAAACCGTCGAGTGTCGGCAGGCTGACAGGGTCTAAATTGTCATTGATCCCGGTAAAGGTCAAAGTCAATTGCAGGGCTTCATCCAGGGAGATCCGGGAAGAGTTAACGGTCGCCTCAAAGCTGACAGCATCAGCCCATAAAACACTGCTCGTAGATATTAGCACAACAAGTGTCATTGCGAGCGAAGCGAAGCAATCTTTTATCTTTAAAAAGATTGCTTCGTCGCCTTCGGCTCCTCGCAATGACACTAGAAATTTCTTCATTTTACCAATCCTTCAATACCGGTCTATCATCTATTTTTTTAGGCATATAATTTAAAAGTTTCTTAGGCTCTTCATTATCTTGATACTCTTCCAATAGATCTTCAGCCTGTTTGCGATCGAGTTCTTTTTGTTTCTGCTGGGCCTGGTCTTGTGCATTCTTTTGTTTTTGTGCTTGAGATTCAGAGGCCGACTGCTGATCCTCCTGCTCTTTCTGCTGAGTTTGTTGGTTCTGTTGATTTTGCTGGTCCTGTTTATTCTGTTGATCCTGTTGCTGATTCTGCTGACCTTGTTGTTTTTTTTGATCCTGTTGTTGTTTTTGATTTTGTTGCTGCTGATTTTGCTGCTGTTGCTGATTTTGTTTCTTCTGTTTTAAACGCTTGATTTCCTTCTTAACAAAATCCTGGTTGTATAAGGCATCCTGATCTTTTGGATCCATCGCAATCGTCTGTCCATAATGCCCTAAAGCTGATTGCAGGGATTTGATAGCGTCATCGACATTGGTATTTTCCTTTTGTACACCTGACTTGTAAAGAACATTACCTAAATTATACTCTGCCTTTGGTTTTATTTTAACATTTTTATCCTGGGCTGCTTGGCTCAAATACCCTAAAGCCTTGTCATAATCCCCCTTCTTATAGAGCGCTGTACCCAGATCATATTTGACTATCCCAGATTGTGCGTCCTGATCTAAAGCCTCTTGATAAAGTTTAAGAGAATCATCAAATTGACCGTGTTTATATAAATCATTCGCTTGATTAACTTCACTTGCCACAGAGGCATAACCTATGGAAGGCATAAATAATAATAGTGTCATTGCGAGCGAAGCGAAGCAATCTTTTATCTTTAAAAAGATTACTTCGTCGCCTTCGGCTCCTCGCAATGACACAAAATTAAACATTTCTTTTCCTATTTAAGAATATGATATCTGCTAATAAAAATCCGAAGGCCAAGGTCAGGGGCCATTGGAAACGCTCGTCATATTGCTTGGCCATTTTTTCCTCTGAATCACGTTTCTTTAATTTTGATAATTGGCGGTCATATAAATAATCCAAACCAAACTCTGCCCCGCCGCTGCGGACATAGGCACCACCCGTGATATAGGCAATTTCCTGTAGCAGGTTCTCATTCAAATGGCTCTTGACCACATTACCGCCGGCATCTTTCAAGAATGAAGTTTGTCCGTTCGCATCGGTGATCTGGATCAAATCCCCCTCCTTGGTGCCAACCCCCACCGTAAAGATCCTCACTCCTTTTGCTTTGGCCTTCCGGGCCGCCTGAACGGCGTCGCCTTCCTGGTCTTCCCCATCTGTCACCAATATCACTGCCTTGTCTGAATCTGCCATCCCTTGATACGCCTTAACACTTTCATCAATGGCTTGAGATATATCGGTCCCTTCCCGCGGGATAGAATCAACTCCCAAATCATCCAAACTCAACAAAAAACCGCTATAGTCATACGTGAACGGGCACATCACCATCGCATCCCCGGCAAAAGCGATCAGGCCAATATGGTCCGAACCATTTAATTTCATGATCAGATCTTTGATAGCGAGCTTAGTCCGCTCAAGACGTGAAGGCAGGACATCCTGTGTCAACATGCTCTTTGAGACATCGATCGCAACCATAATATCCAAACCGTGACGTTTGACAGGCCGTATGGTAAATCCCCATTGAGGACGGCTCAAAGCAGCTACCATCAACACAAAAGCGATCATCACAAATATAGCTTTCAATCTGTAGTGTTTCTTGCTGAATCCCTGGGCCATTTCATCAAGCAAATGCTCCTGAACAAAGAGTGACATGATCCGGCAACGGTTTAGATAAAACCAATACAAACCTCCGGCTATTAAAGGCAGCAGCCAGAGTAAATGCCAGGCTTGGGGATTGGCGAAGTTCATGGGATCTTTAAGAATATGGTATTGGTTAATATAATTTCTAAGGCCATTAAAATAAGAGCCGCGTCAACATAATGCCAAAACAATGGTTCGTATTGCCTATACCCTTTTTCTTCGATCTTGATTTTTTCAAGCTTGTCAATTTCAGCATAAATATTACGCAAATGTTCTGTGTCCGCGGCACGAAAATATTTGGCTCCAGTCATGTCCGCGATCTTTTTAAGAGTGTCTTCATCCAAATCAAACTGCGCTTGCACATAATGCTTGTTCCCGAATTCATCTATTTCAGGAAAAGGCACAATGCCTGTGGTCCCGGCGCCGATCGTATAGACCTTTATCCCCATCGACTGGGCCAATTTAGCAGCATCGAGCGGCTGGATCTTACCGGAATTATTGACCCCATCAGTTAAAAGCACGATGATCCTGGTTTTAGCTTTGCTCTTTTTTAATCGTAATAAGGATGTCGCGATCCCTGAGCCTATGGCTGTCGCATCCTCAATAACACCGATACGGACCTGATGTAAATTTTCCAATAACCAATCATGGTCCATGGTCAAAGGGCATACCGTATATGCCTGAGAACCAAAAACGATCAGACCCATGCGGTCATTGGTGCGCTGCTTTATAAAATTCTCAACCGTACTCTTGATAATATCCAATCGGCTGATCCTTTGTCCATTGATCACATAATCCTCAGCATTCATACTGCCAGAAACATCCAGCGCCAAAACAATATCAATGCCTTCGCTGGCAAGCTTGGACTCTGCCAAAAGCTTCCGGGGACCAGATAAGGCGATCAACAGTAAAACTAAAACCAAAGCCCTTAAAACCCAGGTCAAAAAACTCCACCGCACACGCCAGGTTGCCCCCAATTGGCGCATCAAAGATAATGAAGAAAATCTAAAAGAAGTCCCTTCCTTTCGCCGGTATTCGTACCAAAAGAATATCAGCAACAATGGGATCAATATCAAAACTAAGGGTGTTTTAAACTCGGGTATCAATTTTCCCTGTTCCTTCGATGGCACGAGGTTTAGTTTCGTCGATCAGTTTACGGGCGCAGTCAAAATTCTTTTGCGCTTCCATTATAGTTGGATCGTATTTCGCGAATTTAACCATGTCACAGGAATTTAGAAATTCTTTCAACGCAATCTTCTGAGTTTCATTCAAATGGCCGCTGATGCCTAAATAATACAAAAATTCTTCGGTGGTCATATGCGGAGCATGGATATTAAAACGGTCTTCCATATAATAACGTGCGATATCAGCCACCCTTGTAAAGAATTCTTTAAAAAGTCCTTGATCCAATAGATTTTCACGACGCAAAGCTTCCAGGGCTTGATACGCTTTTTCCCAAGCAGGTAGTTCAGGGACCTTCGGCACAGCCGATGTTTGAGGAGGTTTTTTATAACGTAAGAAAAAATAGGCCCCGGCGGCAACAACGATCAATACCAATCCAAGCCACAAGAGCCACCAGAAATCAGGCAAATTAAGAGGCGGTTTTACGTCTTTAATATCGTTCATAATTACTCCAACAAGTATCATTGCGAGGAGCGAAGCGACGAAGCAATCTTTTTGACACGTCAAAAGATTGCTTCGCTTCGCTCGCAATGACACGTAAGCTACTCATCTTGCTAACCGATGGCGCCTTTGGGCGAAAAAGCTGACCAGGGCTTTGGTATAAGGCACATCTGTTGAAATATCTATATGGTCAATGCCGATCGAATCGAATAAACGGCTGCGAGTTTTGATAAGACCGATCGCCTTATCATGGTATTCCCGGCGCAGGCGTTCATTGGAAGTGTCGATAACGATCCTGCCGCCTGTTTCCGCATCCATGACTTCAACCAAAGCGCAATTGGGCAGATCCATTTCTCTGGGATCTGTCAGGGTAATGGCGATCAGATCATGATGCTGATTGGCAACACGCATGGATTTGCGCATCGGCGTGTAATCATCATTGGAATCTAAAAAATCAGAGATAACAAAAACCGTAGATCTGCGTCGAAGCACCTTGGTCAGGTATTCCAGCACCTTGGGCAAATTGGTCGCACGGGCCTTGGGTTTAAAATATAAGATCTCCCGGATGACTCTCAGCACGTGGGCCTTACCTTTTTTAGGCGGGATATAAAGCTCCGGCTCATCGGTAAACATCAAAAGACCGACCTTGTCATTATTACGGATAGCGGCAAATGCCAGCACGGCGGCAATCTCTGCGGCCAATTTATTCTTCATCTGGTTGGTCGATGCAAAATGCACCGATGCGGAAGTATCCACCAGGATCATGACGGTAAGCTCGCGCTCTTCGACATATTTCTTGATATGGGGAAAACCGGTGCGCGCAGTGACGTTCCAGTCAATGGTACGGATATCATCTCCCGGCTGATACTCACGCACCTCATCAAACTCCATCCCCCGCCCTTTAAACACACTATGATACGCCCCCGCAAACACATCCGTCACGAGACGATTAGTCGTAATATCAATCCGCAAGATCTTATCAAGAACGTCTTTAGGAATCATAAATATTGTGTCAAAAGGCCCAATTGCTTCGTTTCGCGTAAGGCTTGTGTCATTGCGAGGAGCCCGAAGGGCGACGAAGCAATGACACAAAGATGATCTTTAAGTGACCCAATTCTAATCTACGGCACTTCTACTTGGTCTAGGATGCGTTTGACTAGGTCTTCGGGTGTTTTACCCTCGGCTTCTGCTTCGTAGCTGGGGATGACGCGGTGGCACAGGACATCCATGCCGATGCTTTTGATATCCTGCGGTGTTACGAATCCGCGTCCTTGAATAAATGCGTGTGCCTTGGCGGCTAAAGCTAAATTGATCGTTGCCCTTGGACTTGCCCCGTACAGGATCAATCCTTTTAAATCATTAAGCTTATATAGCTCCGGGTTACGAGTAGCTTCTACGATCTGGACGATATAATTCTCGATCTTTTCATCCATATAAATTTCATCGACCACTGAACGCAGACGGAGAATATCCTGCGGAGAGGCAACCGCCTGCACAGAAAATGACTGACGGGTTATGGCCATACGTTTAAGGATCTTTAATTCTTCGTCCTTCGTCGGATAGGTGATCTTCACTTTAAGCATGAAACGATCCACCTGCGCTTCGGGTAAAGGATAGGTCCCTTCCTGCTCAATTGGATTTTGTGTGGCCAAAACTAAAAAGGGATCATCCAGCTTTAAGGTCTCCTCACCGATAGTCACCTGCCGCTCCTGCATAGCTTCAAGTAAGGCGCTTTGCACCTTGGCAGGCGCCCGGTTAATTTCATCGGCCAGGATGATATTGGCAAAGATCGGCCCTTTTTTAACATTAAAAGTCCCGTTACGCTGATCATAAATGAGCGTACCGGTCAAATCCGCCGGAAGCATATCAGGAGTAAATTGCAAACGCTGGAATTTAGCCTGTATCGTTTGAGCCAGGGTCTTGACCGCAGTGGTTTTGGCTAAACCCGGCACCCCCTCAACTAACACATGCCCATTGGCCAATATGCCGATCAAAAGACGGTCTATCAATACACTTTGACCGACAACCACCTTGGATGTTTCAAAGCGTATCGCGTCAATCACACCTGCTTCTTTTTTGACTTTATCATTAATGACGCTGACCCCTGTGCTTGTCATATTAGGCCTCTCCTTCTGGACCCCGCCGCTTGGCCAACTGGCCAGGCGGGGCTAATTGTTTTAATAAATTATTAGGGAAGAACTGCAGTGAACAATATTATAAAAAACCGGAAAAAATAATGCAAGAATGTTAGAAATTTTTAACCGGTACTCTTCATTCCGGAAGCAATACCGTTAACGGTCAACAGCAGGATCTCGTCGATCTTGGCCCGCCTGACTTCGCTCCCGTGGGCGCCCCCCAGTTGATTCTTTTCCTGCAGGAATCTTACCTGAATATAATTGAGTGGATCTACGTAAGGGTTGCGCAATTTGATCGACTCTTGTAAGACCTTGTGGTAATCCAAAATATCTTTTTGGCCGGAGATCAACAGCACGCTTTCTAACGCCAATTGTTGTTCACGTTCAATGGTCTCATGAATATTCTTACGCAGATCATCATCGGAAACGATCTCTGAATATAATTGGGCGATATAAAGGTCCGCCTTGGCCAAGGAGGCCTGCAAATTATGGATTATAGAGGTGAAAAACGGCCATTGTTTATACATTTGCCTTAATTGATCGAGGCCTTCAGGATTTTCATCCATATATTTCTTAAAAGCGTGCCCAACCCCGTACCAGGCAGAAATAATATAACGTGATTGTACCCAGCTAAAGACCCAAGGAATGGCACGCAGTTGTTCAAAGCCCTGGACGGCACTACGGGCAGCAGGCCGTGAGCCAATCTTAGTGATTTTAAGGATATTGATGGGTGTGGCTTGATGATAAAAATCTAAAAAACCCGGTGTCTCAAAAACTAATTGACGATAAAAAACAAATGAATCCTGAGATAATTGAGCCAATAACTTTTCCCATCCGGATAATTTCGGGTTCTTCTTGATCTCCCGATTGATCACCAAATTCGTCCAGACCACGGCGGAAATCAACTGTTCCATATTTCGTTTAGCCACCATAGGTGTCGCGTACTTTTGCGAAACGACCTCACCCTGCTCGGTAGTTTTGATGCGTCCGCCCGCGGCTGATAAAGGCTGGCCCAGGATAGCCCGATGTGACTCCCCGCCGCCGCGGTCAATGGTACCGCCTTTGCCATGAAAGAATTTGATCTTCACACCATATTTTTCAGCGGTTTCATATAATTTTTGCTGGGCCAAATATAAATGCCAGTTGGCCGCCAAATATCCGCCGTCCTTACTGCTATCCGAATAGCCCAACATGATCTCCTGCACATCCCCTCGGGCCTTAAGATAAGAACGATATAAAGGTATGGAATAAAGTTCTTCCATGATTTCATGGCAATTTTGCAGGGATTGAATGGTTTCAAACAAAGGGACAATGCCAATGGCCGCTTTTTTGACTTTTTTGTGAGCCACGTGCACCAAGCCCTCATTCTTAGCCAAATACAACAAAGCCAGCATGTCCACCGACGTTTGCGTCATACTGAGGATGTACGCATCCACAATGTCCTCATCAAACTGCTCTTTGAGCTGACGGAAGGTCTTAAATTGAGCCAAAATATCCTTGGCCTCAGCTGAAGTGCCGGTTTCCTTCTGTTTTTTTGATGCAGCGATCTTATTGAGCAAAACTTGTGGTTCAAGCCCATGAGGCCCCAAAAGTTCTTCTATCGTTTTATGGACTTTATGGGCATGGTCCCTAAAATCCAGACGCGCCAGATAAAAACGAAATGCTTTTGCCTGGACAATGAGCCGCTTTAAATCGCCGTCAGAAGCTGTAGATCCCTGGTTCTTTTTTAAACTTTCCTGAACGGTCAAAAGGTCCGCGATAAATTCATCCGCATTTTTATACCCGCCCTTTTTATTTTCCAGAAGATGTTCTAACTTATGGTGAATAAAAGAAAATTTCTTGCGGTAGATCTCAGTGCTCTCATAGCGTTCCAACTCACGCGCCGTATCAGGCAAGGCCTTCTTATCAAGCTCAAGCGAGTCCAGGAGTTTTTTGGTGACCTGCATATAATCCGTCGATTGACTGAACTTACGGATAAAATTCTCAATAGACGATAAATAGAATTTAACGATCAGCTTCCTTTGTTTTTGCGCGGTTATCATGGTGATCGCCGGGGTGACATTAGGATTCCCGTCGCGATCAGCCCCCACCCATGATCCAAAATGAATGAAAGGATCGATATCATCCTGCGGGGGAACCCCTAACCTGGCAAACTCCCGGTGGATCTTTTCATGGATGTTGGCCAAAAGACTGATGATCGTGCGTTCAAAGTAATACAAGGTCTGGTCGACCTCATCAAGGACCTGTACTTTCCGGTTACGCACCTCGGAGGTCTGCCAGAGGATCTCGAGGGTTTCCTTGATCCGCCTGGTCAAAGAATCTGATTCGGCAAGTGTTAAGTCAGGCCTGTTCAATTGGGTCAGCTGACCAGAAATAAAAAATAAATGGTCTAATACCGTGCGGCGTTTGGCTTCCGTGGGATGTGCCGTCAGGACGGGGCCGATATCACATTGACCCAGGAAATCCAGGATCTCTTTGGGACTGTAGTCCTCTTCCATAAGGTCCTTGAATAATTTCTTAAGCGACATCTCCTGAAATACGTCCAGTGAACGTTCATAATCCCGTAAGCGGCGTACTCGCTGGACTTCTTCAGCTATATTGACCAGCTGAAAATAAATCGTAAACGCACGTGTGATCTTATGGGCTTCATCCAGAGAAAGGGAACGGATCAGCTTTTTCTGGGACTCGATCATCAACGGATTATGAGCAACTCGGATCTCTTGGGCGAGGGTGCGGATCTCTTCGATCTTAAGTAAAAGATCTTCCCCTTCCTGCTCTCGGATGACCTCACCTAAAAGCCTGCTTAAAAAACGAATATCCTGACGCAGTTGATTTTGGGATGGAGCTAAAGGAATGATCTCTTCTTTAAACATATTTAAGTCTTACTTAAGACAGACCGCGTAAGGAACGATGGCCTCGAAGGGCAATCGTCTTGATAGATGCTTCTACTTTTTTCGTTAAATTCTTCTTGTGAACCTTAAGTTTAGCCGCAACTGTGCGGTCAGAGAGCCCGATGATCTGGGCCGCCAGAATGCCGGCATTCTTGGCCCCATTGATGGCAACCGTGGCCACCGGGACACCTTCAGGCATTTGTACAATGGACAATAATGAATCCAGACCTTCTACGGAATTAGATGATTTGATAGGTACGCCAATAACCGGCAAAGTCGTCAAAGCGGCTGTCAATCCCGGCAAATGGGCTGCTCCACCGGCACCGGCGATAATGACCTTTAAACCACGGGCAGCTGCCTTGGAAGCATAGTCAACCATAAGATAAGGCGCACGGTGCGCCGAGATCGATGTCACCTCGCTGGCGATACCAAATTCATCCAATAATACATCCGCGGCAAGACCCATAATGTTCAAATCAGACTGGCTGCCCATGATAATGCCGACCAATGGTTTCTTCATCTTGGATCCTTTCTTTAGTTCAAATACACATCAATACACTTTAATTTGACTTCGCGCACATCCCTGGCATGAGACTCACCCAATGTCCCGCCGGCAATCTCCAGCTTCTTGCCATTAGGATAGGTCAACACGATCCTTTGTGCCTTAACGCCTTGGGGTCCAAAAGTATCTTTTAATAGGGGGTTATGATACGTAACCATTATTTTAGCAAACAACTTGAAACTATAGGTATGTGCCCCAAATCCATCCTGTACTTTATCAGTAAACAGCCACGACGGCAATAAAGGATTGAATTTTAATGTCAAGGCCCCCTGATCATCCAGGCTAAAAGGATCAAGGCCCATATTCATCACCAACCACATATGTAACAATTCTGCAGTACTGCCGGATAAACGCGCCACAAAACCCTGCCCATGCAGTTTTTTATCTTCATGCGCTGACGAGGCAATGAAAGATGAATTCTGCAAAATACTGCGGCCATACGTTACAGGGTCAAGGAACGGGATCATGGCAGCATGGATCTCTGTAAAGAACTCTTTGGTCAATCCATTACGGAGTAGTTCCAGAAAATATTTATATTCCATATGCAGCCATACCGACTCATTCTCGAGCCACCCTGCCGGAAAAATACGGGTGCGTCCGATCTCATCGGATTCCTTGGAGAGATCCGTGTTAACCTTGTACATGCCCAATTTCCCGTCGAATAATTTACTTGATCTAACCGCCTTATAAAGGGCTTTTGCCTGGGGCAGATCGCTCTGGGTCCTGAGTGCATGGACAAACCCCTCTAAGAACAAAGGCAGATCATGACGTTTAAAAGCCTTAGGTCTCACATGACCTTCGCCATGATGCGACTTTTCCAGAAGATCATACTCTGTTACTTCGTGATAAAAATAAGTAGCAAAAAGACCGTTGTCATAGCGGGCTTTGCTTGTGCCCGCATCGCACCTTGCAATAATCCCGTCCAAAAACTTTTTGATCTCACCGACGGATAACGGCTTCTCTTGGCCCTTGATACCGTAACGGATCGTCCCTCGAAAATGCTCCTTGAGATCATTGGATTTCTGCCAATATTTTAGGGCGTCAAATTCTGTTGATAACACATGGGTCAGGCCCTGAATAAAATCGGCTAATTCTTCGAAGATCATGACCGTCGTTTGATCATCCAGCCTCAATTGCCCCAACGCATTCTTAACAAAAACGGCGAAACGTTTGACTTCAAATGTTTCAGAGATCGAAGACCCAAGTAAACCGGGCAAACCATTAAGAGCATCGTACCAATTGGGCTTATTGGCCTCCATTTCAACCCCGATACCGCTAGGGTCAAGAGTTGCGGCCTTATTGGCTAACAGACAGATCAGTTTAACCAATAAATTCGTCGAATATACTTCCCCTGTCCCGTCTTTCACGCGCAATTTATACCCCTTGGCCTGAGCCTTGACTTCTTTATCATGCTCAGCCAAGGAATGATATTGGCGGACACCAGATGCGGTCAAAACATAACGGGCGTCACGCGGCAGCACATAAAAATCATTTAAAAAGAAATTAAAAACCTGTTTTTCTAAAAGGATCTCTTTAAGTTTCTCAGGATAAAGACTTAAATAGCTTTCAATCATGTCTAAATTATAGGTCCAATGATCACTCCAGAAACCTTCCCCTGGCTCAGCTGATTCATGCTTAGCACTTAATCCCAAAACTCTTGTTAGGAAATCATCCGCCTGTCCCTTAATGGCAATCTCACGCGTGACGAGCTTTAACAAATCACCTGGCATAAATCCTTTTTTGAGCACTTCCGTCAGCTTATCCGCCCCTTGGAGGACACTGAACTCATTGAGTAAACCCTTGATCGCCCCTTCATCCTTAATGGCAAAAATAGCTCCCTTGACGATCAAAGGATTATATCCGTCGGCCTGGATCAAATTCAAAAAGTTAACCAGACCGCTGTCCTTGACATCCTTATTAAACCAGATATCGTTGCGGCGGTTTTGATTGACATCACGATAGTTACCGTTGCCTTGAGAAAGGAAGGTTGGCGCCAGCATAAAAAAATTGTAATCGCGCTCTAAATCTCCATGCTTGCGGCTATACACATTAAAGCCAACAGGCCCTTCCGCTGTTTGCAATGAAATAGGCAGGCCGCCGCGTAAAATATTATCCAAAAAAGTCTGACCGCAATACTGATCAAATTCATTGGAAGCGCTGCGGGTAAAACAGTAATCCTTGATATCATCAATGATCTGACGGTTAAGTTTGGATTTTTCTTCAATATAACCTTTAGCTGTTGATTTCTTAACCACCCTCTTTAATTCGGTCAGATCGTGGGCAAAACCTGCAATAGCTGTAAACCCGTGTTTCTTCCCCGCACCAAGAATAAAATGACTGACACTCATTGCCGACGGTGTGCGATTGGCCGTTTCTTGCCGGGCAGGCATCGAAAAATTCTTTGTTTGCAGAAAATTCTCCGGTACTAAGAAATCACTGGCATGACCGAAAACACAGGATGCCTCAACGATCATATCAAGCAATGCACGGGTGTCCGAATCAAAAGCAAAGTAAAAGTTCCCTTCGCTGATAGGGGTCACCTGCGGGGTATCTGCCACTTCTACTTTTAACTGATAAAACGGAGCTTTGTTTTTTAAATTAAGGACCGTGATCCAAGCTTCCACGGTACGGCTCATATGTTTGCCAAGCCAGTCTTTAAGGCCATACGGGTTGATCGCAGGCAAGCCATCCACACATTGGACGTTTAATTTCTTACGGCCCGTATTCTCGATGGTCACCCTGCGCACTAATCCGGCGAACGGCTCTTGAGGCATGGTGAAATAGTTGACAGTGACCTTGAGCCCCAGCGTCGTATTCGTTTCTTCAATGGTCAGATCATGAGCGGTGATGAGCATGCGCTGACGGATCTTATACGGAGAAACAAGGCTGTTGGCAAAAGGCTCATAGAATTTTTGGGCCTTACCCTCGCTGATCTTTAAAAAAGTCCTGAAACCCTGGATCGAAGATAATCGATAAGCCTTATTAGCCGGCTGAAACTCCAAAATAGCCCGGTCTTTAGATTCAATACCAAATGAACTTACTGCCTGCCCGCGGTTGACATAAAATGCCCACATCGGGATACCGTACAGACCGGATACTCCGGGGAAAAAATCCGCAAATAATTTAGCATGGTTGTAATCTTCAATAACAAAAGCGCCATCATCATTCAAATAATATGGTTTATTCATAAAAGAATTCCTTACCTAAATCCTGATACATTATTTTTTAACTGCCTTGACGATCAGATGCCTGCCATAAATGATCTCATCTGATAATAAAACCTTATTGATCCGCGCATAATCTATGCCGCCCTTTTTCCTTGAACTCGCTTCTTTGGACTTCAACTGGAATTGGATCAATGGCTTGAAAAAAAACAACCCCTTGCTGTCATAGACACTTGTCGCGACCGTCTGTATTTCAAATCCGGAATCAACCAGTAAATATTCCAACTCGTGATAACGCCATGGGATCAAATGAAGATTAAATATGACGGACTTTGGATTCTTAGAATTTTCAAGGGTTGGCTCCCTAAAGAATTCCCAACATCCTTCAAAAAGGAACCTTATCCTGGATTTCAAACTAAGGATATTCGGCGTAGACAGGATAAGTTTACCTCCCGGACGCAATACCCGGCTTAACTCTTGCATGACTTGATAGGGATTCCTTAAATGTTCGATAACTTCGGCTAACAAAATATAATCAAGGGAAGAATTCTCAAAAGGCAATGGTTTGGTAACATCGCAAACTTTGAAATCAATCTTATCCCCATGCTTGAAACGCTGGATATCCAGATCACAAGCCGTGACCTTATAACCCATTTTTGACAATGCTACTGAATAATCCCCGTCCCCACAGCCAAGGTCTGCAACCACCCCTTTTTTTTCACTCTTAAAGACTTTTAATATTCCTTCAAAAAGATAATTCCGTTTAACTTTCGACATATTGTTTAATCCTCTTTGATCCCTCTCCATGTTTAAAATGGCGGAACAGGTTATAATAGCCTGATAATTTAAACCATAAAATTAATCCTGAATACTGATCATCCGTATTGTTCATATGGATACGTTTAAGTTCAAACAAATCCACATTGTACTTATCCTTGCCCCGATTGGTGGTAACAGCGGCCTTATAACCCGCATCCATAACAATACGCTTGATCTCTGCATTAAAACCACCTGAAGGATAACAAAAATAATCAATGCTGTGGCCTAAATGGTCTTCAATTATTTTCTTACTGACCGCTATTTCATCCTTCGCCTGCGTCAGACTCACCGTTGGTAAATAAACATGATGCCGCGTATGCGCCCCGGCTACAAAATTGTCTTTTTCCATCTCCTTAAGCTCATCCCATGTCATGAAATCATGAGTGTTGATCCTATCGGATATTAAAAATACTATGGCCGGAAAACCATATTTCTTAAGAATAGGGAAGGCATACTTGTAATTATCTTCATACCCATCATCAAATTGCAGGACAACGGTATTGCGGGCAAATTCATGGCCTTGTTTAATACCGTCCACCAGGTCGTTAAAACTAATGACCTCAAAACCATGCCGCTTGAGGAAATTCATTTGATAGTCAAAAGACTTTTCACTAACGGTATTAAGACGCCATTTACCTGAAGGGATCCCCACATGGTGATAGGTCAATATCGGGACAACATACCGGTCGCGCAGCCAATTAGCATAGCTGAAACTTCCAACGATCAATACAACAACCAATACCAAGAAAATATTTTTTAAGATCCGCATACAGCCTTATGTTTTAGTCAAACGTTCTTTAACAAGAGCGCCTACTGTTTGATTATCTGCACGGCCGGCCGTGCGGCCCAAAACATCTTTCATGACACGGCCCATATCCTTGATGGATGCGGCCTGGCTTGCCGATATAACTTCTTCAATGATGGCTTTTAATTCTTCTACGGGCATTTCAACAGGAAGGTAACTTTTTAAGACAATGAATTCCTTCTCTTCTTTTTCAGCCAGATCATTGCGCCCCCCGGCTTTAAATTGGGTTATAGAATCCTGACGCTGCTTGGCCTGTTTTTTGATCACACTGATAACATCCTCATCAGGAACTGTTTCCAGGCGTTTATCAACTTTAACATTCTTGATCTGAGCACGTAAAAAACTTAACACGGATGATGTGAAAGAATCCCTGGCTTTCATTGCCTTCACATAATCCTGGTTGATCTTATCTTCTAAAGACATATGTCCTCCTCAAGTTAAAAATCATTTCTTCCGATAAAACCAAAAATAAATCCCGCAAATCCTGATAATGAAATAATCCTCCAGCTCGGAACGGTAAAACCACGGCTTCGCCGTTAACGCGAATTTTGAATCCATACCGATCTTCATAAAATAGAATTTAACGGCCATCAGTCAACCTGATCCCCAAGGTTTGTAACAATTCGCCGACACGGGAACGATAGGTATGCCGGGAATTCACCAGATCAAAACCTTTTTGAGCGATCGCCATCCGCTCGGATCGATTTTGTAAATAATAATCCAGCTTCCGCCTTAAATCATCCACACAATCATCATAGAAAGCAATATTTTCTTTTTCCTTAAATAACTCGGGACAGCCGTTGCCTTCGATGCGTGAACTGAGGACCATCGCTCCGGCGCCCATGGCTTCAAAAAAACGTGCGTTGATATCATTACGAATAGGATAGTTCACAACTATCTTCGATTTTGCGTAAAACCCGTGAAGTTGGGTATACTCTGCCCGTCCGATATAAGATTTGGGATAATATTTTTGTAAAACTTCCAGTACGACCTTGCGCAGGCTGAACTTCCCGCTCGTCCCGATAAAACATACATCCCAGGTACGCTCTTCATCCGGTATAAATCTAAAACCATCTTTTCGATCATCCGCCGCCCAAGGAAGCCAATGCGCGCTTTTCCCTGTGTCCTTATAGATCTGTTTCACCCCGTCTTTTTGGGCCAAGAACACTTCATCATAGCGGTTGACCTGTTTTCGGACTTTTTCGTAACAATGCTTAAGATGTGTGTCCGAGATCCACCAGGCAATCGGATGCAAGTGAGAGGGAACGGAATCAGAATAATCCCCGTCCTCGAGACGGATATAATAATCATATCCGCCGGTTACTGCCTGGATCTCTTTAAGATCAAACTGATCAATATGAATATGAGAAATTCCTGCTAACGCGGATGTGAATCTCTCGCCCAGAGCAACCCGGGTATTCCTTTCATAAATAATCGCCAAACGATAATCTTTCATGAATGCCTGATCAAAAAATCCGCCTATGATTTAAATTCCCAATATATTAACGATTTTATGACGGGATTTCAACCCTTTTACAATTTCTATGGCTGATCTTTTAACCCCAAAATGCTCTGCTAAGAATTCAACCAGGGCTTCATTGGCCCTGCCCTCCAAGGCCGGTGCAGTCAAATAAACCTTAAAAACATCCCCTTCTTCTTTTAACAATGTCCTTTTAGCGCCAGGAATGACCTTGATCTGTAATTTCATAATAAAAAAGGACGTATGGTCCCATACGTCCTTAAAATTCATTTAATACGACCAAACTATTGCATAATTTTGACATCAATGGCAAAAGACTTCTTGGTGCCATCAGGACTTTGCAACTGACCATTACGCAAAACAAAACCGCTGTTGCCGTTTAAAATTGCTAGTCGGTCCTTTTCTTTTTGGGCCGCGACTCTGGCAAAAAATGCTTGCTGTTTAATATAACGCATACGGCTCTTGACCAGATTGATCTTATTCTGGAACAAAACGATCAAAGACTGCCCTTCTTTAAGATCAGAAAATTGTCCTTCAAAAGCGCGCAGCTGACTCTTTAGATCCGTCAACTGGGAGGTGATCTGGGAATCGTTACTTTTCAAACTGTCGATCCTGGACTGTAACTCACCAATGTTTTGAACATTTTCTGTGTTACGCAAATTATCCAAGCCCTGCAATTCCTGTTTTAGCTTGGTATTTTCATCCTGGGCCTGGGAAAGCATGCCCTGAGTTTGGGTAAGCATGCCTTTGGTTGTAGCCAATTCAACAGTTACCTGGTTTAATTGACGGTTGACCTCTTCAAGTTTACGGGTAGTTTCATCCAATTCGATCTTGGTTTCTCTATATTTTCCGGCGAAGATCCTGTAATTGACCGTTGCATGATCACTGGCAACTAATGCCAAGTCCGTTGATTTAGTAAGGATATTATTGTTTAGATGCTGCAGATTAAGCACATAAGCCGTCAAAACGATCAGAACCAAAGAAAGAATGATCCCAACGATCTTTTTTAAATGGTTATTTTGGCGTTGAGTATCTACGTTTGTGTCAACTTTTGATTCTTGCTGATTTAAGACCGTCTCTGCCACTTCAATACCCCCCTGTTTTTTGTCTGCCAGTCTACGAATTAATCGGATAATGTACCAGACACCATGTTATTTAAAATTTTTGCATCTTCTGTTTGACTTAACTGAGTGATCTTACCATCAAACCATTGCTGAAAATCAAGATCTGATCGGCCCGGTAAAAACTGAATTCCGCATTGAAAACGCTCTTGCGGGGAATGGATACGCCGAAACCACATCATCTTGCCCTTTTTAGGGGCAAACGGTAAGGTCTCTGAACCTGATTCAATGGATAAAACACAATTATTCGACGGCTTAAACACCCGGTCCGTCTGCAAAAGAAGACCGGAGCTGGAAATATTCACAACCGTCCCTTCACCTGAATCTTCTTGATTATGTACCTTCCAGGTGACGTCAATAAACTCTCTTAAGCGAAAATGCCGACGGTTTTCAAACATATTGATTATTTATTCTAACCCTACATTTCAAAAAGGGCAAGTAAAAAAGGGGACACTTTAAAGTGTCCCCTTTTTACCTAAAATGAACGAAAACTCTGCCGAAATTCTTGTCGTCTTTTTCAATTCGGTGATAAAGCGCTTTGATATGCTTTTGCTCTAAAAAACGCAACACGTGTTTCTTAAGCTGTCCGCTGCCCTTGCCGGGAATGATCTCAACTAGTGTAATCCCTTTGTCTACAGCCTCTTGGATCACACGATTAAGTTCTGCATCGATGGATTGCCCGCGGTTGAAAATATCATGCAAATCTAATTTAATTTTGGCCATAATGAATGCTCCTGATCTTTAATAATCTGTACAATATCCAAGGCCTTATCATCCGGATGAAAAAGACGGGATGTTTTACCTTGGGTATCTATCAAATAAAGAGAATCCGTGTGATCGAACATATACCCCAACGCCGAAGAATTAGTGACCACTTTCTCATAAACCGCTTTATAACTATCCACCACCGCATCTATTTCCTGTTTTGACCCGGTTAAGCCTATGGCATTGATACTAAAGTACTGTAAATAATCCTTTAGTTTCGCCGCTGTATCGCGCTCGGGATCAATGGTGACAAAAACCGTTAAGACTTTTTGCCGCATCGCCGGTCCCAAGAGCGTGTAAACCCGGGCCAATTTTGAAAGAGCCGTGGGACAGACATCCGGGCACGAGGTGTATCCAAAAAACAAAAGGACAATTTGCCCCCTGTGATCTTTCAGATGAAAAATATTCCCATCCTGATCATGAAGGGTAAAATCCCTTTGGGAATTAAGCACCCCTAAATCCGTTTCAGCAGGCTTGTTCTCTTGGCTTTCACACCCTGCCCAGGGAATACAAAAACCCAGAAATAAAATCAAAATAATTATTTTATTGGCCACGAACATTTGCCTTAACAATCATAGAGCTTCCATCCTGAAAATGAAGCGTAACAGGGACAGTATCGCCTTTATTGATCGGTTTTTTAAGATCGATCAACATAATATGAAATCCCCCCGGCTGCAACGTCAGTTTACCTTGGGCCGGAATATGCAAATCAGCGGCCATGGCCATATTCATCATCCCGTTCATTTCACTCATCTGATGGATCTCGGTCGCCCCTGCGATGTCACTTGACGCTGATACTATAACAGCTTCTTTGGGAGAATTATTCGTAATGACCATATAGACGGCTGTATTTGTTTGTGACGGCGGCATGGCCTGCACCCAGGCATTGCTGATAAAAATATCCTTGCTCAAATCACCGGCGTGAGCATAGGTCAAGAAGAAAGCCACGGTGAGGGCAACGATGGAACATAATAAATTCTTGATTTTCATAAACCCCTCCCAAACATTTTCATTTTTTCTGCAAAGACTGCAGATAAGTGATTATTTGATCAAGATCTTCCGGCGGGATGTCTTCGAATGCCGGCATGATGCTATTGTCTTCTTTGATCCCATATTGTATAGAACGCCTGATACTATCCCTGTCCAAACCATGGAGATATGCTTGTGGGTTGTGAAAATTGGTCGGCGGCGGGTCGAATTTCTGCGAGTTTATCCCATCCCCGTCCCCATTACGTCCATGGCACAGCGCACAGCCATATGAAAGATAAAACTCTTTTCCTTTATCTTCCACAGTGATTGTATCAGCCATAGCTATTCTACAACTCCAAAACAAAAAAAATAATAAGAATATGAACTTATTCATAACTAGAACATGTAGCTAACGGTTAGTTTATAAAGTGCTGAGGCTACCAGTTGATCACCATTAGTATACTGATAAACAGGAAAACCAACATCGAAAAAAACCATTATACGTTTGTAATCCAATTCAATCCCAGGGGTAAGTAAAACACGCTCGTAACCACTATTGGTCGTATTAGCAGCCCATCCCCTGTCGCGTGAACGAAGGGAATTCAGGATTTCTGCCACAGGAGTTATCTTCACTCTGCCCAGAAAAAGACCATTGTAATAAATGCCCAATGCAGCATCATCTTCTGTTCCGGGAAGATATCCACCATGAGTTAAAAACGGCTGGTCCAGGTTGTCCTGAATAAAGTAACGAAAACTATTATCCGCCGTAATTGCACCGCGATGGTAAACCCCCATCAATGCATCCGTACTGCCCGAGCTTATTTCAGTATCCCGGTCATAATTCGAATAGGTATAGTCCCCGGTGGGCAGCTTAAAACCAAAGGTCATACCCGTCGACATATCCGTTGAAAAACCTGTATAGATCCCACGAAGACGAATATCGCCCAGAGCATCATGGGTAAAAGACTGAATATCCGGTGTTCCAGGCCCTCCGTTATCAGTGCGGAAATAACGATGCTCATAGGGAAGTTCTATTTGAAGGCCCCAGCTGCGGTTGAACATATATTGCGCGCCTGTAGTGATAAAACTGGTGCGGATCTGCTTATCAGAATTGGCATTACCGGAAGCTTTGGCATTCTTGTCCCAATTTTGAGTTTGATCCTGAAAGTCATATTCTTCCCAAAGCGCCCCTCCTGTTCCCGATGGGAACATAGAACTGGTGCCCACATCGAAAACACCGCATCCGCAGGCACAAGCCCAAGAAATGGTTTGCAGGATACTAAAAAAACTTAATATAAGAAATAATAATATAAAGAAAATTTTGCGCATTTTATGCTCCTAAAGGTTGATTTCTTAGAGGTCCTTCACGAAGCCTAAGCAAACGCTGCCGAAGGGCTCACACAATGACGAGAATGCGCTTAGAATTTTGGAATGTAATCTATTGGAGCCAGAAATGGATTTTTGTAGCAGAGGTATTGATCATCAGAAAAAAATGCGGGTTTTAAATTCAAAATAACTATAGGTTTTGCCGTAACAAAATAATTACCAGTGCCACCTGAAGAATTTACTTTACCTGACGGAGAAGTAGATTTTAAAGCCGTCCCCGCTTCCATGGCTTTGTCCGGCGACTTATGGCCCATCATACAACACATACAAATAGCCCGTTGACCGTCGCAAGCAAGCTTTTGCTGGGATGGTTTTATAAAATAACCTAAAGGAAGGATCCAGAGGATGAAACTGATGGCTATAAATGATGCGAATAATTTTTTCATTTATGAGACAATTGTGACCTGCGGCTAAAAAATCCCAAAAATCTTCTTTTTTTCCGGCTCCCAACCTTCGGCTTTAAAACGATAGATTCCGACGAACTCACCATCTTCAAACTTCGGACCGACTTCCAAGGTCCCATAGATAGTGATCGGTTCATCAAACTGATCATCACTTATATTAAATCCTTTAGGATCAACAGTATCTCCCACCATCCATTGATCGTAACCTAACATGGCGCAAAACAAGCAGGACACCAGTTCATCGGCAAATAAGAATTCCTTGGTCGTCTGACCGTCACTATTAGCCAAAGGAATGACAAAGCCTCTTATGGCCACCTTCTTGCCATTCAAGGCCAAAATTTGCGGGGGGATCTTCATGGGTGTTTTGGCAGCTTTAGTAATATTACCGTCTGGATGCTCGACATCCACCGGAGGCTGATAGTTAAAATATAGATCGTCGAAAGAAACAACCTGATAGTTGATATTATTCCTGACGAATTTTAAAGGAGCGGCCCCAAGCTTGGGCTGACCCGGGGGCAGGCTTTGGGTCCAGGCAGGGCGCGCCACCAGAAGTATGCAGGCACACAAGAATAACCAGCGCATAAATTTAAATTTTTTAAAAGATTTATAACCCAGTCGATAATTAATTTTCATGTCGGATATGATAACATTGAAAAGTCATGCCTGTCACGAATTTAGTTTAAATCTGATAGGAATATTGACCATGGACTCTACCGATAAATCACCTACCCTTCCTGGCTGGAATTTCCAATGCCTGACAGCGTTTAAAGCTGCTTGATCAAGCATGTGAAAACCAGAGCTTTGGATAATTCCTACACTCACCGGGTCCCCTTCCTTATTCACATCAACCGATAGCATGACAATCCCCTCTTGATGCATTTGCCGGGCAAGTTCAGGATATGGTGGCGGTGGATTTTGAATATAAACTGGTTTGGCCTCAACCTTTACTTGCCCACTGGATGTTATTACCCTCCTTGGTTTAACCAACACTTTAGTAGGTATTAATTGTTTTGGCTTTGCAATAGCCTTTTCTACAGGCTTCGGTTCTTCTTGAACCTGAGTTACCTCTTTAGGCATATCTATCAAATTGATATCAATCTCTCGGGTCGGCGCAAGAGCAAATTGAGGCGGCTTGATGAACATTTTTCCGGTCAAAGAAAAGAATAAGATATGGACAAATAATGCCACCGTCCAAGCAATGACAATATCCTTTTTATTATCATCTATAAAAGCTATCCCATTCATTGATTTTTACTCTGCTCCCTTGGTTTGAATAGCCACCCTTGTAATTCCGGCAGCTCTTATTTTATCGAGGGCAGTAATAGCTCCCTGAAAATAAGCCTGTTTATCACCATTAATAAAAACTTTCAATTCAGGATCTTGATCTTTTAATTCTTTAAGACGTTCGGACAAAGCATCCAAACTTGTCTTTTCCTGATTAATATAAACATCATTGTCACGAGTAACAGTAATGGTCACAACAACTTTACGGACTTGGGAAACCGCTGTTGATGCTGACGGTAAATTAACATTCAGCCCCTGATTTTTGATCATAGACAATGAGATCATCAGAAAGGTTGCCAAAAGAAAGAATATAACATCAATCAAAGGAATGATCTCTATCCTGGCCTTCCGTCTGCTAGTCGGTGAAGGTATTATCATAAATTTTTATCCTTCAAAAGAAGTTCCAGATGAGTGGTGATGTCCTCGATTTCATGCCGGGCTTCTTCCAGACGAGCATTGAAATAATTAAATGGGATGAGCGCTATGATGGCTACCCCAAGACCGCAAGCGGTAGCGATCAAGGCCTGGGCAATGCCTCCGGTAATGACGGTCGGGGCCTCAAGTTGGCTATTGCCCAATAGGCCAAATGCATGGATCATACCGGTCACCGTTCCCAACAGACCCAACAAGGGGGCCAAGGTAATGGCGGTATCAAGAACAGGCAATCCATGGGCATGCTGTTTCAATTCTAAATTAGCAGCACGTAACAAAGCATTGGTTAACGACGTTTTGCGATGACGCAGGCCATAGGTCAAAATAGTGGCCACACAATCCTTGCTTTGTTCTCCTAAACGAATGGCCACTTCAATATGACCGGTCTCGATTTCTGTAAACATTTTATCAACGATTTCCGGTTGCTTTAACCGGTGCTCCCGCCATAAGAACAAAAAACGTTCAATGACCACCGTAAATGTGAAGAACGACGTAATAAGCAAAGGCCACATCACCGGCCCACCTTTTATGAAAATACTAAACATATACATCCTCCCAAAAGGGGACACTTTAAAGTGTCCCCTTTTACATTAAAAATCATAGGTTACGCCGCCATAATATCCACGGCGTGGGCCATACGATGGGGCAAACACGCCTACTCCACTACCGCTCCTTAACTCATAGACCTCATCAAAAACATTAACCACATCAAAACGAACCTTGATGTCATGTTTATTGTTAAGTTTGAAAGTATGTTCAAGCCCCATATTGATAGGATTATATGAACCCACGCGTTTACCATTTGGAATGTTGTCGGATTGACCTGGGTCGCTACTTCTGCGCAACCCGCTGCCAAAAAGCAGGTCCGCATAAACCTTGGAATTATTTAATGCTGAGTATCCTGTATTTTCAAACTCATATGCTACCCCAGAAGAAAGAGTAAGTGCTTGGTCATGGTCTAAATATATCCAGTGATTGGCGACATAATTTAAATCGGTCTGGGAAAATTGAAACTGATCTGAAATCCACTGTGACCCAAGCGCATGACTCCAGGCAGCATTGGCGTAGCTGGAAAATCCCCCTTTTTTATAATTCATCGTCAATTCAACACCACTAACCTGACCATATTTATAATTAAACGGAGTAACGATGGGAGCAGCATTAAACTGTCCATCATCCAGTTGATCTATTGCCGTTTTAAAATAACCATCCAAACCGGCCTCAAATTCAGGTGAAAAATTATGGGTTATGCCTGCATCATAATAATTTGCACGCTCTGCTAGGTCAGGTGAATTGGTCACGATCGCAGTCGAATTGGTGGTATTGTTGAAAATGGCCGGATTAAAATTTTGCTGCTCTTCCAAAGGCGGCGGGGTAAAATAACGGGCATATCCCACGTGCAACTTGGTGGCGTCATCAACTTCATAAACGGCATTGATACGTGGACTCAATTGATACTCATTGAGATATTGGTAAGATTGATCGAAACGAACACCGTAATTGATGGTCAAAGGATCAGTGACCTTCCACTCATCCTGTAAATAAAGGCCGTAGGTCTCTCCCTGCTTTTGATTATTGCTATTAATTGATTCTTCAGGCCCATTGACAGCGCCGGTGGTTGGGTCTTCAGGAAAAACCAAAGAGTTATTTTCGTTAATAGCATCACTGATGGTAAACATGGCTCCTGCGCGTATAGTGTGCTTATCGTTTAACTCGTAACTGCTATCGAACTCCAGACCGTTGGTGAAGATACTGTCATTGAGCGTCGATGCCACCGCGTTATATTCTAGATCGCCGATAGGATCTGGCAGATAATTGACCTCACTAAAACGGGTAAAGGCAGAAAGCTGATAATTAAGCTTGTCTTCGGACTTTTGATACGCCACCACACCATAAAAATTCTGTTCTATCTGACGGTCATTCACATCAGCAGAATTTATATAGGGTAAAGGTAAAGTATTTCCTAGTCCGCTTTGGTCAAGAAAAGGAGTGCCTCCGGGGCTATTGGGGATTTGAAAATCACTATGGGAAGCGCCGAGCATAACACTCATACGACTTTCATCATCAATGATTTTAGAGACATAGGCAAACATCTTGCCTTGTTGGGTCTGATCATGGATAGCTGATGTGCCATTCGTTGGGTTTTCAATGCCCAGATTATCTTCCAGATAGCTTCCAGTGGTAAGATAATTGATTCCGCCCGGCGCTGAGCCTCCATAAGTAAAACTGGGGGTTACTTCACTATGACTTCCACCGTATATTGAAACATCCCCACCATTGGTAAATGCACCGTTTTTGGTATGAATATCCACAATACCTGCCGTATGAAAACCATATTGGGCAGGCAGCGAGCCATCGATCAAGGAAACATTATCCACAAATCGCGTATCAAGTTCTGGCCTAAAACCAGTAAGCCCTTCGGGCAAAAGAACATCATTGATCCTGTATTGCAAATTGGCATGTTCACCCCGCACATGCAATTGCTCATCATTATCTGAGGCCACACCAGGCATTCTTAAAATGACCTGATTAAAGGAGGCATTGCTTCCTTCACTTTGATCGTCAATTTGATCACTATTAATGTAATACTCCGTTGCCCCGAGGCTGGGTTGAATGCTGTTACGGGCCTGGTCCAATTGCCCGATAACATCAACTTCATTAAGCTGGGTTGATGATGTTGATGACGTTGTTGAATTATCCGCGTAACTATTAATAGAGAAAAAAAATAAAAACCCAACCATAAACCATACTCCCATAAACCGCCTCCTTGAATATAAACAGAAACAATTTCTGTTTATATGTTATAAAAAGGGGGCACTTTAAAGTGCCCCCTTTTCCTATATTTGTTTTTGGTAATGCTTTTGAAAAGCAAGATTTCTAATATATGGTATCAACCTTACAAGAATATAAATTAAAAAAACGATAGCTGTTATAAAGAAACTAACGGGATAAGGCAAATAAAAAGATATGAATAGCCCGAGCCAAGTACTCATGACTGCAATCAGAACAGAAATAATAAGGCCATGCGTGGGCTTTGAAGCCAGCCTTTCTGCTATGGCGGCCGGTGTCACCATCAATGAGAAAATAAGCAGTACCCCGACAACTTGGACCGCAATGGAGGTGGCAGCGGCAATTAAAAGCATGAATAAAATGCCTATCCAGAAAATTGAAAGTCCTTTTGCTTCTGCCACATCCTCATCGAGCGAAACAAATAAAAGCGGCCGGTAAAAACAGGCCAATGCAACAGCAATAATAATACCGGCTATTAATGTAATCAATACGTTGCTGCTGCTAATTCCTAAAATTTCACCGAAAAGAAGAGAATAGGCTTCTGTGGCATATCCTCTATAAAGACTGATAAATAAAACTCCAAGGCCCAACATAAATGCCAAAACAGTCCCGATCTGAACATCACGGCTTTCAGCTTTACGTCCTAATATGCCAATTAGCACTCCTCCGCTCATCGTGAATAAAAATAATCCGAATATAGGGTTAATTCCTATTAAAACTGCTCCGGCGGCACCCGTAAAGCCGACGTGAGATAAGGCGTGTGCGGCAAAGGAAGAACGCCTTAATACAATAAAATATCCGATAATGCCCGCGACAATAGCTACAATTGTCCCGGCTTGGAACGCGTGCAGCATAAAATCATACTGGAGCATTGTCTTTAGATCGCTAAAAATATTAAAACTGAACATAGTATTATTCATGGGCATGATCATGGTCGTGGTCGTGATGGTGGCCACCCTCTTCGGCTCCGATGATCGCGATCCGTCCATATGAATCGCGCAGCACTTCCACAGGAGAGTTATAAAGTTTTGTTAAAAATTTTGAAGTAAAAACTTCGCTAGCATCCCCTACCAACACCCGAGCGTTGGCTACATATATAACCTTGTTTAAGACTGGCAAAAGAGGATTTATATTGTGCGCAATCAATAAAACTGTAATATTGCGCTGTTCAGCGGTTTTTTTGATCAGTTTTACAAATTCATTTTCTCGGCGGATATCCAAGCTTGCAAGTGGTTCGTCTAAAAATAAAATATCAGGATTACCGACAAGGGCCTGCGCCAAAAAGATCCTTTGCAGCTCTCCGCCGGATAAAGCACTAAGCGGACGATGCGCCAATTCTTTGGCTCCGACAATTTTCAGCATTTCAAGAGCCTCCTCTTTCTCTTTTCTGCTTGTTGCAGGCAGACTGAAACCCATTTTCCTTCCGTTGATCCCGAGCCTCACAATTTCTAAAGCTTCGATCATTGATTCTGAATTAAACGTATGGCGCTGGGGAACGTATCCGATTTTACAATTAGTTTGACAATTGCTTGATTTGCATTTTTCGCCTAAAATAGATATCTCTCCGCTGATCGGCTTTAAGATCCCAAGAAGCAGTTTAAACAAGGTTGTTTTTCCGGCACCATTTGGCCCCAATACGCCGACAAATTCGCCTTTGGCAATTGAAAAATTTGCTTTTTCAAAAACAATATTATTTGATTCTCGGGATGAATAACCAGCCGATAAATTTTTTACAGTAATAATATATGATTTTTCCATTTTAAATTTATTTTCCCAGCGCTTTTGCATTTAAGGCGTTTTCTAAAGTTATCAATTCAGAATTCATCCAGTCTTGAAAAGACACGTCCGGCGGCTGAATGGTTTCAGTGATCCCGAGAACGGGAACACCTGCGTCAGCAGCCATTTTCTTGATCGTTTCAGTGATCGGCGTTACCGTCTGCTCATTATACACAAGGACCTGTATCTTCTTATCTTTAATCTCCCCTTCAAATTTAACAACACTTTGTACCGGAGGATCATTACCTTCATCAATCGCATCCATAAATTCTGCGGGCGAAACAAGATCAAGACCTAGGCTGGCCGCTGGATAAACAAAAATGCTTTCTGTGCAGGCGACAGGTGTTTTGCCGAATTGATTTTTAATTGAAAGAATGCGGTTTTGGTAAGGCTCAAGTGCTTTTTGAAGTGCAGCATATTGCTCTTTATAATAATCTGTATTAGATGGATCAATAGAAATTAAATCTTGTTCCATACGGGCGATGACTTGATTTACATAATCCGGATTGTACCAAAAATGAGGATTATCTCCATTTTTCTTCCCCAGAAAATCAGCAACGTTTAAGACTTTCCGGCTCGTATTCGTACCGGCGCTTAGTAATTTTTCGGCCCAACTATCGTAGCCTGCGCCATTTAAAATTACATAATTTGCGGTTGTAAAAATTTTTGCCGTATTGGCATTGCTTTCATATTCATGCGGATCGGCATTTGGATCAGAAAGAACGCTTACTATACTAACGTGGTTTCCGCCTAGTTGGGACACAAGGCTACCCCAGAAATTCTCAGCGGCAACTACTTGTATAGTCACCTTATCTGCGTGGGCCGGTGTCACCCCAAAGCCCATGATAAAAAGGCCTAATAAAAATACCCTCCCAACATCCAACCATTTAGTCAGCCTATTCATTGTGTTCTCCTTTTTTGATCCAATAGAAATGTTTTCTATTTAAAATTTAAAAAATGGTGCCATTGCGAGGAGCGAAGCGACGAAGCAATCTATTTTAAAAGATTGCTTCGCTTCGCTCGCAATGACACATTATTTTAATTTAAAACAATATCTTACTATGCTTATTCTTATAATAGTCATATTCCTTTTGGATCTCTGCGGCTTTGGTTGTGTCACCTGTTTTTATATAACACTCAAGCAATGTTCCAAGCAGGGTTTTCATGGTGTTCAAACTGCGAAATCCTAACGTCCCGTGACGGTATTTCAGGATATCTGCATCTAATAAAGCCGCGGCTTTAGGTCCGGCACTTCTAATACGCTCAAAACATTCTATGGCTTTGGCAAAATCACCCTTGGAATAATAAGCTTGGCCCAGTTCATAAGAAGCTGCCCCCTTATCTTGGGGATCTATCTCCAAAACTTTCTGAAATACCGGTATAGCCAAATCTATTTGGGACAAATCCATGTATGCATAACCTAAAGAAACCCAAGCTTGTTTATTCCTCTGATCAATAACGATGATCTTTTTACATATACGGACAGCATCATTATAAGAAGAATTCGCGGAATAAGATGTTACTCGGACAAGCATCTGCCCGACGATAAATGACCGCAAAGATATTAACAAACCCCCAACGATCAAAATACTCAACAACCAGCGAGTGGAAATACTCATCGAACTATGATCATGGGCAGCCCCATGGTCATGATCGCAAGCGCAGTCTTTGTCATTCGAATGATCGTGTTTATGTTCTGAATGCTTCATTAGTCCTTATGCAAGCGTTACTAAAAATATTCCTGAAACAATTAAAATATTTCCTACACAAAAACTGATGACCCCTTCCAAGTATTGTGTTTTCGGAAGCAAGTTCTTTAATATACTCGTCGAAAACCCTATCACTAAAATAGGAAGGCTTTGTCCCAATGCAAAACTAAAGAATACGGCCCCTGAATAAAGCAATGAACCTTTAATAGCGATCAGGCTGGCAATGAGCAGCAATACAGCCCCGCAGCATGGACAAGCCGGCATTTCCAAAAAGGCAAAAAACACCCCGAATATAAACGCCGAAGGCAAGGTTTTGACCCTCTTGACCGCATTCTCGCATTTTTCCCTGATCGCCCCGGCACCAAACGAAATTAAACCGGCAAAAAACAGACCACCCAAGATCATTAATATCCCTAAAACAAGATAAAGATACTGACTGACGGCCACAAGCCGGGATGCTGTGTGAGCAATGGCCCCAAAAAGCATTCCGATGGCGGTGTAGGAAATAATAAGACCGCAAGAAAATGCGATCGAAAGAAAAAACCCCCGATGTTTTGATTGCGTGCTTGAAGAAACAAGACCCAATAGTACCGGCAAACGGGCAAGAGTGCATGAACTTAAGGAAGCTACTGCCCCGGCAAAAGCCACGGCAATAAGTACTTCAATTAATGTGCCTCTGAGGAGGATATTTTGAATATAGGTGACCATTTTACTGACAGCCTTTACAAACGCCGTTAATTTGCATTGAGTGATTCAGGATCTTATATCCTTTTACATCCTTAACATCAGGAAAATGACAAACAGGGAAATCGTCCACCTTGCCGCATTCAACGCACACAATATGGTGATGATGATGCCCGCTGTGATCATGGCACAAAGCATAATATCGCTTACGCTCATCCCGGTCAATCCTGATCAGGATCCCTTGTTTGACAAAAATTTCCAAATTGCGATAGATACTAGGCAGGCCTGATTGCTTAAAGGTCTTTTTTAAATGTTCCCAAATGATCTCCGGGGTCAGGCATTTGTCCTTTTTATCAAAAAGATCCAATATAGCCCGGCGCTTAGGGGTAATTTTAAAATGATCCTGCTTTAATTTTTTTATATAATCGGCGTTCATCGCATTATTATAAACAGAAATTATTTCTGTTTATAGTACACCCCTAATTTTTATTGTCAACAAGAAATATTGTTGTTATCCACTTACAGGGATGCGCCAGATTTCCTTGGCGTATTCTCGGATCGTGCGGTCTGAGGAGAAAAAGCCGCTTTGAGCCACGTTGATAATGGATTTCTTGGCCCATTCATCCTTATTCAAGTACATTTTGGAGATCTTATCCTGGGTCTGGCAATAACTATCAAAATCAGCACAAACCAAATAAGGATCATACTCTGAGAGCGCCTGAACGATAGGAGCAAAAAGTCTCAGGTCATGGGGGCTAAAAAAGCCGCCATCAACAAGTTTAAAGATCTCTTTGAGCATGGGACTTTGCTCGATGTATTGACGCGGATGATAACCATTTTGCTTAAGGTTTTCGACCTCATGGGCCTTGAGACCAAAAATAAAAATGTTCTCATCCCCCACCATATTAGCTATTTCAATATTAGCACCATCCAGAGTACCAATGGTCAGCGCCCCATTCATCATAAATTTCATGTTCCCAGTGCCAGAGGCCTCGGTCCCCGCCGTTGAGATCTGCTCTGATAGATCACTGGCCGGAAATACTTTTTCCGCCAAAGATACCCGGTAATTCTCCAGGAAGACCAGCTTGATCTTATCATTGACACTTTTATCATGGTTAATGATATCAGCGATACTATTGATGAACTTGATCGTTAGCTTGGCCATATAATATGATGGTGCCGCTTTACCGCCGATCATAAATGTACGCGGATAAATAAATTCCTTAGGGTTATGTTTTAGACGAAGATATTGTGAAATGATATAAAAAGCAAAGAGGATCTGACGTTTATACTCATGGATACGCTTGACCTGCACATCAAAAATAGATTCAGGGTCAAGATCGATATTCATGCTGGTTTTGATATAACGCACCAGGGTTTCTTTATTTTGCCTTTTTATTTCCATCCATTCTTCACGAAAAGGTTTATTGTTCTTAAACGTAGTTAATTTTTCTAATTTGTATAAGTCCTTGACCCAACCATCCCCCACCTTATCCATCAACAAGTTGGATAACCGCGGATTAGCCTTCAAAAGCCATCGGCGCTGGGTGATCCCGTTAGTTTTATTATTGAATTTGTCAGGATAAAATTCATAAAAATCCCGGAATAATTTTTCTTTAAGAAGATCAGAATGCAATTTTGAAACACCATTAACGGAAGAACTCCCGACAATGGCCAGATACGCCATGCGGATCTTTTTAGGCTCCCCTTCCTCGATAAGCGACATGCGCCGCAGGCGATCGTTATCACCCGGATAACGCAAAGCCACCGATCTCAAGAATTGAGCATTGATCTCATAAACGATCTGCAAGTGACGGGGTAATAGCCTCTCGAATAGGTCGATACCCCAACATTCCAAAGCCTCCGGCATCAAGGTATGGTTCGTATAAGCAAACACCTTTGTCGTAATCTCCCAGGCCGTATCCCAGTCAAAATCATACTCATCGATCAAAAGACGCATAAGCTCGACAATCGCTAATGTTGGGTGCGTATCATTTAATTGAATGGCCACTTTTTTGGGAAGATCCCTCAAATCTGAATTTTCTGATTTAAAGCGACGCAAAATATCAGAGATGGACGCCGCGGTAAAGAAATATTCCTGCCTTAAGCGCAACTCTTTGCCTTGGCTGATATCATCAGAGGGATATAAAACCTTGGAGATATTTTCAGAAAGAATTTTCTTATAGACAGCTTGTTCATAATCCCCGGATTTAAAATAGTCGAAATCGAACTCTTCTGTCCCTCTCGCTGACCAAAGGCGCAAGGTATTGACAACATCGTTTTTATACCCGGGAACCGGAAAATCATAAGGAATAGCCAACACATCCTGCGTGTCAATCCACTTCACTGTCCCTTTACCATTGTTATCGTAATCTGTATGTGTCTTTCCGTAAAACCGGACCTTGACCGTATTTTCCGGGCGGGCAAATTCCCATGGATTTCCGGATCGCAGCCATTCATCAGGAAGTTCTATTTGAAAACCATCCTTGATCTTTTGATTGAATATTCCATAATCATAACGGATCCCATACCCATGCGCCGGGATCCCAAGAGTTGCCATGGAATCCAGGAAACACGCGGCGAGCCGTCCCAAACCGCCATTGCCCAAGCCGGCATCAACCTCCTGATCGCGAACATTTTCCATTTCCAATCCCAGCTCATCAAGAGCTTCGAAAGTCTGTTTCTCAATGCCTAAATTGTAGATGTTATTACCCATCAATCGCCCGATCAAGAATTCCATGGACAAATAATAGACTCGACGGACATTCTTTTTATGGTAACTTTGCTGGGTCTTGATCCACCGTTCAACGACACGGTCTCTGACCGCCATGGACAGAGCCAAGAAATTATCATGCATGGTGGCCGTATATTGGTCTTTGGAAAGGGTATATTGCAAATTCGTCTGAAACGACGATTTTAATGCTTCCTTGGTCATTTCTTTATTGGGGACAGTCCAAACAGCTTGTTTTTTAGAATCTGTAGGCATAGGGAAGTTCCTTCAATTGTATTGCGGTCGCAGGTAAAGACGCGGTCGCTTGTGCTGAATAATAATTTTATTATTATAAAGCAAGCAGTCGTGACTTACAAGAAGTTCTGCAAGATACTTATTTTCAATCACTTAGTAAAGAAACACCCGAGGGATCATTTGGCAGTCTCAGGAGCGTAGACGATCAACTCTCCTTTAAATCTTAACAGCTCATCGCCATAATAATAACGGTACGCTTCTGTCTTGGCATTGATGATGGCATCAGCCCCTCTTCTTCTGGCAATCTTTTTCGCTTGATTAGCTAAGGTCTCAGGGCTTACCCCACTACTGGCAAGACCTTCAATAGATACCTTCCCAATCACATAATAAGGATTACTGGCAGCAAGTGCCTGCGTGACAGGGTATATATTTACAGTATAATACTGATCTTTAGGAGGGAAGCGTTGATCGGTGTAATTGACATACCTGGTACTGGTAGCGCATCCTGCCAAAACCAAAACAAATAGACCCAAAAACAATATTTTCTTTTGCATATAAAACAACCCCTACTTTCCATATATTACTTGAAGTTGAGATACTTTTGGGAAATCAGGATAAAGTTCGCCCTGTGGCCCTATAAACCCTTTAGCTGTCTTCTTAAGAATAATAGCCGTATACCCACCCTTATCATTAGGGATATTGATGGTAAATGTATCATCCGTGTCAACAGTTCCAGGGGGCGCTATTACTGTAGGAGCTTGTACTGTTGAGACTGCAGGCAATGCCTGTACCACCGGTACTGATGCCCCGGCAGGTGTTGCAACCGCTTGGTAACCATATTGAGTATAAATATAATACACCCCATTATTGACATAATAAGTGACCCCATTAACAACAACCGGTTGATAGCTTGAAGAAGCAACAACCGCATATCCGGGATATGCAGGATATCCGGGATAATAAGGATCAGAATAATATGGATAATACGGACCGCCATAATAATAAGACCCCGGCCATAAACCGATATTAACCCCTACATAGCCATGATCATGATGATGCCAATACGCATAAGAAGACGTTGGCCGTATTATTAATAAGCTGAAGAATAAGAAAACGATAGCTACCTTTAAAGTGATCCTCATAAATACCCCCTTGTTACCTGCTAATTCTTCTATAATTTTAGGCCTATTCAAATCATAGGTCAATTCTTTTATTCCCCCACCTAATTAGACAATAAAAAACTTCAAAAAGTTCCTTATTTAATAATTATTCCGGTTTTCTTAATACTAATTTTTGACCCTTTTGGTCCAGGGTAAAATGAAATTTACTCAAAAAGGACAACCCCAGTAAGCCATCCTTGATATCCTTGCTACCTTCAAGCAGAACCGTAGCACTGACATTTTGAGCCTGCGCATCCCCTACTTTCACACTATTTAATGAAACTGCAGCTGCCTTATACTTTCCATTTAAAACTTCTACATACCCAACTTCCGATTGACTAAGATCAAGACCTAATTCCTGGACAAACTCAGAAGTCAACATAATCACCGGAGAACCTGTATCCACTACAAGGGTCGCATGTACTTTATTATTGATAAGCACATCGGCCAAAAGATGTCCTTGGCCATCAGGAACCAGAGGTATCGTGACTCCCTCTAAGTCCTGACGCTTTTGCTCTGCTTGTGTACCAAGATCATCACTTAATTGCTCTTTGGCGGCAAGGATCTTTGTAAAAGAACCTGAAGCGCTCGCCTCTGCCAATGCCTGACGGTCTGCCTGAATGATATCGTTCTCATCCGCGTATGCGTGTGAGCACACAAATAGGAATAAAATAAACAATATTGTCGTATTCATGATCTTATCCTATTTTTTTACAACAGAATTGGACTCTTTATGTTCTTTGATGGCCGTCATAGGCTTAATATAGGGATGGGAAAGCTGCTTGTTATAACTAAAGGAATACGGTGTTATAATATGAAATTTAGCACACAAATTATTGATCGTATCGATCAAGGCCCCATTATCTTCATTGTATTTTAATTGTGATATGAGGTAATAAACCTTATGGAACGCCCAATCACGGGCGATCTTTTTATCACCTGCAAGGGCATCATTAAGAGAGGCCCCCACAATGAACTCTTTTTTATCCTGGACCATGTCACCCCGGACTTGGACAACGAATTTATTCTCATCCGTATACCGGCCGTAAACAACAAATTGAGAACCCTTAAAAAAATCAGGCATGGTTTGGGGAAAAATCTCTTTATCATTAAGACCGCTGACATAATACCGCACATTTAAAAGAAGCGGATCCTTGATCTCATCATAAAATTTTGAAAACTCTCTTGCCATAAAATATTCCCGGCCCACCACTGTTGACCAGCCGCGATTCTTAAAAGCAATAAAATCCAGCATATACGGATCAACAGCTGAGCCGCCGCCAAAGGTGAAAATGCTCACCTTGTTATTATTCATTTTCGAAATTTCATTAATGACATGCCTGTCATCCACAATACCGGTCGTGGGGATCCCGTCACTGATAAATACCCTGTAGGAAGGGACAAAAGCGTTGTTTAAATTAATACTTGTACGTATCGCATCATAGATGTCAGTGGTTGACCATGATCGTTGGCCCTTGAGAAAATCAATGGCATTTTTAATGTTTTCAGGGGTAGGTTTAACAGATACAGGACTAAAAGGACTATTTTTATCTTTGAAAACAAGTATATTAAAAAGATCATTAGGATTAAGGTGATTTAGGCTATACGCTATACCTCCTTCCACCTGAGCCAAACGCTTGATCCCGATACTGCCTGAGGCATCTACCAAGAAGATGATCTCTTTAGGGATAACAGGAAAATCGATGGTCGCATCCCTCACCTTCACAACAAGCTTAAAATATTTCTGGCCGGCAGGATCTTTATATTTAAAAAGCTGATAGGTCAACGCCGTACCTAAATCCATGGATTTGGATTCATGCTCCACCCCTGAAAAATTCCTCTTCATTACCTGAAATTGATTTTGCGTATTAGCAGCTTGCAAAGGAGAAGCCATGGAAGCATTGGCCGGTATGGCGCTTTTATCAAGAAAATACCTGGAAATATCCTCACCGGAAATAAGAACGGGCGAGCCTGAGGCAAAATCTTCGTGCGGCAATTCTCCCAAATCCACCAGATTCTCGCGCACTGAATGACGGACTTTCTTAGTCACGATGATATCATTGAACTCTGATTTTCTAATGACTTGATTTTCCTTGATTGACGAAGGGATCAGGGATTGTTTATTCCTTTGAATGGATGATTCAATATTATTCTTGATCAACTCTTCGGATTCCACCGTGGGCTTACTTACTTTGTCTTCAGAAAAAAGATTGTCCGGCTTTAAAGTTTTATGGGAAGATTCCGAGTCGAACCTAAGTTTTTCCTGCCCCTGCTGCTCTAACGTATCAAGCTTAACGTGAAAAACCGTTTCAGGCCTCTCGGGGAAAGGGATGGATGGGAGAATATTGACAAAATAACTCCACACTAAGAATCCGATATGGAACAAAACGGAAACTAAAATGGCAATTAATATTCTTTTTTTGACTTTGGCGCTCACTTTAAAAGAAGAACCCTTTCTTGGGCGGACTGTGCTGCTTGGGTATTTTTATACTTATCAAGGATCTCTGAATACATTTTTAAAGCGTCTGACTTGCGTTGCAGACGCTCGGCAATTTCAGCCCCCTTAAGCAGGCTCTCGGAACAGAAATAATCATCATCATAAATGGTCGCGACCAAAAGATATAACTTAAACGCCCCGTCTAGATCCCCTTGAGAAGCATCGATATTAGCCATCTCAAATCTGGCATGCGCCGTGACCGTATAATCATCAACATTTTCATCCAGGGACTTTTGGAACTCTTGGGTGGCCTCATTAAATTTATGAGATGCCGCTAAACATAATCCATGACCGATATGCGCACTGCCGGTATACGCATTCTTGGGGGTCGACGATGTCACAAGATCATACTCCTTGATCGCGTCCTCGCAGCGTCCAAGCCCCCGCAGGGCTTCAGCCTCAAAATACTCAATTTCCAAAAGGTCTGTTTTTGAAAAATGCTTTTCTGCCTGGGCGGCAATACGCAATACATCGTCAAATTTCTGGCTTTTTAAATATTCATTACAAACCCAAATATAGGTCTTTATCTGCAGGTCATTTTGATCTGCCTGGCTGATCAACCGGTCAAAATAGATCCTGGCCTGGTTCATGTTCTTTTGGGTCAAATAAATGATGGCCATGTTCTTAAGGCTAGCCAGGTAAAACTTTCCTTCTTCTTTACTTTGATCGACTTGGGCATAGGCCGCCAGGGCTAGATCGCTTTTACCTATAAGCTCCTGATAAAACCCTAATAAAAAATTTGCCGCATTCGGTCTTGGGAGACCCGGTTTCGCTAAATATCCCTGCAACAAATTAATAGCATCCTGGGGCTGATTATTTTTACCTAGATTATCCGCCAGGATCAACAAAACATCGCTGTATTGTCCGCCGTTTGGAAATGCCTTTAGGTATTCCCGGGCAGAACTGATGACGCCCTCGACATTCCCCGCTTTAACAGCCATCATGACCGCATCGTATAAAGCTTCACTTTTTAAATCGGCCTGGTCCTGAAGATCATAGTATTTCAAAAATAAAGCTTCGGATTCCTTAAATCTCCCTGTCTCCTGACGGGTATGAGCCTGCCCTAAAAGCGCCGCTTTTAAAAAACGGGAATTCGGGAAATTCAGATACACATTCTCATAGAAATTAAAGGCATGGTCATAATCCCCAAGGCCATAAAACGCTTGTGCTTTTAAAAAGAAATTCTCGTCGGCCCCATCCGTATTCTCAGAAGAATAGGCACCCAATAATGCCAAACCGTCCTTATACTTCTTTTCCCTGATCAGAATATCAGCCTTCTTGATGAAGATCTTCGCCCTCTGATTGGATTTTAACGCCGGAAAACTAAGCATCCGATCCAAAAGCGTATTGGCCTGATCATACTTTTTCAATTCTATCGTGGCCAACACGGCCGCGAAATGGATCGGGAAATAGGCATCATCATCTTTGATCATTTGAGCATTCTTTTGATACTCACTCAAAAGTTGGTCATATTGCCCTAAATTAAAATAAGCCAAAAGCATATTAGCCAAGGCCTCCTGATCAAACCCCAGTCCCGGATATTGCGCAATGACCTCTCCAAATCCTTTAATAGAATCAACGTATTGCCCTGATAAAAATTGGGCTTCGGCGATCCTGTATGTCAATTCTCCCTTAAGAGCATGATCATCCGCCAACTGCATTGATTTAGTATACGCATCCATGGCTTCGCTATAATGGGCATTTTGGACCTGGATCTTTCCAATCTCTTCAAGCGCATTAGCCGTGTAACCGCCTGCCCCTTGAACTTGTATGGTCTTTTGAAAAAAAGCAAGCGCCGAGACAGTATCTGTTTTCGCGAGGTAAGCTTGGGCCGTATAATAATCAAAAGATTGAAGCATGGTCTCTTTTAATAGTTTTTCGGGGTCAATGGATGTTAATTCCTTTAATGCCTCATCATATTTTCTTTGCTGGATATCGATCTGCCCTAAGCGCAATAAACTCACCGGTAATTGGTCTGAATTAGGATAGAGCTTATTAAATTGATTAAAAGCGTCCGTCGCTTTATTAAAATCCTGGGACAAGAAATAACCTTCACCCAGTGACAAATAAGCCTCTTGCAAAGACGGGCTTTTGGGGAAATCGGAGATAAATTTATGGAATTGCAAAATAGCCATGTCATACATGCCCCGTGAAAGCAGTCCTTGGGCAAACTCCAGCTGATCAGATTCTTTCACAGTTCCCTCTGCGTAGATATAGGTTGAACCTGATAAAGAGAACATAATAATACCGACGATAAAAATGGACCTGAAGTTCATCTATCTGGTCTCGTCCTTAATTGTCGAAAAGGAAACATCCGTAATATTCGAATGCCCGCAGGCATCCAGAGCCTGGATCACATATTTATGATAGGTCAGCTCATCAGCCCGGATAATGACTTGCTGATTTGGGAATAATTTCGCTACCTGTCTTAACATGACATCCAGACCGTTGCTGGTATATTCCTTCTGATTGACGATAAAACGCCCGTCCTTGGTAATATTGATGACAACCTTGCCGGAACTTTGCGCGGATTGAACGGCTGTTTTCGATTTGGGTAGCGTCAGGTTTACCTGAACTTCCATCTGATTAAATACAGCAATGATCATGAAAAACATCAAAGCCCAAAACGCTATATCCACTAAGGGTGCCAATTGGATCACCGGCCGCTGCTTTTGATATTCAGAAACGTCAAATTTCATAAACGGTCCTCTGGTTTTATCGGTTTTGGATAGCTTTAATGATATCCGTACTGTAAATCTCGATCATGTTAGTGACCTGTTGGACCTGGCCGCGAAAAAAGGAATACGCGATCAATGCCGGAATAGCAACAATAAGCCCTGAGGCCGTGCATACCATGGCCTTGGAAATACCCGCAGCTAAAAGAGTTGTTTTAACACTGGCTGCTTGCAAAGGCACGGCGTGAAAGGCCTGGATCATCCCCAGGACAGTCCCCAACAACCCTAAAAGAGGCGCTACAGCGACGATGTCTGATAGATAATTGATATTCTGCCAAAGATTGGTCAACTCGACACGGGCAGTGCTTTCCATCGCTTCACGGGCGGTATCATCCAAAGGGTTTTTGCGATCAAGGCCGGCCAAGGCGATCTTGGCAATGATCGTACTGTTTTCTTTTTGGCATAATGTTTTTGCAGCGGTAAAATCCCTGGCTTCAAGTTTATGCATGAGATCCTGGAAAAGCCCGCGGGGAGCTAATTTATTCACATTGAGCATCATAAAATCATAAATAATGATGGCAACGGCCGCGACCGAGAGAAACCCGATCACAACCATGACCCCTCCTCCGGCCTTGAGCGTCTGCCAAAGCGTCATTTCAGTAGGCATTTGGTCCGGCATAGGATTAGATACTTGTGCATACGCGGTGTGGGCCCCGTAGATCAGCAACAATAAAAAACCGGCCACACCCCCGAGGATCTTTCTAGAATTAGTCATCTGTTAACTCCTTTTGATATTAATATTAGAAAGTTAAGTTTTATATTCAATTTTGTTAAGGAATCTCTTGTTTTTAATTCTACTCTTTATTTTTTAGCATTACAAGAATGAGACAGCAATTTATTGATTTATAATTTCTAGACTATAAAATACACCTATGCCTATTTTTCGTTTATGCATCTGCTGTTTGTTCTTGTCGATGCCTTTCTTTACCGCTCATGCTCAGGATGAGACGGCGGCACAGTTGATGCAGACTATTGCACCGTCGCTGGTGGAAGTACGGACCATTAACACTAAAACGATCAACGAAAGCAACGGCCATACGTTGGTGGGCACCTACCATTCTCAAGGATCCGGTGTGATCATCGATTCATACGGCACCATCGTCACCAATACCCACATCATCACTAATTCTCCGCATATCTATGTCGGTTTATCCGACGGCACGGTACTCGAAGCGAAAATTGTATATTCCAGCGATGCTGATTTTAGTTTTATCAAAATCGAGCCGCCCTATCCGCTGACCGCGATCACCTGGGCTGACTCTTCGCTAGCCCAGGTGGGAACACCTATTATTTCCCTGAGCAATGCTGACGATAACCAACAACATATCCTGGGCGGCGCGATCACCAATATGATAGACGGCGTATCTTCAGATAAGGTAGAAATCTTCGAATTAAATCTTACTCTTTTTCATGGAGACAGCGGCGGCCCGCTTTTGGATAACCAGGGCCATTTATTAGGATTGATCATGGGTAAAAAGAATAGTGAAGATAATAAAAGCTATGCCATTGCTTCTGATAAAATCCGGGAAGAATACATGCAATATCAACAGAACTTACCTAGTTAGAACGTTGGGCAAACCTAATCGGAGAAAAAAATGACAACCATCATCCTTTTAACGATTTCCAACATTTTTATGACCATCGCATGGTATGGGCACTTAAAATACAGAAATTCTCCCCTGTGGATGGCCATACTCATTAGCTGGCTGATCGCTTCTCTGGAATACTGTTTTCAGGTGCCTGCTAACCGGATCGGGTATGGACAATTTAGTGCAGCCCAGCTAAAGACGATCCAGGAAGTGATCACCCTGATCGTCTTTAGTATTTTTTCTGTAGTGTATTTAAAAGAAGCCTTGAAATGGAATGTTGTCGTCGGCTTTTTATGTATGGTCGCCGCCGTCTTCTTTATCTTCAAAAAATGGTAGATCGCTTTGACTATTTACCGTACATGGCTTGCAGCTGCTCCGTTGTAGGGACTTGATCATAATACTCGCCCTGAGGACCAACCCAACCATTACCAGATCTTTTAAGAACTACTGCTGTATATCCGCCGTTGGAATTGGGCACATTAACAGTAACCGTATCCCCGGAATAAGTCGCCGACGGAGGAGCTTGAGTAACAACGGTAGCCGGTTGTTCAACAACAACCGGTGGCGGAGGCGGTTCTTTTTGGATGGTAGATCCTACGGCAGCCCCAGTGACAGCGCCAACAGCGCCACCGATCAACATACCGGCCCCTGTATCATGGCTTTGATGGCCGATAATACCTCCGGCCAGCATCCCAAGCGCACCGCCGGTAGCTGCCCCCTCACCTTCATTGTTATATGGATTACAGCCGGAAACGGCTGCTAAAAAAGCGACAACGGCCAAAGAATATAAATATTTTTTCATTTTGTTTCTCCTTATAAGGTGTTACGAATTTTATAATTATAGCAGATATTAAATTTATTTCAAACGACTTCCACATCCCAAGATTTATTCACCCAAAGGCCGACGATCTCAAGATTGGGCCAATGCTCTTTGAGGCGTTTCACAGAGCTGTTAATTTCCTGACGATGCACATCTTCTTTAACCGGGTTCCCGCGGCAATCATAATGACCAACCACAAAAAGCCTAGTGGATTTATTAATATCAACAGAAATTTTAATACTGCGCACAACCTCACTGATATCATGCTGGTTGGATAAAACATTATCCATCCCCGCCTCAGTGATCACGTCAACATTATCGACATGGTAGTTCTCTTTGATCCAGTATATAACAGGCAGTTGAACACGCCCATCCATACAATTAAGACAAGTTGCCCGTATACCCACTCAATCCCCCCTATTTGATTTTGCGGGGACATTCTACTCAAAATAAGGAAAAAAATCCAGAAAAAAGGGGACACTTTAAAGTGTCCCCTTTTTCTTAATAGCTATGTTCGTCTATTTTTACCTTGCCGCGGAAGATCCAGTAGATGCTGATGGTGTAGGTTAAGACGATCGGCATACCGATCAGGGCGATGATCAGCATGATCCCCAGGGTTTTGGGTGAGGAGCAAGCATTATAGATCGTCAAACTGTATTGTGGATCAGGATTAGATAGTGCCATGTTGGGGAATATCCCTAATCCAAAAAGAAAAAGAAATAAAAAGATGGCCGCACTGGAAGAAATGAATGCAAAAAAATCCCAGCCTTTAGAAATACACCGCGGGATATTAGCGATGGCCAAAAGTTTGACCACCGGGATCAAAAAGAGAATAGGATATAATTTCAAAAGAGTGACCATGTGAGGCGCATAAAGCAAGGTGGCCATGGTCAAAGTCACATAACAAATAACGAAGAATATAATACAATTCTTGACCCACGAACGGACTTTATTATGAAATTCTCCCTCGGTCTTCATGACCACATAAATAGATCCATGCATCATACAGACAGATAGAACGGTAATCCCGCATAATAAAGCATATGGATGCAGCAACCCAAAAAAAGTTCCATGGAATTCTTTGTCAGCCCCGAGCGGGATACCCCAGATCAGGTTACCGATGACCACCCCCAGCAAAAAAGCGCATAAGATGCTTGATACGCTAAAAGCAACGTCCCAGGTCTGCCGCCACCAGGCAAAGGGTTGTTTAGAACGGAATTCAATAGCCACCGCTCGAAAGATCAAAGAAAAGATCAGCAGGAAAACAGCCAGATAAAATCCTGAAGCCAAGGTCGCATACACATCAGGGAAAGCCGCAAATATAGCCCCGCCCCCTGTGACAAGCCAGACCTCATTGCCGTCCCACACTGGCCCGATGGAATTGATCATGAGCCGGCGTTCGGTGTCCCCCTTAGCAAATAAATGCAAGGCTCCTACACCAAAATCAAAGCCGTCAAGGATGGCATAACCGGAAAGTAAAACACCGACTAGAATAAACCAAATTAAATGTAGATCCATATAACCCCTTTATTTAATTAATCCGCACGATGCCCATGGGTATCCTTATCAGTATCAACCGGACCTTGTTTGATCTTGCTATCGAATAAATAAATATACAAAACGAACAGTAACAAATAAATAAAGGTAAACATAATGAGTGATGTCAGGACAACATTGGCTGTTACGGCCTTGGATAATCCCTGGCTGGTCCGCAATAATCCATAAACGATCCAAGGTTGTCGTCCGATCTCAGCAGTCATCCATCCTAATTGATTAGCTATTTGCGGAAGTAAAACAGAAGGAACCAGGATCTTCAAAAGCCATGTTGTCTCAAATAATTTATTCCGCCAAAGATAAATGAGACAGGTGATCGTTAATACAAATAAAAGGACTCCAATGGTGATCATTAAATGATAGGTTTGAAAAACAATATTGATCGGAGGCAAATCTTCTTTTTTGAATGATTTGATCCCGGCCAAAGGTTTGCTGGCGTCCCCGTTGACAAGAAAACTCAGCAGCCCGGGAATCTTGAGGCCATACTTAACTTCCTGACCCTTCTCATCCACGTATCCAAACAAATACAGGTCCGCCGGTGCATTAGCCGCAAAATGACCTTCCATCGCAACCAGCTTCGTCGGTTGATATCTGGCAACGGTTTCAGCACCGATGCGCCCTGTGATCATTTGTGCCACCGCAGCGATCAAGGCCACGGTCAGGGCCACGCGCATCGAGACCTTCGCAAATTCCACATGACGCTTATTTAAAAGATAATACGCACTGACGCTCAAGACAAAAAAAGCTCCGGTGAGCCACGCCGCTACGATCACATGCGCCAAACGCTCCATGGACGAAGGGTTAAAAACCAGGGCCCAAAAATCAGTAATTTCTGCGCGCGCGGTCAACCCCTGCCCGACAATATGAAAACCTGCCGGCGTCTGCATCCAGGAACCGGCCACGATGATCCACACCGCAGAAAAATGAGCGCCTAAACATACCAGGAGTGCTGACAACCAATGCATCCGGGCAGAGACCTTGTCCCAACCAAATAAGAGAACAGCCAAAAAACCCGACTCTAAGAAGAAAGCAAAAATCCCCTCAGCCGCCAAGGCAGAACCAAATACATCGCCTACATAACGGGAATAGGTGGCCCAGTTGGTCCCAAACTCGAATTCCATAACAATACCCGTGGCCACACCTATAGCAAAATTAAGACCGAACATCTTGACCCAAAACTTGGTCATCTTGTGATAGAGAGGCTTCTTGGTCAGCATGTACATGCTTTCCATGACCAGGATGATCAGCCCCAAACCAATGGACATGGGCGGGAAAATATAATGGAACATTATGGTGACGGCAAATTGGATACGTGAAAGGATCAATAGGTCCATACTGACTCCCAAGCTGTGATGCGGATTTAACTCATTTTAATTTCTTTATTTAAAACACTATAAAACGGCTGCGATTTGACCCAGAGACCGGCAGATTTTCCAGGGCGTTGGGCAAGGTAATTTTTAGAATGGCTATTGATCCATTCTTCGGAAGCTCTTTCAAAGCCAATATCAAAACCTGCTTTTTCGCTTTCGATCCATTTGTATTTATTGATTTCATCCAAGATATCTTTATCTTTAAGCAGTTCAGAGTTGGCTATAGGTGTCATATTCCTCCTCCTATTTAGATAAACGGTGTCTTTTTTTATAATATAAAGAATTATAACATTATAATGGGATTATTAAAATCGCCAGAAATACGTAAATAATAACGTAGAACTACTTATATTCAGTAGCAAAGCTACATTTCCACAGCCACCGGCGAATCAAAACGTCCCTTTTGAACGGGGATCAACAATACAAAAGGTACGCAAACTAAGAACATGATCATCAGGAATATGGAAATATCATTATACGCCATCATAGCTGCTTGTTGGGTCACCAGATTATTGACCGTGGCCATTGTAGCTACCCTGGCGGCACCCAGCGTCATCCCATGGTGAAACATAAACCCCACCGTTTGACGGTAGAAATGAACGAAATTTAAATTAAATTGACTGATATGTTCTGACAGGTAAGAGTGATGGATCTGGGTATTGCGATCAAGCAAGGTTGCCATTACCGCATAACCGACATTACCGCCGACTTGTTGGAAAAGATTAAACAGCCCTGAGGCTGAGGTCATATTTTCCTTTTCCATGGAACTCAAAGATACCGTCGATAATGTCACAAAGATAAACGGCATCCCTGTTCCCATTAAAAGAAGGATGGGGATAATATTGCCCTGTGCCGCGGTTGTGGCCAAATGAGCCAGCTGGAAATAAGAAACACAGACCACGGCGATACCAAATATCATCAAGCCCCGAGGATCAGCGTAATTATACAACTGCCCTACCAATGGTAATACACACATCAGAGCAACGGCCCGTGGCATCAAGACTAAACCTGCCTGATACGCCGGGTAATTCAATAACTGCTGGGTGAACTGCGGCAATATAAAGGTGGTCCCATAAAGCGCCACACCAAATAAAATTACCACCACAGCCCCCATCCGAAACTGCATATTTTTAAAGATCCTCAAATTAACCACCGGTTCAGAAACAGATAATTCCCAGAAAACCAGAGACAAAAGACTGACCACCGTAAAAATCGCTGTCCACACGATCATGGAAGAATCAAACCAATTTTGTTCCTGCCCGCGCTCCAAAAATACCTGCAGGCCTGTCAAACCGGCCGTCAACAAAAGAATGCCGACAATATCAATTTTCTTGACCCCCCGACGAAGATAAGGAGGATCGTGCACAAAAGCACCAACCATCATCATCCCTACCAGGCTAACAGGAATATTGATATAAAAAATCCATGCCCAACCATAATTATCAGTAAGCCATCCTCCCAACACAGGACCAATGGCTGGGGCTGCCACTACGCCCATAGAAAAAATGGCCATGGCCATACCCTGTTCTTTCTTAGGGAAACTCTCGCGAAGAATGGCCTGGGCCAAGGGGACTAAAGATCCTCCACCCATCCCCTGTAAAATACGGCATATGATCATCTGTTGAAAGGTATGCGACATACCGGCCAGAATTGATCCCACGGTAAAAATAACAAAGCAAATAAGGTAGAAATTCTTTCTTCCCATCAGTGTTGACCACCAGCCGGACATGGTCATCATGATAACAGCGGCGATACTGTAAGACGTGGCTATCCAGGTTATCGCCGAGAGATTCTGGCCGAAACTGCCCATCATATGGGGAAGTGCTACGTTGACGACACTGACGTCCATGACACCCATGAAGGCGCCGATCATGACGGAGGCCCCCACCAGCCATTTATTGGGTTTAAATTTAATGTTATCCGCTGATGAAACGATAGATTTCATCTGATTTACCTGGAAGAAAGATCAATGGTAGGAACGACCGACATCCCCAATTCTAAAGGTCTTTTCGGATCCTGCTGACCGTCAAAAACAATCTTCACAGGGACCCGCTGGACGACCTTGATATAATTCCCCGTCGCATTCTCTGCGGGCAGCAAGCTGAATCTTGATCCGGTCCCTTGCTGAATGCTTTCAACATGGCCATGGAAAACCACTCCGGGATAGGCATCGACATTAATGGTCACCTTAAGTCCAGGATGGATATGGGTCATCTGCGTTTCTTTCAAATTAGCGATCACCCAGCGGTCCTCAAGGACGATCGCCATCAAAGCTTGGGCCTGCTCGACATACATCCCGGGCTCAAGTGCTTTTTGAGTAACAACCCCGTCAGCCGGGGCTACAATTTTTGTGTAGGACAAATTCAATTCCGCTTGATCGAGCCTTGCCTGGGCCGCTTGCAACTGGGCTTTCGCTGTATTCCAACGAAGAAGGGCCTTATCATACTGCTGCTGTGAAATGTCCTTACCGGCCAGCAATTTCTGATAACGCAGGGCATCCTGAGCGGCTTGTTGTTCTTCGACGATTGCGCCCTCCTTCTGGGCATTGGCCAAATTAAAACTGGATTGATAATCACGATCGTCGATATCACAAAGGGGGGCCTGGGCTTTGACAGTCTGATTATCCACCACATAGATCTTTTCAATATTCCCCGCAACCTTGGGACTTATGACGGTAACATCACCCTCGATGAAAGCATCATCGGTCGTTTCGTGGGTAAATATATACCAAAGGCCGTAACCTAACAGCAGGAGGGCAACAAAGGTCAGGGCTGCTGCTATTTTCCAATACTTTTCATTTAGTTCATAAAACTTATTTACAATTTTATTAACCATACCGGTCCCCTTCTATTTTCTTAAGATCCTTCTATGCTTCAGGATGACAAACCTGCCTCACTCAAACGGAACGACTCTGTTTTACCCAACGCTGAATAATAATTTACACGGGCCATGTGATAATCTACCAGGGCTGTCACATAAGATTGACGCGAATTCTCAAGTTCTGCCTGAGCATCGATGACCGCGATATTATTGCCGACCCCGTTGGTATATTGATCTTGGGCCAAACTGACTTCTTGAGTAGCAAGTCTCAACGCTTCACCCGCAGCCTTGACCTGTTCGGTCGTCGTGGTCAATGTTTGCAGGCTCAAGCGGACATCCTCCTCTACCTGTGTTTGCATATCATTGGATAACGTTTTGGCTTGGTTTACCAGACTACGCTGCTGCCTGATCTCCCCTTCGATCTGGCCGCCTTCAAAAATAGGTAAACTCATACTGACCGAGATCTGTGCCGCATTATGGGCATATTTATACGGCTCGACCGCAGACTGGCCCCAATCCCCGTAAACGGATGCCTTAGGCAGTCTCTGACGATTAGCCTGTGATAACTGAAATTGCGCATATTTGACTTTTGAATTAGCTATGGACATTTCAAATCTATCTTTGATGGCTGAGTTAATGGCATCAGAAACCGCAAAAGTTTTTTCATCAAAGAATTGCAAAGAATCGCTCAAGCGAAGTTCACTGTCCAAAGGCAAACCTATGACGCGTTTTAAACTAAGCAATGAAGTGTCTGCTCTTTGTATGTCTTCTTGTTCCCTTGCTTTATGCTCTGCTAATCGCGTCTGGGCCCTTACCACATCTAAATTTGTTACCACGCCTACCTCTAATTGATGTTGGGCCAGATCCGCCAAATGCCGGGCCAAACGAACATCTTCTCTGACGGCTTGTAGCTGTTCCTGGGTCTGTAAAACATCCAAGTATGCGACGACCGCTGCTGTGATGATCTGCTGCTGGGCTAACTGCTCTTCGAGACCGGCAATATCCACATCCATATTGGCCGCCTGAAATTTAGAAATAGCACTCAGATCAAAGATCCTTTGCGTGACTTGTAGTCGCGCGTCAAAAGAATTAAACGGCCCGATGACCCCAAAAGAAGGAATGCCTTGTGCTGCAAAATTATCCCAAAAAACCCTGCTTTGAGAAGCTCCGAGTGAAAGATGCGGCAACAGATCAGAATCGCTCTGCCACCGGCGAGCCCTGGCCTCATCGATCTTTTCCCGGGCGATTTTAAGAAGAACATTATTATTCTTGGCATCATCAATGGCTTGCTCGAGGCTTAAGTCTAAGGCCATTCCCTGCTCATTGATCTCTTGCAAACCGCTTTCTTTTGCCGCGGCAAGACCCGATGCCGATGCATGGCCTTGACCAATAGCCGTCGCTAAAAATAGACCAAGGATCGTCTTCCTTATATAATCAGCCTTTAACTTCATTTGTCCTGTTCCTTAATCGTTTTAATAGATCATTAAATATTTTTTTCTCTTTTGCTGTAAAAACCGAACCCATGTCATACATATGTTTATAATATCCCGGTAACAAGTCCTCCAACAGTTTCTCTCCTTTAGGCAATATCGTGATCATATTGACACGACGGTCATGGGGGTCATTGATACGCTCCACCAAACCCTTCCTGGAAAGACTATCCACCAATCCGGTAATATTGGCACGGCTGACTAACATCAACTGACTGATCTCATTTTGTTTGCACGCTTTATGTTGACTACGGCTTAAGATCCGCAAAACACCAAAACCAGCCCGGGTGATCCCATAAGGACTTATTTGATCTGACAAATGGCCGGAAACGACATCATAGGTATACGCCAGATTCAAGAATATCTCTACCGAAGGCCAATCGAAAGACGGGTATTGACCGCCGTGCTTTTTGAGCCCCCAATAGTATTCCTCTCTCTGATCAATTTTATTGACTTTAGGCATTTGTAACCTCCTGTCTAATATCAAGCTTACAATATGTTTTCAAATTAGTCAAGTGCTTAACAGTTAAGTAGTTAATAATAATTTGGGTAATAAAAAACCGGGACAAAAAAAGTCAATGTGTCCCGGTTTTTTAAAACTTATTGATTGCTGCCAACTGGAGCCGGATTATCTGTATTTGCCTGTGCATCTGCAGGTGCCGTTCCAGCATCGGTATTTGCTTGTGCATCGACGGGCGCTGCCGTTGTATCAGGATTGGCCGGTTGTGCATCTGCAGGCATTGACGTCGTATCGGAGTTCGCCTGTGTATCTGCGGACGCTCCCGTTGTATCTGGATTAGCCTGTTGTGCATCTGCAGGCATTGTTGTATCGGAATTCGCCTGTGTATCTGCGGGCGCTGCCGTTGTATCAGGATTGGCCGGTTGTGCATCTGCAGGCATTGACGTCGTATCAGAGTTCGTCTGTGTATCTGCGGGCACTGCCGTGGTATCAGGATTGGTCGGTTGTGCATCTGCAGGTATTGTTGTATCGGAATTTGTCTGCGCTGTGTCCGCTGGCATTGATGTTGTATCTGAATTCGCCTGCGTATCTGCGGGCACTGCAGCTATATCAGAAGCATTTACGTCATCTGGAGGCATTGATCTTACATCAGAATTAACCTGTTGTGCATCTGCTGGCAGGGCCGTCGTATCTGGATTGGCCAGGGTTGCATCTGCATCTGCCGGCATTGCCGTTGCATCTGAATTGGTTTGTGTTGTATCCGTTGGCACTGCCGTCGTATCAGGATTGGCCTGGGTTGTATCTGCCGGCATTGCCGTTGCATCTGAATTGACCGGGGCTATATCTGCAGGCATTGCTGCAGCATCTGAATTAGCCTGTGCATCTGCCGGCATTGATGCCGTATCAGGATTATTACTATCAGCCTGATTTATCGTTGCCGGGTTATCCCCGGCAGCTGTTGGGGTATCTTGGGCAAATAATAAACTAGAAACCGAAAGAAACAGACCAATTAATACTAAAACAACAACTGATCTTTTCATGATTGCTCCCCTCTACTTTCTCTTAGACCGCTTTTAAATATTAATCTTACTGCTCCCAGGCGATGTCGTCTGGCGGGTTACCCGCGGCTGACTGGGATTCCATCGACTTTTCGCCAGGAGACACCACTGCATCTGCACCTGCGGCATTATTTTGCTTCTTGGGCAAAAAATGGACCGCATTCGCTGAAATCCTGACCCGGCTTTGGGTCTTACCATCCTTCTCCCAACGATCCTGCCGCAAACGCCCTTCTACAATTATACCATTTCCTTTGGTCAAATACTTAGCACAATTCTCAGCGGCCGCTCCCCACACCTCAACGTCAAAATAAGAAACCTCGGTTATTTTCTCGGTATTTTTAATATACACGCGGTTATTGGCAATGGAAAGACTGCACACCGCTTTTCCTGAAGAGATATATTTCATCTCCGGATCCCGCGTCAGATTACCCATTATATTTACACTGTTTAAACTCATGCGTCGTCCCTTTCTATTTTTTATTCCATTTCAATTCTTAACATATTAACACAACCCCGATTACCTCTCTATCTATTTTTAACACCCCCTGACATGATAAAAAGGGGACACTTTAAAGTGTCCCCTTTTTATTGCAATGACAACAACCGTTCCGACGTTGAAGAAACAGGGAATATTGTGTCCCGGTTTTTTAATAAATTGAACAGTAAACTATCCCTCAAGACGATCAAGTGAGAATCCAAATGCACCCTCAATCCAAGTATCTTTGTCTGGTGCAATCGCCTGCGCCGGCATAACTGGTGTTTTAACAGAAACGCCAGAGGTTTTTTTCACAGCCGTACCAATCGCTAAAAATTCAACGAGATTGCCTATTTCAGCAATATAAGTTTTTACGCCAACTACCTCGTCAGCACCTAACGCATCTGCTTCACTTTTTAAACGGCCAATAGCAACTTCGCGCGCATCGTGAATAAGAGTTGTAAGGTCACTAATTTCACCTTTTGTAAATGCTTTGAAGGCAGCTTTAAATCCACCAGCAACACCTAAAGAGTAAATAGAGGCAGAAATCAAAAGTTTTACAGGCGTATAACCCAATGTGGTCATGGCCCAAAGTTCTTCGCCTGTAAGATCGCTCGTAACGGGCTCATTTATAGTCTGAGAAGGCAACGCATTATTCGAAGCGGCAGTGCCTGTCATCAACATTTCATGTGTGCCGTGCCAATACATGATTTTGGTGCGGATTCCTACCACCGCGTTGGCTTTACAAGCTTTTGCCTGTGCAACGATCCGATTTAATGCGGCATGTCGTGTGGAGTTAAAAATATCGCTATATTCTTTTATTTCCCCACGTGCCATGGACTTAAATGCACCAGCCATGCCACCACCCAAACCCATACCATAGGCAATATTACCAAAGACATGCTGGACGGGTTCATATCCAGCATCCATATGGCAGTAAAGTTCTTGAGCATTACCGGCACTGGTAAAAAAAACGCTGCTGCCAGCTGTCGTCATGCTACGCAAGCAGGAACCTACAAATAAAAATTCAGTATTTCCTGAAAAATCCTTAAGCTCAGACGTCACTCCGGTAACACCCACCGCGCCATCTTGTTTTGCTTCAGCAACCATACGCTCATAAGCCTTAAGCCGGCCCTCTTCAATAGCTTGAGTTACTTGAGTGATCTCTCCTCCGGCCATGCTTTTACCAGCGGCTCCCAAGCCAGCTAAAAAACCCATCGAGTTGACACTATTGCCTACCACCAATTCACCTGCTACATAATTTTTCAAGGCCATGCAGTAGATTTCATTACCTGATAAACCAGTTACTTTAGCCATAGTTTTTCCTTTCGAAAGTAAATAGTGGTATGGCACCGATTGCCCTATGTCAATTAACCTCTAAACTAATAAAGTGTACAATGTTCAACCTCTATTTTCCACATTAATTCTATTTTAGAATTACAATTTTGCGAGTGTCCGCTCAGTTTAGAGATCAGCAAAAAGGCTGTTTGCAAACCACCAAATTACGGTGGTTTACAAACAGCCTAATTAACTCTCCGGTCATCCCATATCCGAAATTTTCTTATGAAGTCATTTTGGGCTTACAAATACCAAAAATAGTAACCGGAAGATTGTTTCCAACGGCGCGTCCAATTTTGCTATTCTTCCCAAGTAATATCTTCAGGAGAAGTGACCATGGCGGCTTGAGATTCTGGATGATTTTTTTTCTTAGGCAAAAAATGGACGGCATTGGCCGTAATCTTGACACGACTCTGGGTTTTGCCCTCTTTCTCCCAACGGTCCTGACGCAGGCGGCCTTCGACAATGATGCCGTTGCCCTTAGTCAAATATTTGGAACAGTTTTCCGCAGTAATGCCCCATACATCCACATCAAAATAAGAAACCTCATCGACTTTCTCGCCGTTTTTAATATACACACGATTATTGGCTATCGAAAGACTGCATACTGATTTCCCCGACGGAAGACTTTTCACTTCCGGATCCCTTGTCAAATTGCCCATAATGTTGACATTGTTCAAATTCATAGATTTTCCTTTCGTTGATGGTGGGTAAATAAACAAGGGGGAATTTTTTACTTCAAAAAACGATAGGGGGTACCGGCGGATTCAAACAACCATATATTACCAAATTCATCCATAAGTTCAATAAAAAAAACAAAACGCAAATACAAATAAAAGTGATGCCCGCTTATGAGCGAATTTGATTGCCCTTCAAGAGTCCATAGCAGCTATTTTTTTCAATAGCTCTTCTACGTCAAAAGGCTTGCTGATAACGCCCGTTGCCAAGCCGGATTTTATTTCCTTTTGGCATAACTCTTCTAAATTAAACATGGCGGAAACAATAAACACCGAACATTGGGGATTTATATTTTTTGTTATTTTCAATAAATCTTTTCCATTCAAGCCTTTCATCTTATAATCGAAAAGACAAACATCATACCTGTCTTTCTCAATAAGAACTACCGCTTCACTGCTTTCCGTTGTCGCATCAACATCATACCCTTCTTCACGCAAGAGCATGGCTAATGAATTGCATACACCTGAATCATCGTCAACTATTAGAATTTTTTTATACATTTTCTTTCTTATGTATCGGGAGCGTTACTGTTACCGTTGTCCCCTTTCCCTCAACGCTTTTGATGGTTAGTGATCCGCTATGAAGCATAAGCACCTGTTTGCATACCACAAGACCAAGTCCCGTACCTTTTGCCTTTGTGGTAAAGAACGGATTTGTAATGTTCTTTAAATCCTTCTTGGCTATCCCTTCCCCATTGTCTTTTATCAAAATAGACACCATGGAATCATTGACATCAGACTCGATCTCTATTATACCGGCATCCTTATCGACCGCATCGAGGGCATTATGCAGGATATTAAGAAACACCTCTTTTATCCGAATGGGGTCCACCTCAATGATCAGATCTTTCGTTCGGGCTATTTTCTCGTTAATAGCTATTTTCCCTATCGGAAAATTCTGGGCCTGCTCATCAATAGAACTTATAAGGATATCGTTGATCTTGGCAGATTCATAACGAACTATTGTGGTCTTCGAGTACATTAAAATATCATTTATTATCTGGTTGCTTTCTAAAACTCGCCCATTGACACCTGTTAGAATTTCTTCAACGACAGGATCTTTAACTATTTTCTTGATACGGTGTATTGATATGGCGATATCTGCCAAAGGATTACGCAACTCATGAGCAACGGTCGCGGCCAAAGTCCCTACAGCGGACAGATGCCTTGACTTGACTAATTCCATCTGAAGACGAATTAACTCCTTGGATCTTTTATCAATCATTTTATCCAAAGTTTTGTTATCCCGTTTCAAAATATCTTCGGCTTTTTTACGCTCGGTTATATCCTCTATGACCAGAAGGATCAAAGAACTGTCTTTACCATGCAATTTGATCTGGCGCCCATTGAGGGCCATGGTCTTTTGCCCTATCTCTGGAAAATCAAAAGACAACTCAAAGTCATTAAAATAATTCTTTTTAGGCAATATCTCACCAAGTAATTTTCGTAAGACAGGATTGTCCCACTGCCGTCTTCCAAGTTCATAAAGCAGCTTGTCCTTTATATCAGAGGCATGAACATTGAACGTATCACAAAAAGATTTATTAGCTGAAAGGACACGTACGTCACCATCCAGAGCCACCAGAGGCTCTCTCATGGTCTCAATAATAGCCTGGGTATAACTGAGAGCGCCCTGCAGTTGGGTCTGGCTGCGTTTAATGGCATCTATGTCAATCAACGAGATAAGCGCGCCATCAATCTTGTTATCAATGGTCCGGTAAGGGCGTATACGCACAGAATACCATCGCCCTTCTTTATCCTTAACTTCTGATTCATTCGGGGCCATATCTTCAATAACGCCCAGGATCGTTTCTTCCAAATTGGCGATATCAATGTTCAGTTTAATATCCCCTATCGGCCGATTGATATCGGTCGCAATCAAATTCATCACTTTTCTGGCCATTGGGGTAAACCGCTTGATGTGTAGATCGTTGCTCACAATGATGATCGGTATGTTGGTGCGAATTTTCTTAATTCTTACCACCCAAAGATCACAATTACTTACCAGCAATTTTCTTAATCACTTACCACTTAACTAACCTTCCCGGAGCGAAGCGACGATTGCTTTTTTTGTTATTAAAGAACAGTTAACCCTGCGGGCGTTTTTGATACTTTTTACGCATCGATTCGCCATCTGATTTCAACGCAATACTATAAGCATTATGCACCAGCCGGTCAAGGATGGCATCGGCTAAAGTAGGATTGCCGATTGTTTCGTGCCAATGTTTGACGGGCAACTGGCTGGTGACAATGGTTGATTGGTTGTTGTGCCGGTCTTCCAATACTTCTAGAAGATCTGTGCGCTCAACGTCTGTTAACGTCGATAAGCCCCAGTCATCGATAATTAAAAGATTGGTGCGAGCCAAAGATTTCATAAGTCTTGTATATCTACCATCACCGCGGGCCACGGCCAGATCATTAAACAGCCGCGGTGCGCGCACATAAAGGGCACTGTGGCCCATTAAACAGGCTCTGTGAGACAGCGCGCAGGCAATAAAACTCTTTCCAGCGCCACAAGGTCCGGTAATTAAAACATTAAGATGGTCCTTAACCCACTGGCTTGTGGCCAATGTCTTGATCATCGATTTATCAAGTCCGCGCGGATGGCTAAAATCAATATTTTCAACACAAGCTTCTTGTCGTAATTTGGCTTGTCGTAGCCTCGATGTTAATCGTCGTGACTCACGCTCTGTTGATTCTTGATCCACAAGCAGTCCAAGCCGCTCTTCAAAGCTTAATTCACGGGCATTTTCTTGATTCCGTTGCTCTCTAAACCCTTTTAACATCCCAAAGAGTTTTAATGACCTTAATTTGTCTTCCGTCGGTAATGCCAACATTTAATTCCTCCTAGTTTTGATTGCTTTGATTATTAAAATATTCGCCACCACGAATATTGTCATGCTTAATGACCAACTGATGACCTCCGTTCTTAATTGGCTGCTGGTCCAGTCCTGATTTTAGTATGGCCGCGACACTCGTATAGGAATGGCCGCCTATGGCTAATGCCCGGCTGCAGGCCGCATCAAGCCGTTCATTGGAATAACTCTTGGCTAAACGGATAATCCCTAAACATGAACGGTATCCCTGCGGCGGGTATTTACGGTCATTTAAAATGTATTCAACCAATTCTCCGGTCTTAACGCTAATACGTTTAGCTTGTTCAATGAGCTTGGACGGCGTCACGCCAATATACTCCTGATGGGACTTTGGCATATGCTCATGTGTTGTGCTTGGGTATCCGCGGCGGTCATCCCTGGCATGGCTGGCCACCCGTTTGTGCTGGTGGAATATTTCAACGGTCCGGCTCGTATACCGCACATCGACTGTCTCATGAACTAATACATAAGGCGTGCTGTAATAATGCCCCAGTAGTTCAATGTGATAATCAATGTTCACACGGGCTTTTTTCCATTGCGCGTATTCCCAAGGATGAACGGGCAATCCTTTAAGGGCTTGCTTTTCATACGCTAAGAATACTGACTCTCGACTGCCTTCGAGTTTCTTAAACTTGCGCTGATTAAGAATGATCAGCAACTCCCGGATTGCTTCATTAAGTTCACCTATGCTAAAAAATTTGCGGTTACGCAATGCCGCAAGTATCCAGCGTTCAACAACAAGCACGCCGCATTCAACTTTAGCTTTATCTTGTGGTGTCCGGACCCGCGCCGGCATAATGACGGTCCCGTAATATGAACCCATCTCTCGATAACTTGGGTTAATGTCTGGTTCATACCGGCAGGCTTTATGGACTCCTGATTTGAGATTGTCGGGGACGATCCTCTCCGGGACTCCTCCAAAATATTCAAAACTGCGTACATGAGAGCCTATCCACGATGGTAAGCCTTGATCTGCCGTGGCCTCAGAGTAGGTATAGTTACTGCCGCCCAAAACTGCCACATAGATCTGTGCTGCACTGACGGCACCCGTGATCCGATCATAAATAGGCACCGTGGGCCCCGCGTAATCGACAAACATGCTTTCCCCAAACTTGTGCCGCTGGCGCAGGGTGACATCGATTTTCTTCTTGTATCGATAATAATAACGTCTAAATTGAGCGTCTTGATAACCGGTAGGATTGGCTGATATGTACTCCTGCCATAATAAGTACATCGTGACATGGGGCTTCTTTAGCTCTTGATGAATATACTCATAATCAGGCAATGGCCGTTCAAGATCTTGTTTTCGGCCGCGTACGTTTTGTATAAGGCTTTTTAACTGATCATCGTCCATTTGATCGATCTGGGCCAGATTTAATCCTGCCTTTTGAATCACTTGAACGTACTTTTGAACCGTTGGATGACTGACACGCAGGCTCCGGCCGATATCCCTGGCGCTGATCCTGCTGCTTAATGCAAGTCTTAACAATTCTCGAATTGTTCGCATACTTAACTCCCGTCTTTTACGCATAAATAGCACCTGTAGTTGTCTGTTAATAAAAGACAATACGGTGCTCTTTTAAGCTTCAAAATGCAAGCTTAAATCGTCCCAACGCTTCTTCCGGAAGTGGTAAGTGATTATGATCTAAGCTGGTAAGGAATTATGATCAGGGGTGGTAACGAATTGTGATCTAGGCTGGTAAGAGATTAGGAAAATACGCACTGGCGAGGTATAAATAGCGATGTTACCAACGTAAAATTGATTATTGATGACACAAGAAGCAAATCCGCAAAAACCCCCTTGATTCTTGAAGGGTAAAACATTTATTTCAGAAATCTTCAAATCCATTTTCACCACCTCCTCATTGTCCAATACTGGCTCAAGTATATTCCTAAGTAAAACTTTTAGATTGCATTGAAAGTTAATTTTTCAATATAATATTCCTCAATTTCTGTAAATCTATACAACACAAACGTTTAAGTTGGATATGGTATTATATTAAAAAACCCCATCACCTTCTTTCAAAAGTGATAGGGTAATAAAAGAATTATAAATCAATTAGCTTAGGGGTTGCTCCCAATTGGCTGGAATACCCTTTAAAAATTTCCCCTCTGTTAAAGCAAATCCTCCAGCCTTTCTAATCTTATTATTTTTTACAGTCCATCTTTGGTGCTCTAATTTTTCATCTCGTTCTGAATTATGCTTTATTAACCATCGGTATATTGTTGCTTCATTAGGCAATTCTTTTCCTTTAGAATCTGGCAATTCGTCTGCTTTCATCCCTAAAAATTCTCCCAATTCTTTTATAGGAAACCTATTTCGATACTTTAAATCTTTCTTACATAATTCTTCATATTTCCTTATAACTTGTTTACGGCAGACTAATGTAAATTCAATTCTTGCCCCATGTTTACCTCTTTTTTGAGGCATTATATTTTCACTCGTTAAAACATTCCTAACAAACACAGCATTTTTTGTAATTATTCCTTGTTTAATTAAATTTAATGGAATTTCTTCAAAATTCCTTTGACCAAGATTTTGCCAAAATGGATGCCTAAAAATTGTCGGATACTTCTTTAGCAAAGGTTCTGGGAAATTAGCACACCATTTATTCTTCCAATATATCTTACATGGATAAAATTTAGTAAATAATGTCTTTTGTGTCAGGATTAACTGGAGTTCCCAAGGAAGCCTGCCTGAAGTTTTAAAAATTAAGACCTTTTCTTTTCCAACAGTAACGATCGCTACAGAATTAAAAAACTCAAAAAACTCATCTTTCCAGCCATCCTTTGGATAAAAATTATTAAAATATAGTTCTCTTAAAAGTTTTAACTCTCCGTTTAGAACATTGGAAGAAATCTCATAGCATTCTTGATCCTTCAATAAATCTGAGCTCCTTAATTGATCTTCAATCTTATTTCTAACTTCAAAAAACTTCTCATAATTATTTAAATCAATATTTTCCACTTTTTCTCCAATTATTCAGAAAAGTATATGCGCCAATAAAAACGGGTGGATTTCTTAAATAAATTTTACACTATTTTCAATATGAAGATTAATTATTTTACTTTGAAGCGGGAGATGTTTGTAGCTGGTTCTCGCTATTTAAAATTGATAGAATCTTATCTGTAATGTCTTCATTATCGGCACAAGTGTCCCCACATTGCTCTATCCAGTAAACAGATCGTATTTGATTATTCTCAGCGTATTTAGCTACAGCATTCTGAATATTCAGATTAATTTCATCCCTCAATTTTGAATTATACTGTCCATTCTTTATATAGTCGTCATATTCCTTATATAGAGGGTGTGATTCAAATAATTTAGTTACGCTTACTTTAGCTGTTTTTACAAAATTAATATTCTTACTTCTGTAAAAGTACATTTCTTTTTTCATGGCGATCGTTGGATACTTTTCGTCAGATACATTATCATCGTCTTGATTATTTGCATTTACTGAAGAAGTATTAGCTGATTGATTGATTTGATGCTCTTGATCGATGGCAGGGTCTTGAATAGATGATTCGTACTCTGCTGGCAATTCAGTGGGATCTTGATCGCCTGCATATGAAGAAGAACTACCGCTTGTGTATGCTCTTGAATTTCCCGTTCTGGGTTCAGAAGCACCACCGGAATAAATTGTTGCCCCTCCCATTCTATCTGAAGTAGTGCCGTCAGAATAAACTATTGCGTCTCCCATTTGGTCTGAAGAAGTACCATCAGAATAAACTGTTGCGCCTCCCATCTTATCAGAAGAAGTACCGTCAGAATAAAGCGTTGCGCCTCCCATTTGGTCTGAAGAAGTACCATCAGAATAAACTGTTGCGCCTCCCATCTTATCAGAAGAAGTGCCGTCAGAATAAGCCGTTGCACCTCCCATTTGGTCTGAATAAATAGGATCAGCATATGAAACAGAACAGCTCGATAATAATAACCCTACAAAAAGAATTACTTTATTTACAATCATATTTATACCGACCTCAAAGGAACAATAGGAGACTTATTAAAAGTCTAACACCCAAGCTGTTTGGTGTAAAGAATTGCGTGTTAGCCATATAATCTGGACATGACTGACGACCGCCAGATTGTCCTAAAATTCTCTAATAGACTAAGAGAATTAAGGGAAAATAAAGGTTTAACCCAGGAAGAACTTGCTGAAACTGCGGATATATCTTATAAAAACATACAGTATCTTGAAGCGAAGAACCCCACCTGCCCAAGTCTGATCACGCTCAATAAACTTGCAAAAGCATTCGATATTACAATTTCTCAGCTTTTAAAATTTTAATTTATCCACCGCATCATCAACGTGCTTCTCAGTTAAATGACTGTAAATCATTGTTGTATCAATATCCGAATGCCCCATCAACTTTTTTACAGTAGCTAAATCAACGCCTTTCATTACCAAATGAGAAGCAAAAGTATGTCGCAGGGAATGAATAGTATCAGCTTCACCAAATTTTAACTTTTTAGCCAATGTCTTAAATCTTTTCAAAAGTCGGTTTTTAAAAATCTTTTTACCATTTTCATCGGGAAAAACATAACGACTAGCCTTAACTTTTGCACGCTGTTCCATTAAAACTTGAAAAAATCCATCATTTATAGGTATTTCTCGTTCACTGGTTTTAGGCGTCCAGTCATCTTTAACAGCAATTTTAATCTTTCTGCGATCTAAATCTACTTCAGACCATTCAAGATTTTCCAATTCTCCTTTTCTCATACCCGAGTTTAAGAACGCTGACAAAATTGGACGAAGCCAATCATCTGCACTAGTTAACAATGATTGACATTGTTCCTCAGTTAAGAATTTTGGCGCCACTGTAGAAGGAACACGTAGCTTAGAAACCCCATCTGTGGGATTATCTTTCAAATATCCCCATGTAATCGCTAAACGAAACATCATGCGAATAACAATCATTTCAGCATTTACCGTACGATTTTCTGCCCCCTCTTGTTTACGGAACTGTTTGAAATCTTCAAAGATTTTTGGATGGAATTGTGATAATTTTGTGAGGCTATAGTAAATCTGGGAAAGAAACCTTTGAAAGTTGTCTATTATTGATTGGTACCTCGTTTGAGTACTTGGAGCAAGATTAGTCTTACAATACCCTTTAAAATCGTTTATAAGCGTCTCTAGAGCCTTATCCTTGGCTTCAAAACCTAATTCCTTACGTGCTAGCTTAACTTCAAAATCCTTTAAGGCTAATTCAGCAATTTTCTTAGAAGATCCAACGTGCTTACGGATTCTTCTACCATTAGCACGATAGTCTATAAAATATTTATTTCCTTTTTTACGAAGTGTGGCCATCTATATCCTTTATCAAGTCTCGAATATTCTTTTCCAACTCAATACTTTGCTCTTTAATTTTAGGAGCATAATTCAACAGTACATGCTTCAATGCATACATATGAGCCTCACTAATACTTGATTGCTCTCTTTGATATTCCCAAGATGCCATATTATATTCTTCTAAACTTTCATTGTTACTTACTAATGAATCAATCAATCCTTTTGCTTGTGTATAAGCAACTACTATTCTTTTTCTTAAATCATTATTCTGAATTTTTCCTAGCAAGTGAGTGTTGTTATTATAAACTGTAAAATAATCCTGTTTAATTGGATAAATATAGTTAAGCCACTGCCCATCCCTTATACCGTCGACCTCTACTTTATAAGTATTCGAATATCTTTCCCAAATTGTCAGGATCTCAGAATGAATCGCTTTTAAAAAATTTCTCACTTCATTTTCTTCTTTAATTTCATGTTCTTTTAAATTGTTCTCATGTGTTACGTAAACGCCGTAAATTGCACATCCACCACCAACAAGGGCACCTACAAGAGCAATAAAGGCAGGCTGCAATCCCACCCAGTCTATATAACCCATAGTTTCTCCCTAAAAAAAAAGACAACCCCTCAAAGAGAGATTGTCTTATTAATTTGATTGCCTAATTTTTCCACTATTTCCTCACATTTTCGTTTGGGCACCGTTTAGGCACCAAGCCTATGAGGAAATATTACCACTTACGTAAGTTATTGTCAAATAATACATTTACAACACATAGAAATTAAATGGTGGAGGTGCCGGGAATTGAACCCGGGTCCTTGAGTCTCGTAATATAAGCATCTACATGTGTAGTTTGTCAACTTTTCTCTCATCCCTTACCCTCCGGCAAACAGGATTGTTTCGGGACCAGCCTTTAAAGATCTCGCTTCCATGCTAAAGGCAGACATGAAAACCAGCCTGCTCATGACTGTTTATCTTACTAGCAGGCGTTGCAAGTAAACAGGCTTAGTTACAGTGTAACTAAGGCTTAGCCAGCGATACCGACAGGCATCGGAGCTGCAGGAACCATTTCTGGCATTGCAGGACCTTGTGTCTGAGCGGTGAAATCGCTGAACATTAACTGTTTAGAGTTAGTGTTATTTAGTTTTTGCTTAGATTATTTTACGAGGCCAACCAAGCATCCTCGACACGCGACCTATACCCGACTAACACAAGTCGAAACCAGTCACCCCCTTAGAAAGAACAGATACAACAATACTATAACTCGGATTCTTACTTTTAGCAAATAAAGCAAAAAAAAGGGGGCACTTTAAAGCGTCCTCTTTTTTAACGCTTAACTGACCTGTCTATTTCTCTTTTGATCTCGCGCTTTTTGATATCTTCGCGTTTATCGTATAATTTTTTACCCTGGCCAACGGCTATTTCCACTTTGACCCAGCCTTTTTTGTTAAAATAAAGCTTGGTGGGAATAAGGGTCAATCCTTTGCGGGTCAGATTTCCATTGATACGCTCAAGCTCCTTGGCATGCACCAGAAGTTTGCGTGGACGGGCGGGCTCTTCATTGAGATACGAGGCCTGTTCATAGGGGTTGATGTACAAATTATAAAGATAAAGCTCCCCTTTATCAATATGGGCAAAGGCATCCGTAAAACTGGCGCCACCGGCCCGGATAGACTTGACTTCTCCGCCGTTTAAAGCAATGCCGCACTCCCATTTATCAAGCAAAAAATAATTGTGATACGCTTTTTTATTTGTCGCGATAGTAGTCATAAATTGGGGACACATTCATTTTTCTAAAGACAACTTAGAAACGGACTAAGATATTAATTAAATAATTTACCATAAAGCCCTAGGAAAAGGGGGATTGTTATCATGCTCAGTAGGTGGGTCACAAAAATACCCTGGTTGATAAAGTCCTGGTTCTTTGTCTCATAATTCCGGGCAATTATAGATATTGTTATGGAAGTAGGCATACACGCTTGAATGATCGCCACAAAACTGACCAAAGGATTTAATTTTACCATAGATAAAACGATCAGGGTTGCCAAAGGTAACACTATTAATTTGATCAATACCGCCCCTGATACCTGGACCCATTTGGTCTGACTTAAACTGGATAAGCTTAAATTGCCGCCAATGACGATCATCGCAATAGGCAATGCTGCATCTCCAAATAACTTAATAGGTTTTAGGATCGGCTCAGGCACAATACCTTTTCCAACCGTCAACATTATAATTAATGCCGCAAACATACTTAAAAGGGGTGGATTTATCATCTTCCTAAAATCTATGCGGCTGGATTTTTCACGGGTCACAAGCCAAACCCCCAAGGACCATAAACATAGATCAAAGCCGATAATAGAAAAGATCACTGAGGTGTATACTTTTCCGGCCATCTGCCCTAAAGGCAGCGAAATGGCTAACATTAAAGGAATGTACCCGCCATTATTCAAAGACGAGACCGCCAAAAATCCGCTCTTGAGAGGCCCATGATGCTTCCACATAAGCAAGGATGAAATCAGTAAACCCGTTAAAACCAAGCTTATATTAATCAGCGGGAATTCCCACCAAAACGGCATCTGTACGGCATCAAAATGGGCAAGTATCTGGTAAAAAATAAACAAGGGAAAAAAAATATTAACGCTTAAAAAGGATAAAAGCTTGAGCTGGGACTCTTGAATGGTGCCGGAGCGCACCAAATAAAATCCCATGGCTCCCATGGCAAAGATCTGGGCTACCGCAACTGTAGATGTTTGAAAAGTTATAGGAAACATAAATTTCGATTATAACAGTTGCGTGTTCTTGTTGACAGACAAATTTCATAACGTTATACTAGAAAACCCTACGCAGTCGAAACAATAGGGAATTTTACTTAGTGTCCTGTCCAGAACAGCTTCTGGCGTGTAAGTTAAAAAAATCTGCCGGGGTGGCGGAATTGGTATACGCGTACGTCTCAGAAGCGTATGGCGAAAGCCTTGAGAGTTCAAATCTCTCCTCCGGCACCACTATAGTATAAAAGGAGTTTTATGAGTGATGACGTAAACGTTAAGAAAAATCCTGTGATCGATGATGGTGAACTCAAAGATTGGTTAGCTTCACTCGATTATGTTCTTAATAGTGGAACGCCTGACAGGGTCCAGTATCTTTTGCAGCAGCTTCAGATTCGGGCCCAGGAATCAGGCGTTACCCTTCCCTTCACTTATAATACTCCCTATATCAACACCATTTCCAAAGACAAGCAATCCCCCTTTCCGGGCAACCGCGAATTGGAACGCCGCATCAAATCCATCATCCGCTGGAATGCCATGGCCATGGTGGTACGGGCCAACAAGTTGACCGAAGGTGTCGGTGGACATATTTCCACCTATGCTTCCTCAGCGACTCTTTATGAAATCGGCTTCAATCACTTTTTCCGGGGACGTACGGACACTAGCAACGGAGATCTGGTTTATTTCCAAGGTCATGCCTCACCGGGTATTTATGCCCGCGCCTTCGTGGAAGGCCGCTTGTCCGAAACCAATTTATGCAATTTCCGTCGAGAGCTGGCTGTCGGCGGTGGTTTATCCTCTTATCCTCATCCGTGGCTGATGCCTAGTTTTTGGCAATTCCCTACGGTTTCCATGGGACTTGCTCCTATCATGGGTATTTATCAAGCCCGCTTTAACCGCTATTTGGAAGACCGTGGTCTTAAACCCAAAGATGATAATAAGGTTTGGGTTTTCATGGGGGACGGTGAATCTGACGAACCTGAATCTTTGGGTGCTTTGACCATGGCCTCACGGGAAAAATTAGATAATTTAATCTTTGTCATTAATTGCAACTTGCAGCGTTTGGATGGCCCCGTACGGGGAAATGGTAAGATCATCCAGGAACTGGAAGCTTTATTCCGCGGAGCCGGATGGAACGTGATCAAGGTCATCTGGGGCCATGATTGGGATAATTTATTAGAGAAGGATACCGAAGGCCTTTTGGCTCACCGGATGGGTGAAGTTGTTGACGGTGAGTTCCAGAAATACTCGGTTTCTTCAGGGGCCTATATTCGAGAGAAATTCTTTGGCAAAGACCCGCGCCTGCTTGAGATGGTGGCTAATATGTCAGATGAACAACTGGCTGATATGCGCCGCGGCGGCCATGATCCTGAGAAAGTATATGCCGCTTATAAAGCTGCTGTTGATTACAAGGGAGCTCCGACAGTAGTTTTGGCCCACACCATCAAGGGTTATGGCTTAGGTGAATCCGGTGAAGGCAAGAACATTTCCCATAACCAAAAAAAACTCAATGAACAGGAACTTAAAGAATTCCGCTCCCGCTTTAACATCCCCATCTCAGATGCGGAAGTGGCCAAGGCTCCTTTTTATAAACCGGCGGAAGATTCTCCGGAAATGCAATACATACGTCAACGCCGCATAGCCCTGGGTGGCGCTTTACCCATGCGACGCACGGAAACAACAGCACTTAAAACTCCTTCAGAAGAACTTTTTGAAGAATTTTATAAAGGTACCGAAGGCCGTAGCGTTTCAACGACCATGGCCTATGTGCGTGTACTTTCCAAACTCCTACGCGATGAATCAATCGGTAAATTTATTGTCCCCATCATTCCGGATGAGGCACGCACCTTTGGTATGGAAGGGCTTTTCCGTCAATGCGGGATCTATTCCCATGTCGGTCAACTCTACGAACCTGTGGATGCCGATAGCCTGATGTATTACAAAGAAGCCAAAGATGGACAGATCTTGGAAGAAGGCATTAATGAAGCAGGCTCTATCTCTTCTTTTATCGCGGCGGGGACTGCGGCTGCCACTCATAACATTAACACTATTCCCTTCTACACTTATTATTCTATGTTCGGCCCCCAACGCGTCGGGGACCTGGTATGGGCCGCGGGTGACTTGCGCTGCCGGGGATTCTTGGTCGGTGCCACTTCAGGCCGCACCACTTTAAACGGCGAAGGCCTGCAGCATCAAGACGGTCATACTCATCTTTTAACATCGACGGTGCCTAATTTGATCTCCTATGACCCTGCCTTTGCCTATGAGATCGCGGTCATTATCCGCCACGGCATTGAACGTATGTATGAAAAGCAGGAAAGCGTGTTCTTTTATATTTCCGTCGGTAATGAAAACTATAATATGCCCCCTATGCCGGCAGGTGTTAAGGAAGGGATTATAAAAGGCTTATACCGTTTTAGCCAATCAACTAAAACATCTGATCTTAAAGCGCATCTGATAGGCTCAGGCGCCATCATGAACCAAGTTTTAGAAGCCCAAAAAATCCTGGAAGAAAAATATCATGTTTCCACCGATGTATGGTCAGCCCCCAGCTACAATGAATTGCGCCGTGAAGCACTGCATGTCGAACGCGAGAACCTGCTTAACGGCAAAAAATCCAAAGTCCCTTATGTGACTGAGTTACTACGCAATGAAAAAGGCGTCTTCGTTTCCGCCTCTGATTATATGAAGGTCTTAGGTGACTCTATCCGTCAATGGGTGCCAGGCCCTTATACAGTATTAGGCACCGACGGATTCGGACGTTCGGAAAGCCGTGAGGCTTTGCGTGACTTTTTTGAAGTGGATGCTAAACATATTGTCTGGGCTGCATTGACAAGCCTGCATGAACAAAAGCAGGTCGGGGATGAACTGTTATTTAAGGCTCAAGGTGAATTGAAGATCAATCCTCAAAAGCTTAACCCGATGATCTCATAAAGAAAGAACCTATGTCCGAATTAAAGCTTCCCGAACTGGGTGAGAATATTACCCAAGGGACTGTTACCAAAATTCTAGTAAAAAGCGGAGATGCTATTAAAAAGGGACAAAATATCCTGGAATTAGAAACGGATAAGGCTGTCCTGGAGGTCCCCTCGAGCGTTGAGGGCATTATCGAAGAAGTCCTGATTAAGAGCGGCGCTGTTGTTAAAGTCGGACAGGCTATTTTTAAACTTGGTGGCGGTGAGTCCGCCGGGACTGCAAAATCTGATACGATTGCACCTAAGGTTGAAGAACCCAAAAAAATTCCTGATCCACAGCCTGTAGCATCTGTCGAAGCGGCCCAAAGCCAAAAACCTAACGCCCAACCAAGCGCTCCCGGTGCCATTTTCGAAATGCTGCTACCTGCCCTTGGTGAAAATATTGAAAAAGGTACTGTCACTAAAATATTAGTGAGGGTTGGCGACGTCCTTAAAAAGGGCCAGAATATTTTAGAGATTGAAACCGATAAAGCGGTTTTAGAAGTTCCTTCAAATACTGAAGGGTTGGTCAAAGAAATCTTGATTAAGAACGGGGCCGCGATCAAGGTGGGTCAACCGATTTTTAAAATCGAAGGAAATACGGTTTCTAATGCCCCTGCAAGCGCTATACCTGCCGGCAAGCAGGAAACGGAACAACCTTTAAAAGAAAAGACTCCCTCTGCGGCATCAGCATCAGTTGAAAAAGCTGCCGCACCTCTAACCGCTATAGCCGCTGGTCCGTTGCCCATCCGCAAAGATATCCCGGCGGCACCGTCGGTGCGCTTATTGGCCCGCGAATTAGGCATTGATATCGGCCAGGTCCCGGGTTCAGGCCATGGCGGCCGTATTACTACAGATGATGTAAAGGCCTATTGCAAGATGCTTAACACCGCCCGTCCGAGCAGTGCCGGTTCGGCTTTAGTTTCCAAACCTTTGCCTGATTTTAACAAATGGGGTTCTGCACGCCGTGAAGCTATGAGCAATGTCCGCAAAAAGACTGCGGAACATTTATCTCATGCATGGAATAGCATCCCTCATGTCACCCAATTCGACAAGGTCGATATCACGGAATTAGAAAAATTACGTAAAAGCATATCAGGCACCAATAAGAAAATATCCGTTACGCCTTTTATTATTAAGGTGGTAGCCCAAGCTTTGAAGAAATTCCCGCAATTCAACTCCAGTGTTGATATGGCAACCCAGGAAGTTATTTTTAAAGACTATATTAATATCGGCCTCGCGGTTGACACCGACCGTGGGCTTATTGTTCCGGTATTAAAGAATGTGGACCGGATGTCCATCCTGCAAATCTCTGATGAACTAGCTGCGATGGCTGAACGGGCCCGTACACGCAAGACCACTATCGAAGAAATGCAAGGCGGATGTTTTACGATCTCCAATTTAGGCGGTATTGGCGGGACAAGCTTCACACCCATCATTAATTGGCCGGAAGTGGCTATACTAGGAGTGTCCAGAGGTTCAATGGAACCTGTGTATATTGACGGGAATTTTACACCAAGGCTAATGCTCCCCTTGTCTTTGTCTTATGATCACCGCATCGTTGATGGGGCTGACGGCGCACGGTTTATCCGGTGGGTATGCGAAGCGCTACAACAACCTTCCGCATTGGATGTGACCAAATGAGCACTTCCCTACCATTAGTCGTTATCGGTGCCGGTCCCGGAGGATATGCAGCGGCTTTTTTAGCGGCTGATCTGGGCATGGAAGTTGCTATCATCGAAAAAGAACCTAATCCCGGTGGCGTTTGCCTTTACCGCGGGTGCATTCCCTCTAAAGCTTTTTTACACGCAGCCAAAATTATCAGCGAAGCCAAACATGCCAAGGCTTTCGGCATCGAATACAATGAGCCCAAAATTGATATTAATAAGCTGCGCGACTGGAAGAAAAGTGTAGTCAGCAAATTAACCGGCGGATTAGGTCAACTGGCCCGTGCACGCAAAATTAAATATATTCAGGGCGAAGCAAGCTTTATCAATTCCAATACCCTGAAAATAAAAAAAACAGATGGTTCCGTCGAAGAACTATCTTTCCAAAAAGCGATCTTAGCGACGGGTTCCCGTCCGTCAGTAATACCTAATTTGCCTCAATCCCCTGATATTTGGGATTCCACTGCCGCCTTGGACATGGAGAATATCCCCGGAACTCTTTTAGTGGTCGGCGGCGGTTATATCGGTATGGAATTAGGTACTGTCTATCATGAAATAGGCTCCAAGGTCTCGGTGGTGGAAATGACGCCGGGTCTTTTGCCCGGGGCGGACCGTGATCTGGCAGATGTCCTTTATAAGCACGTCAAAGGATTATTCAACAAAATCATGCTCGAGACCAAGGTCATTAAAATGGAGACAAGCAGCAACGGCATCACCGTTACATTCGCCGATAAAGAAGGTAAAGAATTTAAGGAAGAATATAATAAAGTCCTGGTCTCTATCGGACGTCGTCCTAATTCAGAAAATCTTGGACTTGAGAATACCAAGGTCAAGATCACTCCCCGCGGCTTTGTTGAGATCAATGACCAGCGTCAAACGGCAGACCCCTCTATTTTTGCTATCGGAGACATTGCCGGAGATCCTATGCTGGCCCATAAAGCTTCGCACGAAGGCCGTGTGGCTGTGGAAACAATTGCCGGACTTAAGGTAGCTTTTGAACCGCAAGCCATCCCTGCTGTCGTCTTTACTGACCCGGAAATTTCCTGGTGCGGATTAACTGAAATTGATGCCGCCCGTGCCGGCCGTGAGGTATCTGTCGCTAAATTCCCGTGGGCGGCATCTGGCCGAGCGCTGACACTTGACAGGACAGACGGTTTGACCAAGCTCATCATTGATCCTAAAACCCAACGTATCCTGGGGATGGGTATCGTCGGGGTTGGGGCCGGGGACATGATCGCTGAAGGCGTTATGGCCATTGAAATGGGTGCCGTGGCCCAGGACCTGAAACTTTCGATCCATCCTCACCCGACTTTGTCGGAAACTATCATGGAAACCGCTGAAAGCTTCTTCGGACACAGCACCCATATTTACCGTCCGAAAAAAATGAACTAGGTAATGCCTCAAGATGCCTTCGATATATCGGTTGTCATTCCAGCAAAAGATGAACAACTGCGCCTTCCTCTGTTTTTACAGACCCTCATTGACTATTGTCAGGATAGCCGCTTACGTTATGAAATAATCGTCGTCGATGATGGGAGCGCGGATAAAACATCCCAGGAAGTCCTTCATTTCCAAAAAGCATTTCCGGGATTAAAACTGCTGAGATTTGAACACAATCACGGTAAGGGATTTGCCGTTCAACAAGGGTTCTTGGCTGCCGGTGGGGATATTGTACTATTCATGGACGCGGACGGCTCAACACCTGCCGATGAAATCGAAAAGAACTTAAAATTTTTGTCCGAAGGATACGACATCATCATCGGCTCAAGGGTCTTGCAAAGCCCTACATCAACAGTTAAGGCCTTGCTCTACCGTAAAAGTATGGGCTGGATATTTAACTTTCTTGTCTCTACCTTCCTCATCAAAGGGATCAAGGACACTCAATGCGGATTTAAAATGTTCCGTCGGCCAATTATCCGCCCCTTATGGGAAAATATCCGCATCCTAGGTTTTGGGTTTGACCTGGAAGTCCTTTTTTTAGCGCAACGGATGAATTATAAGATCAAGGAAGTGGCTGTTAATTGGAAACACGTGGAGAACAGCAAGATCGATCTGATCAAGGATTCCTGGCAAATGATGGTCAATATTTTCCAGATCAGAAGCTGGTATAGAAAAATCTAAATTTCCTGACCGATCGTCTCTTTGACGACACGGCGGATGTCATCGACCTCGAAAGGTTTCTTTAAACAGTTGACAGCCCCAAGCCTGCTGGCCTGTTGGCGTTTTTCATCCAAGCTGTAACCGCTCATCATCACCACCGCCAGGCCCGGATTAATGGCTTTTACTTCCCTAAGGACTTCCACGCCATCCTTATCCGGCATCATCATATCCATGAACGCGATATCAAATTGATGGCCTTTAATAGCTTCCAGGGTTTGCGGCAGATCATGGACCACGGTAATGTGATGTCCGTAATAGCCCATGGTCAAGTTAAAGAAATCTCCGATAACCTTCTTATCATCGACAACTAAAATATTAAGGTGCTTCATGCGGTTATCTCCTGACGGATCTTATCCAGACGGACACAGGGCAGCTTTATCGTAAAAATGGTGCCCTCAGAACTGCTTTGAACACTGATATTCCCCCCGTGTTCGTTGACCAGGTCATGGCATAAGGCCAAACCTATCCCTGAACCTTGCGGTTTTGTCGAGAAGAATGGGTCAAAGATCCGAGCTTGATGTTCGTAAGCGATGCCAGGGCCGTTATCCTTAAAAATAATGACTGCCTGATAATTTTCGGCATCAAACTTGGAGGTCACAAGCAGGGTGCGCGGTGCCCCGTGGGGTATCTCGCTCAGGGCTTCCATAGCATTGACGACCAGGTTCATAAAGACCTGCTGCAGATGCAAGGCATCCCCGTAAATGAACGGGACATCATCATCTAATTGCATGTCCCAGCCGACGCGCCGTATGCGTAATTCATCTAAAAGTAAATTAAGGGACTTATAAATAACCGCATTGATATTTGTATTGGTCTTTTGGATGTCCCGGTGACGGATCAGTTCCATCAAATTTGAAAGCATATCCTTGATGTAAAAAGACTGCTCATCCATCACACAGACGGGTTTATAAAAAGGTGAATTGATATCCATTTCTTTTTTCATAAAACGCACGAAACCGTGGATCGCCGTGATCGGCTGGCTTATCTGATGCAAAAGCCCTGCACTCAAAGCCGCCACCGCCCCCTTTTTCCCGCTATCCATCAATTTGACCTGGGCCGCTTTGAGCTCCTTGATCGTGGTTTCTAGTTGTGCGTTCTTTTGTTTAAGGGCGAAATTGAGACGGATATTTTGAATAAAAAACCAGGCTAGGATAAGCAGAAGAATTATATCGATGGCAACAAAAATAGCATGCATAAGTGTATTTTAGGTGCTTAAGTAAAAAAACCAACTTATTTTTATTAAATACCGTTTAGCTTAAGCTCATCTGCCAATTTCCAGTGATGGGAGACGACATAACCGCTGTTAATTTCCAGGACATAACGGGCAGTTTGATCTGGAGTATAAACCGGGCAAGGATCACTCGTGCAGGCAGGGATATTTTGTCCGATATAAACAATATGGCCATCGGAGCTGATCCATAACATGTCCAAATTAAAGTGCATATTTTTCATCCAAAAACTGTACTTGCCGTCCTTATCAAATACAAAAAGCATGCCTTTATTTTGATCTAAGCCCGTTCGGTACATCAACCCGCGTTCCATATCCGCATCTTTAGACACCACCTCTACAGCGACGCAATTGTCCTGATGACAAACCGAAGGAGTTGTTGCCCAAGCCGGACAAGTACCAAAAACTAAAAATATTAAAAAGAATATCAAAAGATTGCTTCGCTTCGCTCGCAATGACACATGAAAAGAATTCATAATACATTCACTCCGAATTTTTTTAGCATCTCTGCCAGCTTTGCCAACGGTAATCCTACGACATTAAAATAACATCCTTCAATACGCGGGATAAAAAGGGCGCCTTTGCCTTCGATATCAAAACCGCCTGCCTTATCCAAGGGAGAAACATGTTTATGGTAACGGTCGATCTCTTGATCGGTGAGCTTGGTCATAAATACCTTGGTCTTCTCATAGGCCAGCTCTTGTCGGCCGGTTTGTGCATCAATGACAGCTACTCCTGAATATACCCAATGAGGACAGGCCATTAATTCTTTAAGATTCTTTTTAGCTTCCTGCAGATTTTGAGGTTTCAGGATCAAACGGCCTTTAGACGTAAGAACCACCGTGTCTGATCCGATGACTATTCCCTGTTGCAGGCGTTGGGCCACCTCTTGAGCTTTTCTTAAAGCATTGGTTCGGACCAGATGCGCGCAGCCTTTAGTAAGAGAAGTGCTTTCAAACGCACGGCTGGGACGTACGATAAAGGGCAGTCCTAATATTTTCATGAGCTTGCGGCGCTGAGGACTGCCTGAAGCTAATATGAGCTTTTTCATTTAAGAAATTCGGAGATAGTAAAAATGGATTTTAAAGGCACCCCGTACTTGGCCAGGGCCTCACTGGCACCTTCCCCACGGTCGATGACACAGATAGCTTTTTTAATTTTGATATTCATTTTCTGCAGCACTTCGATGGATTCCACAAATGCCTTGCCTGTTGTTGCCACATCATCGATGATCACCACAGAGCCGAGCTCTTTGAGCAAAGGACCCTCAACCTGCTGCTGCTTGCCATGGGCTTTTGGTTGTTTACGGATGATAAAGGTATTGATAGGACGGCCGTCCTGATAACTTAAAGAGGCAACGGCCCCCACCATGGGGTCTGCGCCGAGTGTGGGACCGCCAATGGCATCCACATGATCTTCTTTGATCATATCCAGCATGATACGCGCGGTCAAATACGCTCCCGGAGCAGAAAGGGTCACGATCCTGGCATCCAAATAAAAATCACTCTCTTTTCCTGACGATAAAATAAACTTGCCCTTTGAAAAAGCCTGGGTCTTAAGCAGGCGGAACAATTCACTCTTGTCTGCATCAATAGATGTGGGCATAGAAATCTTTCTTGTTTAGGATCAGGTTCATTTAAAATTGTGGGAGCTCTAAATTTCGGCTATGGATCTCGACTAACAACATAAGGCGGAATTTTAACAGGGCTTTATAGTCTTTATACTCTTTAGGGCTAAACCCGGATGTGGCATGAAAAGAACGATTAGCTTCAATTTCTACGATCGTATTCTCATAGATATCGGTGAGCTGATCATCAGAGAGCTTGGTGATGCCTGGTTTATCCAAAATAGTCACGTCTGATGGGAATTCGGCCATGGCCAAAGGCGTCAGGAATAAAACCATTATCATTGCTAAAGTAAATTTCTTAAACATAAGCTCCTTTATAAGTTGGAATGCTACCCATCAAAATCTCTCCCGGGTCAGTTAATTATATGGTAACATACCGCATGCTTCAAGCCTTTTTACAGGGAGCTTTTGAACTTATCTTCCCTGATAATTGCCTGTTGTGCCGCCAATTCCTCAATAGCCGCCATCAGCGACAGCTATGCGCCCAATGCTTGGGCTTACTGGCCATGAACCCAACGCCATTCAGCCGGCAATCCCTGCAGGGCACATTCGCCTTTGATGAGGCCTGGTCAGTTTGTCTTTATAATGAATCAGCCCAAAAACTTTTGCACGCCTTCAAATACAATTCGAAAACATCTTTAGCCAAGACCTTTGTCCCTTTAATGATCGATTTCATCGACCGTCACCATATCCCTTTGCAGAAATTTGACCTGATCTCCCCTATCCCCTTGCATCCGGTAAGGTTGCGGGAAAGAGGATATAATCAGTCAGCTTTGCTAAGCCTTCCTTTGAGCGGTCACTATAAAATTGAACATACGGAGAATTTATTGGTTCGTCAGAAAGTGACAACCACACAGACAGAATTAGGGGCAAAACAACGCTGGACAAATATGGAAGGTGCTTTTAGAATGAAAAATTCGACGGATCTTGCAGGTAAGAGTGTCGTTCTGATCGATGATCTTTTTACGACCGGAGCCACTGTTCATAGTGCTGCAGAGAACTTAAAAAAAGCCGGCGCCGCCCGGGTCGGAGTATTGACTTTAAGTATAACGATTTAAACTATGCGTATCTTACGAAATTATATTTTAAGAGAATGCCTACAGCCTTTTACGCTGTCGATCAGTGTATTGACCAGCGTTTTTCTGTTGGGGTATCTGCCGCAATTGGCCAACAAGGTCATTAATAATGGCGTATCTGTGTCGGCGATGAGCCAGATCTTTCTTTACTATATACCGATCCTCTTAGGCTATACCCTGCCTATTGCCTGCCTGATCACCGTGATCCTGGCCTTTGGGCATATGTCCTCGGAAAATGAAATTCTGGCGATGCGCGCCTCGGGCATTCATCTGCTGCGTCTGTTAACACCGTTGATATTCGTAGGCATCGCCTTATGCCTGGTGGTCTATATCCTCAACGACCGTATCATTCCGGAAGCTTACGAAGCCCAAACACAGATCCTGCAGGAAACCGGCAGCCAGGACCCTTCAGCTATGCTGGAGCCCGGCAGTTTTATCAATGCCTTTGACAAATACATTATCTTTATTTACCGGATGGAAGGCGACCTGTTATACGGGGTCAGGATCTATGAACCTTCCCCGGGTAAACCAACCCGGACCGTCATTGCCCAGGAAGGTGAATTTGTCCATGTCCCGGGCCGTGACCAGCTGATGCTCAAACTTCTCAACGGAACTTCCGACGAGCCTAATCTTCAAAATCCCAACAATTTTTATAAACTTAATTTCCAGCAATCTTTTATCACCATGGACCTTGCCAAAAAGGGCCCTCGGGCGGAAAAGAAATCAAAATCCATGACCTTGCGGGAATTAGCTAAAAAGATCAATAATCTCCACAAATTATCCATTGACCCATCCCCCTTGATCGCCGAATACCAACGCCGGATGGCATGGTCGCTGTCGCCGTTGATCTTTATCCTTCTGGGATTTCCTTTTGCGGCCGTCACCCACCGCAGGGCCAAATCCGCCAATCTTTTGTATGCCTTATTATTCGCTGCCCCTTATTACATTTTATCTTTGGCTTGCCAGGGCATGGCCTCTCAGAATGTTTATAATCCTGTTGTGTTAATGTGGGCTCCGAATGCCTTGGCACTATCGGTGGCTCTTTTTTTAAACTGGAAATTGTGTTTACGTTAGGCTTGGAATTATGCGCATCCTAGATCGTTATATATTAAAATCTATCTTTGTCATCTTTGCGGGAACTGTTTTTACCTTTGCGTTCTTGTTCATCCTCATTGATCTCTTCGGGAATCTGCAGGATTTTATTGCCAAGAATGTTCCGCTAAACGTGATCGCAGAATATTACATTTCATTCCTTCCCTCTATTGTTGTACAAACTTCCACCATGGCTTGCCTTATCTCTGTCCTTTTTACCTATAGCAATCTCAATGCTCACAATGAGATCATCGCCATACGCGCCTCTGGCATGAATTTCTGGCAGATCACCCGTCCGGCGCTGGTATTTGCCATTTTTGTTTCAGCTTGTGTTTTTTTAGTGAATGAAAAATTTGTACCGCAATCTTCAATGATGAACCAGGAGATCCGCGACACCCAGATCAAGATATCCCCTTCCCAAAAAGGCAGGGGCAAACCCATTATCCACAATCTAACCTTTTACGGCCTTAAAAACCGTCTGTTCTTTATCGATACCTTTGATCCTAACACCAATGCATTAGAAGGTATTACCATCATCGGGCATGACCATAGCCAAAATCTGGTTGAAAAGATCGTGGCCCTCAAAGGCGCCTGGACAGGCATTGCCTGGAAATTCTATAATTGCCAGATCACATCGTATAATAATGCCCTGCCCAATGCGCCTCCAAGCGGGATCCGCATTTCAACAGAGAAATTAATGGATATCAAAGAAACGCCTAAGGATTTCTTAAAGCAAAGAATGGACATCTCCTCGATGAACCTGCAGCAACTGCATAGCTATATCAAACGTTTTTCCGGCAGCGGGGCAATGAGAACCGTCAATAATCTGCGGGTCGATATGCATCAAAAAATTACTTTTCCTCTGCGTAACTTTATTATTGTCCTGATCGGATTGCCTTTTGCGCTGATGTCGGTGGGGAAGCGCAAGGCCATGACATTTACTTCCATTGCCATTGCCCTGGTCATCGGATTTCTTTATTACGTCTCAGACGCGGTAGGGTTGGCCTTAGCTAAGGGTGAAGCATTATTGCCCTGGGAAGGCGCATGGCTCACCCCCATCATATTCACCCTCATGGCCTTATTCATTATCCTCAGGAACTTTTAAAACTTTAGGAGTGGAAAACACGCGGAAGGCGATTGCCTAAGGAGCAAAGGATCTCGTAACTGATGGTATCTGCCCATTGAGCCACTTCATCTACTGAAATTGATTCGCCTTTTTGGTCCCCTATAATCACGGCTTCATCACCGATCTTAGGTGTACGGCCCGAAAGGGTGGCAGCGGTGACATCCACGATGACCTGGTCCATGGTCACACGCCCCACCACCGGACAACGAACGCCGGCCACCAGGACAAATGCCTTGTTGGACAAAGAACGCAAGTATCCGTTGCTATAGCCGATAGGTAATATCGCCACAGTAATATCTTCCTTGGCCTTAAATGTATGCCCATAGCTGATCCCCCGGCCTTTGGCAATCGTCTGCACAAAAATAACGCGGGTTTTCACCGACATCACGGGCTTTAAATGGACTTTTTTCTTTAAGTCCTCCAGCGGATAAACACCATAAAGCATGATGCCGGGACGTGCCAAATTAAAAAGCTCGGATTTATAATCCCCCAGCCCCATACTATTGCCGGCATGTACATATGAAAAGGTTATGAGTTGGTTTTCCAAAGCATACACCATGTCACGAAAACGGCGCATCTGGCTTATGGTAAAATCACGGTCCGTGTCAGCGACGGGTAAATGGGTATATATCCCTTCTAAGATCAAATTCGGACATTCTGCCTGTAATTTTTGCACAAAACCCAAGGCCTCATCTTCATTGACCCCCAGGCGTCCCATACCGGTATCTATTTTAATATGCACCGGGATCTGAATGCCTGCCTGATGGGCACAATGATCCAAGGCATGGCCCATTTCCAAAGCACAGACCGACGGTGTTAGTTTGTACTCAACAATGGCTTTGGCTTCTGTGGCCAAGGTGGATTCAAATAGCAAGATCTTCTGGTCGAATCCCGTCGCCCGCAGGTGCAGGCCTTCATTGACATTAGAAACTCCCCAGTATTGGCAACCGCAATCCCTCAAACATTCAGCAACTTGCACCATACCATGGCCATAGGCATCGGCTTTGATCACCGGCATAACGCCTAAAGAATGTGTCATATTCTTGACGGCCAGCTTCTGCAATTGTTCGAAATTATACGCCAAAGCCTTGAGGTCCAATTCACACCTGGTCGGCGGGTTGACGACTGTTTCGTAATTTAGTATTTTGAGTTCCATTATTTCTTTACCTGGGCAACCTGACAATCTTGCGGATATAAGTATAGTGGCAAAAGCATCGCAGCATCGTCGTATTGTTTCTTTTCAAAACGTTCATAGGCCAAGGCTGCCATTACCTTTGCCTGAGGATACCACCATTTTTCATCCGCGAAAAGACATTTACAAGTGCCCTTCTTTTTAGACGCATATTTTTGATACGCTTCTTCGATCTTCTTGCGGTAGACCCCTAGCGCATCTCCGACAAAAAGTGTCTGACCATGGACTTTTTCCAAGAGATCTTCAAGGCTGATCAGTAAAAAATCGCTTTTACGCCCTGTCGGGCCGTAAAGACAGGCGTACACCTTTTCCCGACGGGCATCATTGATGACACAAATCTCATCACAATCACCCCGGTCAACGCCGTGAGCAATGACATCTAAGGTGGGAATACCGACCACAGGTTTTCCTGTGCTCATGGCAAAGGCCTTGACCACGCTCAAGCCCACCCGCAAGCTGGTAAAAGACCCCGGACCTAAGGCAATGGCAAAACCATCAACCTGGCTAAACTTGAGCTTTGCAGATCCAAGGATCTCATCTACCGTCGGCAGAATGGAATCTTCCAGCACCAGGGCGGTTTTCAAGTTCCGGTATCGCAACACCTTCTCATCTTTATTGACGGCTATTGAGAAGATCTTTGTTGAGGTTTCGAAGGATAAGAAATACATAACATGTCCCTATTGAGTCATTTTCGTGAGGTGATTTTTATTTCGCGCTGATGCTCACCTTTATGTTGTAATTCCACTAAATAATATTGTTTTGGTTTATATTCTCCTAAACGTTCAGGCCATTCGATAAGACTGATCCCCTCGCCGTAAAAATACTCATCAAAATCAAGCGTTTCGATTTCTTTCGGGGTTCCCAGACGGTAAAGATCAAAATGATAGATCGGTATTTTCCCTTTGTAGTGATTCATCAAAACAAAGGTCGGGCTATTGACCTTTTGGGGGGCCACCTTTAGTGCCTGGGCCAGACCTTTGACAAAGGTAGTTTTGCCCGCACCCAACTCACCTTTCAGAAAAACAATATCCCCACGCTTGAGCTGTCCGGCAAAACGCCCGGCACAAACTATAGTTTCCTCTTCGCTATTTGAAATGAGTGAAACTCTCGGCATCGATTCTCTCTTTAACATTTGCTGTGATGGTCCCTATCGGATAAAAATAAAAAGACTTTTGTCTGGCCTGCCAATCCATGAGCGAAAGCGCTTTGATGGGTGACAGCGTAAACAAAAGTTCAAAGTCTTCCCCGTCATTTAATGCCTGGGATAAATTGACCCCTTTATACCTCGGAATGGACGCATGATCAAGGCGTGCCCCGACCCTGCTGGCTTTAAGGATATGATTCAGGTCACCGGACAAGCCGTCAGATATATCTATCATGGCACTTGGAGGGAATTTTTCAACTAGAAATTGTGCTTGTGCTAAACGCGGCAAGAAATTTAAATGCCGGCCGCTTTTAAAAGAACCGCCCAAAGGTCCGGTAACAAAGATCCAATCCTCAGGCGTTGCCCCATCACGGGTGATCAAGTTTTTCTTTTTAACCAAACCCAGCAAGGCGATGTTGATCACGATCTTGTCTGTCTTGATGGTATCTCCGCCAACGATGATGACATTAAAAGATTTTGCTAGAAGCAGTATTCCTTTATATATGTCATTGATAAAGCGTACAGCTAGATTTTTAGGGATCCCGATAGAGATCACCGCGAAAGTGGGACGTCCCCCCATGGCCGCGATATCGCTGATATTACAGGCTAAGGCTTTGTGTCCGATGGCTTGGGGAGACATATGACGGGTGAAATGTGTATCTTCAGCAAGCATGTCGGTGGTCAAAAGCAGATATTCGCTTTTACTATAAGGCAAAACAGCTGCATCATCGCCTATACCCCTGATCACCTCTTTGGAAACAGGCGCGAATTTCTTGAGCACATCAATTAAACCGAATTCACCTAATTGAGATATTTTCATAGCTTTTAAAAAAAGGGGACACTTTAAAGTGTCCCCTTTTTGATGGATGGATAATGCCGTATTCTGTCACTATGCCTGTAATTAAATTAGCCGGGGTTACGTCGAATGCAGGATTGTACACTTGAATACCTTTGGGAGCAGTGGGCACTCCGGCAAAATGCGTAACCTCCTCACTTTTTCGTTCTTCAATGGGGATCTGCTTGCCCGACTTGATCGCCAGATCAAAGGTCGAGCGCGGAGCTACAATATAAAATGGGATGCCATGATACTTGGCTAATACGGCTAACATATAGGTACCGATCTTATTGGCTGTGTCACCGTTAGAGGCGATACGATCAGCACCGGCAAGAATGATATCTATTTTTCCCTTACCCATTAACGAGGCTGCCATATTGTCGCAAATAAGAGTGGTATCGATCTTCTGACGGAGAAGTTCCCAACAGGTTAATCTCGCCCCTTGTAGTAAAGGACGTGTTTCACAAGAATGAACACTAAACTTCTTGCCCTGTTTTTTGGCACTATAAAAAACTCCCAAGGCTGTGCCGTAATCAACCGTAGCCAGGGCTCCGGCATTACATATGGTCAGGCAACGCATCCCGTTTTTGATGAGTTTGGCTCCATGGTCTCCCATGCGGCGGCAAACTTCCTGATCAACTTTAAAAATGGCCATGGCTTGCTTGAATAGTAATTTCTTTAAGGCAGCAATATCAACCTGCGGGTTGCGGTCAACCACCGCACGCATCTCATTGAGCATATTAAAAAGATTAACTGCCGTCGGACGGGAAGTGGCCAAATAATCACAAGTCTCATTAAAGAGTTTCAAGAATTCAGATCTGTCCTGACCTTTAAATTTCTGTATACCCAACAACACGCCAAAAGCCGCGGCCACACCGATGGCCGGAGCTCCACGCACAGACAAGCGTTTGATCGCCTGCCACATCGTTTTGACGTCACGGCAATAGATATATTCAAATTGATTCGGAAGTTTGGTTTGGTCAATGATACGCGCTGAACCATTGACCCATTTGATGGTTTCGATGGGCATCAGGACTTCTCCACTTCGATCCTGGGAAACAGCGGCGGATGGGTTTTCAAAACAGTGCCCGGCTTTAATTGACCCCAAACAGGCAGGGTTCTCTCTGCGCCTAAAATTTCCAGCACTTTGGCTGTTTTCTCGGGCATGACAGGAGCTAACATGATCGTGGCGATACGCAGGCCTTCGGCCGCTGTATACAACACACGATTGGCTGCCTTCATATCTGTTTTTGCTAATTTCCAAGGCGCCTGGGCTTCCACATATTTATTAAGTACGTCCACAAAATCTAAGGCAGTCGTCACGGCTTCCTGTACTTTATAATTATTGATCAAATCATTGATCCGAACGGGCAAACCATTTGCCTGCGCTTTGATATTTTCCTCAATCGTTGTCAAAGCCCCAGGCTCGGGTATTTGGCCGCCATGGTTCTTTTGAATAAGCCCGCTGACACGATTAAGCAAATTACCAAAATCATTGGCCAAGTCGCTGTTATAACATTTGATAAATGATTCCGGCGTAAAATTAGCGTCGAGACCCAAAACCATTTCACGCATTAAATAAAACCGCACGGCATCGACACCGTAATTAGCAATCAAATCCAAGGGATTGACCACATTACCCAAAGACTTGCTCATCTTGGTCTCTCCGATAAGCCACCAACCGTGGGCAAAAATAGTTTTGGGTAGGTCCAACCCTAAGGAAAAAAGCATGGTGGTCCAATAAACACAATGGGTCGTCAAAATATCCTTACCGATCAAATGCACATCCACCGGCCACCATTTCTTGAATTTTTGCTCGTCACTGCCATAACCGGGAACAGAAATATAATTGACCAGGGCGTCAAACCATACATAGGTCACATAATCTTTGTCGAAAGGGATCTCGATTCCCCAGTCCATGCGGGATTTGGGACGGGAGATACATAAATCTCCAAGGGGCTGGCGTAAAAATCCTAACATTTCATTCTTGCGGTGTTCAGGACGGATAAAATCCGGATGCGTCTGGATATAATCGATAAGCTTTTGTTGATACTTGCTCATCTTAAAGAAATAATTCTTTTCTTTGATCTTTTTAACATCACGGAACTGGCCTGATTCGTATTCTGTATCCGTGATGAAACGCTCCTCAGCCACCGAATACCATCCCTCGTATTCATCCGTGTAAATGTCTCCCTTGGCATTGACCTGCTCTAAAACTAACTGGACAATTTTCTTATGACGCTCCTGGGTGGTACGGATAAAATCATCATATTGGATATCCAGAGTTTTCCATAAATTAAGGAATCTGGGGGCTAGATCATCGCAATGCGCCTGGGGCGAAAGTCCGCGCTTTTCAGCGGCTTGTTTTACCTTTTGGCCATGTTCATCCAAACCGGTCAGAAAGAAGACTTCATCCCCGGCGGTCCGATGATAGCGGCTTAAAACATCCGCGAGAATGGTCGTATACGCATGCCCGATATGCGGGGCATCGTTCACATAATAGATTGGCGTTGTTTCAAAGAATCTGCTCATAACTCAATTAAGGAAAAATAAATGTACCTGTCACCTTTATTTACCTTTATTTATTATTCCAATATTCTCAATTAGTATTTCCAAGTGGATATTCGACTTTGACCATTTTGCCGTCACCTACGTCTACTGTTACATAGTGTTTGAGAATATCCATCGCGATGACTTTGCCTTTTTCTCCCTCAGGAGTGCTGACCTTGGCCCCTATCTTAGGAAGGCTTCTGGCAAATTCACGATAAACCTGATACTCATAAGCCATACAGCATTTGACCCTGCCGCAAACACCGGAAATTTTTTGAGGATTAAGCGGCAAACCCTGGTCTTTGGCCATTTTAATGGAAAGAGGATGAAAATCTTTCATATAAGAGGAACAGCATAGCTCTCTGCCGCAAACACCATAACCGCCGACGATCTTGGCTTTATCGCGTACGCCGATCTGTTTGAGCTCAATGCGCACCCGCAGCATTTTAGCCAAGTCTTTGACCAAATTACGAAAATCCACCCGTCCTTCCGCCGTAAAGAAGATCAACACCTTGGTAGCATCAAAAGAATATTCTGCCTGCACTAATTGCATGTCCATTTTACTTTCTTCGACTTTATTCTTGCAGATCCTCAAAGCCTCGCTGGATTTTATTTCATTATTGACCACCTGACGCAAATCTCCGTCACTGGCCAGACGGGTGATCTTACCGACAGCGGCCTCGGTCTTTCCCGTACAGACCTTGTCAACGTCCGAGATGACCTTGCCGAATTCCAGGTTCCGTTCCACTTCCAGGATCACCATGTCATGACGATGGATCACGACCCCATTAGCATCCACCCAGAGCACCGGGCGGTATTCTCCCAACTTAACCTGCACTAATTGACCCATATATGTTCCCTCAAGAGGCTTAAGGACATTTTGACATTCAACTTTTCGTCCACGAGCTCTTTTGTTTGCACGATCTGCCGGATGATCAGGGCTAGATCCTCCAGCCCCCTTCCGGCAAATTTCTCCATTTCACTGATACTGTCCCGATGCACCAGTTCTGTTTTAGCCACTCCGCTTTTTAACAGAAGGACATCCCTGAAAAAACTCAATAACAAGCGCAAGGCTTGCGCGGTCTTCGCCGGATCCGCTGACAATTCCTTTAGGAAATTATCATTATGACGGTTTAATAACATTTCATCTAATATTTTTCGCCTCTGTAAAATGATCTCTTGCCCGATTAACTTGCGGGTTTTACCCAAACAACCCTCTGAATAAACAGCCAAAAAATGAGCATCCTCATCCTTAACGCCCTCACCCACTAAAAGTTCTGCTATACGGTTGACCGAAGTGGGAAAGAATTTCACGATATGGCAACGGGACTTGATCGTGTCCAAATTACCCTCGGGCACACTCGTCGTTAAGATCATCAAGGTATTGGCCCCGGGCTCTTCTAATGTTTTAAGCAGGGCATTGGCTGCTTCTTGGGTCATAAGCTCAATATTGCGGATAATAAAGACCTTGGTCTTGCCCTCATACGCCATCAGATGGGCCCGGCTTAATAGAAACCGGATATCCTCAATTTTGATACTGTCCATCTCATCATTTCCTATCACATGCACATCCGGATGATTACCTGAAGCAATTTTCCGGCAGGCTGCACATTCACCACAGGCCGTTTGGCTTTCGCAATTGACCAATTGAGCAACACTCAATGCTGTCTGGGTCTTACCGGAGTCCTGCGGTCCTACCAACAAATACGCATGGGCCAATCGATGATTGGCGACCAGGCGTCTGAAACGATCCATCGCAGGTACGTTGATCTGTGCTTGATTGATCATAAATTTAAAAGTGCGTCAATATAAGGTTTAACCCTTTTAAAAATCTCTTCGACACCGGCATCCACTTTAATGACCTTGATACGCGCGGGGTATTGCTTACTCAATTCCAAATACCCTTGACGGACCCGTTTGTGATACTCCAAAGGACGTGATTCAATACGGTCTTTGTTGACGCCGGCGCGACTTAGTCCCTTTTCAGGTGAAATATCAAATAATATCGTCAGATCAGGGACCAGGCCCTTGGTGGCAAAGAGACCTAATTGTTCAATGGTTTTGATATCGATCCCGTTGCCATATCCCTGATAGGCAAGGGTGGAATCCAGAAAACGGTCGCACAAAACGACCTTTCCGGATTTCAATTGGGGCTCTAAGATCTCCTTGACCATTTGGGCGCGCGCGGCCATATAGAGCAAGGTTTCGCACTCATCCCCCATGCCTGTATTCTTCACGTCAAGCAAGAGCTTTCGAATACTCTCTGAAATCTTGACCCCACCCGGTTCGCGTAAGAATTCCACCGGTACTTTCTTAGATTTCAAATACTCAAGTACCAAAGCCGTCTGAGTACTTTTGCCGGAACCTTCCGAGCCTTCAAATGTAATGAATTTGCCAGCCACTAAATCCATCTCCAGGTTTGGCCGGTTTTGCCGTCTTCGACAGCGACACCTTTTTCTTTAAGTAATACACGCAACTCATCGGAACGTTTGAAATTCTTTAATTCCCTGGCTTGGATACGCTCTTCAAGTAAAACTTTCAAGTCTGATGATAATTCCTTTTCTTTCTCCTGCAGAAATAAACTGAATATATTACGCGCTAAATTCTCTAATATATCCACCGCGTGATAGATAACCCCCAGATAGTTAGGATCATCCGTGTTTTGATCAATGTAGATATTGGTGTCATTGATCAAGTTAAACAAGGCCGCCAGGGCCTTGGGTGTATTGAAATCATCATCCATCGCTTGAATGAATTCATTCTTATATTTGCTGATGAAACCCGCTTGAACGGGTTCAACACTTTTATCCTTCAAGAGGCCTGTAGCCCTATAAAAAAGCCTGTCAAATTTCTCCAGCGCTTTTCTGGCCTCCAGGACCTTCTCCTCGGAGAAATCAATATTGCTGGCATAATGCGAGAACAAAAAGAACATTTTGATCTCATCGACGCTATATTTGGTCAGGGCCTGCTGGATCGTAATGAAGTTCCCGGATGATTTTGACATTTTCTGTCCATTGATAGTCAGCAATCCGTGATGAATCCAATATTTCGCAAAAGGCACATTGGTTAACGCCTCTGACTGGGCGATCTCGTTCTCATGATGCGGGAAGATCAAGTCCCTCCCGCCGGCGTGGATATCCAGGGTTTGTGTATGCAAATGTTTCATGCTCATGCATGAACACTCAATATGCCATCCCGGACGACCGCCGCCCCAAGGACTGTCCCAGACAGGTTCGCCTGGTTTGGAGGATTTCCATAAAACAAAATCCAGGGGGTCCTTTTTTTGGGAATCTTTCTCGATACGCACAGCTTCATGCATCTTGTCAATGCTTTGGCCGGAGAGCTTGCCATAATCTTTAAAGGCCCGCACATCAAAATACACATCGCCCCCTGCTATGGAATATGCAAAACCCTTGTCGATAAGCCCTTGAATATGAACGATCATCTCCGGGATATTATCAGTAGCCTTTGGCTCCACATCGCCCGGGGGAACTCCTAGCGCTTTTAAATCTTCATAATAGAATTTAATCTGCTCTTCGCTGACCTCATGGGCCGTACGTTTGGTCTCATGGGCCCGATCAATGATCTTATCGTCGATATCTGTAAGATTGCGGACAAATAGAACATTGAAGCCGCGGAATTTCAGATAACGGCGGATCATATCAAACACATACAAACTACGCGCATGTCCGATATGGGAACGGTCGTAAACAGTGATGCCGCAGGTATACATCTTGACGTCGTTACCTACGAGAGGAACAAAATCTTCTTTTTTACCGCTTAATGAATTATAAATTTGAATAGCCACCTGAATCATCCGATCTATTAAATAGTAAAATCAATATCACTCTCGCCCTGAGGCGCTTCTGTCCCTGTTTTCTTTTCCAGCGCTTTAATGCGCCCCAGCAACCGTGATATATTTTCCATGACCGGATCGCTTACATGCATATGGTCTAATGCCAGATCGATCTTTTGGCCATCCTGTTTAGTGATGCGTCCCGGGATACCGACGACAGTAGAATTGGGAGGAACATCCCGGATCACTACCGCATTGGCCCCGATATAAGAATTATTTCCAATAGTAATATTCCCAAGAATTTTAGCCCCGGCTCCCACCACCACATTGTTTCCCAGGGTCGGATGGCGCTTCCCGGTCTCTTTACCAGTTCCCCCCAGGGTCGTCCCCTGGTATAAAAGAACATTATCCCCAACGATGGCAGTCTCTCCGATAACGACCCCCATGCCGTGGTCGATAAAGAAACTCTTGCCGATCTGAGCTCCAGGATGGATCTCTATGCCCGTAAAAAAACGAGCTATCTGCGAACACCAACGGGGAACAAAGGGAATTTTCCAAGCCAATAATTGGTGGCTGATACGATAACACACTAAGGCATGCAGGCCCGGATAAAGCAAAAGCACTTCCAAGGGATTTTTGGCGGCCGGGTCACGGTCTTTGATCGTTTTAATCTCATCGGAGAAAATGATATAGATCGCCATGAACTTAATGATGATAATTAAAACAACTACAATGATCAATAGACCTATCATAATTAGCTCCTTCAATACAAATCCAGTGCGTTTATCCGTGATTCGAGGTGTCGTTCGGTCGTTTTTTTAATAGTACAACCGCATAGGCCGCCATGCCTTCTTGGTCGCCGATGAAGCCTAACCCTTCATTAGTGCCGGCTTTAATATTGACTTGGGTACCGTCAATGCCCAGTTGGCGGGCTATATGATACTTCATTTTCGGTTTAAACTCCTGTAATTTCGGTTCCTGGGCCAGGATGATCACATCCACATTTTCAACAGACAACCCCGCCTCAGAAGCTTTGGCATGAACTTCTTTTAAAAGCATTGAACTTGAGATTCCCTTATATTTCGCATCGGTATTGGGGAAATGCTCTCCGATATCACCCAAACCTGCCGCTCCCAAAATCGCATCGCAAATAGCATGCAAGACCACATCCGCATCGGAATGGCCGTCAAGCCCATGGGTATGCGGCACTTCAACGCCGCCAAGTATTAATTTGCCCCCGACAACAAGCCGGTGCACATCATGCCCTATGCCTACCCTAAAACTCATGCTATCTCCCTGCCAATAATTGCTTCGCTAAAATGATATCTTCCGGTGTCGTGACCTTGATGTTACGGTAACTACCCATGACCATTTTGACCTTGCCGCCCATGCGCTCGACTAACATGGCATCGTCCGTGGCTTCTTCTTTAAACTTCCTAACATGGGCTTTGACTAAAATATCTTTATGAAAACCCTGAGGCGTCTGAGCCTCCCATAACAAATCTCTGGCCGGAGTTTCATGAATATATAAAGTTTTGCGATCAATTTTTTTAACAGTAAATTTGACCGGCACGCCGACAATGGCCGCTTTATTCTTCTTTAATACACCCATCAAACGGTCGATAGTAGCATGATCAATAAAAGGCCTGGCCGCGTCATGGACCAGCACTATGTCCGTTTCAGGAGCTATTGCTTTCAGACCGCTCTTAACTGAATCCGAACGCATTTCTCCGCCCGCCACCACTGCACACACCTTTTTAAAGGGCCTTGTCAAACGGATAAATTGAGAAAGGAACCCTTCAGCTCCCACAACAACCACCTGATCAATACCAGGATGATCCTCAAAAACTTTCAAACTATAAGCGATCAATGGTTTGCCTTTAAGCAAGACCAAGGCCTTAGGGACCTTGGAACCTAACCGCTTGCCCAAACCAGCCGCGACGATAATAACTTCGGTTTTCACTGCCTCTCCATCTTGGCGAATATCATACGGCCTGCTTGTGTTTGCAGGGCCGAAGTTACGTACACCTTAGCCGTCTGCCCTAAAGCCCTTCTCCCGTCGCTGACAACAACCATGGTCCCGTCTTCCAGATAGCCGATGGCCTGATTGGCTTCTTTACCTTCCTTTAAAAGCTTGATCTCCAATTCTTCTCCGGTAAACACCACCGGCTTGACCGCATTGACCAGATCATTGATATTAAGCATTTCCACCCCCTGGATCGAAGCGATCCGGCTTAAATTAAAATCCGTCGTGCAAATACGGGCATCCATGATCTTGGAAAGCTTGACTAATTTCAAATCCACCGCTTCGGGACCCGTAAAATCATCTTCATGAATGCGTATGTCCGCAGAAGAATCTTTTTGCATCCCTTTTAGAATTTCCATGCCGCGGCGTCCGCGCTGACGTTTGGTATCATCTTCGGAATCGGCCAATCGCTGTAATTCATGCAAAACAAAACGGGGGACCACCAGGCGTCCGCCCAAAAAGCCTGTCTTAAAAATATCGCTCACTCGCCCGTCGATAATAGCACTTGTATCCAAAAGTATGACACCGTCTTTTAAATCCTGCCGTTTAAAGCGCACATAAGGGATTATAAGATTGAACTCATCCTTGCCGCGCAACGCCATCACTGCTCCCAGATAAGAAAAAGCCAGGGTCAAAATGACCCTCAAAATGGGCTTGATCACATCCCCTAAAGGCAAAAGCGAAATGATATCGGAAACCAGATTGGCCATGAAAATACCCAACAAAAGGCCGAAAACCATGCTAGAAAGCCCCCGCACTGATACCTGTTTTAAATTTGCCTCGATAAAAATAAAAAAACCTGCACCGATCACACAAGCAATAACACCTGTCAGAGGCTGTTGATTGATGGCACCGATCTGATAACCGATAATTGTACTGATAAGTAAGAAAAATACCCGGATGAACAATAATGTCATGAACGCACCTCTTTTTTTATAATTTATCCAACGCTTCCCTGACTGTCGTGACCGGAATTAACCGGATCGACGTCTTAAAATCGCTTTTATTCTTCAAATTATTCTTAGGAACAATGCAACGGGTGAACCCAAGTTTTTGCGCCTCATTGACCCGGGAAGCAATTTGGGCGACACTGCGCACTTCTGCTAAAAGTCCGACCTCTCCTAAGATAGCCGTATCATGGGGAACAACTTTATCCAAAAGCGCGGAGGCAACCGCCAGACTAACACCCAGATCGGCAGCAGGATCCATCACCTTGACACCACCGACGACATTCAAAAAAATATCCTTGTCCCCCAAATTCATCCCTAATCTTTTTTCCAATACTGCCGCCAGTACGGCCAGACGATTGGCATCAAACCCCTGGGTCTTTTGACGCACCATGCCAAAAGCACTGCGGCTGACCAAGCCCTGGATCTCCACCAAAAAAGGCCTTGTTCCCTCAAGGATCGGAACCACCACAGAGCCGGAAGAATCCTGGGGCCGCTCGCAAAGAAAGATCTCGGACGGGTTCAACACTTCCTGCAAACCTGTGGCCGTCATCTCGAAGACGCCGATCTCATTGGTGGAACCAAAACGGTTTTTGTTGGCCCGAAGGACTCGGTAGGACGAATACCGCTCGCCTTCAAAATAAAGCACCGTATCAACCATATGTTCCAACACCCGCGGGCCTGCCAGCATTCCTTCCTTGGTGACATGACCGATGAGAAAAAGAGCTATCCCCCTTGATTTAGCTATTTGCGTCAATACGGCAGCACTTTCCCTGACCTGGGCAACCGACCCCGGTGAGGAAGAAATTTCATCCAGATGCACGACCTGGATCGAATCAATGATCACCACTTGCGGGGACAATTCATGGATATAACCGACAATCGTTTGGACATTGATCTCATTGACGATAAAAAAGTTCTCATTCGCTGCCTGAGCAACCCGGTCTGCACGCATCTTGGCTTGTTTGACAGATTCTTCACCGCTGATATACAAGACCTTGAGGCCCGTGCGGGCAAGGGCACAACCTGCCTGCAAGATAATCGTCGACTTACCAATACCAGGGTCTCCGCCTATCAAGGTCACGGATCCAGGAACAACCCCTCCGCCCATCACCCGGTCAAATTCTCCGATGGCCGTTAGATGACGCTTGTCCTGGTAAATATCCACTTCTTTTAAAAGAACAGGGGCTATTGAGCCCGCCGCCGCAATTTGGGCACGCATCCCGGCCTGCTCATTACTGCGGGCAATCTGTGCCTCTTCGACATAGGTATTCCACTCCTCGCAATTGGGGCATTTACCCACCCAACGCGCGGACTGGGAACCGCAGCTCTGGCAGACGAATACTGTTTTGGTTTTCATTCCTTAGGCTTGGGGCGGTAGAGCAGTTTCCAGGGATTGCTTTTTAAATCCGAAGTGAGATCATCAAGATTATTATAGATAGACTCATCGGTCAAGAGCTTACCCAATGTTCCGCGCCCCTCTTTTAAATCCGTGCCTACAGCGCTAAAGCCCGCTAAGGCGTCTTCCAGGGATTTTTTATTTTTATCGGTTAAAATGCCGTTATTCACACTGTCCACCGTGGTCTCCAACTTGACCATCAACCCGGCGACCTGCTCTGTGATCTTCTCGATGGGCACAGGATCATGCCCGATGATCACACTGTCATCCTTGATCACATCCGTCGATGTGCCCGGGATGATCTCAAGGTATTTCTCTCCCAGGATCCCTAACTGATTGATCGTAATATTAGAATCCGCAGGGATGGCAATATCATCCTTGATCCAGACATTCACGCGCGCTTTTGTTTTCCTTCCGTCGTTCTCATCCGCAAACACCTGCAATTTCTTGACTATCCCGACTTCTACCCCTGCCAGACGCACGGGGGCCGCCTCACGCAAACCGCTCGCAAACCCGAAGACAACCTGGAAATGCCGCCCCTTTTCAAAAATAGAAAGATCACTGACTGATATGATAAAAAAAGTTAATGCTATGATTGCCATCAACACGAAAAAGCCTACCTTCAGTTCCAGTCCGTTATCTCGAGTCATAAATGGCTCTCCTGTTTATTTTACATGGCCGAAAATCAGACTTTCATCCTCGGTGATGGGACCATGGGCATCGCCGTGGATAAATTGCTGGATCACCGGATGCTTGGAATTCTTGATATCTTCCGGCCTGCCGTCGGCAATGACCTGCCCCTTATAAAACATGGCGATCGAATCTGCCACCTGATAGGCGCAGTTCATATCATGCGTCACCATAATAGAGGTGACTTTAAGCTTGTCACGCAGTTCGATGATCAAGTTGTTGATCGCGGCAGCGGTGATCGGGTCAACTTCGCTGGTGGGCTCATCATATAAAATAATATGCGGCTCCATGCATAACACCCTTGCCAGGCTCACGCGTTTTTTCATACCGCCGGAAAGCTGGGAAGGCATCAGGTCTTCCACATCTTTTAAACCCACTAACCCCAGAGCGTCATGCACCCTGTCCTGAACAGTCTTTTTATCCAGATTCATAAATTCATTAAGGACAAAACCGACATTTTCTCCGACATTCATGGAATCGAACAAGGCCCCGCCCTGAAACACCATCCCGATCTCCATACGCACGCGGTCATATGCTTTCTCATCGAGATTAGTGACTTCCACCCCATTGATCTTGATCGACCCGCTGTCCGGACGGATCAGGCCCACGATACTTTTTAAAAGAACACTCTTTCCCACGCCGGAGCGCCCGATGATCGCCTTGGTCTCGCCGCGGCGCACCGTCAAATTCAAATTATTCAGCACCATCTGCGCGCCGAAAACTTTATATAGATTACGTATCTCGATCATATAAATAACTCAATGTGTCCCAGTTTTTTGTACACAAACCCCGTTAATGCACGCTACGACAGGCCTAGGGCCTGGCACTGGCCCCGCAGTTCTACAACGACCTGCCGAAAGTTCTGGGACCTTATTAATATAATTTTTATTGCCTATACCCCAACTCTCTCCACAATTTACCTCAATGGCAGCGCAATCATTATCAACTGAACATGTCTTCCATTTAGGGGGATTTTCTTCTCCCAATACATTAGCTCCAAAACAAAACCCTGATGAAACTGCTATAAATATGAATATAAATATTCGTTTCATTAAAAAACTTTAGTAGGCTGATATCGATATGTTTTTCTGGCGTATAAAAATCTGAACCTTTACTTTCGGCATATTCCCTATTACTTGCTCGGCAACGCTCAACCCCTTTTTTGGTCAACCCCCTTACGCAGAGCAAGCAATAGGGGGTATACTAAGATTTTAGCCAGAAAAATATATCGATGTCAGCTGTCCAAGCGCTATCTTCTGGATCCCCGACAGAAACATTCGGGGATGACAGTGATAAAAGATTGCTTCTTCGCTTTGCTCCTCGCAATGACACAACTCTTGACACTAAAAATTCAGCAAAAAGTAGAAGATGAAGGTGATCAGGCAATCGGTCATGATGATCAGGATGAATGACCGTACGACCGCGGTCGTTGTTGCTTTGCCCACACCGTCTGCTCCGCCTTTGACACCAAGACCCTGATGGCATCCGACAATAGCGATGATGGCGCCAAAGAAGATCGTCTTGATCAGACCCGTTGCGATATCCTTCATCGTCAACGCATGAAAGGTCATCTTCCAGAACATCTCATGGCTGATATGCAATTTAAACACACAGATCACATATCCACCCCAGATGCCTATAATGTCCGACATAATGGTCAAGACCGGCAGCATAAGGATAAGCCCCAAGAAACGCGGGACCACCAGATACTTGACCGGGTTGACCGCAAAGGCCTTGAGCGCATCCACCTGTTCGGTGACCACCATCGAGCCTATCTCTGCGGCAATACCGGCTCCAATGCGGCCGGCAACGATCAGGGCTGTCAGCACGGGAGTCAATTCACGGGTCAGGGCCACAGCGATGACGTTCGGAATATAAAGCTCGGCGGAAAGCTGCACCATCTGATAGGCCATCTGCAGGGCGATGATCATCCCCACAAAAAAACCTACCAGGGCTGAAATGATAAAACTTCCCGGCCCGATGCGCTGGGCTTGTATCAAAGAGCGATTGCCTTTATACGGAGGCGTAAAAACGCATACCACCGTTTGTGACAATAATATCGTCAACTGCCCGAGATAACGGATCCATTCATTGGCAGAATTGCCGATCCTGGAAGCCAAATTATTCATGGTTTAGACCAGCACCAAAGCATCTTCTTTTCTTACAACAGTGACCTTACTGCCCTCTTTAAAACGTCCGGAAATGATCTCTTCGGAAAGCATATCTTCCACGTAACGTTGAATGGTCCTCTTTAAAGGCCTGGCCCCATACAAAGGGTCATAACCCTTTTCCATCAGGAAATCCATAGCCTCAGGAGACAAGCTGATATCAATGCCCCTGCCCTTAAGGCGCTCGATGACCTCATTGATCTCCAATTTAATGATCTCCGTCAAGTCTGCCTTGGTCAAGTTCCTGAACACAATGATATCGTCGATACGATTTAAGAATTCCGGCTTGAATGCTTTTTTGACTTCATTGAGCAATCGGTCTTTGACGGCATTATACGAAGTGTCCTCGGCTTGAGCGACAAATCCCAGAGAACCAGCATTACGGATATGCTCGGCACCCACATTCGAGGTCATGATAATGAGGGTGTTACGAAAATCCACCTTGCGACCCAGGCTGTCAGTCAATTGCCCCTCTTCAAAAACCTGTAAAAGCAAATTAAAAACATCCGGGTGGGCTTTTTCAATTTCATCCAAAAGGATAACGGAATAGGGCCTACGACGGACTTTCTCGGTCAGTTGGCCGCCTTCTTCGTAACCCACATATCCCGGTGGAGCACCGATCAGGCGCGACACATTGAATTTGTCCATATATTCAGACATGTCGATCTGGATCAACGCATCCCTGTCCCCGAACATGAATTCGGAGAGGATACGGGCCAAAAGACTTTTTCCCACACCGGTTGGCCCCAGGAATATGAATGAGCCGATGGGACGCCGGGGATTTTTTATACCTGCCCTTGAGCGACGCACCGCGCGGGAAATAGCCGATACTGCTTCATCCTGGCCGATGATCGCTTTTTTCATCTGATCTTCCATCTTAAGCAGGCGATCGCTTTCTTTTTGCTCCAAACGGATCAGAGGGATCCTGGTCCATTGGGAAACAACACGGGCGATATCATCATCGGTGATGGTCAGGGAAACATCATCGCGCTTTTGCATCCATTCTGCGCGTTTACGCTCCAGAAGCTCACGCACCTCACGCTCCTGATCACGCATCTTGGCGGCGCGTTCAAAATCCTGGATCTTGATATAGGATTCTTTTTCTTTCTTTAACTGCTCGATCTTTTCTTCCTGTTCTTTGATATCATCAGGAACGACCATGGCCTGCAAACGGGCCTTGGCTCCGGCTTCATCTAGAATATCCACGGCTTTATCCGGTAAAAAACGGTTGGAAATATAACGGTCCGACAGCCGTGCAGCCGCTTCCAGGGATTCATCAGAGTATTTGACCCTGTGATGGGCTTCATATTTATCGCGCAAACCCTTAAGGATCTGGATAGTCTCATCCACCGACGGTGGCTCTACAATGATCGTTTGAAAACGGCGCTCTAAAGCCGCGTCTTTTTCGATATTCTTGCGGTATTCATCCATGGTGGTGGCCCCGATGCACTGAATTTCACCGCGAGCCAAAGCCGGCTTTAAAATATTAGCCGCATCAATCGCTCCTTCAGCGGCTCCTGCACCGACGAGTGTGTGTATCTCGTCGATGAAAAGCACAATTTTACCCGAACGCTTAAGCTCATCCATCACCGCCTTGATACGTTCCTCAAACTGTCCGCGGTATTTAGTGCCCGCGATCATCATGGCCAGATCAAGGACCACGATGGTCTTGTCCCTTAAAAGCTCGGGGACATCGCCTGAAACGATTAGTTGGGCCAATCCCTCGACGATGGCGGTCTTACCGATACCCGCTTCACCCAGGAGTACCGGATTATTTTTGGTGCGCCTTGAGAGGATCTGGATCACACGTTCAATTTCAAGCTTACGCCCGATCACAGGATCAAGTTTGTTTTCACGGGCCAATTTATTCAGATTACGGCCATAGGCATCGATGGCCGGGGTCTTACCGGCTTTGACAGTTTCCTGCTGTTGACCGTAGCCGGGAATACCGGAACCTAATAATTCCATGACCTCATTGCGCAATTTACCCAGATCCAATCCCAGATTTAAAAGCACGCGATACGCCATGCCTTCGCCTTCTTTGACCAGGCCCAAAAGCAAATGCTCGGTACCGATATAATTATGGCCCAAGGCACGGGCTTCCTCGGCGGAAAGCTCGAGTGCTTTTTTGGAACGCGGGGTAAATGGAATATCACCCACCACCTGGGTCGCGGGGCCGACCTGCACTAATTTTTCAACCTCAAGCCTGATGGTCTCGAGATCCAGCCCCAGCTTTTGCAATACCGCGGCTGCCACTCCTTCACCCTCGCGGATCAGTCCCAGCAATAAATGTTCGGTACCTATGTAATCGTGATTAAAACGCCTGGCTTCTTCCTTGGCGTAGACAATAACTTTGCGTGCACGTTCCGTAAATCGATTAAACATCTTTCCCTCCTCCGAGCTTCTGGCGGATAACTGCCGCTCTTTTAGTATCGCGTTCGAACGCGTTTAGTTTTTTACCTTCTATTTTTTGTAAATGTGCCGGTTGGATCATCATAAATAATTCATTAAGCGCCTTATGATCAACATGTTTGAGAATACCCATATCCAATCCTAAACGTACCATGGAAAAAAGTTCAATAGCTTCCTGACTTGAAATAATACGCGCGTTCTTCAGCGCTCCCCAGGAACGGCAAACCTTGTCCTCGAGCATGGGCTTATTCTGCAAGAGCAACGCCTGACGCGCCTGTTCTTCCTGCTCAATGACCTGACGGATCAAACCATTGATATTCTGGATGATATCCATCTCGCTGTGGCCTAAGGCCACCTGATTGGAGATCTGATAAAAATTCCCCGACGCCTGAGTGCCCTCACCGTAAAAACCACGGCTGGCAAAACTTAGTTTGGAAATAGCGGCAAGGACCTTATTGATCTGCTTGGTCATGACCAGGGCCGGCAAATGCATCATCACACTGCCCCGCATGGCGGTACCTGTGTTCGTCGGACAGGCAGTCAAAAATCCCCAGCTGGGTAAAAAAGCAAAATTCAGCTCGCGCGCTAATGAATCGTCAATGGCATTGATAATGTCCCAGGCTTCACTCAAATTAAGGCCGGAGCGCATCACCTGGATACGCAGGTGGTCTTCTTCATTGATCATGATGGAAACCACTTCTTCGGCAGTCACCAAAAGGCCTTTGCCTTCAGGATTGGAGGCATGCTCATGGCTCATCAAGTGACGCTCGACGAGCAATTGACGGTCCACCTGGTCAAGCTCGGTCATATGGAACAGTGTTGATCCCTTCAAATCACTGATACGATTGACTGCTTCTTCAAAAGCCGTTAAGACCGCCTCCAGGTCCTTTTTGCCGGATTTCCCGGGAAAGGTCCAGGCTTCCAAATTACGCGCAAGGCGAACGCGTGAACTCATGACAATATGGGCAGATGGTCCGGTCCCCCTGAGCCACTCTCCGGTATGATTTAATAATTCTTCAATACGCATATATTCTCCGGTATCTTTTATTCAAGAGCTCTGATCTTATCGCGGATCAGGGCAGCTTTTTCAAAATCTTCCGCGGCGATGGCCGACTGCAGTTGATGCTTTAGATCTGACAGGACATCAGACGGCAAAAGGACAACAGCCCCTTCGGATGCAACTGCCTTTTTACTTTCCTTAAACGTTGACGGCGTTTTTCCCATATACTTATTCGAACCGTGGATCTTACGTAGAAGACCGGTTAAATGCTCTTTAAAAGAGGTATAGCATTCGCCGCAACCCAAACGTCCGAATTTGCGGAAATCCTCATAGGGCAATTCACAACGGGAGCACTTGAGGACGCTTTTTTCGCTTTCCTTGGAAGCGGGTGTTTTGGTTGTATCTGACAGGCCTGCCAATAGATCAGCCAGGCCAAACTGCTGCTCCATCTGGGTGCTTTTCTGACGGGCACATTCCTCGCATAAATGCATTTCCGACATTTGCTCGTCGACAATCTCAGTTAAATGTACGGTCGCTTTTTTCTTGCCGCAAATATCACACGTCATATTTAACACCGTCTTTTTTAATGAGTTGATAAAAAGCTGCCAGGAGCTTCTTTGTCACGGCCCCGGGCTTGCCCTCACCGATCGCGCGTCCATCTACCTTGACGATGGGGATCAATTCCGCGCCCGTTCCTGTCAAGAAACACTCCTGGGCATTATACAGCTCGTGACGGGTGATATAACCTTCAAATATCTTGATCTTCAGTTTGCCAGCCAGCTCCAGGATCGCACCGGCTGTAATGCCTTTTAAACTCCCCAGATGAGGGGTTGAAAGCACGCCATTTTTATAAATGAATACATTGTCCCCGGTACATTCGCCGATATAACCATTGGCCTCGAGCATGATCGCCTCATTGTAACCGCTTTGATTCGCTTCGATCTTGGCTAAAATATTGTTAAGGTAATTCAGCGATTTAAGCTGCGGGTTAAGCGCATTAGGAAGATTCTTGACGGTGGGCACCGTGATGATCTCCATGCCTTTTTGATAAAGTTCCGCCGGATATAAGGTGATCTTGTCCGCGATGACAATCACGCTGGGTTTGCCAAAACATTTACGAGGATCCAGTCCTAAATCCCCCTCACCGCGGCTAACGATCAAACGGATATACCCATCCTTGATCTTGTTAGCACGTAAGGTCGACACCACAGCATCGGTCATTTGTTTCTTGGTCATGCCGGAATCGATCATCAGCGTATGCATGGTTTCATATAATCGGTCAATATGCTGCTTAAGGCGAAACACCCGGGAATTATAGGTGCGGATCCCCTCGAAGGCCCCGTCGCCATAAAGGAACCCATGGTCAAACACCGACACCTTGGCGTCTAGTTTCTCCACTAATTTCCCGTTTAAGTAAATCTTCATAGCTACCCTTTCAAATATCCCTCAAGACATATTGGGATCATTTTTTTTCTTACTAAAGGCCCGTTTAGCGATCTCCAGGAAAAAACCTGCATGTTGAAAGAAATCTTTCCATTCATGATGCCTGACTTGAAGTATTTCACCACTATCTAACCAAACACCTCCACATTTAGGACACGCATCGATCATCACACCATAATGGCTTTCCTTTTTCATCGTCGTGTCATCGCATTTCGGGCATTGGGCCACTTTATCACTGAACTCTTTGAGCAGATCTTTGATATCTGAAGGTACTTGATAATCCGAATCCATGTCAACATCATCACTAAGGGCTTTATTGCCATCTTCAATAACCCCTTCTAATTCGTCTTTATCAAACCATATCCCATGGCATACAAAACAAACTTGAACGGGATAAATTTTATCTATAAAATGTTCTTCAAGCTTACCTATACATTTTGGACAGTGCATTTTTTCTCCTGGTTATTCTATTGCATATTCAATACCGTGTCTGCGGCAGAGAGCCGCAGACCTTATTTCGCAACCAACGGTTGTTCTAAGAGACCATCTTTCATGGCGATGATGCGCTGTGTACGGCTGGCGATTTTTTCGTCGTGGGTCACGATCACCACTGTCGCCCCGTGAGTTTTGTTCAGACGCAAAAGCGTATCCATAACGACCTGCCCGCTGACAGAATCCAAATTCCCTGTTGGCTCATCGCAAAAGACGACCTTGGGGCCGTTCATTAAGGCGCGTGCGATAGCCACCCGCTGCTGCTCACCGCCTGAAAGCTGATTGGGCCGGTGCGAAGCGCGGGCTGAAAGCCCAAGCTGTTCTAATAATTTTAACCCGGCAAATTCAATTGTGCTTGTCTTTCTTGAATTTTCTTTGATCAGTCCGGGCAAGATCACATTTTCCAAAGCAGTCAGTTCAGGCAATAAATGATACGACTGGAACACAAACCCCATGTCGGTGTTACGTGTCTGGGCGCGTTTGATATCACTCAGAGCATACAGGTTCTGTCCCCTGAATATCACCTGACCTTCTTTGGGAGCATCCAAGCCGCCTAAAATATGCAGCAAGGTTGATTTGCCGGCACCCGAGGGTCCGACAATGGCCACGATCTCACCGGCTTCAATGGTCAAATCTACACCTTTGAGCACATGCAAAGGGCCTGGATAAACTTTATGAATATTAACGGCTTCTATTAACATTATTCATACCTCAAAGCTTCAACAGGTTCCAAATTAGCCGCCTTAAGCGCCGGGTATACTGTCGCGGCAAAGGTGATCAGCATGGCTGCCCCAACGATCAGGCCCACATCGGATGCCTGGATCACTACCGGCAAATGATCGATATAATAAATATCCTGGGGCAATTTGATGAACTGATATTTTTTAAGCAATAAAATGACCCCGACACCGCCGGCAAAACCCCAGAATGTCCCCATCGCTCCCACAGCAAGTCCTTGCCAGGTAAAGATGCGGTGAATGCAGGCCTTTGAGGCGCCAATGGATTTAAGGATGCCGATATCCTTGACCTTGCTAGTCACCGTCACGATCATGGTGCTGATGATATTAAAAGAAGCCACCAGAACGATAAGGGTAAGAATAACAAACATGGCAAATTTTTCCAATGCCAGGGCCGCAAAAAAATTGGCGCTTCTTTCCATCCAAGTGCTCACTAAATAACTGAAGCCTATCTGCTCATAAATCTCTTTTTTAACACTGGGCGCTTTATCAGGATCTTTCAATCTGAGTCCGATACCATTAACGGTTGAGCCCATGTTAAAAATTTCCTGGGCCCGAGGCAAACTTACCAGGATCAAACCGCTGTCATATTCATACATCCCGGAGTTAAATATTCCCGCCACCTTAAACTGATACCGCCAGCCGCTTCCTGCAACGCCCGACGCCGGAGCTATGACCGTCAACGTGTCTCCCAAATGATAACCATAAAATGAAGCGATCTGGCTGCCGATCAAGACACCGTCTTCTTTTAGATCCGCGACCTTACCTTGGGCCAAATAACTGTTGATCCGCGTCACTCCCCCTTCAGTAGCAGGAGCCACTCCGCGCAAAAGTAAACTGGCAGCCCTGTTGCCCTCCTCAAGAAAAACATTGCCTTGAATATAAGGTGTTGAAGCAATGACCTCGGGCAGAGATTTTAAACGTTCATTTAACGCAATGTAGTTACGGACCCCTGTTTCACGTTCAACAAGAATATGCGCGTTGGCACCAACGATTTTTTCGCGCAAGTCGTGATCAAAGCCGGTCATCACACCGATGACAATGATCAAGGCCATCACACCAATTGTGATCCCGGCAATGGCCACAAAATTGATCACCGAAAGGAATTTGTCCTTTTTTGCAGTTAAATATCTTAGTGTTAACCACCACTCGAAATTCATTAGCTTTGCTCAGCTTTCATTAATGGGAACAAAATAACATCCCTGATCGACGCTGAATCAGTCAAAAGCATGACCAGACGGTCAATGCCGATACCCAAACCGCCGGCAGGCGGCATACCGTATTCCAAGGCCCTGACAAAATCCTCATCAATGACACGATTGCCTGTTTCTACATCGTCATCCAGGTCTGCTACCAGACGCTTGTATTGCTCTTGCGGATCATTAAGCTCGGAATAGGCATTGCCTACTTCCATCCCTGCGATAAAGAATTCAAAGCGCTGGGCCACGGCCGGATTATCCTGCTTGGCCTTGGCCAGTGGGGATAAAAAAGTAAAATAATCCAACATGAACACCGGGTTGGCAGATTGCTTTTCATCAAGGACATCCTCGACGATCTTCATGATGGCTGATCGCGTGAGCTTATCAAGTTTTACATGACCTGATTTCTTGGCCTTGACCTTATCCAGCATCACTTCCGCCGTGTCCTCGGGATTGATATCAAAATTTTCCTTAACCACCTTCGCGAAAGAGCGGCGTTCCCAGGGTGTGGTAAAATCAATTTCCTGGCCCTGATAGTTAATTTTATAAGTGCCGTACAGTTTAAAGACCAAGGAACTGATAAGCTCCTCGGTGATCTGCATCATGTCCTCAAAATTGCCGTAAGACTGATACACCTCGAGCATGGTGAATTCCGGGTTGTGCCGGGTTGAGATCCCTTCGTTACGGAAATTACGGTTGATCTCATATACACGTTCAAGGCCGCCGACGAGTAAACGTTTCAAATAAAGTTCCGGGGCGATCCGCAGATACACATCCATATCCAGGGCATTGTGCTTTGACTTAAACGGTTTGCCGCGCGCACCACCGGCCATGGGCTGAAGCATGGGGGTTTCTACTTCCAAGAAATTCTTGCCGTCGAGAAAAGCGCGTATATGAGAAATAATATGACTGCGTTTGATAAAAACTTCCCGCACCTCGGGATTGGCGATCAAATCCACATAACGCTGACGATAACGTATATCCACGTCTTTCAAGCCATGCCATTTTTCCGGCATGGTCTGTAAAGATTTGGCAAGTACCTGATATTTCGTGACCCGGATACTGTTCTGACCGGTTTTGGTCGTAAAGGTATCGCCTTCAACGCCGATAATGTCGCCCAAATCCAGGCACTTGAGCATCTCATAAGAATCCTGCCCGATATTATCACCCTTGATAAAAAGCTGCATACGGCCGGTCTGGTCCATCAGGTCCATGAAGTGGACCTTGCCCTGATCGCGGTTGGCCATAATACGACCTGCCGTCACTACGTGAACGCCTTCTTTAAAGTCTTTCAAAATCTCCGCTACTGAATGCGAACGAATGAAGCGTTGGGCATAGGCATCAATTCCACGGGCCTTTAAAGCATCCAGCTTCTTTATCCTAACAGCTTTATTTTCATCCATTTCCATCATTTAACACCTTCTTTTGCGTGGTAAAATATTTATAAAATTTATATTACGCGTGAAGCGTTATTATATAGAAATAAGAGAGGGGTGTCAACGGGGGATTGCGGGTGGGTTTAGGGCGTTTTCGACTAAAAACTCACTGTGTCCCGGTTTTTTAGGGTCCAAATTTGTAATGCTTGCGCACATCTTTCTTTACGTGCCATGTGCAGCTTAGGCCTTCGGGGAAGGTCACTAGATCCCCTTTGCCGAAGGACACGGTTTCAAAGGGCGTTTTGACGGTCACGTCACCTTCCAGAAAATAACACACTTCCTTTTCATCATAATTCCAATCAAAACTGGAAACTTCCTTGGTCCAAATTCCCCAAGAAAAGACGCCCAGTTCTTTAAGCTTGGCTTCCGTAGGTTTTTCGACGAGAACTCTTAAATTAGTCATTTTGACATCCTGCTATTTATTAAAAACTCAATGTGTCCCGGTTTTTTTAATCGTTTTAATGAGACGGTACCAATAACGGAACTTTCTTTTTTTGATTTTTATGCCCTTGAACCAATAATTATATAACTGAGCAACGGAACCCTTGAGTTCTTTAAGAATAAGGTCGCCTTTTATTTCATTGAACCAGGCACTGGTCATGACGATCTCGCTCGGATCGCCGGGGACCACATGATCAAATTCCAGAAACCAAGGACTGCTTTTATCGAAGACATCAAGAACAACTCCGGTGTATTCACAGACATAGGCCTTTTTGCGGCCATACTTACGGACATTCCTGCGGACAGTCTTCCAAAAAGCATTTCGGGTCTTAGGCGGGAATCTTTCATCCGACATCCGCGCGCTGAAATGGGAACAGGTGCGGCAATAGATGGATTTGATCGAGAAGACCTTTGTCCCGCACTGACAGCATTTTTTGATCAGCTTCTTTTTCAACATGGGCTCCTCAATAAACCCAATGTGTCCCGGTTTTTTCAACCGAAATGGTCCTGGACCTTTCTATCAGCCTTTCCGGCATTTGGGACATGAAGGCGGCTTGTCGTAGCCACTGCCTCCTGTTTTATCCCGTAAAACAAAAGCGATAAAGGCTATTACGAAAAATAAAGCAACGCAAATACCTATAATAATTAGAATTTCCATATTTATAATTAGTTCCTGTCGCTACTTATTCGCCTTGTTACCTTCTATAATCCCCTAACTGGCATCACCTCAATAGATGATTGCGGGATTTGCAAGTGAGGGTGATTTTTAAAGATCTCCGCAGCTGCTTCGTGTGAATCAGCCTCGATGATTGTATACAAACAAATATCATTCTTCGCGTCGGAGATGCCGCTTGCCGTTATCTGCTTAGTCTTGCCAACCGCCTCAGTCAGCTTGACCATCTTCCCATGATCCTCCATCCATTTCTGCCATTCCGCCTTCATTTTTTCTTCTGTAGATTTTCTTTGATCAGGATCAGTCTTGGCCCAATCCGCCATCACAGAAGATGGTATATAATAAAGAGCGATAAACTTATTCGATTTAGAGTCTTTCATGACATCTCCTTTCGTTGGCGTTTAAAATCTTCCTCCTGTCCCCATTTTGGGGACTGTCCCCTTCTA
>Ga0302320_10000101_pt1 | contig 171622 bp, 138 predicted proteins | sample Bog_T0_3_FD_202130 | JGI IMG/M metagenome (GOLD analysis project Ga0302320, IMG submission 202130) | Peat permafrost microbial communities from Stordalen Mire near Abisko, Sweden - Bog_T0_3 | ecosystem: Environmental > Terrestrial > Soil > Wetlands > Peat | place: Sweden: Abisko, Stordalen... | reverse complement strand
AGAAGTAAGCGCACTTGGGCGTCTGGTTCATTTGTCTGGCAATGATGGGGTCGGAGTCGATGACTAAAGAAATTTAGTGGTGGCCAGGGAGGGAGTTGAACCCCCGACACGCGGATTTTCAGTCCGCTGCTCTACCAACTGAGCTACCTGGCCATCCTGAACGCACCGGGAAAGTGCTTACGGAAGGGGTTGCAGAAGCAAACTTTGCTTGCTGGAACGAGATTGATTATAGCAGCCCGATATCACTTCGCAAACCCGCACTGTGGATAAACTCTCCGCCGAATCATCTCAGAACAGGTCAGCAAAGCGCCCTGCCATCATCACTGCCGCGCAGTGATTTGCGCCGAACCAATACGCCAGTTCGCGATAGTCATCCAGCTCAAAGAACGCCAGATCGGCGTCCTTCCCCGCCTCCACGCTTCCCTTCCGCGCGCCCAACTCCAGCGCATGAGCACCGTTAATCGTCGCCGCCGTCAGCGATTCCTCCACGGTCATCCGCATCTGCGTACACGCCAATGACAACATCATCGGCATGCTGATCGTCGGTGAAGTCCCCGGGTTGTAGTCCGTTGCCAGCGCCACCGCCGCGCCCGCGTCAATCAGCCTGCGCGCCGGAGGATACCTCTTCGTCGCCAGAAAGTAATTCGCTCCCGGCAGCAGGGTCGCCACGGTTTCGCTCTTCGCCAGCGCCGCCACGTCCGCCTTCTCCAGGCAATCCAGATGATCCACCGACACCGGGTCATGCGCCACAATTGCCGCCAGCGGAGTGTTCGTCAACTGCCCCACATGCACCCGCACGCGCAGCCCGTGCCGCTTTGCCGCAAGCAGAATCCGCTCCGTCTGCGCCAGCGTGAACGCGCCGCGCTCGCAAAAAACGTCCACGTACTGCGCCAGTTTCTGCCGCGCCACCTTCGGCAACACCTCGGAGCACAGCAGCTCGACATATTTTTCCGGCTCCTGCTTGAACTCCGGCGGAGGCACATGCGCGCCCAGGAATGTCGCCACTACCGTTCCCTGCCACTGCTCGGCTGCCCGCCGGATCGCCTTCAAGCTCTTGATCTCTGAAGCCGCGTCCAGCCCATAGCCGGACTTCGCCTCCAGCGTCGTTGTCCCTTGTGACTGAGCCTGCCGCAGCGCTGAGTAAACGTGGTCTGCCAGCAAAGCCTCGCTCGCCGCGCGTACGCCTTCAATGCTTGCGCGAATTCCGCCGCCCGCCGCTGCAATCTCCTCATACCCTGCGCCGGCCGCGCGCTTTTCAAAATCAATCAGCCGCGGACTCACAAACGCCGGATGCGTGTGCGAATCCACAAAGCCCGGCAGCACCACCTTGCTGCGGCAATCCAGTTCGATCACCTCCGCGCGATGCTCCTTCAGCCACGGATGCCGCGCCACCTCGCGGCTCGCGCCCACCGCAACAATCTGTCCGCCGCAGATCAGCACCGACGCGTCTTTCATCAGCCCAATCTCGCGCATCGCTTTTCCACGCCGAGCGCCTGCGGCCGGCAGCGCAGCGTTACCCGTCCCTGCGCTCATCGTCACCAGTTGCGAAATGCGATGCAGCAGCACTCCCGGTTCATGCCGAACATCCTCCGCGCCCGCTCTGTTCGCCATGCCTACCGGCCTTCCATCGGAATCTTCACGCCATTGGCTTTCGCAAACGTCTTCGCCTCGTCGTAGCCCGCGTCCACATGCCGGATCACGCCCATCCCCGGATCGTTCGTCAGCACCCGCTCAATGCGTTTTGCCATCTCGTCCGTGCCGTCGGCCACCGTCACCTGCCCCGAGTGCTGCGAATATCCAATGCCCACGCCGCCGCCGTTGTGGATCGAAACCCACGACGCGCCGCTTGCCGTATTTACCAGCGCGTTCAGCAGAGGCCAGTCGGCCACCGCGTCGCTGCCGTCCTTCATCGATTCCGTCTCGCGGAAAGGCGATGCCACCGAACCGCAGTCCAGGTGGTCGCGCCCAATCACAATCGGTCCCTTGATCTTCCCCTGCTTGACGAGCCCGTTGATCGCCAGTCCGAACTCCGCGCGCTCGCCATACCCCAGCCAGCAAATGCGCGCCGGCAATCCCTGGAAGCGAATCCGCTTGCGCGCCAGATCGATCCACCGCGCCAGCTTGCGATTCTCCGGAAACAGTTCCAGCACCAGGTCGTCCGTCACCGCAATGTCCTTCGGATCGCCCGACAGCGCGACCCAGCGGAACGGCCCTTTGCCCTCGCAGAACAGCGGACGAATATACTCCGGCACAAAGCCCGGAAAATCGTACGCGTTCTTCACTCCCTGCTGAAAGGCAAATGTTCGGATGTTGTTGCCATAGTCGAAAGTCACCGCGCCCATCTTCTGGAGCCGCAGCATCCCTTCCACGTGCTTCGCCATCGCCTCCAGCGAGCGCCCCTCATACGTCTTCGGATCGCGCGCCCTCAGTTCCAGCGCCTCTTCAAAGGTCATCCCGTTTGGCACATATCCATTCAGCGGATCGTGCGCCGAAGTCTGATCCGTCAAGATATCCGGCACCACCCCGCGCTCGGCCAGTTCCGGAATCACGTCCGCGCAATTCCCCACCAGCCCTACCGAAATGTTCTCTTTCTTCCGCACCGCGTTCTTCAGAATCCGCAGCGCCTCGTCCAGCGAGTTCACCATGAAGTCGCAATACCCGCTCTTCAGCCGCTTCTTGATGCGCTCCGGATCGACGTCAATTCCCAGGAACGCCGCGCCCGTCATCGTCGCCGCCAAAGGCTGCGCGCCGCCCATGCCGCCCATGCCGCCGCTTACGATCAGCTTCCCGCTCAGGTCGCCGCCGAAATGCCGGTCTGCCGCGGCCATAAACGTCTCAAACGTCCCCTGGATAATCCCCTGCGAGCCGATATAAATCCACGATCCCGCGGTCATCTGCCCATAGGCCATCAGCCCCGCGCGCTCCAGTTCGTTGAACTTTTCCCAGTTCGACCAGTGCCCCACCAGATTCGAGTTGCACAGCAGCACTCGCGGAGCATACTCATGCGTCCGCATAATGCCCACCGGCTTGCCACTCTGCACCAGCAGCGTCTCATCGTTCTCCAGAGCCTTCAGCGAGCGCACAATCGCGTCAAAGCAATCCCAGTTCCGGGCCGCCCGCCCCGTCCCGCCATAGACGACCAAATCGCGCGGACGCTCCGCCACCTCTTCATCCAGGTTGTTCATCAGCATGCGCAGCGCCGCCTCCTGCGCCCACCCCTTGCAGGAGAGTTCCAACCCGCGCGCCGCCTTCAGCGGAGTATAAACACGAGCAGCCTGTTCCACTTCAATCGCCATAAGAGTGCCTCACGCGCTTCCATTCAGAAAGCGCAAGCAAAAATCGTAGTTCGTCAGGAGGGTGATTGGCAAACGGGGAAGGAAAGCATTTCACATTTGCATTTCTGCCGTGGTTGTCGCCTTTGATCTTGAGGGGTCGCTTCGTTCTTGTTCTTGAAGGGTCATTCTGAGCGAAGCGAAGAACCCCAGCGCCGCTCAAATCTCCCGTGCCGCACCGGAGGCATCTCTGGCAACACGCCGTGTTTATGGCTTATCCATGCCGCGAAAGGTAACGATCCAGCGTTTTCACCAGTTCAGCGCTTAGCGCGTCCCCGTTCTTCCCAGCGCGCGATTCACCATGTAGGCAGACCGATTCAACTTGGCCGCCTTGGCTCGTTTGTCGATCTCCGCAATCTGGCTCTCGCGCGCGGTGATGTTGATGCGAACCGTCTTCTCCTGCTCGGTCGCTTCCACCAGGAAGGCCACCGCGCCCTTCATCGCAGGATCGTTCTGGAGATCGTCAAGAGTGGAAGGCTCCGGAATCTCCTCACCATCCTCCTGCATTCCGGCAATGTGCAGCGAAAGAGCTTCTACCGCCATCTTCCGCGCATCTTCCAGCGTCGAACCCGCAGTGATGCATCCCGGAAAATCCGGAAAGCTCACTCCGTAATCCGATTTCTTGTCCTTATGCAGATACGCGATATATTGCATAACTCCCCCTAGCGGAGCTTGATGCCAGCCTGTTTCTCGATGCTTCGCAGCGTCCCGAGCGGCACATCCTTGCCCGGAGAAGGCACCGTCACGCGGCCCGGCTTCGTGCCGTGCTTGCCGCTTTTGATCTTGAAGGGTCATTCTGAGCGAAGCGAAGAACCCCAGCACCGCTCAAAACTACCACGCCGCTCCAGAGGCACTTCTGGCAATAGCTCTATAATCAGCCATTATGAGCCGAAGCAGCACAATTCGCCTTCAACGACTCTCCGAACTTGAAGCAGAATTTGAGCCCCTGCTCTTCGCCTGCCTTCGCGATTGCGAAAAAGGACGTTACGGACTATTCGGACAGAATGACCACATCGATCCCGAGCACAAATGGTGGAAGTGGCCAGCGGCACAGCGAGTATTGGAGCTTGCAAACGAAATTCAAGAGTTGAGTGCGGAGTTTGGGCAGACCAACATAGCCTGCACGCGATTCCTCCACTACAGGGCACTTCGAGGTTCTAATATCCCCGCTGAACCAAAGCTGGCAAAGAAATTACTGCTGGAGCTAGAAACTGAATAGTGTCTCGCCCTTTCCGCCCCCACCACCCGCCACACTCTCCCGGCGTACAATCTTCTCAGTTTCATTCAGGAGACACGCATGACAAGTTCCTATCCTCGCATTGCCATCGTCACCGGAGCCACCTCCGGCATCGGGGAGGCCACCGCACGCAAGTTCCTCGCCTCCGGATTCGCCGTTGTCGGCAGCGGACGCACCGCCCCCAAGCTCGCCTCGATGGAAAAGGAGTTGGGCGCGGCCTTTGCCGGCGTCGCCGGTGACGCGGCCGACGATGCAGTCATCGAACGCCTCTTCACAACCGCCCATGAGCGTTTCGGACGCGATGCCGATCTCGTCGTCGTCAACGCCGGACGCGGCCTCGGCGGCTCCGTCAAGGACTGCGATCGCGCCGACTTTGCCGACGTGCTCAAGGTCAACGTCGTCGGAGCCCTTGCCCTCATGCAGAAGGCGGGGCAACACCTCTCCGCCATGCAGAAGACGCGCTTTCCGCAGTCGGCTGCCGACATCGTCGTCATTGGCTCCGTCGTCGGATACCACGTCTCGCCGTTCAGCGCCGTCTACGGCTCCACCAAGTTCGCCGTGCACTCGCTGGCTGAAGGCCTGCGCCGCGAGATTGGACCGCTCGGCGTGCGCGTGACGCTCGTCGCCCCCGGAATCGTCATCAGCGGCTTTCAGGATGTGGCCGGTTACAGTGACGAACTGGTCAAACAATTCCATGACAAGTTCGGTCCGCTCCTCGTCGGCGAAGACATCGCGAATGCCATCCTCAGCGTTGTCACCCTGCCGCCGCACGTACACATCAGCGACATCGTCGTCCGTCCTACGCGCCAGGACTACCCATAAGCTGATTTTCGAGAATTGCAGAACCGTTGGCGGACGGGTCGGGTCGCCTTACTCGATCCACCCGCCGCCCACCACCTCGTCCCCGCTATACATCACCACCGCCTGCCCCGGAGTCACACTCCTCTGCGCCTCATCGAACGTGACAAGCACCTCATCCTCGCCCACGGCTTCCACCGTCGCTGCCGCAGCCGGATGCCGATGGCGAATCTTCGCCTCCACCCGCATCGGCCCGTCCAGCCGCGCAATGGAAATCCAGTTCATCCTCTTCGCCCGCAGAGTCCGTGTCAGCAACGCCTCCGCGCCGCCCACCACCACTTCCCTGCGGTCGCCGCGAATCTCCACCACGTACAGCGGCACACCTGTCGCCACGCCCAGTCCCTTGCGCTGCCCAATCGTGAAGTTGTGGATGCCCTCGTGACGCCCAAGCACCTCGCCCGACACCGTCACCAGTTCACCCGAGAGGTCCGGCAGCCGCTCGCCCTGCTCTTCCATGTAGGCGTCCAGAAACGCCTTGTAGTCGCCGCCCGGAACAAAGCAGATCTCCTGCGAGTCCGGCTTATCGGCCAGCACGGTCAACCCCTGCTGCCGAGCCTCTTCACGCACCGCGGGCTTCTGCATCTCGCCCAGCGGAAACAGCGTGCGGCTCAACTGCTCCTGCGTCAGCCCGAACAAAAAGTACGTCTGGTCCTTTGCCCTATCCGCCGGACGCTTCAATATCCAGCGCCCGCGCTCCTCGCTCCACTCGTTCCGCGCATAGTGCCCCGTCGCGATCACGTCCGCGCCCACCGAGCGCGCCGTCCGCAGCAGTTGATCGAACTTCAGATGATTGTTGCAGAGCGAGCACGGAATCGGCGTTCGTCCCGAAAGATAGTCCTCCACAAATGGACGCACCACATCGCGCTCAAAGCGATCTTCCTGATTCACCACGTAGTACGGAATCCCCAGCCGCCCCGCCACCGAGCGCGCGTCGTACACATCGTCAATCGAGCAGCATCGCCCCGACTGCGGCTCCACCGTCAGGTTCGCCTGCGGCAGCCGCCGCTGATTCCACAACTGCAACGTCAGCCCGATGACCTTGTAGCCGTCGCGCACCATCATCGCCGCCACCGTCGACGAGTCCACCCCGCCGCTCATCGCAATGGCAACTGTTCGCTTCTCGCCCTTGTCTTCGATCAACGCCACGCCCACTCCTACTGCTTTTCCGCCAGTTTCTCTGCCCACACCGGATTCATCTCCCTCAGCTTTCGCACCACCTCGGGAACCACCGCCAGCACATGCTCTACTTCCTCCGCCGTGTTCTGTTTCCCGAGGCTGAAGCGGATTGAGCCGCGCGCACCCTCGCCCAGTCCCATTGCGGTCAGCACATGCGAAGGCTCAATCGCTCCCGAGGAGCACGCCGCTCCGGTCGAAACCGAAATCCCCTTCAGGTCCATCGCAATCACAAATCCCTCGCCCTCAATTCCATCAAACAAAATATTGGATGTATTCGGCACGCGCCGCGCCGCAGCGCTGTTCACTTGCGTCCCCGGAACCGCCGCGCAGATTCCCTTCTCCAGCCAGTCGCGGAGAGCTTCCATCCTCTGCGCTCCGCCATCCGCGAGCCACTCCGCCGCCAGCTCCGCGGCCATTCCCATCCCAACAATGCCCGCCAGATTTTCCGTTCCCGCGCGCCGTCCGCGCTCATGACGCCCGCCCACCTGCATTGCCCGCAGCAGCGTTCCGCGCCGCACAAATAGCGCCCCCACCCCCTGCGGACCGTGCATCTTGTGCGCCGCAACGGTCAGCAGGTCGCAGCCAATCCGCTCCACATCGATCGCAACCTTGCCCGCCGCCTGCACCGCGTCGGTGTGGAAGTACACATCCGCCTCGCGCGCGATTTCGCCAATCGCTTCCACCTCTTGCAGCGCGCCTGTCTCGTTGTTCGCCATCATCACCGAGATCAGTTTCGTCTCTGGACGCAGCGCCGCCCGCACATCTTCCGTGCGCACCAGGCCGTTCGCATCGCAGCCGATGTAGGTCACGGCCACGCCCATCTCCTCCAGCCGCTTGCAGCTATTCAGCACCGCATGGTGCTCAATCACCGAGCTGATGACGTGATCGCCAGCCTCCACCAGTCCTTGGAGCGCAAGGTTGTCGCCCTCCGTGCCGCCGCTGGTGAACACAATCTCGCTTGCTCGTGCGCCCAGCAACTCTGCCACCTGCTCGCGCGCCGCTTCCACGGCGGCCCGCGCCTGCTGTCCCTGCTGATGAATCGAGCTGGCGTTGCCAAAGCTCTCCAGCCAGTACGGCTGCATCGCCTCAAAAACCTTCGGCAGCAGAGGCGTCGTCGCGTTGTTGTCAAAATAAATTCGCCGCATCACTTCTATTCTAGCTCCCAAATCAAAAAGCCCGGTCGTGCCTCTCCGCATCGCGGAGCAGCACTCCCGGGCCTTGCAACCTCTTCCAGCTACCTATTCACGCTCGTCAATCGGAATCCACTTCGCCGGATACACCGGTCCCATGTACTCCGCTCTCGGGCGAATCAGCCGGTTATCGTTCAACTGCTCCATGACGTGCGCCGTCCAGCCTGAAATGCGCGATACCGCGAACAGCGGCGTGAACAGGTCCACGTCAATGCCCAGCGTGTGATAGGTCGAAGCCGAATAGAAATCAACATTGGCGTTGAGATGCTTTTCCGCGTTGATGAAATCCTCAATCGCCTTCGAGTACTCGAACCACTTCGTCTGCCCGCTCGAGTATCCCAGGTCGCGCGACATCCTTCGCAGGTGCGTCGCTCTCGGATCTTCCGTCGTGTACACGCGATGTCCGAAGCCCGGAACCTTCGCCTTCTGCGCGAACATTCCCTTGATGTACTCCACCGGGTCCGCGCCGTTCTCGTCGATCTCGATCAGAATCTTGAACACTGCTTCATTGGCGCCGCCGTGCAGCGGGCCTTTCAGCGCGCCAATTCCCGCCGTGATCGCCGAGTGCATATCGCTCAGCGTTGCCGCCACCACGCGTGCCGCAAAGGTCGAGGCGTTCCACTCGTGGTCGGCGCTCAGAATCAGCGAAATATCCAGCGCGCGGATAGCCGTCTCGCTCGGGCGTTCGCCGTTCAGCATCAGCAGGAAGTTGCCCGCGTGGGTCAGCGAGCGGTCCGGCTCAATCAGCGGCAGTCCCTTGCGGATACGGTCGTAGGCCGCCACTACCATGCCAATCTGCGAAAACAGCCGCTGGGCCTTGTGGTAGTTTGCGTCCTTCGTGTTCACCTTCTCTTCTGGATCGAAGAAGGAAAGCGAACTCACAATCGTGCGCAGCACGTCCATCGGCAGCGCGTGCCGGGGAGCCTGCCGTAGAAGGCTGATAATCTGCGCGTCCAGCTTGCGCTCGCGCGCCAGTTGCAGGCTGAACTCCGCCAGTTCGGAACGTGTTGGCAGCTTGCCATGCCAAAGCAGATAGGTGACTTCCTCAAACGTCGCATTGTCCGCGAGTTCATGGATATCGATGCCACGATAGGCAAGAATTCCATTCTCGCCGTCAATGAAACAAATGGACGAAGAGCCTGCGACGACATCTTCGAGACCCCGGCTTGTCGGTGTAATTGTGGACATCAGTCCCTCTCAGCATTCATTTGTGGATTAAAGATAGCGGAGCAACTCGCCCCCCGGCGATCCTGGCCGGTGAGCCTGATAAATATGCCATCTGCTGTTTCCCACAAACAGTAGATGAGCGCAGTGTCTTGAACGGACTGTTATATCACAACCATTCCCGAAGCACTTCTTATTTTTACGACAGTTTTTAGCAGGCATTCCCCAGGCGTCTTTCCCGTGCTCCCTGCCGCCACCATCCGCCGCGAACCCGGCATCCCCAACCCCGCAAGAATATCCTGCACTCCGCAAGGTTTTTCAACCAGTAAAACACCTGAGATTTGCCTCCCTGCGCCGCAGCGACGTACCATGCTTTTGCCCTCGCCGCGCATACTTTGCCACCACCCCGCCGGGGCCGGAGATTTTCCCATGTTCAAGCGCTACCCCTTCCAGCGGTTTGCCCTGCTCCTCGCCATTCTCTTCTGCGCCGCCTTTGCCCTTGCCGATGAAGGCATGTGGCTCTACAACGCCTTCCCCACCGCCAGGGTCAAGTCGCGCTACAAGTTCACGGTCACCCAGCCTTTCCTCGACCATCTGCGCCTCTCCAGCGTCCGCATGGGAGCCTCTGCCAGCTTTGTCTCGCCTGACGGCCTCGTCTTCACCAACCACCATGTTGGAGCCGGATGCGTCCACAACATCTCAACCGCCTCGCACGACTACATGCAGGAAGGCTTCTACGCTCCCACCCGCGAGCAGGAACCTGCCTGCCCCGGCATCGAGGTGCAGAACCTCCTCGACATCCGCGACATCACCGCTGATGTGCAGCAGGCTGCCAAGCCCGGCCTCTCTGACGCCGAAGCCGGAGCCGCCCGGCGCGCCGCCATGTCCCGCCTTGAGAGCGCCTGCTCTGACCCGGCCAAAAACATCCGCTGTGAAACCGTCACCCTTTACTCCGGCGGCCTCTACCATCTCTACAAGTACAAGAAGTACACCGATGTCCGCCTCGTCATGGCCCCTGAGTTCGGCGCGGCCTTCTTCGGCGGAGATCCTGACAACTTCACCTATCCCCGCTACGACCTCGATATCACTTTCTTCCGCGTCTACGAAAACGGCAAGCCCGTCCATGTGGACAACTATCTCTCCTTCACCACCGCCGGAGTAAAGGAAGGCGAACTCGTCTTCATCTCCGGCCACCCCGGCTCTACCGGACGCCTTCTCACCACCGCGCAGCTCAACTTCCTCCGTGAAGTCGGCTACCCTGCCCGCATCAAGCAGCTCAAGCAGACCATTGACACCTTGCTCGCCTTCGGTGCCGAGTCGCCCGAGAATGCCCGCGCCGCCGAGCGCGCCCTCTTCGGCGCGCAGAACAGCTACAAGGCCATCACCGGATACAGCGTCGGACTCAACGATCCAGCCACCATCGCCCGCAAAAAGTCAGAAGAAGATAAGCTCCGCAAGGAAGTAGCCGCCAATCCCAAACTCAAGGACTCTGCCGCAGCATGGGATGAGATCGCCGCCGCCGCCAGTTGGCAGCGCGAAAACTTCAAGCGCCTCACTTGGCAGAGTGACGCGGCCTTGACCGGCAGCTTTGCCGGTTACGCCCGCACCCTCGTCCGCCTCGCCGTCGAACTCCCAAAACCCAGTGAAACGCGCCTCCGCGGATACCAGGACCAGAACCTTCCCACCCTTGAGAACTCCCTCAAGTCCAAAGCGCCGCTCTCACGCCCCCTGGAAATTCGTCAGCTCACCGTGGCCCTCACGGCTATTCAGGAGAACCTCGGAGCAGACAGCGACTTCGCCAAACAGGTGCTCGACGGCAAGACTCCCGCCATCCGCGCCGCTGAACTGATCAACGCCAGCCACCTCGACGATCCCAAGTTCCGCTGGGAGCTTTACAAAGGAGGCAAGGTCGCCGTCGAGGCCGCCGCCGATCCCATGATCGTCCTCCTCCGCCAGGTTGACGCCACCACCCGCGCCACCCGCAAAGACTTCGAAGACCACATCGAGTCCGTCGTCGGCAAGAACGGCGCGCTCATCGCCAAGGCCCGCTTCGCGCTCTACGGAACCGACGTAGCCCCCGACGCCACCGGAACCCTGCGCCTCAGCTACGGCACCGTCAAGGGCTTCACCGAAGACGGAAAGAAGATCCCCTACTTCACCACCTTCGCCGGAGCCTTCGAGCACGAGGCCGCCCACGGAGCCCAGCCGCCCTACGTTTTGCCCGCCAGCTACCATCGCGCCAAAGACAAGCTCGACCTCAGCACCGTCCTTGACACCGTCAACACCGGCGACAGCATCGGCGGAAACTCCGGCTCACCCGTCGTCAACACCCGCGGTGAAATCATCGGCATCCTCTTCGACGGCAACATCCAGTCGCTTCCCTGGAACTTCCAGTTCGAAGATGAAGTAGGCCGCACCGTCCTCACCGACTCGCGCGCCGTCATCGAGAGCCTGCGCAAAATCTACAACGCCGCTCCTCTCGCCGACGAACTCATCCCGCCCGCGAAAAAGTAGGCGGCTGAAAAAACTGTCGAGGGCCCCGCACTAACCTTTCTTGGGTTGGGGCGGGGCTTCTGACTTTCAGGATGGCTCGGCCTGCCGAAATCGCTCATCCAACCAAGCCGGAACCATATACTGCCTTGCTACTTCTCAGGGCCAATCCCTGTTGCCTGATCCACCAATCGTTCAGCACCTCGCTCAACGATTAGCCGGAAAGTAACCCCCGGACCCGAAACGATTAACCACTTCGTCAATCGTTGGATGTCGGAACGCCCGGCTTCACCTCGCCCATCCGGCTCGGATACAATGCGGAAAACCCATGGAGGCCGCCTTGCGCAAACTGATTTCCGCCGCTCTTCTCGCTGCTTCAGTCCTCGTTCTCTCTGCCGCTGGCTTCGCGCAGGCTCCGCCCGCGCCCGATCCTGAGAAGCCCTATGTGATGGAGTACTACTACAAAACACACTGGGGACATCAGGAGGAATTCCTCGAACTCTTCAAGAAGAATCATTACCCCGTGCTGCAAAAGCAGATTGCCCAGGGCCGCATTCTATCCGTGCGCATGGACACTCCCGCCTTCCACATGCCCGAGCAGGAACGCTGGGATTACCGCGTCACCATCGTCTTCAAGAACGCGCAGGCCGCCTATACCCCGGCCGATGAGCACGCGATCCAGCTCCAGCTCTTTCCGGATCAGGCGGCCTTCAAGCGCGAAGAACAGCGACGCTTTGAGATTCTGGAAGCGCACTGGGATCTCTCGATCTCGCAGATCGCGCTCGACAGGAAGTAGCCCGCAGCCGCTGAATACGCGCTCAAATCAAACGCCCCTCTTCAAGAGGGGCGTTGTTCTTCAGAAATCTTTTCAGCCGGTTAAGCCGCGGCGCGCGCGGACTTTGCGTTCACCAGCTCGCGAATCCGCAAACGCGCCTGGTGTAGTCCGTAGCGCGACTCTTCTTCGCTGATGTCCAGCGTGTGCGCAATGCGCGCATGGTCGTAGGCGTCGCCGTCATGCATGCAGAAGATCATTCGTTCGGTGTGCGGCAATTGCATGATTGCGCGTTCCAGGTCCACCCGCCGCGTGTTCCGGCGCACGTTGCTCACTTCGTATACGGTGTCGCACTGCAATTGCACCGGCTCCATGGAAACCGATTCTTCGCTCTGCAACTCGCGGATCAGAGCCCGGTCGATCATCACGTCGCTGGGTTGGTCGCTCAGCGAAAACGCCCGCAAAAACGTACGCTCCGCAATCTCCTCCGCCGCCGGTTCGCTATCTGTCATCCAGAATGCGAATGAGTAAATGCGATGGCGGTTCGCTTCATGGATCGCCTGGCAGTGCTCCAGCCGCTTGCTTTCCGCTGCGGGAAGAAACTGCACAAATGCGGACGGTAGCGATTCCTGAAACATATTCGGTCTGGCGCTCCCTCGCACCAACTAGCCCCAATGGGGGAAATTGACTGCATACTAACAGCGGTCAAAACTAAGAAAATCTGAAAACGTCTTTGCCCCTCCATAGAGCAATCAACCTTCCCAAGTCGGATCAAAGCGCTGCTGCCACTTCCGTTTCTTGTGGAAGACCGTGCAACCCTGAATAAATCAAGCACTTCGAAGGAAGCTAAATTTTCTGAGAGCCTTACGGAAGTAGTCTCTTCGCCTTACGCCGGAGCATTTTCCAAGGGGTAGCTGGCACTCACGTTACGGATAGTGGAAATTTGGTGCCTACAATGAGCGCATATCGGAAATATTTACGTGGCAGCAATTCACTTCCAGCGAGTTCCTCGATATCGAAACCCATGCCTGAGCGCCCGAAAAAGGCGAGCCAGACACACGTCGTCGCTCTAAACTGGCGCGACTACGCTCTTCTGCGTCGAAGTGATGGGGAGATTCAGTACGAAGACAGCTCCTCCCTGCTCATGGTTGAAGGCGCTGATGTCTCCACCGTGCTCCTTTACAATCCCGTAGCAGATGGATAGGCCAAGTCCCGTACCTTTGCCGATCTTCTTCGTCGTATAGAACGGATCAAATATCTTGCTGGGATCCTTCAGCCCCGGCCCGGAGTCCCTGAACTCCATGCATACGCGATCGCCGTCTGGATAGATTCTTATTTTCAATGTTCCGCTTTGCGCGGAGTCCATAATCGCGTCCACGGCGTTGTTGATGATGTTCAGAAAGACCTGCTCCAATTGATGCGCGTCGCCGGTGATGAATGGGACGGTGGGGTCGTAGTTCCGCTCCACGATCACGTTGTTCAGCTTCAGGTCAAAATCGCGAAGCGTGAGCGTATCCTCCAGCACCCGCCGCAAGTCCACCTGCGACTGAATTGGCTTACGCTGACGTGAGAACGAGAGCAGGTTCTGCACCACGCGGTGGGTACGCTGCGTTTGCCGGTAGAGTTTGCCGACAAAGTCTCGCGCCCGCTCCCCGATGGGCTCGGTTTCCAGCAACTGCGCGTAACCGAGAATTGCCGTCAGCGGGTTGTTCAATTCATGCGCCACGCCGGAAATAAGCTGGCCGACGGCCGACATCTTCTCACTCTGCAGCAGTTGCTCCTGCGCGTTGCGCAGATTGTCATAAGCGCGCGCCGTCTCTTCATAGAGCAGCACTTTTTCCACCGAGCTTCCAAGCTGGCGCGCGATGGCGAGGGCAAGACTGCGGTCCGTCTCGGTGAACTGATTCCGGTTGGGACTGGTGATGAACAGAATGCCCATGGTCTTACGCTGGGAGTACATGATCACCGCGACGAAAGATTCATAGCCGTGCGAGGCAATCCACGATTGCGCAGGCAGAGGCAAACGCGGCATGTCCTGCTCGGTGACAATTTCACTGCGAGCCCGCGAAACGTACTCCCCTAGTTGGTCCTCTACAAGGCGTCTCAGAACCTCGCGCTCCTCCCGGTGCGCGCGGCTGGTTTCCGATCGCATCACTCGTCCGGTTTCGAGATCGAATAGAAGAATGTCGCAGTGCTGGGAAAACAGTTCCATAATCCAATGCAGCGTGTTTTGCAGAATCTCGTCGAGGTCGAACGTCCGGGTTGCGATGGTCGCCATGGCATTGAGCGCGCCCAGTTCGCGGTTGCGGCGCTTCATGTCTTCCTCGGCCCGCTTTTTCTCGGTGATGTCGAGCAGAAAGCCCTGGTAGCGCTCGATCTTGCCAAGAGCGTCCCGTATCGCAAAGCTGTTCTCCAGCAGGGTGACAATCCGGCCATCCTTTCGCCGGAGAGCGATTTCATAGTTGCGCAGGTGCCCCTGCTGCTCCATCGCCTCTGTATATTCGGAGCGCTGTGCGGCACTCAGAAAGAGTCCGTGCGCGATGTCAGTTTCGAGCACCTCCGCGCGGTTTCTATAGCCAAGCATGGAAGCAAAGGCGGGATTGCAATCGATTAGTTGGCCTTCCGGCGTCGAGACGAATACTCCCTCCTGCACCGATTCAAACAAGAGACGGTATCGCTCCTCCGCGGTGCGCCGGCCGGTTCTGTCGCAAATGATGTGGACAGTGCCAACCTTGCCGCCACGATCCTCAACATACGAGGATGTAGAAACCGACGAGTATCCACCAAAGCATGGATCGCTCGCTTCGCCCGTGGTCTGCCTTGCCAGTTGGCAATATGGACAACCATCCTGCGCGTTTGGCAGAGCCAGCGCCAACGGCTCTCCGGTCAGTTCCTCAACGGTGCGGCCCAGGCGGCGCGCCAGTGCTGGATTCAGCCGCAGCAGACGCGGCTCCGCGTCATGCACCAGGATGTAGTCATCGATGGAGTCTATGGTGCTGAGCCACTGCTGCTGAGTATGCAGAACCTGCTCGATCATGTTCAGATTTTCCCCGGCGATGCCCAATTGGTTCGCCGTGGTCGCCAGGAATCGCAGTTGCTCCGAAGTAAATGATCGCCGGAAGGTTAACCCAAAGGCGAGAATTCCAACCAGGTTCGACTTGCCTGTAACCGGCACAAGAACCACAAACTTCATGCCGGCCCGTTCCAGATCTCCACGCAAGGGCTGCTGGATTTCCCGCACGATTACCCGCTTGGCCTCCCCGCCTTTCAGCAGCGGCGTAATCAGGCTATTGCCCACCGGAACCCGGATGCGAGGTTCGGTGACAAAACTCGGGAGCCCGACATGCTGCTTCAGAACCAGATCGTCGCCCTCCACCATTTGGAACCAGCCATATTTTGCGCCGCAGAGGCGGCACAGTTCATTCAGTGCCGTAAGCATCATGCCGTTGTAATCGCGCGCGCCCACGGCAACGGCTGCAATCGCGTTCATGACATCCAACTGCCGCAGCCGCGCCCGCGACTCATCCAGCACCACGAGCAAAATGCTGACACGGAGCAGGCCCGCGCTGATGACCTCATAGGTGCTGGATTCCGTCCCGCTTCCAACATGAGAGGTTGAGCGCAGCGTCAGCAGGGCCACCGCAAAGAACCAAGGTCCCAGTTCCAGCCGCCCACGGGCAAACAGGATGAGACGCACCGCCGCCAGCACGGCAATTGCGTGATAACTGAGTTGGAAGCAGACAGAGAGAATGGTCGAAGACGGATGCCAGAACGACTGCAACAGAGCCGCAATGAGTCCGATTGCGCCGATTGCGCCGAGCCATGGCAAGTAGCGTCTTGAATCCGTGTAAAGCAAGGCAGAGGCCACGAACAGCGCGACCGCGAGGACAAAGGAGACATTTGCCAGAGCTACATGCGTCTGGACGCCTCCGCCCAACGCGCTTGGACTTAGCGCAGTCCGGCAAAGAAGAAAAAATACCCAGCCCCCCAGCCAGACGATCAGATAGCGCTCGCGAAAGCCCAGGAAGGTCAACAGGCCAATAAAGAGCAAGCCCAGCGCCGTCTCCCAATGCCCAATGGGCATGGCCGTGGCAATCGCCAGAGAGCTTGTCCAGCTTAGGTGAGTCAAATGGATCATACAGTCCCTGAATTGCTGTATACCATACTAGATATCCCACTGTACCCTGCCTTCACTACTGTGTGGGCGATTGAATTTCCGGATACAATGACAGCCTGTCCGGGAGTATTGTGTATCCAAAGGAAGTTACCCTAATGGCGGTTGAGCGAATCCTGGTTGTCGATGACGAAGAGCCGATCCGGGAAGTTGTCTGTTCCATGCTTGAGAATGCCAAATACCATTGCGAGCAGGCTGGTTCCGGAGCCGAGGCGCTGGCGTTTCTACGCAAGGATTCGGACTTCCAGCTCATCCTGACCGACCTGATGATGCCGGAGCTGGACGGCGTGGGACTGTTGGAAATCGTGAAGGTGCAGTTCAAGGAACTGCCGGTGGTGATGGTCACCGCCGTACACGATATTTCGGTAGCCCTGGCGGCGATCCGTAACGGAGCCTACGACTATCTTCTGAAACCGTTCGAACGCGAGCAATTACTGGCCGTCGTAAGGCGCGCACTGGAAGCCCATCGCCTGCGCGTGGAAAATCTGCTATATCAGTCCAACCTGGAAGCGCTCGTGGACCAGCGCACGAAAGAATTGCGCGAAACCATCGAGGAACTGGAGCGCTCCTACGATGTCACCCTGGAGGCGCTGGGCGACGCGCTTGACCTGAAAGACGCTGAAACCGAAGGCCACTCCAAGCGCGTGACAGCCTTCACCATTTATATTGCCCGCGCCATGGGGCTCGACGTGCAAATGACGCGCGTGCTGGCTCGCGGCGCCTTCCTGCATGACATCGGCAAGATGGCAATCCCCGACGCAATCCTGCGCAAACCAGATCGCCTCACGCAAGAAGAGAAATCCATCATGAAGGGGCACAGCTATCTGGGCTACAAGATGCTGAGGAAGATTCCCTTCCTCGCCGATGCCGCGGAGATTGTTTATGCTCATCAGGAACACTGGGACGGCAGTGGATATCCGCGCGGATTGAAAGGTGACGAAATTCCTCTGGGCGCGAGAATCTTCGCGTTAGCCGACACCCTGGACGCCATCACCTCTGACCGCCCTTACCGCCCCGCACAGAGCGTGCAGGCAGCTCGTGACGAGATTGCCGCGTGGTCAGGCCGCCAGTTCGACCCACTGATCGTCGGCATCTTCCTCTCCATTTCATCGACAGTTTGGGAAGATCTGCACCGCCGGATAGACTCTCAAACTGAACGCTTCAGCTTTATCGAGCAACTTTCCAAGGAACCGGGTTGATCCCGTAGGAGCGTACCGATGGCAGTCAAGCTGGAAAGACAACAGGTAGCCGAAGCACTTCAAAAGCTGACTGATTGGACCTTGCAGGGCGACCAGATTGAACGCCTGCTAACCTTTGAAAATTTCGTCGACGCCATGATCTTTGTAAACAAAGTGGCTGAAATTGCCGAGGAAGAGGGACACCACCCGGATATCCGAATCGTCTACAACCGCGTCACGTTGGCGCTGACCACGCATGACTCCGGCGGACTCACCCAGAAGGATTTCCAGATGGCGCGCCGAATCGACTCGCTGCTCGGGTAAGAACTCCAGGCAAAACAAAACCGGCGCACGGGGCGCCGGTTTACTTATTTGATGGCAATGCAGCTATCGTGCTGTATGAGTCCCTAATGATTGTTCGAGTTCTTTCACCGCTTGTTGAATATGGTCCAGTTCATTTTGTGCCGAGACGTTCCAGGCTGCTAACCGCCCCGGCGTAACGCCAAGGCGCCCCGCCGCAGAACGAATCAGCTTCCGGCCGCGTGGTGAGAACAACATCGCTCCCACTCCGCCCAGGCCTGCCAGAGTCAAAGATATAGTCCACTTGCGCGTGTTCATGTACAACTCCTGTGTCTCTCATCTTTCCCCAATTCACCTCTGGTGGCAATACGAAAGTCCAGCGCGGAACAAAGATATTACACTCGCGCGGCATGGCATCGGCACCCATGCCGCTATAGGCTGGAGTTCTCCAGGCCAATGATCCGTGGTGCATAACACCACGGATCAAATGAAGTAATGGTTTAAGAGTTACAGTCAATGCGCAGACTTAGCGAACGATTCTTATGCTCTTTGTTTCGCCGGATCCTGCGCGGTCGTGCTCGACCGTGATCTCGCGCTCCAGCACCATGTCAACCAGCGTGCCGCTCTCAATGCGCACGTCTGGCCCGCGGGTAAGCAGAACCGAAGCCAGGCCAACGCCAGCGCCCGCCAGACCGCCGATGCCAGCGCCCCTGACGCTACGGGCCACCACCGCGCCAATCGCAGCTCCCGTGCCGGCGCTCGATGCGATGGTTCCGGCGTCTTTGCCCTTGGTTCCCTGGCTTTCGATGGTGCCTTCCTTTTTGTCCTTCATCTCCGTCTTCTCCGCGCCGGGAACATCGTCAATGGCGCCGGGAAGCAGCAGCGTATAGCCGGATGGGAAGATCAGTGTATTGAAATGGATCAGCAATTCGCCGCGCCCCTTCACCCGCCCCGGCCGTTGCGAGCGCTGAATGACTCCCTGCACATAGGTTCCCACCGGGATCACGATATGGCCGTTGGACACAACCGGGAACGAAGTCTCTGCATAGACCGGGTCGTTCTCCCGTGCGCTCCTGGTGGTGATGGCGTGCTTCAGTGTCACCGCAATGCGGGTTCCAGTTGCGAGGGTGTAGGCCTCCGCTCCGGCGGTCGAGGCCGGAACGGAATGCACCGAAGGCGCGGGATTCGGAACTGCCTTCGGATCGGTCAGAGCGGGTGCATTGGGAAGCGTCTGGGGGGCATTCACATCGGGGGTGGAACTCTGCTGCGCGGCGGCTATTGCCGAAAATAATAGGATCGCTAGAATCGCTCGCATCGGGTCACCTTAGAAGTCAGTTCAGCAACTCTACTCAAACAGATGCTCTTCACTGCATGATTTGTAACCCTAATTCGCCTGATTCGCAAGCTAAGCTATGCAGCAATTGGGGTTGTACGTCTTTTGCCCGTCTGGAGTGATTACACCCTCCGCATTACACCCCTATGCGGAATTTGTGCATCGTAGTAAACGAGTAACCTGAGCTTCATAAACGTACGTGAAGCGGAGATGTAGATTCAATGGCCAAGTCGAATGCCGGGAGCGAACAGCCAGAACCGGAGGCGGTCACGGACAGCCGAACAAAACAGCAATCAGCTCTAGCAGAGTTAAGTCAGCTTGCGCTCCAGAGCGATGAGCTTTCCAGCCTGCTTGAAAGCTCCCTAGGGCTCGTTGCAGAGATTCTTCAGCTTCGTTATTGCGAGGTGCTCGAGTTCCAGCCTTCCAAGAACCAATTCCTGTTGTGCGCGGGACTTGGCTGGAAGCCGGGGAGAGTTGGAGTCGCTAAGATCCCGCTAAATCGAGAGATGCAGGCTGGATACACCTTCCTGACCTTACGGCGAGTCGTCGTCGAGGACTATACATTCGAATCGCCGTTCAACTTGTCTCCACTGCTGGAGGAACACCGGATTCGCAGCGGCATCACCGTTCACATCCCCGGACATGAGGCTCCTTTTGGAGTGCTCGGCGCCTACAGTGCGAGCAGCCGCAGCTTCTCTCCGGACGACATCAACTTTATGCGCTCAGTCGCCAACATCATCGCAACGGCGATGCAGCGCAAACATGACGAGGAAGCCGTGCGCCGAAGTGAAATATATTTCCGCGGTCTGCTGGAATCTGCGCCCGATGGCATGGCCATCATGGATAGCGAAGGGCGCATCCTGCTCGTCAATAAGGAGAGCGAACGGCTCTTCGGATACGAGCGATCAGAACTGGTCGGCCAGAAGATTGAAACCCTTGTGCCGGAGCGCTATCGCCAATACCACTCCGGGCATCGCAATGACTTCTTCGGTGATCCCAGGGTTCGCCCCATGGGAGTGGGCCTGGAGCTTTTTGGCCTACGCAAAGATGGCTCGGAGTTTCCCGTGGAAATCTCTCTGAGTCCGATGAGGACGCCGGAGGGCATGGTCGTGACTGCGGCCATTCGCGATGTATCCGAACGCAAGAAGGCTGAAGCTCAGATCAAGAAGTTGAACGCGCAACTGGAGGAGGCTCTGCGCCGCTCCGAGCGATTGGCTGCAACCGGCCGCCTCTCGGCCAGTCTGGCCCATGAGATCAACAATCCGCTGTCTTCGCTCACGGATATTCTCTTCGTGCTCGGTGCGCAGGAAGGGCTCACCGACGACTCCAGAATGCTGCTTCAATCAGCCAAGAAGGAAGTGGACAGGCTGGCCAACATTGCCAAGGAGACACTGGCTCCTCATCGCACATCCGGCGAGCGGGTACGCGTGAAGGCCACCGACCTGATCGATACGTCCATCGAATCGTTCCACCGCCAACTTGAGCAGGGACAGATCACGGTGGAGCGCCACTTCGAGACGGATGCAATGATTGACGTCTTGCCGGGAGAAATACGCCAGGTTTTCACGAACCTGATATCAAACGCCATCGACGCCATGCCCCAGGGCGGCTCACTAAGGCTTGAGGCCATTGCGGATGGTCAGGATGTGAAGCTGATTTTTTCTGATACCGGGTCCGGCATCAATGCAGAAAAGATTAGCGAAATATTTGAGCCGTTTGTTACGACAAAGGGCGAAAAGGGTCTGGGAATCGGCCTCTGGATTTCGCGCAACATCGTGGAAAAGCTGGGCGGCACGATTCACGTACGCAGCAGCACCGAGGATGCAGGCCACGGCAGCCACTTCACCATCAGCCTTCCGGCGGCCCTGCCCGCGCGAAACACCGGTAACATCCGGCTGGTGTCGTAAAAGCACCCGCAAGAGCCGAGCCATGAAAAGAGCGCGAGCATTCAGCCCGCGCTCTTTTCGGTTCGAAAACGATTCCTATTCTTCGCTGTCTTTTTGTTCCGGAACTTCGGCGGCCGGGTCCGCAGCGGGTTCGGCGGCATCTGAAGTCTTCTTGCTCTTCAGACGAACCACGATCACCTTGGCAAATCCTTCATCGAACTTCGGCGGCCTCAGCTTCTGCGCCATGCGCAGCATCACCTCGTCAGGCACATTGCGCAGGCGCTTACGGTTGCGCTCCATGCAGACTTCGGTGGGCACGTCAAAAAACACGGCGTGAGCCTCGTAGCCAAAATCGTGCGCCATCTTGATCCAGCTATGGCGTTCCTTCGGTGAAAGGTTGGTGGCGTCGATAAAATTCATCGGACGGCCCGCAATCAGGCGCGCACGCAATAACGAACGCAACGATGAGAAGACCAAATCCTGGAAGCGCTGCTCGGTTGCGTCATCGAACAGCAGTCCGCGCACCAGATCGCTGGAGAGCGGAATGATGTTGTGCCGCTTGAACCATGAACTCTTGCCGGAGCCGGGAAGCCCAATCGCAAGTACTACCGCGCCCTTCTTGCCCTTGGGCGCGCTGGCTTTGTGAGGCGTTGCGTCGGCGGCATCGGCAGCTTCCGGCAGATCCAGTTCCGGAGCGTCGATCGCTGCCTCCGGCTCGTCAACCTCGGCAGCTTCGCCGGTGGCCTGACCGGGAACGATCGGCAATCCGGGAGTGGCTGAGGAAGCCTGCGCGGCCTTCTGCTGCTGGTCGGTGCGAGTGCGTCCGCGTCCGCCACGTCCGCGACGACGCGTGCGATCACGGCGTCCGGCCGCGCGAGCGGCGGGAGAGGACTCCGGATCGGCATCGAACGGATCTTTCTCGGGCTGAGCCTCGTACACAGGCTCAGGAGTGGTCTGTGCCGAAGCCTCGGCGCGATCTTCACCGGAATCTCCCGAGTATGCTTCCCGGTCAAGAAATGTCGGCTGAAGAGGCGCTGGCCCCTGCGGTTGATCTTCGGACTGCTGCGGATTCTTAGTTTTCTGATTGCGACGCTTCACGCGATCGCGCATCCATCTGCGCATAAGGGACTTATACCACGTTCGCCGAATCCGGGCGAGTCCCCTCTGCAAATTAAAGCGAGGAATCGTTACTGATCGGATTACGGGAGCGATTGTGCAGTATTCACCAGCGAATGAATCGAGCTGCGCCGCGCGATCTCCGCGGTCAAGTTTTGCTTGTCAGCGCAAGAAGAAGGCAACGAGGAGGCGTGTCCCGGTGTGGCAATGATGTTCGATTTTGAAAGTAAATTTTCTGATACCGGCTTACAGTTTGCTCCCGGAAGACGGCGGTGCTAGCATTTCTAACGGCTGCAGAGAGCGCGGTCGGAACTGCGCCATCGACCCGCGCCTCAGTGTTTGCTAATGCCTGGAGGCAAGAATGGCGATTAAAGTTGGTATCAATGGCTTTGGCCGTATCGGCCGCAATGTTTTTCGCGCATCTCTCAACGATTCGAACATCGAAATCGTCGCTGTAAACGACCTGACCAGCCCGAAGACTCTGGCTCACCTTCTCAAGTACGACTCGATCCTCGGCAATCTTAAATCTGACATTCAAGCTGACGGCGACTCTATTGTCGTTGACGGCAAGAAGGTAAAGGTCTTTGCGCAGAAAGACCCGGCTCTGTTGGACTGGGAATCCCTGGGTGTACAGGTTGTTGTGGAATCAACTGGCCGTTTCACGGACGCAACGGATGCCAAGAAGCACCTTCGCGGCACCGTGAAAAAGGTCATCATCTCCGCTCCGGCGAAGAACGAAGACATCACCATCGTGCTCGGCGTGAACCACGACAAGTACGATCCGTCCAAGCACCACATCGTTTCCAACGCATCCTGCACCACGAACTGCCTGGCTCCCGTGGCCAAGGTTCTGCAGGACAGCTTTGGCATCGTCAGCGGCTCCATGACCACCATTCATAGCTACACCAACGATCAGGTGATCCTGGACTTCCCGCACTCCGACCTCCGCCGCGCCCGCGCTGCCGCACTGTCGATGATCCCAACCTCGACCGGCGCCGCCAAGGCCATTTATCTGGCGATTCCGGAACTCAAGGGCAAACTGGATGGCTTTGCCGTCCGCGTTCCAACCCCGAACGTCTCGGCCGTCGATCTGGTCACGGTCGTGGGCCGCAACGTAACCGTGGAAGAAGTAAATGCTGCGCTGAAGGCCGCCAGCGAAGCTGGTCCGCTGAAGAACGTATTCAACTATACCGACGAAGAACTCGTCTCCTCTGACTTCAAGGGTGATGCGGCTTCCTCGACGCTGGACTCCAAGCTAACCCGCGTCATCGGCGGCAACCTGGTGAAGACCTTCGCCTGGTATGACAACGAATGGGGCTATAGCAATCGTGTAAAAGACCTGATCACCTTCTTTGGCGAAAAGGGACTGTAAGACCGGAACGGGTTGGAGGCCATGGCCCTCAGCCCGTTCTTACTTTCCGCAACAGGGCAGAACACAAACCGTTCAGCGGTAACGCATCACCCAGGTAAGCAAGCCATGTCCAAGCTTTCGATCCGCGACCTGCAATTAAACAATAAAAGAGTTCTGATGAGGGTGGACTTCAATGTTCCGCTCGACAATGGCCGCGTTACGGATGACACGCGCATCCGCGAGACGCTGCCAACGATTGAGTATGCGCTGCGCCACGGAGCCAAGCTCATACTCGTATCGCACCTCGGCCGCCCCAAGGGCAAGCCCGACCCAAAGTACAGTTTGAAGCCCGTGGCCGAGCGCCTGCGCATCCTGCTGGATGAGCGCATGGGCCGCGGCCAGAACGTCGGCTTCTCGCCGGACTGCGTAGGTATGCAGGCCACCGAGATGGCCAACCAGTTGGAGCGCGGACAGACCCTCTTGCTTGAAAACGTCCGTTACCACCCGGAGGAGGAAAAGAATGATCCGGCGTTTGCCAAGCAACTGGCAAGCCTCGCCGAGATCTACGTCAATGACGCCTTCGGCTCCGCGCATCGCGCCCACGCCAGCACCGAGGGCGTGACCCACTTCCTGCCCAAGAGCGCTGCCGGACTGCTCATGGAGCGCGAGCTGGAATACCTGAGCAAGGCGACCGAAAATCCAGCCAAGCCCTTCCTGGCGATCCTGGGCGGAGCCAAGGTCAGCGACAAGATTGGCGTGATTCGCAATCTGCTGCCAAAGGTGGACGCTCTGATCATCGGCGGCGGCATGGCCTACACCTTCCTCAAGGCTGAGGGCCAAGAGATTGGCAAGTCCTTGCTGGAAGCCGATAAGGTGGAACTGGCGAAGGAGCTGATTGTCGAAGCCAAGCAGAATCACGTTCGCCTGCTGCTTCCGGTGGACCACGTGGTCGCCGACAAATTTGACGCCTCCGCCGCAGCGACGATCATCCCTGAGGGCCAGCCGATTCCCGCCGATAAGATGGCGCTCGACATCGGTCCGGCGACCATCGAGAAGTTCTCCGAGGAGATCAGCGGAGCACGAACCATCGTCTGGAACGGTCCCATGGGAGTATTTGAATTTGACCAGTTCAGCAAAGGCACCACGAAGATCGCCGAAGCCGTGGCTGACAATCCGGGCGCAACCTCGATTGTGGGCGGCGGTGACAGCGTGGCCGCGGTGCATAAAGCTGGCGTGGCCGATAAGATCACGCATATCTCCACCGGCGGCGGCGCTTCGCTTGAGTTCCTGGAAGGCAAGAAACTGCCGGGCGTGGAAGCGCTGACCGACAAGTAGAAGACAGACGTAGATGTCAACAAACCTAGTCCGGCTCGACCTTGGAGAAGGCGCGCAAGTCTTCTTCGAGGCCGGTGACATCACGGAGCAGTCCACCGACGCCATCGTCAACGCGGCGAATTCCGGTTTAATGGGAGGCGGCGGAGTTGACGGCGCAATTCACCGCGCCGGTGGCCCCGCCATTCTGGAAGAGTGCCGCAAGATCGTCGCACGCGACGGCCATCTTCCTCCCGGCGAAGCGGTCCAGACCACTGGTGGAAAGCTGAAGGCGGCGTTCGTAATTCACACCGTCGGCCCCATCTGGCGCGACGGCATGCAGGGAGAGAGCGGCATTCTGGCCAACGCCTACCGCAACTCGCTGCGGCTGGCTGACCGCCTTGGCCTGCACACGGTTGCCTTCCCGGCCATTTCCACCGGAGTGTACGGATACCCGGCTGAGGCGGCGGCGGCGCAGGCCGTTTGTACCGTCATCGACGAGCTGGGAACGGCGCGCAATGTTCACGAAGCGCGCTTCGTGTTGTACAGTCCTGATATGTTGTCCGTATTCATACAGGCTGCGAAAGACGAACAGCGGCGGCGCAATGCCACACGCTGGACGTTCGCAACCATCGCCACTAATGGAATCATTCCTTCAAGAAACACATGAGGCAACTATGAGCCGCAAGAAGATCATTGCAGCCAACTGGAAGATGTACAAAACTCCTGAACAGTCGCGTCAGTTCATGGAAGAGTTCGTGCCCCTCGTGGCCGGACACAGCCGCGACGAAATCGTCATCTGCCCGCCCTTCGTGGATATTGCCGCCGTGGTCGAAAAGGCCACTGGCACCAACATCGAAGTTGGCGCACAGAACATTTATTGGGAAAAAGAAGGCGCATTCACCGCTGAAATCAGCGGCGAGATGCTCGTCGGAGCCCACTGCAAATGGGTCATCATCGGCCACTCCGAACGCCGCCAGTACTTTGGCGAAACCGATGATACGGTCAACCGCCGCCTCAAGGTCGCGCTGGAGGCCGGACTTGCGCCCATCGTGTGCGTCGGCGAAGTGAAGGAAGAGCGCGAAGCCGGAGTGACCGGCGACGTGCTGCGCCGCCAGTGCTCACGCGCCTTCGCCGGCATCTCCGCCCGCAAGGCCGCCAGGATGGCCGTTGCCTATGAGCCCGTGTGGGCTATCGGCACAGGACTGACGGCAACGCCGGAGATGGCAAACGAAGCGCACCAGTTGATCCGCCAGGAAGCGGCCAACGTCTTCGGCGAAGAGTTTGCACAGCAGCTTCGCATCCTCTATGGCGGCAGCGTCAAGCCGGAGAATGCCAACCAGTTGCTCTCGCAGGAGGAGATCGACGGCGCGCTGGTCGGCGGCGCCAGCCTCAAGGCGGAGTCATTCTCCAAGATTGTGAAGTGGTAGCGTAACCGCTGGAAATCCGGCCGCTGAGGAATACTTTGTGAACCACGGCGGCCGGAATTCCACAGTTATGTTCGCTCCCCGGCCAGAGTAGGCTTCCCATCCTCGCTGAGTTTGTTATACTCAATTTGCCTCTGTATACGTTCTTTGGAAGCTTATGAGTCGTTGTGACCCGGCCGCAAGGTCCGGCGTGCGCAGCGTTCAGTAGTGCGGAAGTGGTGGAATTGGCAGACACACCATCTTGAGGGGGTGGCGCCGAGAGGCATGCGGGTTCAAGTCCCGCCTTCCGCACCATACGTCCTCCTTCCGGCTTAGCCAAGCTGGAGTTGTACGTTCCAAACCGTCCCAAGCAGGCAAGAGTTTTGAAAGATCCGGTGTGCGTATCCGCCGGGAAGGAAAAGCATGATTCTCGTTCTGGTCACCATCGTTCACGTTATTGTGTGCCTGTTCCTGATCGCGGTAGTTCTGCTCCAGAGTGGCGCCAGCGCCGATCTCGCCGGAGCCTTCGGCGGAGGACTGGGCAGCCAGACGGCCTTCGGTCCCCGCGCGGGAGCTAATCTTCTTACCAAGCTCACCACCTGGGCCGCAATCATCTTCATGTTCACTTCTTTCACCCTGGCCATCATCTCCACCCGCCACGGCGGCGGCACCGGCTCGGTGCTGGACAACACCAAGTCCGCTCCGGTAAAGACCGTGCCAACCAAGTAGTTTTCAGTTCTGCAAAAATCCCCGCCGCGGCGGGGATTTTTCATTGGCGCTCACACTTCCCTACTTCTGCAAAAACGGATTCTCCTCGCGCTCTTCGCCAATCGTGGTCAGCGGTCCATGTCCCGGAACTACAATCACATCGTCGGGCAATTCGAGCACCTTGGTATGCAGAGAGCGAAGAATCTTCTCGTAGCTTCCACCCGGCAGATCAGTACGCCCAATCGATCCCGCAAACAGCGTGTCGCCCGCGATCAACTTTTTCTCCGGCTCAAAGTAGAGGCAGAGCGAGCCCTCGGTATGTCCCGGCGTCAGCAGAATCTCCCCGCTCAGAGCCCCGGCCACAACCTTGTCGCCGCTCTTCGGGCTGCCGTCGATCTCCATCTTGCCGGGATCGCGCATCCCCAGCCACTGCGCCTGCACCGGCAGCATCGCCACCAGCGCCGCGTCGTTTTCATTCAGCAGAATGGGCGCACCGGTTGCGGCCTTCAACTCCATGGCTCCGCCGATGTGGTCGAGATGCGCGTGTGTCACCACGATCTGCTTCACTTGCAATCCGTGACGCTTCACAATGGCGAGGATCTCGGAAACATCCGCGCCGGGATCGATCACCATCGCCTCGTGCGACGCTTCGTCGCCAACGATGGAGCAATTGCACTGCAACGGGCCAACCGCTAGAATCTCGTGAATCATAGAACGATGATAAATGCTGGAGGGAAAAGGTTTCAAAGATTCCCAGGCGCAATCCTGATGAGTCAATTCCCGGGTGTCCGACCATACATCCGGAACGCAGGAATTCCGCGTGATACAAGACCCTGCGGCGCTTCCCAGTACGAATTGGGACTTGCACAAGTCTATGTAACGGCCATAAGTGATTCGAAACCCTAATCTCGCGATATGCTGTAGCTCATGATCCGCACTGTGGCTGTCCAAGGTTATAGATCATTGCGCGACTTAAGCTTGCCCCTTGGACAATTGACCGTAATCACCGGCGCGAATGGAAGCGGCAAGTCCAGCGTGTATCGCTCGCTACGTCTGCTTGCCGACGCAGCGCAGAACGCGGTCGTGGCCTCCCTTGCCCATGAGGGTGGCTTGCCTTCCACATTCTGGGCAGGTCTGGAAACAATCGCGCGGGGAGTTCGCCAAGGGACATATGCCGTCGAACCCCTGAAGAAACGGAAAGTTGCTAGTCTCAAACTTGGCTTTGGCGGCGATGCGTATGGTTACAGCATCGATTTGGGCTACCCTCCACCACCCCCAGCGACGTTGTTTGGGTTCGATCCGCATATCAAGCGCGAGTGCATCTGGCATGGGGCAATCTACCGGAAAGCCTCTGCTCTCGTTGATCGCAGAAACAACTTCGTTTGGCTCGCAACAACACGCGACGAAGAACCAGTGATGCTAACGCAGCACCTGCCAGACACCGACAGTATGCTCGCTAGCATAGCCGACCCTCAGCGAGCTCCAGAGATGCTGGCAGTCCGCGAGGCCGTTCGCGGCTGGCGCTTTTACGACCATTTCCGAACCGATTCTGACTCGCCTGCGCGGACCGCGCAGATTGGCACATTCACACCCGTGCTTCACCATGATGGCAGCAATCTCGCCGCTGCCCTTCAGACAATCATTGAGATTCGGTCGGACGAAGCCCTCGCTGCGACTCTTGAAGACGCCTTTCCAGGCAGCCGGCTCTCTGTGGAGGCGCAGAATGGCCGCTTTGAACTGCACCTACAGCAGCATGGGTTGTTGCGGCCACTTACTGCGTCCGAGTTGTCGGATGGAACGCTCCGCTACCTTTTGTGGACTGCGGCTCTGCTTACGCCGCGGCCGCCAGAACTGATGGTGCTGAACGAGCCGGAAACCAGCTTGCATCCAGAGCTACTGCCGCCGCTTGCGAGACTGATCCTGGCAGCGGCGAAGAACACGCAGATCATAGTGGTTTCACATGCAACAACCCTCATCGAAACACTGACAGCCACTCCCCTTTGCACTCGCCTGCATCTGCTAAAGGACTTCGGAGAGACGAAGCTGGAGGGGGCGACTCCGTTCAATGCGCCAAAATGGAATTGGCCCGCACGATAAACCGTTTATCCCGCGTCCCCTGATCGCAACCTGACGTTGTGCCGGAATCCATGCCCATCGTTACGTAAGACAGCCAGTAAGCTCATCAAAGGGCGACCGGTAATGTCGAGTCGGCTTCGGTCCGTCCGACCTATGGATTGCACCGTCGCTCATGAAGGACACGGCGGGCACCGCTTCTTCGATACACTCAAAGCAGGAGATACCCGCGCGTGTTCCTTTCCCTGATTCTGATCTGCATTCTCTGGGCTGGCCTGCACTTTTACGTTATCTCGCGGCTGCTCTCGATCCCATTCATCGCACACCACGTTCCAGCGCGGCTGCTGATTCCCGTGGTGATTCTGCTTGGGGCGAGTTACATCGTTTCGCGGGTGCTCGAACACTACGGAATCGACGGGCTCTCGCACGTGCTTGAGATCGTCGGTGCCTACTGGGTAGGCGCATTTTTCCTGCTCTTTTCGACCTTCCTCGCCTTCGATCTCTGCACCGGTTTTGGCCTGTGGTTGCGCCCGCAATTGCCTGCGCTACGCACGGTCGCGTTTATCCTGGCGCTGCTAATGACAACCGTGGCGCTGATCCAGGCGCGGCGTTCCCCAGTGGTGACGGAGTACGAGGTAGCCCTCGATGGACTACCTCGCGAGGCCGATGGAACGGTGCTCGTGGTGGCTAGCGACATGCATATGGGAGCCCTGCTCGGCCATGGCTGGGCGAGTGAACGTGCGGCTCAGTTTGAGTCACTCGGTCCCAATCTCCTGCTGCTGGTGGGCGACATCTTTGAAGGCGATGAAACGACCTATCCCAACTGGCTGCCTGTTCTGCGGGAGTTCCGCGCTTCGCACGGCGTGTACGTTGTAACGGGAAATCACGAGTTCTACGCCGGAGGCGCGAAGATCATCGATCTCTTTCGCCGCGCTGGTTTCCAGGTGCTGCGCGATGAGAGTGTCGAACCCATCCCCGGGTTGATCCTGACCGGAGTCGATGATGTGGCCTTCCGGGGACGCGCGGCGCATGCAGCAATCATGGAGAAGGTGCTGCGTCAGCGTCCCACAGGTGGCAGCGTCCTGCTCTCGCACACTCCGCTGGAAACGCAACGGGCAGCCAGCGCAGGCGTTGGCCTCATGCTCTCCGGCCACACCCACGAGGGGCAGATCTGGCCTTTCACATATCTCGTGAAACTCGCCTTCCCGATCCTGTCGGGACGTTATCGTGTGCAGGATATGACCGCCATCGTCTGCCGGGGCACCGGAACCTGGGGACCACGCATGCGCCTCTTCAAACGAAGTGAACTGCTGCGCATAACAGTGCGCGCCACGAGCTAACGACCATGACTCGTGAGCATCACGGCGTTTGACGGTATCCAGCCTGCTGTTTGTGGAAGCCACCTTCACACATGACGCGGATTTCAGAAATGCGACCTTCGCACAGGACGAGGCATTCAACCATGTGACCTTCACGAAAGGTAAGGACTCCCGCGAAGTCGGCTCCTGGAACGTGCCCGAGCCACGGCACGCTTGGTTCCGGATTGCTCCCGAATCGCCGCCGAAGCTTCAAACCGCCGCATCAATCGCACTCAGCACTCTTCCAATCCCTTCGCGGAACTCCACTTCCGGAGCGATGAGGCTGGCGACCAGATAGCCCGAGCCGGGAAAGTCGAAGAAGTGTCCTGGATGAATCAGCACGGACTCCTGCTCCAGCAGCGCGATGGCCGTGTCTTCGTCGGAGCGCGTCACCGGCGTTCGCAGCACGGCGTACCATCCTGCATCGAGCGCGAGCCGCGTCGTCATGCTGGCCGTTGCGAGTTGCGCGTCAAGTTCCCGCAGATTGCACAGAGCACGTTTGCGTAGTTGCCCTTGAATTACCCCGCGCATCGCCATCAGTTCCGGGATCGCCCACTGCACGGGAGCGTTCGGCGAGAGATACGTATCAGCGATGACGTCGAGGCGGTCGAGCGCCGTGCGCACAAGTTCCGGCGGGCCGCTGGCGGCGATCCACGCGACTTTGATTTGCGGCAGCGCACAGATTTTTGAGAGCCCGCTCAGGGTAAACGAGAGAGCGCCTTCGTTGGCGGCAAAGCTAAGCGGAGTTTCGTCGGTAAGCCCATAGTCGAGGAAGACCTCGTCAGCCACCAGCGCCAGCTCGTGTTCGCGGCAGAGCGCGTTGAGCCGCTCCAACTCCCAGCTCCGAGTAAAGTGTCCGGTTGGGTTGTTCGGATGCACCACCATGATTGCCCGCGAACGCGGCGTAATCGCCCCGCGCAGCGATTCGAACTCAATCTGCCAGCCGTGGTCATAGACCAACTCATACGGCACCAGTTTCACGTCCTGAATGTCGGCGAGAAACTCGAAGAGCGGATAGCTCGGCGACGGCACCAGCACCTCGTCGCCCGGATCGCACAGCAGCCGGAAGCAGTACGAGTACGCCTCGCTGGTGCTGACCGTCAGGATGATCTGCTCCGCCGAGAGCGCAATGCCCTTCTCTGCGTAGTAGGCCGCCACAGCCTCGCGCGCCGGAAGAATTCCCTTCGATGCCGGCTCGTACTCCAGCGCTTGCGGATGTTGCAACGCCCGCAGGATGCGCTCACGCTCAAATTGCAGTCCCACGGTGGTTGGATTCGAGGCCGTCAGGTCCAGCAGCGGGCGGCCGCTGCGGCGCACCGCGTCGAGGGCGAGCGAGTAGCGATTCGCGGAAAGGTTCCAGTTCGTTCTGCGGGCAAACATGCTCTCCCACGTTATCGCGCAAGCGACGACTCCGCAAGCAGAGCGCCGCAGGCTTGTGGATGCTGGCTGAACGATCGCTGCGGTTCCTGGTATTTGATCCGAACAGGTGGGCTGAGACTTATTCCGTCGCTTCCAAGGCCTCGCTCAGCTCAGACCACTCGGCCTCCAGAGCTTCCAACGCGCGCCGTTTCTCTTCGAGAAGTGCGGAGACCCGCTGCGTCTCCTCGGCGCTGACGTAGCGGCTCAGCGACTCTTCGGACTCAGCGATGACGGCCTCGGTATTGCCGACCTCGGCTTCGACCTTCACCAACCGCTCTTCCATCTGTTTGCGCTTCATCGGATTCACGCGCTTTTTCGCTTCGGAAACCGGCTCGGCGACAGCCTCGGACGCCACAGCCGGAGCGCCAATCGAGGCGCGCAGCGACTCTTGCAACATCTGGGCGCCATTCTGCTTGCGCCAAAGATAGTCCTCGTAATTCCCCGGATAGATGTTCACCGAACCATCCGCCACCTCAAAAACTCTCGTCGCGAGCCGGTCAATAAAGTAGCGGTCATGCGAGACGAAGACGCAAGTGCCGCTGAATTTTTGCAGCGACTCCAGCAGCACGTCCTTTGCCCGAAGATCGAGGTGGTTTGTCGGCTCGTCCAGCAGCAGAAAATTCGACGGATGCAGCAACATTCGGGCCAGCGCATAGCGATTACGTTCGCCGCCGCTAAGCACGCCAATCTTCTTGAAGACGTCGTCTTCGCTGAACAGGAAGCTGCCGAGCAGGCTGCGCAACTCGGTCTGCGAGCGCGGAGCTACCATGTTCAGGTCGTCCAGCATACGCGCTTCGGTGTCCAGTTCCTTGTATTGATCCTGAGCGAAGTAATCCACGTCCACGTTGTGTCCCAGCGAGTACTCACCGCCGGTTGCGGACTCAGTCTGCGCCAGCATCTTGATCATCGTGGATTTTCCAGCTCCGTTCACGCCGACCAGCGCAATGCGCTCGCCGCGCTCGATAGTAAAGCTCACATTGCGCAGCACATGTTTTTCGCCATAGCTCTTGCTGACGTTCTTGAACTCGGCGACAATGCGGCCACTGGGCTTGGGCTGCGGGAATGTGAAGTGAATCGTCCTCTCGTCCTCGGGCACTTCGATGCGCTCGATCTTTTCCAATTCCTTGATGCGGCTCTGCACCTGCTTGGCCTTGGTCGCCTGCGCGCGGAAGCGGTTGATGAACGCCTCAAGCTGCTCAATGCGCTCGCGCTGGTTGCGGTAGGAAGCGGCCAGGGAATCGCGCCGCTGCTGCTTGTCGCGCAGATACTTGTCGTAGTTTCCGCTGTAGAAGTGAACGCCCTTGTTCCATATCTCCACGATCTTCTTCACCGTCACGTCGAGGAAGTAGCGGTCATGCGAGATGAGCACGTAGGCATACGGATAGTTGCTCAGATAGTCTTCCAGCCAGTTGCGTGTTTCCAGATCGAGGTGGTTGGTCGGCTCGTCCAGCAGCAGCATGTTCGGCTTTTCCAGCAGCAGCTTGGCCAGTGAGATGCGCATCTGCCAGCCGCCGCTGAACTCCTCGGTCTGCCGCAGCCAATCTTCTTTGCCAAATCCCAACCCGGTCAGCACGGTGCCCACCTGCGACTCCAGGGTATAGCCATCGCGATGGAGGAACTCGCTTTGCACGCGGTGGAATCGCTCGCTTACCTGCTCATACTCCGCGCCCGCCGGATCGATCTCGCTCATCCGCCGCGTCAGGTCTTCGAGTTCGCGCTCCATGGCATGAACGTCGTCAAATACCGAGAGGCACTCGGCGAAGACCGTGCGCCCGCTCAGGTTCAGTCCATCCTGTGGCAGGTAGCCCGCACTCACACCCTTGCCGCGCGTGATGTTGCCGTAGTCGAGCGACTCGAGTTCGGCCAGCACTTTGAGCAGGGTGGATTTTCCCGTCCCGTTGGCGCCCACCAGTCCGACGCGGTCCTGCGGGTTGATTAACCAGTTCAGGTTTTCGAAAAGTAATTTGTGGCCGTAGCGTTTACCGGCGTCTGTAAGCTGAATCATTCAGAAGTAAACCGCACCGTGAGTTGTCTCCTCATTCTCTCACGAATGCACGGCATCACCGTTCCTTCGCAACTGTAGCGTCTATCGCGGACGCGATGCGAGCTTCCGCGATTGCTTGCGAGGTAAGGCCTTCCGCCGAATATACCCCGGCAAGGTTGCGATGCGCCGCCGCACTCGACCCATCGGCAACTACCGCACGCTTCGCCCATAGTTCGGCCTCCGGAAGATTTCCTCTCTTCAGCGCAACCGTTCCCAGAACGTCAAATGCCTCTGGAATGCTCCTGTTTTCGGGCGTTATTGAGATTGCTTTCCGGGCACAGGATTCAGCTTCATCCAGATTTCCTTGCCTCAGGCAGAACATGGCAAGGCGCGTCCATTGCCTTGAACTGCGAGGAAATTCCGCGACCCCCATCCTCAGAATCTGTTCTGCGTGCATCTCGTCGCCGTTCATTTCATAGGCGGCCAGGAGTGCGTCCATGTTAAGCACCGTTCCCGGCTCTACGCTCAGTGAATGTTTGAATAACCGGACATCGCCGCTCCAATACGATGTTTCGGCATAGCTGACGGGCACCATCACCGCAACAATCGCCAGAACTACCGCGAACTGCGCCCGCGAATTCCCTCGCAGCACTGGAGCCCTGCGCAGCAGCACCGCCGCGCCAATAGCAACCGCAACGCCCGGCAGGTAGAGATAGCGGTCGTGCAGTTGCAAGGTTTCAACGCCCAGCACCACGGGCAGCAGCGTCAACCCAAACAGCGCCACCAGCAACTGCCCCGCCCGCGAACGCCGCGCAATGTTCCACGCCACTGCCAGGGCTGCGATGCACAGCAGTGAGGTAACGCCAATTTGCAGCGCGGTAAGTCCTCCCGCGCGCAACGTCGTATAGTGCGCGCTCACCGGACTGGCCACAACTTGCTTCTTCATGTACCACCACAGAACATAGGGCGAGAGCGCGAACGAGGGAGAGAGCGGACGCGCCTCCAACCGGACGCTGCGCTGCGCGATCACATAAGACTGCCACGCGAAGTGCAGCACGGTAAGCACGATGAACGGCAGCGAAACGTAAATCGCGTGAACCGCGCGCGAGAAAAGGTCCATGCTCTTAAACTGCCGGAAGCGGTCGAGCACAATCAATACAACGAGCAGAGCCGCAGCCTCTTTGGAGAGTAGCGCCGACTCGAGGCACAGCAGGGACAGCGCCAGCCAGCCGAGTCCTTCTCCATCCGACCACCGCAGATACGCCAGCAGCGACGCCAGAAAAAATGCCGCGCACAGCACATCGCTGATGCCTGAAATCCATGCGACTGATTCGATGTGCGTGGGATGAATTCCAAACAACAGCGCAGCCAGAGCGCCTGTCACCGCATCGCCGGTAAGCCTGCGGCCAAGCAGGTAAACCTCCAGCATCACGACCATGTGCATCAGCACAACGCCAAGATGGAAGAATCCCGGCGCGCCCTGTCCAATCTGATTCACCAGAAAAAGCCACGTCATTGTGAACGGGCGGTAAAAGTTTGCGCCGCCTGCCATCTGATTCTCCGCAAAGCTCCAGAATGTCGAGGTGAAGATCGTGTGGATGTGGTTCCACCCGTGCATCCATGGGTTTAGGAGGATTAGGATAACGTCGTCGTACACCAGGTCGAACAGAATGGTCTGCCCGTAGATGACCATCACGCTCACAAGCGCAATCCACAGCAAACAACGCTCGCTCATGCCCGCCGTGGCAATGCGAAACCATAGAGAAGCAAGCGTTAACCGCGCCTTCGGCTGAGATTCTTGCGTTGGGTTCAGAGCTTCGGTTGGGGGCTGCACCACCACATTCTAGCAACAAAGCCCGGCTGCGCCAGCCGTGAAACGTACTCTGCAAGCGGCTTCCGATTCGTCTCCGGGCGGTTTTGCGGGATATAATAGAAAAAGCATTCCTGAGTTTTCGTTCCCTCGCTTCGTAACTGAATCGTGCAACGGACTCGCGGCAGAGTTCCCTGCCTCTATTCGCGCGCCGCAGGCGCAGCGTCCCAAGTAACCAGTACGCTCAAAATAAGGATTAACGGTTTGACCCAGATTCGCAACATCGCCATCATTGCCCACGTCGATCACGGAAAGACCACGCTCGTCGACTCCATGCTGCGCCAGAGCGGCGTATTTCGCGCCAACCAGGAGTTGGTGGACCGCGTTATGGACTCCAACGATCTCGAACGCGAGCGCGGCATCACCATCCTCGCCAAAAATACCGCCGTTTTTTACCACGACCTCAAGATCAACATCGTGGACACCCCCGGCCACAGCGATTTCGGTGGAGAGGTGGAGCGCGCGTTGAAGATGGTCGATGGCGTCATGCTCTTGGTGGATGCCAGCGAAGGCCCTCTGCCCCAGACCCGCTATGTCCTGGCCAAGGCCCTGGAAGCCCGCCTGCAGCCGATTGTCGTCATCAACAAGATTGACCGTCCCGATGCTCGCGCCCAGGAAGTTCTCAACGAGGTGTACGACCTCTTCATCGATCTCGATGCCGAAGAGTCGCAGCTTGAGTTCCCCGTGCTCTATACCAACGGAAAACTCGGCACCGCCACCACCGACCTTGCCAAACCCGGCACCGATCTTCAGCCGCTCTTCGAGGCCATTGTCAAAACCATTCCGCCGCCTGCGGGAGACGCTGCCGCACCCTTGCAGATCCTCGTCGCAAACCTTGATTACAGCGACTATCTCGGCCGCCTTGCCATCGCGCGCGTCTTCAACGGCACACTGCGCACCGGCGAAGAAGTTGGAATCGCCAAGTTGAATGGTGAAATCGAGAAGATCAAGATCACCAAGCTGTTCAGCTTCAACGGCCTTAAGCGCACTGACATTACGGAAACCGAACTCGGCGATATCGTCGCTGTCGCGGGCGTCACCGGCATCACCATCGGCGAAACCATCACCAGCTTCGAGACTCCCGATCCGTTGCCCCACATTCTCATCGACGAGCCCACCATCGCCATGCAGTTCGTGGTGAACACATCGCCGTTCTGCGGACGCGAGGGCCAGTACGTCACGTCCCGCAACCTCTCCGAGCGCCTTGATAAAGAGCTGCTGACCAACGTCTCAATTCGCGTCGATCAGAACGCTCCCGATACTTTCACAGTGATGGGACGCGGTGAATTGCAGCTCGCGATTCTCATCGAAATGATGCGCCGCGAGGGCTTCGAACTCGCCGTCGGCAAGCCGGAGATCGTCACCCGCACCATCGACGGAAAGCTCATGGAGCCCGTCGAAATGCTCACCGTTGACATCCCGGAGGACTACATCGGCGTTGTCATTGAGAAACTCGGCGCGCGCAAAGCCGAGATGCGCAAGATGCACAATCACGGCTACGGACGCGTCCGCATCGAATTCCGCGTCCCTAGCCGCGGACTCATCGGACTGCGCAGCGAAATGCTCACGGAGACGCGCGGAACCATCGTTATGAATTCGCTCTTCGACGGCTACACCGAGTGGCTGGGCACCATCCCCCATCGCGCTGCCGGCGTCCTCACCTCGGACCGCAATGGCTCGACCACCACCTACGCCCTCAACGGGCTTCAGGATCGCGGCGAACTATTTGTTGGACCTGGCGTGGAAGTGTACGAAGGCATGATCATCGGACAGCACTCGCGTGATAACGATCTTGATGTCAATGCCGTCCGCGAGAAGAAGCTGACCAACATGCGCGCCTCCACCTCCGATGAAGGGATTCGCCTGATTCCTTTCCGCACCCTCAATCTGGAGCAGAGCCTGGAATTCATCGCCGACGACGAACTGGTCGAAGTCACGCCCAAGTCGCTTCGCCTGCGGAAGAAGATCCTTCAGGCTGGCCGCCGTCCCCGCAAGGGCACCGAACCGGTCGCCTCCGAGGTTTAAGCTACCATTCGCACCCAGCCCCTCTTCGCGGAGGGGCTTTTTCATTTCCTGAACTTTTTCTGACTAAGTTTCGGCAATTGGGGTATTTGCGTCTAAGATACTGGACAAGCTCAGTCCTACACATTTGTTGATTGAAGGGGAACACACGCTTGGAAACGACTCGCCGCATAGGCCTTTGTGCCATCGCTCTTGCTCTCTTCGCGCTCGCTTCCGTTGCCGGAGCCCGCGCACAGGAACTCTCGCCCAAACTTCAGGACGCCGTCGGACGCTGGCAGGTCATTGATGACGATGGCAAACCCGGTGGCAAGGTTGAAACCTACCTAGTAGACGGCAAGCTCTTTGGTCGAGTCACCGAACCCCGCTCCAGCCACCATCCTGGCGACGTCTGCGCAAAGTGCTCCGGCGACCTCAAGAACCAGCTCATTCAGGGCATGGTCATCATGCGCAATTTCAAGCCGGATGGCGAGGACTGGACAGGTGGGACCGTGGTGGACCCGGAAAACGGAAAGGAATACAAGGGCAAGATTTGGGCCGTTGGAAAAGATAAGCTCTTCATGCGGGGATACGTCGGAATCTCTCTGCTTGGCCGTACCCAGTCCTGGGTACGCATTCCCTGACAGGAGACCTCTCGAATGCCGAAGCGATGCGGGCTCCCAGCCTGTGTCGTTTCAGCATTCTTTCCCGTTGTCTGCTCCGCTCGTGCTTTGTGGTTCACAGCGTTCCCGCCGCGTCTCGATCAGAATGCGAAGGATGTACAGCACCACCAGGATGTTGATAACCAATACTATGAACCTGATCCAGTGCGGGTGCGCGAGCATCGCAAATATCTCAAACGGTACATAGATTGCGCCGGAAATCACGGCAAACCACTCCGCCCAGCCCCGTTGATGCCACAAGCCGTAGCCTTCCACAAAGCGGCCCACAGAATAAACCAGCCCCACGGATGCTGCCGTCCAGATGCCGCGTCCGGTTGTGCGGTCCGCTAGTTCATAGAACCAGTCCGCAACCCGCGAGTCTGGATTCAGCCGCAGCCATTCAGTCAGGTGATCCACGACCGTATTCAGGTCTTGATGCAGCAGCGAGAGCAGCACGACGCAGAGCGCCAGCACCGCTACTCCCTTCAACGCCTCCAGAACCGCAACCGTCCGCAGGCCGTATTTGTGGCTTAGCTTCCCCATTCGCTTTAGTTTGTCAGATTTCTTCACTTCCGCCACTGGTCCAATTTACACGACCGCGCTGTCATCGGCACGCAAGATTCTGGACTGCGCATCGATACCTCGTCTTTTCGTTGGCACCCGAAAAACACTGTAAATCAGGCGGGCGGCTCTTGCTCAGCCCTCAAAACCGGCTTTCAGGCTAAGATAATCCTATGAAGGTTCTCACCAAATTCCTGCTCTCGGCGGTCGCGCCTCAACACTTTCCTCCCCCCGAGTTGCCGGAGGTCGCATTTCTGGGCCGCTCCAACGTTGGCAAGTCGAGCCTCATCAACTCCCTCGTGAGCGCCAAGGTCGCCAAAACCAGCAACACTCCCGGGCGCACCCAGGCAATCAATTTTTTTGAAATTCGTTGGCCGGGCCGCCCCCGTCCAGAGCTTGTCTTTGCCGACCTGCCCGGTTACGGCTACGCCCGCGTTCCGCGCGAAATATCCCGTACCTGGCCGGAGTTTATCGAGCCCTACCTGGCAGAGCGGCCCACCCTGACGCTCTGCTTATGCCTGGTGGACGCGAACATTCCGCCCCAGCCCTCGGATACGCACATGATCGACTATCTGCGCCAGGCCAACCGCCCTCTCCTCGTGGTCGCCACCAAAGCCGACCGCGTTGGAACCAGGCTTCAGGCCTCGCTCAACGCCCTCAAAAAGGCCCACGGAGTCGATTTTGTCCTCGCTTACTCAGCCAAGAGCGGGCTTGGCCAGGATGAGCTCTGGAAGCGCCTCCGCACTGCTGGCATATCTGCTGGAGCCAGCAATGAGGGTGCCTAACTTTTGACTTACATTTCAACTCTTTTCTCTTTTGGAAAATGCTTCCGAATCAGCCTCGACCTTTATCCGCTTGGAATTACGTTCTTTACGTACTTTCGAGTAAGCAGCGGGGCCATTCCGCCCGGCAGTCTCTGGAAGTTTCCGCATAATCCGTGCTATCATTAATCGATATTGTGTCTCGTCGGACTCGTTAGACCGGGTGGGTTTAGCGGAAAACGTGCAGAGCGCAAACTTACTCAGCCAGTGGCAAAGCCTTCAGCCTGAAATTCAGATCAGGCGGATCAATTCCTGCACGTGATTGGAATTTGTGTTTTCTAAGTGCTTCCATTCGGATGTGTCAATTTCATCGCAGAGGTAAGGATCATTCCATGGCTAAAAGACGCGGTAATCCCAACTGGGGCAAGCCCGAACCGATCGGTCCAGTAACCCCCACTATCACTGAGTTTGAACAGGTCGTCCGGGAATTCAAGCTGACCCCTGACCAGTACCTTCGCTCAACCCGCTTGCGTGAGTGGGCACGCCGGAACAAGAACTCGAAATACATCCCTGAGCCGCTTCTTGAAGCCTGGGGCTTTGAAATCGAATCCACGCTGTAACCGTTGAATTTCAGAGTTAAGCTCCGGCAAGGCCGCCTCGCAGGCGGCCTTTGCTTTGCCCACTCCCTCAAATCTTGCGCTCTGCGCGGCACTCTTGATTGACTGCCATGGACTCCGGATGCGATAGTCAATTGTTACAGTCTGATCAATAAATGGTTACAAACTCTGGGCGGTTCTGAACTGACCTGCCAGCCCAATTGGAGACTTCTCCGCCGTTATGGTCCGCTTCCTCCCACGCGAAACCAAGTTCTTCGACCTCTTTGCAGATATGGCGAACAACCTCACCAGTGGAGCCCGCCAGCTGCGCGATCTTCTCCAGAATTACACGGATGTCTCTGCTGGGGTTCAGAAGATCAAGGGCATCGAGCACAAGGGCGACGACATTGCTCACGCTGTCTTCGTCAAGTTGAATTCGTCCTTCATCACACCCTTCGACCGTGAGGACATTCATACCCTCGCCAGCTCGCTGGATGACGTACTCGACTACATCAACGCCGCCGCCGATCGCCTCACCACCTACAAGATCACCAACCCTCCTGCGGCTGCCGTCGAACTGGCGACCATCATCCTCCGTCAGGCTGAGGAGTTGTCCAAGGCCGTCGCACTGCTTGAAAAAGGCGACGCGCTGATCGAGTACTGTGTCGAGGTCAACCGGTTGGAGAACGAAGCTGACGGCGTCAGCCGGGCCGCCATTGGGCGGCTCTTTGAAACCGAAACCGATCCTATTCAGCTCATCAAGCACAAGGAACTGCTCGAGGTTCTCGAGATGGCTACCGACAAGGCCGAGGACGCAGCCAACGTGCTGGAAACCGTGGTACTCAAGAGCGCCTGAGCAACGGCCCACATCGCGGACGCGTAGCGCCTCCGCCAGAGGTACGTCTTGAACACTGGATTAATTCTGGTCATCTTCACCTGCGTGGTGGCCCTGGCCTTCGACTTTATCAATGGCTTTCATGATGCTGCCAACAGCATCGCCACTGTAGTTTCTACCCGCGTTCTCTCCCCCAAACTGGCCGTCGTATGGGCGGCATTTTTTAATTTCGCCGCAGCCTTCCTGCTCGGCACCGCCGTCGCCAAAACCATCGGCAAGGGCATGGTCGATCTCAGCATCGTCACCCAGTACGTGGTGCTCGCCGGACTGCTGGGCGCGATCGTATGGGATCTGCTGACCTGGTGGCTGGGACTGCCCACCTCGTCTTCCCACGCCCTCATTGGAGGCTACGCGGGAGCCGCCATCGCCCGCGCTGCCATCCTGCACGGCTGGCGCACCAGTCTCAGCGTCATCATTCCCGGTGGCTGGACCAAAACCGTCATCTTCATCTTCATTGCCCCCGTCATGGGCTTTGTCCTTGGCTTTGGCTTCATGGTTGCTGCCTCGTGGATATTCCGCCGCAATTCTCCCAGGCAGGTCGATACCTGGTTCCGCAAGCTCCAGTTGCTCTCTGCCGCCTCATACTCACTTGGGCACGGTGGCAATGACGCGCAAAAAACCATGGGCATTATTGCTGGCGCGCTCTACACCGGGCACATCATCACCGAGTACGACATCAAGCATGACTGGGGCCACTACCATTGGCCCATCATTCTCTGCGCCCACGCCGCCATCGCTGCCGGAACCTACTTCGGCGGGTGGAAGATTGTTCACACCATGGGCAGCAAGATCACCAAGCTCAAGCCAGTCGGCGGCTTCTGCGCTGAAACCGCCGGAGCCATCACGCTCTTCGGCACCGCCCTCGCTGGAATTCCCGTCTCCACCACTCACACCATCACTGGAGCCATCGTCGGCGTGGGCACCACGCAGCGTCTCTCCGCCGTGCGCTGGGGCGTGGCCACCCGCATCGTCTGGGCCTGGGTGCTTACCATCCCCGCCTCTGCCGCCGTTGCAGCCACCATGTTCTATCTCGTACACATGTTCAATTCAGCAGCATAAAATGATCGCCGCAACAAATGGGGAGCCCGCGGGCTCCCCATTTTCCTGTCCGGAAACAATGCTTCCTACCAGACCCGGCAGGCCGGAGTCCTCACCATCGGCTGCCCTTGCTTGCAGCCAAAGGCCTTGGCGAAGTCAGCCTGGTTGCTTAGCGGCGTATTCACCCGGTAGTGTGCCAGCGAGTGCGGATTGGTCGTGATTTGCATGCGCTCCGCGTCCGGACGTGCATTCTCGCACCAACTGAACGCGTAATTCGCATAGAAGCGTTGCCGCGCTGTCAGTCCGTCTTCCTCCGGAACATCCAGGGACTTCCCGCGCGCCTTGTAGAGATTTTCCAACGCGATCATCGCCAGGTGAATGCCGCCGTTGTCAGCCGTATCCTCGCCCTGGGTCAGCTTGCCGTTGGCCTTTACTCCCTCGCCCAGTTCCGGAACGTCGTGAGTGTACTCGGTTGCAAGGCAGTTGCCGCGCTCGTCGTAGGCCTTGGCGTCCGCGGGAGTCCACCAGTCGCGAAGGTTGCCCTTGGCGTCGAACTTGCGTCCCTGGTCGTCAAAGCCGTGGGTGATCTCGTGACCAATCACCATCCCGATCGAGCCATAGTTCGCCGCGTCGCTCTGCTGTGCATTGAAGAACGGGAGTTGCAGAATTCCCGCTGGAAAGTTGATCGTGTTGTTCTGCGGATCGTTGTATGCGTTGATCGTCGGCGGCGTCATGCCCCACTCCATCTTGTCCACCGGCTGGTTGACCTTTTTAAGTTGCCGCCGCACCTCGAATGCATTCGCCGACTCCACGTTCGCCAGCATGTTGTCCGGCACAATCTTCACCGATGAATAGTCGCGCCAGGTATCGGGATACCCGATCTTCTGAATCATCGCGTCCAGCTTCTCGATGGCCTGCTTCTTCGTCACATCGGCCATCCAGTCCACCTCGCCGATATCCTGCTTCAGCGCCGTGCGGATGCCGTTCATCAGTTCCACCGCTTTGGCTTTGCTCTCCGGCGGGAAAGCGACCTTTACGTACTCCTGTCCCAGTGCCTCGCCCAGCCGTGCGTCTGCCGAAGCCACGCAACGCCGCCACTGGGGCAGCATCTTCGGAGTCCCTGACAGTGCGGTGCCGAAGAAGTCGAAGTTTGCCTGCTCCATCTCAGGAGTCGTCTTGTTGGCCGCAGCCTTGATCGTCCACCAGCGCAGGTAAGACTTCAACTCGCCGAGCGTCCGGGTCTTGATCTGCGTATCCAGCGCCGGAAGGAACTCCAGCGTGCTCACAATATAGAAAGGCGGGACCGGGGCTCCCATCTCCTTCAGGTACTCGTCTACGTTCAGGGCTGGCAGCGCGGCCTTGATCTGCGCCAGCGATTGCTTGTGGTAGATCCTCACCGGGTCGCGGCGAGTGACGGCGTCCATCTGCGACTTTGCCAGCGCGCTCTCAATCGCATAGACCGAGTTCGCCTCTGTGGCCGCCTTTTCCGGTGTGTCTCCCGCCAGTACAAACATCCGTACCAGGTGCTTCTTGTAGGCTTCGCGAATCTTCTTCGAGTTCTCATCGTCGCCCAGATAGTAGTCGCGCGTGGGCAGCGACAAACCGCCCTGGTCGAATCCCGCAACCATCTTCGACGAGTCCTCCAGATCCTGCGACGGCCCGAATCCAAGGAACACGGTATTCGTCTGGTTATCGTCACCCTCCCAGGCCGGCACCAGTCCCTTGTGCAGATGAGCCAGCACCTTCGCCAGCTCCTCCTTGCTCTTCATTGCATCTACCGGCTTCAGAGCCTCGGCCAGCCATTCTTTGCCCTTGGCGGCGCGCACGTCCAGATCCATGCAGCTCTTCCAGTAACCGCCCACCTGCTGTTCGGTTCCCTTGGCCGCCGGGTTTGCCGCCGCTTTTTCCAGGGTCTCGCGCAGAATCGTCTGGTTCCACAGGTAAAGCGGAGTCCCGGTAGAAACCTCTGGCATGTCGTTGGGAATCGGATGTGCAGCTTGCCACTTCGAGCAACTGTACTGGTAGAAATCAACGCAAGGGTCTTTCGACTTGTCCAGCATCGACGCGTCGAAGCGGTCCAGTTGCGGCGCATTCTGGGCCGCCGCCTGCGGGGTGGGCGCCTGCGCAAGACAGGTGGCGGCAGCCAACAGCACCAGCCACCCAATCCGGCAAAATTTGTTCTGCATGGGAACTCCCGGTCGTGCAAGGATTTTGTTTGCAGCCAACCGATTCTACTCCCGGACGGTTGTCTCCATCATCAGATACGATGTTGAGCTTTCCTCAGTTCCCTTCCCTGCGCGGTTTGATTCCAGTGAACCTTTACTGGCAGATTTGCGATCTAACAAACAGGAGAGAATGTAAATGCCGAAGATTGTTCGTTTTGATCAGTTGGGTGGACCTGAGGTCTTGAAGTTCGCAGAGGAAGAAACAAAACAGCCTGGCAAGGGCGAGGTTCGGATCAAGGTGCAGGCCGTGGGATTGAACCGCGCAGAAGCGCTCTTTATTCGCGGCCACTACCTGGAGCAGCCGAAGCTGCCCTCCGGCGTCGGTTATGAGGCTGCTGGCATTGTGGAAGCCGTTGGCCCGGATGTGGACAAATCGTGGGTAGGCAAAGCTGTCGCGACGATTCCGGCCTTCTCCATGAACAGCTACGGCATGCTCGGCGAAGAGGTAATTGCTCCGGCTGCGGCCCTGGGCGAGTACCCGCCAAAGCTGTCACCCACGCAAGCCGCTGCCATTTGGATGCAGTACCTGACCGCCTATGGAGCGCTCATCCTGATCGCACATTTGTCCAAGGGCGATTTCGTTGTGATTCCCGCTGCGTCCAGTAGTGTGGGCCTCGCCGCCATCCAGATAGCAAAGGCCGAGGGAGCCGTTTCCATTGCAACCACCCGCAAGAGCACAAAGAAAGCAGAGCTTCTCTCGCTCGGCGCGGATCACGTCATCGCCACCGAAGAAGAAGATTTCGTCGCCCGCGTTCATGAGATTACCGGCGGCAAAGGCGCGCGCGTCACCTTTGATCCCGTCGCCGGACCTTTCCTTGAGAAACTGGCCGAGGCCGCCGCGCCCGGCGGAATCATCTTCCAGTACGGATTGCTTTCCATGCAGCCCACGCCTTTTCCGCTGTCCACGGCGCTTGGCAAAGGCCTGACCATTCGCGGCTATACGCTGATGGAGGTCACCCGCGATCCGGAGAAACTCGCAACCGCGAAGAAGTACGTATATGACCGGTTGCAGGATGGACGATTCCTGCCAATCATCTCGAAGACCTTCCCGTTCGCTCAAACCGTGGAGGCTTACAAGTATCTCGAATCGAATGCACAGGTGGGAAAGATCGTGATTACAGTCCCATAGTTTTGCGCGGGCCGCATGCACGCCACGCGCACGCGGCTCGCGGCCCAGGTGCTAGAATCCGAGTTGTATGAGTCCCCAACCGCCATTCTGTGATGTCCCCTCTGCTCTGGAAGAGATGCGCGCCGGGCGCATCGTCGTCATCGTCGATGACGAGGACCGCGAAAACGAAGGCGACCTCACCATGGCCGCCGAGAAGATTACCCCCGAGGCCATCAACTTCATGGCCCGCTTCGGTCGCGGCCTCATCTGTCTCTCGCTCACCGAGGAGCGCTGCGATTATATGCGGCTCTCGCCTATGACCAGCGCCAACGAGTCGCCCTTCGGCACGGCCTTCACCGAATCCATCGAGGCCCGCGAGGGCGTCACCACCGGAATCAGCGCTGCTGACCGCGCCCGCACCATCCAGGTCGCCGTCGATCCCGCCTCGCGTCCCTCCGACCTCGTCCGCCCCGGACACATCTTTCCGCTGCGCGCCCGCAAAGGAGGCGTCCTTGTCCGCGCCGGACAGACGGAAGCCTCCGTCGATCTGGCCCGCATGGCCGGGCTCGATCCCTCCGGCGTCATCTGTGAAATCATGAGCGACGACGGCACGATGGCGCGCGTCCCCGAACTTGCCGACTTCTGCCGCCACCACAACCTCAAGATGATCACCACCGCCGAGATCATCCGCTACCGCATGGCCAACGAGCGCCTCGTCGAGCGCCAGGGCGAAGCTCTCGTCCCCACCCGCTACGGCGAATTCCGCATGATCGCCTACCGTTCCGCCCTCGACGGCCAGTCCCACGTCGCCCTCGTGCGCGGCGATCTCGACTCCGCCGACGCGACGCCCGCCCTCGTCCGCATGCATACCCATTGCCTTCCCGGAGACGTCTTCGGAGCCACCTGGTGCGAGTGCGGCAGCGTCCTCGATCAATCCATGCGGCGCATCGCCGAAGAGGGCCGCGGCGCGGTCATCTACCTGCACCAGACCTCGCTCGGCTTCACCGTCGAGCCATTCCAGGGAAAGCCCACCCTGCAATTCCACAAGGATCGCGCCCTGCCCACCCTGCCCGAGAACCAGCGTACTCGCCAGCGCGACGTCGGCATTGGAGCCCAGATCCTCGCCGACCTCAAGCTGCGCCGCATCCGCCTGCTCACCAACCACCCCCGCCGCGTCGCCGCCCTCGAAGGCTTCGATATCGAGATCACCGAGCACGTACCGGTAAGGTAGGCCGCTCTGGAGATGTGTCCCCACTAACAATATTTTTATTGTGCCCATATTGGGTACAGTGATAGAGTCAATCCGTGAGAGTCATCGCTCGCAGTACGCTTCGCGAGTTCGTCGAGTCTCTGCACGGAACCAAGGCCTGTGCGTCAGTGAAATCAGCATTGGATGCCTGGTTTCATGAAGCGCAGTGCGCGGCTTGGAAGAGTCCTGCGGAGGTCAAAGCTGCTTACTCCAACGCCAGCATCGTGGGTGGCGGGCGCGTTGTGTTTAATATCAAAGGCAACGATTACCGCTTGGTGGTTGCTATCGACTACGAGCGCCAGGTGATATTCATCAAGTGGATTGGAACTCATGCTGAGTACGACAAAATCAACGTTGCAACGGTGAAGTATGAACGTAAAACCAATCAAGACTGACGCAGACCACTCGGCAGCGCTTCAGGAAATCGAGCGTCTCTGGGGTGCGGAGATTGGCACGGCGGACGGAGACCGGCTGGATGTGTTGATCACTCTGGTGGATGCCTATGAACGCGAACACTTCCCGATTGATGTGCCCGACCCAATCGATGCCATCAAGTTCAGACTTGAGCAGCAGGATGCGGACTACCGCTCTTTAGTCGGAGTGATTGGGCAGCGTACACGCGTGTACGAAGTCATGCGCCGTGATCGCCCTTTGTCTTTGGCGATGATCCGCAAACTGCATGAAAAGCTACAAATTCCCGCAGAGTCACTCATTCATCCCGTGAAGATTCGTCGCAAGAAGGGACTTGCCGCGAAGCCAGTCAGTTCACGACGTAAGAGCGCCTAGAGATGCGGCTGACTACCAGGCAGAAACAGGAAGGGCCACGGCATCCACCGCGGCCCTTCCGTTCTTAATTCCGGCGTTCCCTACTGCTTCTTTACCCTCAGATCGTGTCCCGTCATCTCCACCGGTTGCTGCACGCCAAGAATTCCCAGCACGGTCGGTGAAATATCCTGCAACGCGCCGTCCGGACGCAGCGTGAACCCGCTCGCCGCCTCGCCAATGTAGATGAACGGAACCGGGTTCGTGGTGTGCGCCGTGAATGGCCCGCCCGTTACCGGATCGATCATTTCTTCGGCGTTGCCGTGGTCGGCCGTCACCAGCATCACGCCGCCGCAGCGTTTCACCGCCGCATAGATTTCGCCCAGGCACGCGTCCACCGTCTCAACCGCTTTCACCGTCGGCTCTATCTTGCCGGAGTGTCCCACCATGTCCGCGTTGGCAAAGTTCACCACCATTACGTCGAAGGTGTTGTCCTCCACGTTCTTCACCACTGCCTTCGCGATCTCCGCCGCGCTCATCTGCGGCATCAGGTCGTAGGTAGCAACCTTCGGAGACTGCACCAGCACGCGGTCTTCGCCAGGAAACGGCTTCTCCACGCCGCCGTTGAAGAAGAACGTAACGTGCGCGTACTTCTCCGTCTCGGCCACCCGCAGATTTCGCATATTCTGCGCTGCCATCACGTTCGCCAGAATATTGTGCAGCCGCTCCGGAGGAATCACCGTCGGCAGTTTGAAGCGCTGGTCGTACTCGGTCATGCAGAGGTAGTGCAGATTCTTCGGCAGCTCGCGCGCCGGAATCTCAGCCTCAAGTTTTTCCGCGTCCGGCAGGTCGCGTCCCGCCTGCGCCGTGATGCCGCTCTCGCGCGTCAGCACCTGCGTAATCTGCCTTGCGCGGTCGGCCCGGAAGTTGAAGTTGATGATCACATCTTCATCGCGAATCGATCCCACCGGCTCGTTCTTTTCATCGACGCACACAAACGGAATCACAAACTCATCATTCACGCCGCGGTTGTAGGACTCCTTCACCGTCCGCACCGGATCGCTCGTCGCGCCGCCCTCGGCCTTGCCGCGCACCATTGCGTCAAACGCCTTGCGCTCGCGCTCCCATTTCTTGTCGCGATCCATTGCCCAGTAGCGCCCGCCCACCGTGGCAATTTTGCCGATGCCGTATTCGCGCATCTTCTGCTGCAACTTGTCCAGGTATCCCGCGCCGGAGTCCGGCGCCGTATCGCGTCCATCGAGGAAGGCGTGAACGAACGCGCGCTCAACTCCGTTCTGCTTCGCCATCCGCAACAGCGCGTAAAGATGATTTTCATGCGAGTGTACGCCGCCATCGCTCAGCAGGCCGATAAAGTGCAGCCGCCGTCCGTTGATCTGCGCCTGCTTCATCGCCTCCAGCAGCAGCGGATGCTTGAACAGTTCCCCGTTCTCGATCATAAGGTCCAGTCGCGTGATGTCCATGTACACTACGCGTCCTGCGCCGATGTTCAGGTGTCCCACTTCGCTGTTGCCCATCTGCCCCGTTGGCAGTCCCACAAAGCGCCCGCTGGTATGAACCAGCGTGTTGGGAAACTCGCGCAGCAACTTGTCATAAGTTGGCTTGCGCGCCAGCGAGATTGCGTTCGACTTCGACGGCGGAGCGTAGCCCCACCCATCCAGAATGATCAGCACCAGCGGTTTTGGTCGCGCCATGATCTATCTAAAACTCCCGGAAATCTGCGCCTGATACGGCGCGTTACTTGGACTTCTGGTCCGTGGTCTTTGAGTCGTTGTCCCCAGCCTTCGGCTTCAGCGTCGGTGCCGTTCTCGGCTTCTCCATCTCTGCCTGGAAGGCTTCCAGCTTGCGCGTGATCTCGTCGCTGTACGCCTCCAGCTTCTGCTGAACCATCTGCGTGCTGCTCTCGTTGGATTGGCGAATGATCAGCGGAATCTTTTCCAGTAGCCGCTTTCCTGCCTCCGACGTATAGAAATCGATGCCAGCCTGAACATCTGAGGCGCTGAGGTTCTTCTGGTACACAGAGACAATCGTCTCCGATATCTCTTCAAAGCCGAACAGCGGCGTGCTGTCGAATACCTGGTCGAGTTTTTTCAACGAGGCCTCGTCCGCATCCGGATTCGCCTTCTTATAGGAGGCGCGCGCCGTGGACTTCACCTTGGCCTGCGCATTCTTCAGCGACCGGTCCACATTCTGCTGAACTCCCATCGCCGTCATAAACGCCAGTACCTGCGCCCGCGAGGGAGGCGTCGGGTCCAGGGCGATTCCCTGCGCCAGTCCTGCTCCGCACATCATTGTGAACAGCAGCGCCAGTACTCCCAAGCGGCGACCCATCGGCCTTCTCCTGAAGAAAAAATCCCTCTCCCCATTGCTCAGAATGCGGTGAGGCGTCCAACATTTGTCGGGAATCACCGGACTCTCCACCGCACTACTCGCCGCGGAGAGTCCGGCCTAAGTTAGTCTTCGTCGCCTGCCGTCTCCAGCAGTTCGCCGCTGTAGTTCAGCGCGCCCAGGCCAAGGAAGTTCGCGCCCGAGCCCAGCTCTTCTTCAATCCGCAGAAGCTGGTTGTACTTGGCAATGCGGTCCGTGCGGCTCGCCGAGCCGGTCTTGATCTGGCCCACCCCCGTCGCCACCGCAAAGTCGGCGATGAAAGTGTCTTCGGTCTCGCCTGAGCGATGTGAGATCACGGCCGTATAGCCATTGCGGCGCGCCATCTCGATCGCTTCCAGCGTCTCGGTGATCGTGCCAATCTGGTTCAGCTTGATCAGAATCGAGTTCGCCACGCCACTATCAATTCCGCGAGCCAGCAGCGCCGTGTTGGTGACGAAGTTGTCATCGCCAACGAGCTGAATCTTGTTGCCAAGCTCGTCTGTGAGAATCTTCCAGCCGTCCCAGTCGTTTTCCGCCAGACCATCTTCCAGCGAAACAATCGGATACTGCCGCACCCAATTCTCGTAGAACTTCACCATCTCTTCCGAGGTCTTTACCGACTTGTCGCTCTTCTTGAAGACGTACTTGCCATTCTCAAAGAATTCACTCGACGCGGGGTCCAGCGCGATCGCGATGTCCCGTCCCGGCCTGTATCCGGCCAGCGTGATCGCTTCCAGAATCACCTCGATGGCTTCATCGTTGGACTTCAGCGACGGCGCGAATCCGCCTTCATCGCCCACTCCCGTGTTGTAGCCTTTCTTCTTCAGTACGCTCTTCAGCGCGTGGAAGGTCTCCGCGCCCCAGCGCAGCGCTTCTGAGAACGATGGCGCGCCCACCGGCATTGCCATGAATTCCTGGAAGTCCACATTCGAGTCCGCGTGTGCGCCGCCGTTGATGATGTTCATCATCGGAACCGGAAGAATCGTCGCGTTCACGCCGCCAAGGTAGCGGTACAACGGCATGTCGTAGTGATCGGCAACAGCGCGCGCCGCAGCCATGCTCACCGCCAGGATCGCGTTTGCGCCCAGCTTTTCCTTGTTCGCTGTGCCGTCCAGTTCGATCATCTCGGCATCCAGCTCGCTCTGGTTTGAGGCGTCCAGTCCCTCCACATGCGGTCCGATTACGTTGTTCACGTTCTCAACCGCCTTCAGAACGCCCTTGCCCTGGTAGCGTGACTTGTCGCCGTCGCGCAGTTCCACCGCCTCATGTTCGCCCGTCGAAGCGCCGCTCGGAACAATGGCGCGCCCCTTGGCGCCGCTGCCCAGCGTTACTTCCGCTTCCACCGTAGGATTACCGCGTGAATCAAGAACTTCCCGTGCATGTACCAGATCAATCTCTGTCATAGATTCCTCTTCTTATTACTTCTGCTGGAGATAAGTGCTTGGTTTCGAAAGATTCGGGGTTGAGAAATTCAGAAGAAAAGTGCGATCGTGCGCCGGACGGCTCACGCTCCGGCGACGGAGATGAATAGGCGAGATGGATGCGTTTCGCCAAACCTAGAGAATTATATGCTACTCGGCGCACCCCCGCTGCGCCCGGCATCAGCGACCGGAGCGGAGGCATTTGCCTTGAACCTGGCTGCAAAACGCTGCGATCAGCCCCAACCACCACGCCTGTGCCGTCTTAACTGGCTTGGTTCAGCCGCGTTGCACTCGTCCCGGGGCTGCTCTACGCTCGTCGCGTGGGCCTATTTCCATGCCCCGGAGTTGCCATATGACCAGCTTCCCCCGACTGCTTTGCCTGGCGGTGCTAGCCACCGCGGCCTATGCCCAAACTCCCAACCCCAGCTTCGTCACCTCTGACCCTTCGCTTGCCAATGAGGAGCAAACCACTCAGGCACAGCCTGCCAAACCGAGCCCAATCGTCCGCGTGCTGCCCGCCGCGCCTTCCGCTGACCGGCCAGATCTCCAGCTTCGCGCGATTCCCGAGCACGCTGTGTTGCCTACGGCCACCGTGCTTCGCCTCAAGCTAACACACGCCATTTCAACGGCCAGCGCACGCCCCGGACAGCAATTTGCCGCCACGCTCGCAAAGCCCGTTGAGGTTGACGGACGCATCCTGATTCCTGCCGGTATCACCGTAAACTGCCAGGTCGAGCAGGCCCACGGCGCTCGCCGCTTCGGCGGCAAGCCATCGCTCTCCATCAAGGCCCGCAGCCTCCGCGTACCGGGCGGCGAGGAGCTCAACTTCTCCGCCTCCGTGGTCGATACCGGAAACCCGCGCCATCTCGATGTCGATCAGGAGGGGAGTGTCCGAGGCAGTACGCCCAATCCAATGAACAACATTGAACTTGGCACGCTTACCGGAGTGGGAGCCATCGCCGGAGCCGTCATCGCCGGTCCCGAAGGATTGCTGATTGGCACCGCCAGCGGAGCCGCACTCGCCGCCGGACACATCGTCATCAAGCATCGCGACCTGACTCTGCCCGCAGGAACTGAGTTGATCTTCGAGCTCGACGCGCCCGCCACAACCAACCATCCGCAGATGGGCGGAATGCAATAACTACGCGGGCAAACACTTCACCGATAACTATGGCCCACCAACCGGTGGGCCATTTCACTGCAAACAATCTTCTTCAGAGCCTTGATTTCCGCGGCTATCGCCTTACTCCACCACTTTCGCCAGCGCTTCGAAGAACTCCGGAAACGACACGGCCACGGACTCCGCGTCCTTGATCGTACTTTCCCCTTCGGCCCGCAACGCTGCCACCGCGAATGCCATCGCAATGCGGTGATCGTCGAAGCTCTCAAGCTCCGCTCCATGCAGTTTCTGTCCTCCCGGAATCTTCATGCCGTCCGGGAACTCTTCCACCTCTGCGCCCATCGCCCGCAGATTGCGAACCACTGCGTGGATGCGGTCGCTCTCCTTCACGCGCAACTCTGTGGCTCCTCGTATCTCCACGCCCTGCACGCTATACGGAGCCACGGCGGCAATCGCCGGCAGCTCGTCGATCAGCGCCGCGCTCTGCGCTCCGCGAATCACTCCGCCCTGGAAGACTCCGCCCTCGGCCTGCATCGTTCCAATCAGTTCGCCGTACTGTTCTTCCACTTTGAGGAAGCTGATCTTCACTCCCATCCCTCCGAGCACGTCCAGCACAACCGAGCGCGTCGGATTCAGCAGCACCGAATCCACCAGCAGGCTTGAGCCCGGAAACAGCGCCGCAGCGCACAAGAAAAACGTAACGGATGATAGGTCTCCCGGCACATAGGCCTTTACCGCACGCAGCTTCTGTCCTCCGCGCACGCTTACCCGGTCGCCGTTGCGCAGCGTCTCTCCGCCAAAGGCCTTCAGCGCCAGCTCTGTATGGTCGCGTGTGCGCACCGGCTCAATCACCGTGGTCTCGCCCTCGGCGAACAACCCCGCCAGCAGCACGCAGCTCTTCACCTGTGCGCTCGCCACCGGAGGCTGATACTCCAAGGCCTTCAGCTTTGTGCCATGAATCGTCAGCGGCGCGCAGCCATCGTGCGATTCAATTCTCGCGCCCATCTTTTCCAGCGGCTCGATCACCCGCCGCATTGGACGCTTGCTCAGGGACGCATCCCCGATCATTACGCTGGTAAACGGCTGCGCCGCCACCACGCCGCTTAACATACGCATCGTTGAACCGCTATTGCCGCAGTCGAGTTCCTTCGCCGGAGCCGCGAGCGTGCCGCCAACCCCATCCACTTCCACATGATTGCCATTGCGCCGCACCCGCGCGCCCATCGCTTCCATGCAGCCCAACGTGCTTGCGCAGTCAGCCGAGGTCGAAAAATTTTCAAACTCCGATGTGCCTTCGGCAATCCCCGCCAGCATCGCGTACCGATGTGAAACCGACTTGTCGCCCGCCGTGCGCACGCTCCCCCGTATCTGCTTCGCCGCTCCAACTTTTACGTCCATGGATCAGTCCTCGCCCTCGCGCTGGCCTAGTCGCTTACGCCGCACCAAATTTTCCTCATCAATGAAATATAAATCCTGCTCGTGCCCTGGCAGCAGCAAACTCCAAACGCCAGCTCTCAGCGCCCATTCTTCTCCAGAAACTCGCGTAACACGCGCCCCACTTCTTCTGGCTGCTCAAAGGCGGCAAAGTGTCCTGCCCTGCTCACAATTTTCAGTTCGGCCCCGCGAATCCCGCGCGCCAGCCGCTCCAGTTCGCTCACGGGAGTCGGCGCATCGTCTTCACCGCCCATCACCAGCGTAGGAACATCGATCCCAGCCAGCGTCGCCGTGCTGTCTTCGCGTGCGGCCATGCCGCGCTGCATCCCGGCCATCCCAGCCGCGCCAGCCTGCCGCATGGTCGCCTTGGCGCGCTCCACCACGTCCAGCCGCGAGTTCATGGTCACCGGGGCCAGCAACTTCGGAATTATCTGTTCGATGGCCCACTCCGGCCCTTTCTGCAGAATCTCCTCCGCGTTTTTCAATCGCCCGGCGCGGCCCTCGTCCGTGTCAATGCCTGCCCTGGTGTCCATCAGCGCCAGCGCCTTCACCCGCTCCTGCGACCTCCGCCAGAACTCGAACAGAAGATAGCCTCCCACTGAGCATCCCACGAACGCGGCGCGTCCAATCTTCAGCGCGTCACACAGCCGCAACAAATCCTCCGCCAGCTTCGGCATCGTAACCGCGCCTTCGCCAACCCCGGAGCGTCCCAATCCGCGCAGATCCGGCAGCACCAGCCGGAAGCGCGACTCCAGATGCTGTGCAACCGGCGTCCAGTAACTGTGATCCGAGGGGTACGGATGCAGCATCACCACGTCTGGGCCATCGCCACGTATCTCGTAGGACAGATCCACATCATCGCTTCGCAGAATCATGCGGATATTCTAAGCTTCTACACTGATTCGCGCTCCATGCCCGTGCTGGTGCCCTATAATTGTTGAGCAAAGGAGTGTGGATGCGGGTTCTCATCACGGGCGGGGCGGGATTCATAGGCTCCCACCTTGCAGATTCTTTGCTGCGGGAGCAGCATCAGGTTGCCGCTCTCGACGATCTCTCTACCGGTTCGCTCGATAACGTCTCGCACCTCCTCGACAACCCATCGTTCACCTTCTGCCACGACTCCATCTTCAATCGCGAGCGGCTCGCTGAGTTCATCTCGAAAAGCGATATTGTGTACCACCTTGCCGCCGCCGTCGGCGTCAAGCGCATCATCGAGTCGCCGGTCGAGACGATTGAAACCAATGTGGCCGGAAGTGAAATTGTTCTCCGCCTCGCCGCCGAGCGTTCCACCCGCGTCGTCCTCGCCTCCACTTCAGAGGTCTACGGCAAGTCCACTCAACTTCCTTTCCGCGAAGATGGCGATCTGGTGCTCGGGCCTACCAGCCACACGCGCTGGGGCTACGCCTGTTCCAAGGCCATTGACGAGTTCCTCGCGCTTGCCTTCCATCGCCAGTGCCGCTTGCCGGTCACCATCGTGCGTCTGTTCAACACCGTCGGCCCGCGCCAGATCGGACGCTACGGCATGGTGGTGCCAACCTTCACCACCCAGGCGCTGCACGGAGAAGACATCACCGTTTACGGCAGCGGCGAGCAATCGCGCTGTTTCACGCACGTCTTCGACATCGTCGAAGGCCTTGCCGCAATCGCCCACTGCGACGCCACCATCGGTGAGATTTACAACCTCGGCAGCACCGAAGAAGTCAGCATGAACCAGCTTGCGCAACTCCTACGGGACGCCACCGGCTCCCCCAGCCGCATCGTTCATGTGCCCTACGAGCAAGCCTATGCCCCTGGCTTTGAGGATATGCAGCGCCGCCTGCCGGACATTAGTAAGGCACAGGCCGCATTCAACTTCCAGCCACGCCGCAATCTTGACAAGATTCTCGCCGACGTCGTCTCCGACATGCGCGCCCGCCTCGACCTCCAGAGCCAATCCGCCGTGGCACCGAGTTTTCAAGAACACGCTCCCTAAGTGGGTCCTGGTTCAAAATGGATTTCACTCGCCGTCCGTGCGCCTTGTTGCCGGGAGGAAGCCATCCAAACACCGCCGGAAGCGTGGTACATATCGAATGTGAGCGCCTCTCCACAACCCGTTTCACTGCTCCCAAGTCCTCCCCCTGACAACTCAAAGAGCGTTGACGTGCGCTCGTACACGCGCTACATCGCGCGCCAGCCAATCCTGAACCGCAACCAGAATACCCATGGTTACGAGTTGCTCTTCCGCTCCGGACCTGACAATTTCTTCTGTGCCGCCGATCCCGACGTTGCCACCGTCAGCACCATCGACTTCTCCATGGTCTCCGTTTCTTCGGCGCTTACTGCCGGGCTCCCTGCATTCATCAATTGCACCCGCAACATCCTGCTGCGCGACGTCATCACCCTGCTGCCGCGCGACCGCGTCGTAATTGAGCTGTTGGAAAACATGGAAGTGGACGACGAAACCATTGGAGCCTGTGACCGTTTGCGCCGCGCCGGTTATTTCATTGCGCTCGATGACTACGTCCCCAACGCTGACACCATGCGTCTGCTCCCCTTCGCGGATATGGTCAAGGTGGATTTTCTCGCAACCAACGCCGCCCGCCAGGCCAGCATCGCCGCCGACATGCGCCGCCGCGGTATCCGCCTGCTGGCCGAGAAGGTCGAGACCCGCGAGCAATTCGACATCGCTCTCCGCCTCGGCTATCACTACTTCCAGGGATATTTCTTCTGCAAGCCGGAGATGCTCACCCTGCAGGACATTCCCTGCTCCAAGCTCTCCTATATTCACGTCCTCAGCATCGCCAACCGCGAGACCTACGATGTCAATGAGTTGGAGCAGGCCATTCTGCGCGAGCCGTCTCTCTGCTACCGCCTGCTGCGCTATCTGAACTCCGCAGCGTTCGGATTGTTCCCCATCCGCTCCATCCGGCACGCGCTCTCGCTTCTGGGCCAGCGTGAGATTCAGAAGTGGGTCTCAATCGTGGTGGTCATGTCCGTTGCCACGGACCGTCCCGGCGAGTTGATCTCCAGCACGCTCACTCGCGCACGCACCTGCGAGGCTCTCGCCAGGCTCTCCGGCGAAGACGCCTCGGAAGCTTTCATGGTTGGCATCATGTCCCTGATGGATGCGATCCTGGACCGGCCCATGGATACGGTGATCGCGCAACTCCCGCTCACCAACGCATGCAAGGATGCGCTTCGCGGCGGCAACCACGCTCTCGGTAGAATTCTCCAACTGGCAGTCGGCTGCGAACGCGGAGCGTGGGAGAAAATTGCCGCTGGCTCCGTTGAACGCGGATTGCCGGAAGATAAAATCTGGGATATCTACCGCGATGCCTGCCTCTGGAGCGCGCAAATCCTGGGGGAAAACAACGAGAGGCCGCGGTAGCGATTATTTCTCCGGCTTGCTACCATCCTGCTCGCTGGTGAAACAGCCGGATCGCCACTCAGCACATCATCAGTCTGGCACTCTCAGTCAAAGTCCAGGTTCTTTCTCCCTGCTGAGAATACTTTGTCGATGAATCGAAACATCCCTGCCTTCCACATTGCCGACATGGCCTGGCACGCAGCTCTGATAAGCAGCGGATGAGATCGCCCGGTCCGGAAGTGCGAACAGAAGTTGCGGCAGAAAAAGTGTGTGGTCTCCGCATGACCGGGGCAACCGGCCCGCTCGTATCCCATCTCGAGAAAATGATTCCGGAAGGGCTGGCCGTGGTATCGGTAATAGTCCTCGAAGGTTGTCCGCTCCGGCTCAATCCCGTAAGCCTTGCAGTCTCGGCTCATCGGGCTGCCCGGCTCAATCTCGATCATGCTGGTCTTGCATTGCACTCGTTTGAACCGCTTGCGCAACTCCCGCTGGTACTGCGCCATTCCCTCCAAGTCCTCTTTGTTCTCGAAGGGCAATCCGCAGGTAAAAAACAACGCGCAGTTGACGCCCTCTTCGTCCATGACGCCGAGACAGTCCTCAAGTTCCTGATTGCTGTAGCGGTGGAGTCCGTTCTTCTTGCGAATCTCCTCGCTGTGGCTGTTGGGGCTAAGCGTCACGAACGAGTCGCCCGGCAGAGCCTTGTGAAAGCCGCGCAGAAAGTCCCGGCTTGGAAGCGTGTAACGCTCGACTTCAAAACTCAGGGAGATCCCCAACCTCTGTATCCCATCAAACAAGGCAAGGTAGAATTCTTCCGCCTCTGCGCACGGGAGCGGGTCCAGCGCGAGGCTGGTGGAATCAAATCCAAAACGCTGAACATCCTGCAAAGAAGCCAACACGGAATCGACGGATCGCATGCACACCGTCGTGCGATTGTTGATGATCTTCTGCGCCTCAAAGGAACCGCCGCAGTAGCTGCAATTCCACTTGCACCCCCGGCCCAGCAGCACCGGATAGAATCTCTTCCAACCAAAAATAGACTTCTGCAAATCAAGCGAAATCCCATCCAGGCTGAAATACCGGGAGAAGGATTCCACAAAAACCGGCCAATCCTTCATCAGCGTAAAGTCCGTAAACGAGATGCTGTCGAGCATCTTTGCATCTGCTACATAGCTGATAGGGTTCAGCGCTGGCGCTTCGTCTCGCCGGAAGGCAAGATTGGGAACCTGCTCATAGTCCTTGCCGGAACGATGCTGTTCCAGAAGCTCCACCAGCGGAACTTCGGCGTCACCACGAATGATGAAATCGATGCACTCAAAGCTGCGGAGAATCTCCTCGGCAAAATAGGAGGCAGTGAACCCGCCCAGCAGAACCGCAACTTCAGGATGGGAGCGCTTGATTTCCTTGGCAGTTTCGATCACATCGTAAGACTGGAAATGCCAGTGCAAACTGAGGCCAATGATCGCCGGCTGATTCTCTGCAATAATCTTGTCCAAGTCGATAGTGCCACGTACCTGCCGCTCCACTCCCAGATGAATCATTCGCGTGTCGTAGCCATGTTGCCGAAGATGATCGGCAAGTCCCAGAACGCCGATGGGAGGAAGATTGATAAATGTGAATTTATCAATTGGCTTGTAATGGTTTCTGAACTTGGGAACATGAAGAAATAAGATATCCATGAATTCCTCTTACGGCTTTATAAGTGCGGCACTGATGTCACAACGAATACGCCCCGCTTCCTCACTGCTTATGCGGCTGAAACGATCACAGCGTACGAACTTTCAATTATTTCTCCGGCTCGCGCTTGGCTCGCGGCTCCTTGCCGGGCAGCGCCGCCGGATTCTCATGAGTGCGTTCGCGGAAGCGCGCGCTCATCCCGCTCGCCAGTGAAACCGCGGATTCGCCAAAGCGGTCGCGCAGCGCGTCCACCGCGTTCATTGCCTGCTTCAAACGAGTCTCCTGCGTGCCGGTCAGCAAATCCATCTGTCCACTGGCGGCTTCCAGCGAGTTCGTCTGTACTCCAATGAGCCGCACCGCGCGGCCTTTCTCCCAGTTGGCGCGGAACAACGTCCGCACAATTTCCAGCACCTCGGCGTCGAGTTGCGTGGCGCGCTCCAGGGTGTGGCCGCGCGTGTAGGTGGTGAAATCCGAGTAGCGCAGCTTGATCTGCACTTTTCGCGCGTGCAGTTGATGCTCGCGGAGGCGGCGGCAAACCATCTCGGTAAGCCGCGCCAGCATGGACTCCAGGGCCGCCGCGTTGCGCTCATCAACGTTGAAGGTATGCTCGTGGCTGATGGACTTGGGATCGTCGTTGGCGCCAACTTCCTGGTCATACCATCCGCCTGCGTCGCGACCCTTTGCTTTCTCGATCAGCGCGGCGAGGCCGTCGCCGATCTTTCTGCCGAGCACGGACTCCGTGAGGCGCGCCAGATCGCCAATGGTGCGCACGCCGCACTCGCGCAAGTGCTCTTCCGTGACCTTGCCCACACCGGGCAACCGGCGCACGTCGAGCGGCGCAAGAAAGTCTGCTTCAAGACCGGGAAGAACGTGCAGGACACCGTTGGGCTTGGCCTGGTCGCTGGCAACTTTGGCGGCGACGCGCGAACAGGCGATGCCTACCGAACAGTTCAGGCGCGTCTCGCGCTTCATCGTTTGATGCAGTAAATCCGCGGACTTCATCGCAGGCCCGTGCAGCCGCTCGGTTCCCGTCATGTCGAGGTAGGCTTCGTCGATGGAGGCCATCTCCACGATCGGAGTGAACATCAGCAGCACATGGCGCACCGCCGCCGACAGTTCGCGATAGCGCTCGGGATGGCCCTCAAGAAACACCGCCTGTGGACAGAGGCGAGCGGCCTCGCGCAGGGGCATCGCCGAATGTACGCCGAAGCTGCGAGCCGCGTAGGACGCGGCTGCAACCACTCCGCGCTGATCGGCCCTCCCGCCCACGACCACGGGTTTGCCCTTCAGCGAAGGATCGTAGAGTTCCTCCACCGAGACAAAAAAGGCGTCCATATCGACATGAAAGTAGGTGCGCGGCATAAATCGGCTGTCACCGATTGTAGCCGAGTGCGCGGCCAACGATTGACCATTCTGATAATCGTTGGCGAAGCGCTCTTTACCATTCAGGCAATCGTTGAGCAGGGTACTCAACGATTGCCCGATGAGTTACCTCCCGCTCTCCAACGATTGCCCAGGAAGTTAATCGTTTGGCAATAAAAAGACCGCCCGGAGAAGTGTTCTCCAGGCGGCCCGTTGAAGTTGAAATGCAACTTTACCTGGTTGCGTCTTTCGTCTGATGTCCGTTCACGAGTTCATCGGCGAGCGCGTCCGCGTGATAAACCTTGCGGATGGTTTCGAGGATGGCGCGCGAGTCAACGGAGACGGCGCGGCCCACACGGTCGTCATAGGCGAAGTCCCACGGCAGCGACTCGATGTTGCCGTCGAAGATGATGCCGACCACTTCCCCTTTTCTGTCCACGGTAGGCGAGCCCGAGTTACCGCCGATGATGTCGGACGTATGGACGAAGTTCAGAGGAGTCTTCAGGATGAGCTTGCTCTTCGCTGCGTCCCATCCCTTCGGCAATTCGAAGTCGCCTTTGTTGCCGTTGGCGGCGGCGTGTTCAAAGGCTCCGCCGATGGTGGTGTAGGGCGCGATCTTTTTTGCGCCCTCCTCGTAGCCCTTGATGGTTCCATAGCTGAGGCGGAGGGTGAAGGTTGCGTCGGGATAGCTGTTGGCGCCCAGCACGGCGAAGCGCGCCTTGGCGATCTTGGTGGAGTTGAGGCGGATGACGGCTTCCACCTTGTCATCCCACTGCTTGCGCAGCTCGCGGGCACGGGGATCGATCTCGCGCATGAGCACGATGAGCGAATCCGTGCTGGCAGCCACTGCGTCGGCGCCGCCTTCATAGAGCGCCTTGCGCACGGCCGGGTCATCGAGCTTGGTGCCATCGATGTATGCCTTGGCGGCTTCGGCAGCGGTCTTGCCGTTGAGCGCGCGCTTCACCGTAGGATCATCCGCACCAAGCTTGTCGCGCATCAGGGTGAGCGATTCCGTGAGGGTGGCAACGTCCAGCGAGCGATAGACAGGAGTGGAGGAGAGCAACCGCTGTTCGAGCGAAGGCAGGCGCGCATCCGTGAATTCGATGAGACGCTGCGGATTGGGCTTCTGCTTCTCGGCGGTAACGCGCACCAGAGCCCGAGCATACTGCGCAAGCTGGGCGCTGAAGCCGCCTGCGCGCTCCACAAAGCTGAAGGGATAGAAGAGCTGCCTGCGAACTTCCACGGCCTTGGCAACTTCCTCCCACGCAGAGGCGTACTCGGCCTTAAGTTTGGGGTCGGCATCCACGGCAGCGCGCAGCTTCTGCTCGGCCTCGGCTTTCTTCGCCATCAACGCTTTGTCGTCGAGTCCACCGCGGCGGCCCTTGTAGGCCTTCAGTGAATTCTCGACGCCGAAGATATCATCGGCGCTGACGCGCGCATTCTCCGCCGACTGCGCGGCGTACTCATGCAGAACCTTGTCGCGGCGGGTCAGCAGGTCGATGACGTATCCGGTCTGCATGTCTTTCAGGTAATTGAGCTCCGCCATGGTGAGCAGGCGCTCGGTGCCGCCGGGGTGTCCGGAGACGAAGACCAGGTCGCCAGCCTTGGTGCCCGTGGGCGACCACTTGAGGAAGTTGGCGAGGTGTACCGGCTTGTCGTTCTCATAGACGCGGAAGTAGGTGATGTCGAGATCGTAGCGCGGGTACTCGAAGTTGTCATGATCGCCGCCGAAGAAGGCCATCTGCGCCTCCGGAGCAAAGACCACGCGCACGTCGGTGTACTTCTTGTACTTGTAGAGGTTGTAAACGCCGCCGGCATAGAGGGTCACGATGTCGCAGCGGAGACCGCTCTTTTCGGAACAGTCCTTTTCAATGGAGGACATCTTCTGGCGCTGCGCCTGTGCGCCCTCGGCATCACTCATGCCGGGTGTGGCCGCGGACTGCACGTCGGCGGTTACATCTGAAATATCGACGAGGACATTGAGTTCGAGGTCGGGGCACTTGCCTTCGTCGGCCTGGGTCTTGGCGTAAAAGCCTTCCTTGATAAAGTCCTTCTTCTCGGTGGAGAGCTGCTGGAGGCAGACGCGTCCAACGTGATGATTGGTGAAGGTGAGGCCGTCTTCCGAAACGAAGGAGCCGGAGCCTCCGTTGTTGAAACGGACGGAGCCGAGGCGGAGATGTTCGAGCCAGGGATCGGTGACGGTGAAGTTGTGATCCTTCTTGAGCTGGTCTTTGGGGGCCTTGTTGAAGAGCCACATGCCTTCATCGGCAAAGGAGAAGGCGGCAAGACCACAGAGCAACGCCATGATGGCGAGAACGCGACGATTCATAGACAGACTCCTGGGGTGAATCAGCAAACTGTACATGATATCAGTTCGCTTTCCAGGGGTGATACGCGTTGGGCCAGAGTCCGCCGCTATAGATATTCGCCGTATCCCGAGAAGACGTTAAGCAGGTTGGTGAGGCGCAGCAACTCCTGAATGCGATCACTCAGATTGACGAGCCTCAACTGCTTTCCTGCGCGTTTTGCAGAGATGTACAGGCCGACGAGCGCGCCCAGACCTGAGCTATCCATGTAGCCGACGTCCGAGAGATCGAGCACGATGAATTTGTATTGCGCAATCAACCTGCGCACCTCACCCTGCAAAATTGGGACGGTGTCTGAAACCACTCTGCCGTGGCACAGCAAGGTTACGCTATCCTCCGACTCCTGCTCTTCGAAGGTGAGACGTGGAAACGGGATCACTGGATCTGCAGCCATTGAAATCTCCTCGCCTGTTTGAAGCAATAAAAGCCAAAGGTGCCGCCCGGAGGCAGAGCTGGATCCGATAAATTTGCGCAACCCTGGCGAGAGCACAACCGGTGGCAAGCCATAGAGGCAACCCCCGGGCGGCGGCCTGCCTCTGAGCTGGAGCCTTGGCAGTGCTAGCAAATTCCTGGGCAAAGTTCCTGATTCCCCTGCTCCCACTTCAACGGCCAACAACAGGAGGATTGGCTGATGTTTGCCAGCCTGCAACTTTCTCTGGACGCGCAACCCAGCCAAAGCCGCCGCGGGCAGGAATGAATCAGGAGGAGGACTACGATCCCACAGAAACGGGCTGAGCTTCCACACAAAGAGAGAACCGGCCCACAGCTCATTCACGCAGACAAATGGCAATAAGGAGGAACCATGCCGAACATCACAGGCAACTTGAAAGGCAAGTCCGCGGTACACACGCAAGTTTCGTTGAGTGACACTCCCGAGCACGCGTTGTTGCTGACGGTAGGCAATGCTACGCAGACCTCGAACGACGAACATTTCAACAACGTAAAGCACACCTCCTGGGGGACCGCAGACTTGACCCGAGGACACGGCCAGCAGCATGGCTACTTTATGAATGAGGCTTCCAACGGCGACCGAAGCTGCGGAACGTTTGAATGCAAAGTTTCCACCGTGAACGGACTGCTGACGATGGAAGGATCATGGACGTTTACCCACGGCACGGGGCAGTACTCCGGCATTACGGGAAACGGGAAATTCCATGGCAGGATGACTTCGCCGACGGATTCCGAGACGTCGTATGAAGGCAGCTACCAGTTGAAGGCGGGAACGCGCGCGGCGTAAGCGGAGGACACGCACAGAATATCAAGAACCCCACGTTCGCCAAGAGATGGCAAACGTGGGGTTCTTGATGAAGGGATGTGCTGCGAAGTTACTTGCCAGCGTAGCTGGAGAGCACCTTCATGTAGTTGGAACGCTGGAACGCCTTGGGATTGGGAACGTTTTTCTGGCTCATGCTGCCCTGCATCTGCTGGATGCTTTCGTACTCGCGCTTCTCCAGCCATGCTTCAAGCTGATTGTGCAGCGGACGCAGGTAGCCGATGCCGTTCTGGAGTAGAGCCGAGGCAAGCATGGTGACCTTGGCTCCGGCCATCATCGACTTCACAACATCTTCCACGGTATGGACGCCGCCGGTGATGGCGATGTCAGCGTGGATGTGTCCGTGGAGCATGGCGGCCCAGTGCAGGCGCAGCAACAACTCACTGCTGTTGGAGAGCGTGACGACGGGCTTGACCTCAAGCGCATCAAGATCGAAATCCGGCTGGTAGAAACGGTTGAAGATCACGATGCCGTTAGCTCCGGCCGCTTCCAGGCGCTGCGCCATGTTGGCGAAGGCGCTGAAGTATGGGCCGACCTTGACCGCGACCGGGATGGAAACGGTGTGGCGGATTTCGGTGACGAGATCGATATAGAGCTTCTCGATCTCGTCTGAACTGGATGCGGGATCGGCAGGGATAAAGTAAACGTTCAATTCGATGGCATCCGCACCGGCCTGCTGCACTTCACGGGCGTAGCTGACCCAGCCTCCGCGCGAGACGCCATTGAGCGAGGCAATGACGGGGATGGAGACCGTCTGCTTGGCCTGGCGGATGTGTTCGAGATAGGCGTCTGGACCGATGTTGTAGTTGCCGAGGTCGGGAAAGATGGTGGTGCTTTCGGCGCCGAGGTCGGAGCCGTCCCAGAGGAAGCGGTCGAGTTCGTTGGACTCGATGTTGATCTGCTCCTCGAAGAGCGAGTGAAGGACGACGGCAGATGCGCCGCAGTCCTCCATGTGACGCAGGTTCGTAATCTCCTTCGACAAGGGCGAAGCAGAGACGACGAGCGGATTGCGCAGCTTGAGTCCGAGATACTGCGTGGAGAGATCAATCATTACTGGGCTCCCTTTACGGCGGTGACCGGGTTGGCGGCAGCCGCGAACTCCTGGGCAAGCGCTTCATAGCGCTTCCAGCGGTCGTTCACGTCCTGCTGCGCTTCCGCGAGCAGGAGTTTTGCCTCCGCCGGATCACTCTGCCGAAGCATGGTGTAGCGGGTTTCGTTGTAGATGTACTGCTCCAGCGGAATGCTGGGGGCGCGGCTATCCAGAGCGAAGTTCGCCTGGCCGGGCGCGGCCGCGGGATTGTAGCGGAAGAGAGGCCAGTGACCGCTCTGCACGGCAAGCTTCTGCTGTTCGAGTCCGTGGACAAGATCGTAGCCGTGGGCGATGCAATGACTGTAGGCGAGGATGAGCGACGGTCCATCAAAGGCTTCGGCTTCATTGAAAGCCTTGATGGTCTGCGTGTCACTGGAGCCCATTGCGACACGCGCGACATACGCCGGATAACTCATGGCGATGAGGGCGAGATCCTTCTTGGGACGCGTCTTGCCGGCGGCAGCGAACTTGGCGACCGCTCCGCGCGGCGTGGACTTCGACATCTGGCCGCCGGTGTTGGAGTAAACCTCGGTGTCAAGGACGAGGATGTTGACGTTGCGTCCGGAGGCCATGACGTGATCAAGGCCGCCGTAGCCGATGTCATAGGCCCAGCCGTCGCCACCGACGATCCAGACCGACTTATCCACCAGATTATCGGCAACGTCGAGCAGGGCGCGGGCTTCCGGCAGATTGACGGATGCCAGCTCCTTCTTGAGCAGCAGGACACGGGCGCGCTGCTCGGCGATGGCGGCTTCACCCTTCTGCTCTGCGGTGAGGATGGCTTTCACCAGTTCCTCGGGCAGTTTGTAGGCAAGCCGGACGAGCAACTCGCGGGCATAGCCCTGGTGCTTATCAAGCGAGAGGCGGATGCCAAGACCGAACTCGGCATTGTCCTCGAAGAGTGAGTTGGACCATGCGACACCGCGTCCATCGTTATTCGTGCTGTAGGGCGTGGTGGGCAGGTTGCCGCCGTAGATCGAAGAGCATCCGGTGGCGTTGGCGATGACCGTGCGGTCTCCGAAGAGCTGGGTAAGCAGCTTGACGTACGGAGTTTCACCGCATCCGGAACATGCGCCGGAGAACTCAAAGAGCGGCTGGAGGAGTTGCACGTCCTTCACCTGCGAGAGCGCAAGCTGCTCGCGCGGAACCTCGGGCAGGGAGAGGAAGAAGTCCCAGTTGCGGGCTTCGCGCTCGCGAAGCTCCGGCTGCGGGACCATGTTGATGGCCCGGTGCTTGGCTTCACTCTTGGACTTCGCCGGGCAGGCCTCGATGCAGAGGGCGCAACCGGTGCAATCTTCCGGAGCGATCTGCAACGTGTACTTGTAGGTTGCGAAGTTCTTCCACTTGGGCTCGGCGGACTTGAAGGACTCCGGCGCGGAGGCGAGCAGGTCACTGGGATAGACTTTGGCGCGGATGACCGCGTGGGGACAGACCAGGACGCACTTGCCACACTGGATGCAGAGCTTCTCGTCCCACTCGGGAACTTCGAGAGCGATGTTGCGCTTCTCCCACTGCGCGGTTCCGGTGGGATAGGTTCCATCGACGGGCATTTTGCTGACCGGGAGATCGTCGCCATCGCCGAAGATCATCGGCGCCAGGACATCCTGCACGAAGGCGGGAGCCTGGGCCGGGACCGGCGGACGAAGTTCGACGGTGCTGGAGGCCGCGGCGGGAACTTCTACGCGGTAGAGATGTTCGAGGGTGCTGTCAACGGCGGCAAAGTTCTTTTGCACGACGGCGTCGCCGCGCTTGCCATAGGTCTTCTTGATCGACTTCTTGATAGCCTCGATGGCCTCTTCGCGGGGCAGCACGCCGCTGATGGCGAAGAAGCAGGTCTGCATGATGGTGTTGATGCGCTGGCCCATGCCGGTATCTTTGGCAACGCTGTAACCATCAATCACATAGAACTGGAGCTTCTTGCTAATGATCTGTTGCTGGACGGGGCGGGGCAGGTTGTCCCAGACTTCATCCTTGCTGAACTGGCTGTTGAGGAGGAAGACCGCGCCTTCATCGGCGTGCTTGAGCACGTCAATGCGCTCAAGGAAGCTGAACTGGTGACAGGCGATGAAGCTGGCGCGCGTGATCAGGTAGCTGGAGCGGATGGGCTTGGGGCCGAAACGCAGATGCGAGGTGGTGATGGAGCCGGACTTCTTCGAGTCATAGACGAAGTAGCCCTGGGCGTAATTATCGGTGTCTTCGCCGATGATCTTGATGGAGTTCTTGTTGGCTCCCACGGTGCCATCGGCGCCAAGTCCGAAGAAGAGAGCGCGAACGGTGCGCGCATCTTCGGCGGAGAACTTGGGATCGAAGGGCAGAGAGCTGTGGGTTACGTCGTCGTTGATTCCGACGGTGAAGTGATTGTGGGGCACGGGCTTGGCGAGGTCGTCAAAGACGGCCTTGACCATGGCGGGGGTGAACTCCTTGGAGGAGAGACCGTAACGGCCGCCAACAATGCGGGGCATGGAGGCGATCTTACCGGCGGCGAAGCTCTCGGCCAGCGAGGTCAGAACCTCCTGGTAGAGCGGCTCGCCGGTGGAGCCAGGCTCCTTGGTGCGGTCCAGCACGGAGATGGAGCGAACCGTGGCAGGCAGCGCGGCGAGGAAGTGCTCGGCAGAGAACGGACGATAGAGGCGAACCTTGAGCACTCCAATCTTCTCGCCCTTCGCGGCGAGCAGATTCACGGTTTCTTCGGCGACATCGCAGCCGGAGCCCATGAGGATGACGACGCGATCAGCATCCGGCGCGCCAACGTATTCGAAGAGTTTGTACTGGCGTCCGACGACCTCGGCGAAGCGGTCCATGGCCTTCTGGAGAATGGCGGGCACGGCGGTGTAGTAGGGATTGACGGTCTCACGGGCCTGGAAATAGACATCAGGATTCTGCGCGGTGCCGCGAAGCACGGGGCGGTCCGGCGAAAGCGAGCGGGCGCGGTGCTGGCGAATGAACTCCTCGGGCAGCAGGGCGCGCATGTCGTCCATGGTGAGCTGCTCAACCTTGCCAACCTCGTGCGAGGTGCGGAAGCCGTCAAAGAAGTGTACGAAAGGAACGCGCGACTCAAGAGTTGCGGCCTGCGCGATGAGCGCGGTGTCCATGACCTCCTGAACATTGTTGGAGGCGAGCAGCGCCCAGCCGGTCTGGCGCACGGCCATGACGTCCTGGTGGTCGCCGAAGATGGACAGTCCCTGGGCGGCGATGGCGCGCGCAGCTACATGGATGACACACGGCGTGAGTTCGCCGGCGATCTTATACATGTTGGGAATCATGAGGAGCAGGCCTTGGGACGAGGTAAAGGTCGTACCCAGGCTGCCGCCCTGGAGAGCGCCGTGGAGAGCCGCTACGGCTCCGCCTTCGCTCTGCATCTCCATGACCTGCGGGATGGAGCCCCAGATGTTGGGCTTTCCGTCCGAGGACCACTGATCACTGAACTCGCCCATGGGCGAAGAGGGTGTGATGGGATAGATGGCTATGACTTCGTTGGTTTTATGCGCGACATAGGCGGCGGCTTCGTTGCCGTCAACCGTCACTTTGACTCGATCCATGAACCGGTCCTCCAAAGGAATTGGCGTGGAGACACAAAGCAGAGGTGTTTTCCACCGCGACTGCCCGGACACAATTTTTGTGTGGCTTGATTCCCAGTGAATATTCCACTACGAGACGACCAAAACAGCAGTGACTTAACTCACAAGCTGGGGTGAGAAGTTCAGAAAATTGAAAGAAGGAGGAACGCGCAGGGCCAAGGCGGCTCCCGATCCCTACTTTTGCGTCTGGCGGGCTGGAAATCATGGCCGGTAGCGATCCACCTTTGTGCTGCTCCAGGCAGCTCTCGATTGACCGTGGAATTGCACAACTCACGGATTTACGGAGGCATCCATAGGCATGGCAAAGACGTGTGTCGTCTCTGACCAGAGTGAGGCCGGGTGCGATTTCCGGCCATCCCCACCACATCTACACCGACAATTCAGAGAGGATGAACATGAGAAAAATTCTAGGGCTAATGCTGATCATGCTTCCGATGGCCGCGCTCGCACAGAGCGGGATCGACGGCACATGGAAGATCGACTTGAACAAGGCGCAAATGGATACAAAACCGATGGTTTACGAGTTGAAGGACGGCATGTATAGCTGCTCGACCTGCGATCCGAAGATCAGCATCAAGGCCGACGGGAAGGAACATAAGATCACCGGCTCCCCATACGTGGACAGCGAAAAAATCACCCCGGTGAACGGCAGCACCGTGGAACGGGTTGGGATGAAGAACGGCAAAGTTGCGTTCCGCGACACGCTGACGATCTCCGAAGATGGAATGACGATGACCCAGACGTACGAGGGGCATCCGGCGGGAAGCGATCAGGCAGTGATGGCGACGGGGATTTACTCGCGCGTAGGGGAAGCCCAGCAGGGGGGGCTGCACCCGCTCTCAGGCTCGTGGAAGACCGAGAAATTCGAGTCCGTCTCCGACAATGCCCTGACCTTTACCTACTCCATGACCAGCGACGGGGTGAATTACAAGGCGAGCACAGGTGAAAACTACAGCGCCAAGTTCGACGGGAAGGACTATCCCTTCCACGGCGATCCGGGCACGACCGCAGTGGTGCTGAAGAAGATCGACGACCAGACCTTCCAGGAGACCTACAAGCGCAATGGCGAGGTAACCGGCTCGCAGCGCATTACGCTTTCGCCTGACGGCAGTTCGCTGACCATGGTGAGCGAAGACATGCGGCGCGGAACGACGGATACCTGGGTAGCGGCGAAACAGGGCAGTGCGGACACAATGGCGGACAAGTAAGGACCGTCACCGGACTGCGCCTGGCTCGGCGGGACCGACGCTGATGTGGGACTCAAGTTCACGCTGCGCGGCGGGCGTGGGCGTTGCCGAATAGACAAAGATGAACCAACTCCCGCTGGCGGTGGTGGAAACCCGCAGACTGAGCCGGCGGGAGAGCTTCTCACCCGGAAGCTGATAGGGCAGGGTGCCGTCGAGGTCGAAGGTAAGGCTGCCTTGCGCGTTAACGCGGGCACTGCCGCGACCCAGCAGCGGCACGCCGAGGGAGCGGGCCAGCACGGTGGCGAGTTCCTCGGAGGCGGCGTGGTCGTCAGGGGTTGCGGGCATCACCATGTCCGGCACGCAGCCTTGGGCCATAGCGACGATGGCAAGGCCGGGATGCACCTCGGCGATCATCTCAGTGCCCGAATCGGCGGCGGCGAAGATCACGCGCGAGCACGCTCGGAACAAAGCGCGGCGGCGGTCGGTGATTCCGGGGTCGGCGGTGGGATCACGCATCAGTTCGGTGACGCGATAAGCGTCATACGTAGGCATCGGCTGCCAGCCCGGCGGCAACTCAACGCGAACTCCAAGAGCGGCGCTGGTGAAGACACGCTGGGAAAGCTTGCCGGATGGAATCGCATATCCGGGCTGCGCCCGTACGGTGGACTCGACCATTGCGGTTGGCAGAGCGGGACCATAGAAGCGGCGCGCTTCGGGAGGAACGGCTGAAGAGCCGGGGGCGGCGGCGCTGCATCCGGCGTCGGTGGGCTCGACAAACTCCAGATGCTCGATGGCAGACTCGACGGCGGCGGCCAGTTCGTGCCCGTGCGAGAAGATTGCGAAGTGGACAACGTAGCCGCGCAGCACAGTGTAGTAGCTGCTCTCATCGCCGGGGCCGGAGGCGTCAGCAGCAATGTGGAGGCGGTAGAACCGGTGCTCATGGATGGGGAGCGCGCTGGGCCCGGTGGTGGTGAGGCCTCCGTGATGGGCCTGCTGCACGCGGGCCTTGGCGGCGAGATGGGCAGGATCCTCCGCGCTGTCCTCAAACGCGGAGATGAATAGTTCAGCAGAGCGGTCGAGGCGCTGGAAGCGCGTGGCGAGCAGCATGTGGCGGCCATTCGGCTGCACCGGCAGATAAATGGTCTCGGATTTGAGTCCGGCGGGCAGAGCGAAGCGGAAACCGAAGTAGGGATTGCAGTACGTATAACGGCCCAGCCATGCGACCTCAGGATATTGAGGAGGAGCGGCAGTTTGCGCCAGTGCGGCGGAATGCTGAGAGCACAGCAAGGTTACGAACAAAAGAATCTGGGCGAACCGGCTACGGCAGCGGAGGCTGATTCGGGTACAATCGAGTTTTCCGGGAATCATTTGCATCCGGCTTAATCCAGTTGTTTTGGGATCCGCCTTGATCACTCAGTTCGTGGCAATGATTGCGCTGGCACCCCGACCGAGTCCGGTGGTGCAATTTCTGCAGAAGCAGACCAACCCCGCCTTCAAGGGACTGTACCACGCCAACGCCTTCGACCTGGCGCTTCTGATTCCTTACTTCATCGTGCTGATCATCCTGGCGTCCTACGGATTCCACCGCTACCAGCTCGTTTGGATGTATTACAAGTACCGCAAGAACAAGACGACCACGCCTAAATCGACCTTCGCTCAATTGCCAAGGGTGACTATCCAGTTGCCGATTTTCAACGAGCAATTTGTGGTGGACCGGCTGGTGGAGTCGATCTGCAAGCTGGAGTATCCGCGCGATTTGCTGGACATCCAGTTGCTGGATGACTCGACCGACGAGACCGTGACGGTGGCTGCCGAGGTGGTGGAGCGATACCGGGCGCTGGGACATGACATTGTTCACATCCATCGCACCGACCGCACGGGCTTCAAGGCAGGGGCTCTGGAACATGGCCTGCAAACCGCAAAGGGCGAGTTCGTGGCGATCTTCGACGCCGACTTCACCCCTCCGGCGGATTGGATCATGCGAGTCATCCACCACTTTGCCGAGCCCGGCGTCGGCATGGTGCAGACGCGCTGGACGCACATCAACCGGCATTACTCTTTTCTGACCGAGGTTGAGGCGATTCTGCTGGACGGGCACTTTGTGCTGGAGCATGGCGGGCGCTCGCGGGCAGGAGTGTTCTTCAACTTCAACGGCACGGCGGGAATGTGGCGCGTGAAGGCAATTGAAGAGGCGGGCGGCTGGCAGCACGATACGCTGACCGAAGACACCGACCTGAGCTATCGTTGCCAGTTGAAGGGCTGGAAATTCTTGTACCTGCAGGACGTGGAATGTCCGGCGGAATTGCCGATCGAGATGACGGCCTTCAAGACGCAGCAGGTGCGCTGGGCCAAGGGATTGATTCAGTGCTCGATCAAGGATCTTCCCAAGGTGATGAAGGCAGACGTGAGCAAGCGGGAAAAGATTGAGGCGTGGTATCACCTGACGGCGAACCTGAGCTATCCGCTGATGATCATGCTGAGCGTGCTGCTGCTGCCGGCGATGGTCATACGCTTCTATCAGGGATGGTTCCAGATGATGTACATCGACGTGCCGCTGTTCCTGGCATCGACGTTTTCCATCTCGAGCTTTTACCTGGTTTCACAGAAAGAACTGTTTCCCACGCGCTGGTGGCGGACGTTCTTCTACCTTCCCTTCCTGATGGCGCTCGGCATCGGATTGACGATTACAAACTCCAAAGGAGTCATCGAAGCGCTGGTCGGGAAGCAATCGGCGTTTGCACGGACTCCCAAGTACAGCGTGCAGGGCAAAGGCCAGAAGAACATGGCGGCGGCGGCGGCGAAAAAATACCGCAAGCGCCTGGGCTTTATTCCGTGGATTGAACTTGCGGTGGGCACATACTTCGCTATGACTGTGTGGTACGCCATTGCAAATGAGAACTACATTACGGTTCCCTTTCTTATTTTGTTTGTGTACGGATACTGGTACACGGGATTGATGTCACTGTTGCAGGGGCGTTTCGAATTGTTCGGCGGCGCCTCCGGCAGCAACGCGGAAGAACATATCAAGCCCTTCCCGGTTGGAGTTTAGTAAGCCGTTTGGAGTGGCAGTAGATCGATGAAGTTCATAAAGATTTTTGTCTGTACAGTGCTTTGGATTCTCGGGTTAACGCTGGTGTATGGAATCTCTCCGATTCGCCCAGTGCGTGAAGTGTTCACCTTTACCACGATTGATGCGCCCCGGCAGCAGGTGTGGCAGGTGTTGACGAACTTCGCCGCCTATCCGCAGTGGAATCCGTTTTATACCAGTATCGACGGCACATGCGCGGCGGGTTCAGAAATCCATTTGCAGGTGCAATTGGCGGAACGCAGCCTGACCTACACCAGCAAGATTCAGACGGTAACTGCTCCGAGCGAACTGGCGTGGCGGGAGGAAGTGCTGGTGCCGGGCCTGCTGGACGGAGAACACCGCTTTGCGCTGGAGACCACCGACAGCGGGCAGACGCGCTTTGTGCAGCATGACACCTACAGCGGCGCGCTGGTGCCGCTGGTGATGGGACTCTACCAGGCCCAGGCGGAGTTCGGCTTCCGCCGCATGAACAACGCCTTGAAGAAGCGCGCCGAGCAGCAGGACTCTTCGGCCAACGGCGGACTCTAGCGCGGGCTGGACGCGAGGTTTATACTCGGCTTCCATGAAGCTGCGTACGCTGCCCTGCTCTCTCCTCTTCTTCGCCATCTGCACATTGGCTCTCACGGCTCCCTTGTTTGCCTTGGACCGCCAGCCGGGAGCGGACTACCGCGCCCGCAGGGTTGCGCTCTCACAAAAATTGAAGGGCGGCGTGGCCGTGCTCTTTGCGGCGACGGAGGGCGACGGGCCAAACGATCTGTATGGCTTCCGGCAGGACAACAACTTCTTTTACCTGACGGGATGGGCGGAGCCCGGCGCAGCCGTGGTGATTGCGCCCGCCGTGGAAGCCACGGCGAACGCTCCGGCGCGACCGTACACCGAGGTTCTGTTTCTTCCGGCGCACAACCTTACGCAGGAGAGATGGACGGGGCCGAAGCTGGGCGCGGAAGATCCGCGGGCCGCGGCAGTCACCGGTTTTGACCGGGTGGCAACGCTCGACCAGATGCACGACCTGCTGGTGCAGATTGTGCCGCAACCGCGAGCGATGATCTATTCCGCGATGGCGCAGGCTCCGGAGAGCACGCCCTCGGCGATTCCGCTGGAATGGCTGAAGCGCAGCAACGCGTTCCCGAACTACGTGGCCTATCTCGACATCGGCGACAAGATCGCCGAACTGCGCAAGCACAAGGACCGCGGCGAGATCGAGCGAATCCGCCACGCAACCGAAGCCTCGATTGCGGGACATCGCGCGGCGATGCAGGCGATGCGTCCGGGGCTTTTCGAGTACCAGATTGCGGCGCTGATGCAATATAAGTTCCAGGATGGAGGCTGCGAGCGTCCGGCGTATGCACCAATTGTGGGATCAGGATTCTACTCGACGGTGCTGCACTACTCGGAGGACTCGCACGAGATCCACGACGGCGACGTTGTGGTGATGGACGTGGCGGGCGAGTATGGCATGTATGCCAGCGACATCACGCGCACGCTGCCCGCCAATGGGCACTTTACGCCGCGCCAGCGCGAGATCTACAACGTGGTTCTGGGGGCGCAGCAGGCGGTGATGCAGTCCGTGGTGGCGGGCAAGAGCACGCTGAGTGGACGTGAGCCGAGCTCGCTTTACCAGATTGCGTACGACTACATCAACTCGCATGGCAAGGACCTGCACGGCGAGCCGCTGGGAAAATATTTCATTCACGGGCTGGGACACCGCGTAGGGCTGGAAGTCCATGACGTGGGCAGCGGTCCGGTGGATAAAGGCGACGTATTCACGGTAGAGCCGGGTATCTACATTCCTGAAGAAAAAATTGGAGTGCGGATTGAAGACATCGTAATGCTGGACGAACACGGCAAGCTGGTGAATCTGACCGCCGAACTGCCGCACACGGCGGAGGATGTGGAAGCGGCAATGCACAGGTAGAACTCTGAAAGGTAGGGCCGCGGCCGCTCTACTCTGGTATCGGAAAAAGACTTAGTGTATTCAAAAACTTACATGAATCGGAAGGACGACTGTAAACCTGTAAGTTATTGACAAGGCTAGTCGATACAATCGTCAGCACGGATGAGCAATACATAGAGGAGATTGTGAACGCGCTCGATCGGGCGAGTATTTACAGGAGATAAACGCCGGAGAGGAGGTGGCAATGGGATTGATACGATACGTGTTGATTGCCTTTGGTTGGTTGTGTTTTCTGGCTGCTTCCTGTCACGAAAAAGAGGAGAATGAGGTTCAGAACTGGATGGAGGAGTGGTGGATTCGTCTGGACGACACCCGACAGTCTGCCCTCTCAGCCAGTGCTCAGTTCTTGCGAGCAATAGCCCGATTAACGGGTAGTGGATTTGATTGGCTTTTCGGTAAGAAGATTGTCTCTCTTCGTGTGATCGGGGTGTCGGTCTGTTTCTCGTTTGCGTCGGTGGTTCTTTTCTCACTCATGGAATCGAAGAATGGTAGATTTCACCTTGCTTCGCCATTCCCTCTTGGTAGATTGTTAATCTTCCTATACGTAATTGGGTTTGCTTTAGTACCTGCACTTACGGAGTCACTCCATGAGTGGTTCATCGAGCGTGGATTTCTCAGTCCAGAGAAATGGATTCCCTTGATCTGGGCTTTCCTCCTCTTCGCCAATCTCTCACAGATGATGTGGGCGGTTATCCTTCCACTTTATCAAGCCAAGGGCGGCGTAGTAGCAGCATATGTTCCAGTTGTTGTGGGATTAGTCCTTGGAGTAAGCCTCGCGTCTGATCTAATCTGCATTGCGATGACCCGATGGTCACTACAGTTGGCCTCAAGAACTGACCAGTCCTTCACGATCCTGCTAATAATGGTTGTGAACGTTGTGCTCGTGTTTGTAGTCGTTGTCGCACCTGTACGTGTCGGTCTAGCAATCGCCAAGTATTCGCTTGTACTTGGTGCGCCAATAATGCTGAGCGTTCTGCTCAATGTGATCAATGTCGTGGTATGTCTCGCCGCGTTTCTCGTCGCCAGCTTGATGCTTCTGCATCGTTTGCTGTGGCCGATCTTGCAAAGACCAATGTACCTGTTGCAGAGATACGGCGTAATACGAAATAAGAAGTTACTATGGTCAGTGGGAGTCATGCTGGTCACACTGCCAACGAATATTGGCATTGCGTTTTGGAAATCACTGGTTGAGAAACTGCCGTAGGAAGAATGGGGCTTCCAGCAAGTGTTTCGGGTTCCACAATCTGAGACACTCGCTGGCAACTTTCCTCCCCGGGCAAGCTGATCCGTCTGTCACCATGAGGATGCTCCGCCGTCGCAAGTTGGGTACGACGATGGAGTCTATTCGCATCGGGTCAATTCCACACAGATGGCGGGTACGGGAAAGGTCAACCCGTTTAGCTCTACTCTGGTAGACTAGAACCTTGTGATCATCAAAGTTCTTTTTGCGATTCTGGTGGTGTCGTCGATCGCTCTGATTGGAGTGACGATCGCCGTCGTAGTCCGCGTCTGGTGGCATCTGAAGTCGCGGCGTGCGAAGGCGAGGCACCTGGCGGAGATTACGCAGGAAAGCAACCGGGAAAGCACGCTATAGCTGCCCCTGGCCGATGGTCGCGACGGCTTTCACAATGGGCCGATGGATTCAAGTTCTGTGCCGCGCTGGCAACGCCGGGGCGGTGTGTGAATGGCAAACTTAATGGATGGCCGATTGGGCCGTGGAAAAAGGTTTATGAGCACCAGCGGTTCTGAACTGATCGAAATCAAAATTGCGCACAGTCCCGATTCGGACGACGCGTTCATGTTCTATGGCCTGGCAACGAACAAGGTTCGCGTGCCTGGGTTCAAGTTCACCCATGTGCTGTGCGACATAGAGACGCTGAACCACAAGGCGATTGCGGAAGCCTACTTCGACGTAACCGCGATCTCGTTCCACGCCTACCCGTACCTGCAGGACCGGTACGCGCTGATGCCGAGCGGCGGCAGCGTGGGCGATGGCTACGGTCCGATGATCGTTGCGCCCAAGCCCTACACGCTGGACGAAGTGAAGAAGCTGAAGATCGCCATTCCAGGCACGCTGACCACCGCCGTGCTGGCGCTCAAGCTCTTCGCGCCTGACATTCAGACCGAGGTGGTTCCCTTCGACAAGATCATTCCCGCCGTGCTGGAAGGCAAGTTCGACGCTGGTCTGATCATCCACGAAGGCCAGCTTACCTACGACAAGAGCGGATTGCACCGCATTCTTGACTTGGGCAAGTGGTGGCGCGAGTTGACCGGACTGCCGCTGCCTTTGGGCGCCAATGCGATCCGCAAGGATCTGGGACCGGAAGTCATCGCCAAGGTTTGCAAGGCGCTGCGCGACAGCATTCAGCACGCGCTGGATAACCGCGAGCAGGCGCTGGAATACGCCATGCAGTTTGCCCGCGACCTGGACGCGCGCGACGCCGACAAGTTTGTTGGCATGTACGTGAACGAGCGCACCCTGGACTACGGCGACGATGGCCGCGAAGCGGTTGCGAAGCTGCTCAACATGGGGCACGAAAAAGGCATCATCCCACAGGCGATCAAGCTGGAGTGGGTAAGCGAGACGGCTTCGGCAAACAAGGTTTAGCGGGAACAGAAGACAAACTCTGTTGAGAAGGCTCTGCGCAACCGCGGAGCTTTTCTCTTGTAAGGCAAGCGATCAGCTACACTATTTCCGTATGCCGATGAGCGATGAGTTGAAGACGACGCGCCAGACGTTGATGATCGACGCCGACGACACGCTATGGGAAAACAACATTTACTTTGAGCACGCGATTGCAAACTTCATTTCGTTCTTGAATCACAGCCACTTCACCGCCGCGCAGGTTCGGCAGAAGCTGAACGAGGTGGAGCACGAAAACGTTGTGAAGCTGGGCTATGGGTTGCGCAGCTTTGCGGCGGCGCTGGTGGCGACTTTTGAGCGCCTCTCGGTAGAACCGCTGACACCCGCGCTGCATGAGACGATTCACGGCTTTGCCCAGGCCATTGCCGAACAGCCGATTGAGTTGCTGAAGCACGTTGGGCCGACGCTGGACGAGCTACGCAGCCGTCACCAGTTGCTGCTGGTGACCAAGGGTAACTTCGCCGAGCAGACGGGCAAGGTGGAGCGCTCGGGCCTGAAGCCATATTTTGAGGCCGTGGAAGTGGTGGCGGAGAAGAACGCGGCGAGCTATCACGCCATCGTCGAGAAGTACGGGCTGGAGCGGCGCACGACGTGGATGGTGGGCAATAGTCCGAAATCCGACATCAATCCGGCGATTGCCGCAGGACTGAACGCGGTGTTCATTCCTCATGCGGATACGTGGATTCTGGAACATGCGGAGTTATGCACGGCTCCCCCGCCGCAGAAGCTGCTGACGCTGGAGCGGTTTGGGCTGCTGAGTGAGATGTTCTAAACCGTTCAGCGGCCTTGATCCTGTCAATTTACCGGTGACCAGTAACTTTTCCGGCGGCCCGGGTTCCTACCTACAGGCAGAGTGAGACTTCTTTTGCCCGGGAGTTGGCAATGGCTCGCAAGAAGCCGGTAATTGTTGCACTCGCGCTCGTGTTGTTGCTGACCTGCATCTCCCTGCCCTCCTTCGCTTCCAAACATAAGAAAGACAAGCCTGCGCCCATCCAGACGATGGACGAACGCGAGCGCGCGATTCATGCACTGAACCGGCTTACGTTTGGGCCGCGTCCGGGGGATGTGGAGCGGGTACTCGCCGTTGGCGTGGACAAGTGGATCGCGCAGCAGCTTGAGCCGGGAAAGATTGATGACGGAGCGCTGGAGGCGCGGCTGGCGCCGTATCGCACGCTGCGAATGTCTGCCGCGGAGATGGTGGAGAACTTCCCTCCTGACCAGGTGCTGCGGGCCGTGGCGGACGGCAAGATGCCGATGCCAAAGGACGCGCAGCTCAAGGCGGTGTACACGGCGGGGCTGGCGCGGATCAACGACAAGCAGGCAAAGAAGAACGCCAAGGCCGCGGAGAATGCGGATTTGCTGGCGATGAGTCCGGACGACCTTACACCGGAGATGAAGGACAAGCGGCAGGGTGCGCGGGAACATGCACGATCGAAGGCGCTGGACCTGATGGAGTTGCCTGCGGACTCGCGCACGCAGAGCCTGGCGGCGATGGATGTGGATGAGCGGCGCGGCTTCTGGCGGGCGATTTCGCAGGACGACCGCGACAAGCTGACGGCGGATATGACTCCGGCGCAGAAGGAACTGCTGCTCTCGCTGGAAAACCCCGTAGCGGTGGTGAACAACGAGCTGATGCAATCCAAACTGCTGCGGGCGGCTTACAGCGAGAGGCAGTTGCAGGAGGTGATGACCGACTTCTGGTTCAATCACTTCAACGTTTTCTTGGGCAAGGGCGCGGACCGCTACCTGGTGACCGCCTATGAGCGCGACGTGATCCGTCCGCACGCACTGGGCAAGTTCAAAGACCTGCTGCTGGCGACGGCGAAGAGTCCGGCGATGCTCTGGTACTTGGATAACTGGCAGAGCGTGGGACCGAACTCGCAAGCCGCAGGACGAGGAAAGAACAGCGGGAAGCCGTCGCAGGGACTCAACGAGAACTACGCGCGCGAGGTAATGGAACTGCACACCCTGGGCGTGAACGGCGGCTATACGCAAAAGGACGTGACCGAACTGGCGCGGGTGCTGACCGGATGGACCTTGGAAGAGCCGAGACAGGGCGGAGGATACGTCTTCCGCGAGCCGCGACACGAGCCGGGAGACAAGACAGTGCTGGGGCGTACGTTCCATGAAAATGGGCAGCGCGAGGGCGAGGCGGCACTGGAGATGCTGGCGAGCCAACCGGCGACGGCGAGATTCATCTCCACCAAGCTGGCGCAGCGCTTTGTGAACGATACTCCCCCACCAGCGCTGGTGGATGCGATGGCGAAGACCTTCCTGGAGAGCGATGGCGATATCAAGGCCGTGATGCACACGATGCTGCGCGCGCCGGAGTTCTGGGATGCAAAGGAGTATCGCGCGAAGGTGAAGACGCCGCTGGAGTTTACGGTTTCGGCAATTCGCGCGACGGGCGCTGAACTGACGCGCACGCAGAGCGTAACGGACGCGCTGAACCGCATGGGGATGCCGCTCTACGGAGCGCAGCCTCCAACGGGCTACTCGATGCGTGCGGAGAGTTGGGTGAACTCCGGTGCGCTGCTGAGCAGGATGAATTTTGCGCTGGGACTGGGCACGGGCAAGCTCAATGGCCTTCGGATGGACGCCGCAAAGCTGGCCGGGCCGGGCGGCAACGCCGAGCAGGTGCAGCACGCGCTGGAGCAGGCACTGCTGGGCGGCGGAGTTTCCGCGCAGACGCACGAGACGATTGCGAAGCAGATGAACGATCCGCTGCTGACAGGACGCAAGCTGGACGATCCTCCAAAGCCTGTGAACGCAGGCGCGGTGGCTGGACTGATATTGGGCTCGCCGGAATTTCAACGACGGTAGGAAGTGCGATAGGAGAAGTTGCGATGGGAATCACGCGGCGGATTTTTATGAAGGGCGGAGCATTGACCGTGGTGGGGATGGCGGTAGTGCCGGAGTTCCTGGCGCGCGCAGCGATGGCCGCCGAAACCGCAGGGGCGCACAAGCGGCTGGTGGTGATCTTCCAGCGCGGCGCGGCCGACGGGCTGAATATTGTGGTGCCGCACGGCGAGGCGGCGTACTACGCGATGCGTCCGACGATTGCGATTCCCAATCATGACGTGATCGACCTGGATGGCCTCTTCGGGCTGCATCCCTCGATGAGCGCGCTGAAACCCTTGTGGGACGCAAAGCACCTGGCGATTGTCCATGCCGCGGGATCGCCCGACCCGACACGCTCACACTTTGACGCACAGGACTTTATGGAGAGCGGCACTCCGGGGTTGAAGAGCACGGAGGACGGCTGGCTGAATCGCGCGCTGACGGCTTCGACTGCGGCTGATGCGCAGAGCGCCCCGTTCCGGGCCGTGGCGCTGGGCACGGCACTGCCGCGCATGTTGAGCGGAAGCGCTCCGGCGCTGGCCGTGGGCAATGTTAACGACTTTGGCGTGGCGCCGCGGAATCCGCAGGCGCAGCCACTGGCGAATACCTTTGAGTCCATGTATGCCGGAAGCGTGGATGCGGTGCTGCACGGCACGGCGGCGGAGACATTTGACGCAGTGAAGATGCTGAAGGCCACCGATCCGGCGAAGTATCGTCCGGCGGCGGGCGTGAGCTACCCGAAGGGACGCTTTGGCGACGCGCTGAAGCAGACCGCGCAGTTGGTGAAGGCGAATCTCGGCGTACAGGTGGCGTTCACCGACATCGGCGGCTGGGATCATCATGTGAACGAAGGCGCAAGCGAAGGCCAGCTTGGAAACCTGCTGAAGGAATTCAGCGGATCGCTGGCCGCCTTCTGGAGGGATCTGGGAACACTGGCCGAAGACACCGTGGTGGTGACCATGAGCGAATTTGGCCGCACCGCCCGCGAGAATGGAACCCGCGGCACCGATCACGGCCACGCCAACGTGATGTTCGTGATGGGCGGCGCGGTGCGCGGAGGCAAGGTTTACGGGCGCTGGCCCGGACTGGCGAACGAACAACTCTACGAGCAGCGCGACCTGGCGCTGACCACGGACTTCCGGCAGGTGATCGCCGAGGCGGTGGCGAAACAGCTTGGAAATCCGAGGCCGGAGCGGGTTTTTCCCGGTTTCAACAACCCCGGATCGCTGCACCTTCTGGGCTGAGTACGCGCTTCGCCACGCCATGCTGCAACCTTTTCAGCACAGAGACCGGGCTGACTGTGAAACTTATCGAGCCCCATGGACGTATCTATCTGCTGAGCGGAATGCATCTTACCGCTCACCAGCGCTGTTCACCGCCGTCTAACGGCAGGGAGAGATACGACCATGTTGACCGCAAGAAAAAGGGCGCTGTTGCTGGCGCCGGTGCTCGCCATTACTTTTGCCGCTCTGCCCGCGTGGGCCGAAGCGCGCGAGGAATTTCATAAGACCGTGCCCATGAACGCTGATGGGAATTTCTCGCTGAAGAACGTCAATGGCGGGGTCACGATCTCCGCGTGGGACCGGAAAGAAATTCAGATCGACGCGGTAAAGACAGCGGACTCCGAGGGAAAGCTGCGCGAGGCACGCATCGAAGTGGCAGGAAGCGGACACTCGGTGGACGTGAAGACCAAGTATCCGGACCACACCAACAACAATCCGGCAAAGGTGGAGTACACCATTCACCTGCCGAGAGGCGCGAACCTGCTCGCGGTGGAAACCGTGAACGGCGACATCCATGTGGACGGCCCGCAAGGGCGCATCAAGGCCAGCACGGTGAACGGAAAAGTGGAAGTATGGAACGCGGCCGAGGAACTGGAGTTGAACTCCGTCAACGGTGAGGTGAAGGCCTCGCTGAGCAGCGCCGGAAAGAGCCATGTGAAGCTGAACGTGGTCAATGGCAGCGTCGCGATTGCCCTGCCGGCGTCGGCCAACGCCCATGTCAAGGCTTCCACCGTGACGGGCGATATTCATTCCGATCTGCCGCTGGAAGTGGAGAAGTCGAAATATGCGCCGGGAGCGAGCGTTGACGGCAACCTTGGCTCTGGTGGGGCAACGATTGAACTGGAGAGCGTGAACGGAAGCATCTATCTGCACCGGAGTTGACGCTCAATAAAGTTGTGCCCGCTTGGAAGGACAGATCCCAACGGGAAGAATTCGAAGGATCGAGAGCACGCAGTACACCCTATTCATCGAGCATGACACTCCAACAGTATGGAGGTATGACACCATGAAGCGGATCTTTCTGCTTAGCTCAATCCTGCTGCTCTCGGCGGTATTTGCGGTGGCGCAGTACGATAAACAGCCCGACCCAAGCAATCCTGGTGCAAACGTGACGACCGTCGAGGGATGCCTTGCCGGCTCCACTGGAAACTACAGCCTGACGGACAAGTTCGGCACCACCTATCAACTCACCGGCGAGACGGCGATGCTACAGGCTCATGTGGGCCACACGATACAGATCACGGGGACTTCCGCTCCGAACACTCACACCACGGGCGACAAAGCCGGTTCCATGAGCGGCTCCGCCGACGCACGACAGATGTTCACCGTCACCTCATTCAAGCATATTTCTCCACACTGCAACGCCATGCCATAAGCACGCTGCAGTGTGGCGGGTTAGTAGGAGTGCAGCTTCTTGATAGCCGCGAAGATGTCATCGGCCTGGGGCAGGATGACGTCTTCGAGTTGCGGCTGGTAGGCGACGAAGGTATCTTTGGCAGCCAAACGCTGGACGGGAGCGTCCAGTTTGTCAAAGAGATCGCTGGCGATGCGGGCAGCGATCTCGGCTCCATAGCCCCAGCTCAGCATGTCCTCATGAACGATGAGCACGCGGTTGGTCTTGCTGACTGACGCGGCGATGGCCTCAAAGTCATACGGATTGAGGGTGCGCAGATCGAGCACCTCGACGCTGATGCCGTGCTCGCGCTCCAGGCGTTGCGCGGCCTGCAACGAGCGTGGGACGGTGGCGCCATAGGTCACAACCGTCACATCGGTTCCCTCTTTCCAGATGCGCGCTTTGCCGAAGGGAATGGTGTAGTCCGGACCGGGGTAGGGCGCACGTCCGAAGGGCTCACGGTAGAGGCGCTTGTGTTCGAGGAAGAGCACCGGGTCATCACAGCGAATCGCCGTATGCAGCAGGCCCGCCGCGTCGAGCGCGTTGGACGGAAAGACGACGTGCATGCCGGGCGTGTGCGTAAAGATGCTCTCTCCGCACTGTGAGTGATAGACAGCGCCGCCGGTGAGATAGCCTCCGATCGCGACGCGAACGACGGCAGGGCAGGAGAAACCATTATTGGAGCGCCAGCGGATCAGCGGCAGCTCATTTCGAAGCTGGTGCATGGCAGGCCAGATGTAGTCGAAGAACTGAATCTCAACCACGGGCTTCAATCCGCGCGCGGCCATGCCAACGGCGCGGCCCACGATATTGGCTTCGGCGAGCGGTGAGTTGAAGACGCGGTCTGAGCCGAACTCGCGCTGAAGTCCGTTGGTGAGTTTGAAAACTCCGCCTTTTCCCTTCAGCTTCTTGTCTTCCAGGTACTCATCGTTGGAGCAGTCGGCAACGTCTTCGCCGAAGATCACGATGCGCTCGTCGCGCTTCATCTCATCCCGCAGACACTTGTTGATGAGGTCGGCCATGGTGCGGTCGCCGCCCTCGGAGACGGGAGCGGAAACAAAGCTCTGCGCGGTGGGCTTCAGGTTCTCCGAATAGACATAGCGTGAGTAGCTGGATGGCTCCGGAAAGGCTGCGTCGAGTGCGATATCGGCGGCGGCCTGCACCTCGGCATCAATCTCGCGATGCAGTTTCTGCGCCGAAGCCACGTCAAGAATGCCCTCGGCGATCAGGAACTTCTGGAAGCGGACGATGGGATCGCGTTCCTGGTCTTTCTTGCGTTCGCCCTCGGGACGATAGAGCTTTTCATCGTCGGAGAGCGAGTGTGAGTAAGGACGGATGACATGGCCATGCACCAGCGCAGGGCCGTTCCCGGAGCGGATGTGCTCCACGGCGAGGCGCATGGCGGCGAAGCTGGCGAGCAAATCGGTGCCGTCACACTCTTCAAAGTGGAAGTTGGGGAAGTTGGCGACAAGGCGGCTGATGTTGCCGCCCGGCGTCTGGTACTTCACCGGGACGGAGATGGCGTAGCCATTGTCTTCCACAACGTAAAGCACCGGCAGCTTGCGGTTGGAAGCCGTGTTCAGCGACTCCCAGAATTCGCCCTGCGAGGTGGTGCCTTCTCCGGTGGAGACGTAGGTGACCTCGTCGGCGTGATGCTGCACGTCCTTGAACTCGCGATAGTCGCCTTCCACGTTGGCGTCTGCCGCGGGATGCTGCGTGAAGTAGCGCCCCGCCTCGGCGCAGCCCACGGCCTGCAGAAATTGCGTTCCCGTGGGCGAAGAGGTGGTGAAGATATTGTGCTGGGGGCTGCCCCAGTGCGAAGGCATCTGGCGGCCACCCGAGGCCGGATCGGCAGCGGCGCCGACGGCCTGCAAAAGCTGCGACTCCGGCGTAACCCCAAGAGCGAGGCAGAGAGCGCGGTCACGATAGTAGGGGAAGAACCAGTCGTAACCGGCGCGCAGGTTGGCCGCAGCGGCCACCAGCAGCGCTTCATGCCCGGCGCAGGAGATCTGGAAGTAGATCTTCTGCTGGCGTTTGAGCAGAATTTCGCGGTCGTCCATACGCCGCGAGAGATACATGGTCCGGTAGAGATCCAGCAATTGCTGCGGGACGAGTCCCTCGTAAGTCTTTTCTACTGTGACTACAGGCTCGTTCTGCACAACTTTCGATGACATTCCAGCTTCCCTCAAAAAATATCCTGACCGCCTCGGTTGGATGCAGGAGAACTCGGCCAAATGCATATTGTAAATGAAAGCCGGGCATCTTCCGCCGTGGCAGCCACTTGCGAATATACTGAGATTAAGATGATTCAGACCAAGCGGCAGATTCCAGCCGCAAACATTAAACTGCTTCTCTGGGACCTGGACGGTACGCTGGTGGACAGCGAACTGGACTTGGCCCACGCCATCAACGCCATGCTGCGCCACCTCAAGCGTCCTGAATTGCCCATCGAGGTGGTGGCCAGTTACATCGGCGACGGAGCTCCCATGCTGGTGCGCCGAGCGCTCGGCGATCCGCAGGATGAGGGCTTCGTAAAAAGTGCTCTCGAATATTTCATGCAGCACTACCGCGAGCACAAACTGGACAACACTTTCGTCTACGCCGGAGTGCTGGAGACGTTGACGGTAATCCGCGAGCACAGCGATCTGAAGATGGCCGTGCTGACGAACAAACCGATCAATCCATCGCGCGGAATCTGCGATGGGCTGGGCCTCTCGGAGTTCATGACCAATATTTATGGCGGCAACAGCTTCGCAACCAAGAAGCCGGACCCGCACGGCGCGCGCACACTGCTCAAGGAACACGGCGTCACGCCGGCCGAGGCCATCATGATCGGCGACTCGCAGAACGACGTGCTGACCGCCAACAACGCAGAGATGTTCTCCGTCGGCGTGACCTACGGCCTTTCGCCGGAGTCGCTGAAGATTCATCCTCCCGATGTGCTGATCGACAGTCCGGAAGAGTTGCTGGAAGTCCTGGGACTATCGAAGACGGACGGCCGCATTCCACAAAATTGACCTCCAAAGGCCAGTGTGAGTCCCGTCACAGATGACAAAAGCCGGAAATGGTACGCTTCTGAACACAGCATGAGCCGGAGGGGTGCCGGAGTGTGCGGCATCTGTTCACGGATTTTTCCAATCTCAGGGTCACCCGGGAGTTTCATCTTATGTACAAGATCGTGGAAGCCCGCAGTGTCGGTTTCAAAATCAAGCAATTTGTCATCGAAGCGCCGCGCATCGCGCGCAAGCAGAAGCCGGGGCAGTTCATCATCCTGCGGCTGCATGAAAATGGCGAACGCATACCGCTGACCATCAAGTGCTCCGACCCCGTGGCCGGCACGGTCACCATCGTGGTGCAATCGATCGGCAAGACGACTTCCCTGCTGAACTGCCTCGAGACCGGCGACCATATTCTGGATATCGTCGGCCCGCTCGGCCATCCTTCCGAGATTGAAAACTTCGGCACGGCTGTGATTCTGGCGGGCAGCGTGGGAACGGCCATGGCCCTGCCCACCTCGAACGCTCTGAAGGCGGCGGGCAATCACGTCGTGTTCATTGAAGGCGCGCGCAACACCGAAATGGTGGTGTTTGAAGACGAAGTCCGCGCGGCCAGCAATGAGACGTACATCATGACCGACGACGGCAGCTACGGCGAACAGGGTCTGGTTACAAAGAAGCTGAACGAACTGCTCGCTGACGGACGCAAGATCGACTTTGTGCTCGCCGTGGGACCGGTGCCGATGATGCGCGCCGTCTCACAGGTGACCAAGCCGCTCGGCATCAAGACCATGGTCAGCCTGAACTCCATCATGGTGGATGGCACGGGAATGTGCGGCGGCTGCCGCGTGCTGATGGGCGACCAGAGCAAGTTCGCCTGCGTGGATGGACCAGAGTTTGACGCGTCCATGGTGAACTTCGAGGTCCTGATGCAGCGCAACACGATGTACCGCGAAAAGGAATGCGAATCGCTCAAGCGCTTTGAGGAAAACAAGGAAGCGGAACTGGCTCAGGTGCGGGCGCAGTTTGCCAAAGAGGAGGCGCACAATGCCTGAGAAGAACACTCTAAAAGCCAAAGAGCGGATGAAGATTGCGCGCACTCACATGCCTGAGCAGGACGCAACGGCGCGCAGCCGCAACTTCGAGGAAGTGAACCTCGGCATCTCGGCTGAGACCGCGCAGATCGAGGCGACGCGCTGTATTGGCTGCGCCAAGCCCGGCTGTGTCACGGATTGTCCGGTGGGCGTAAAGATTCGCGAAGTGGTCGATCTGATCTATGCGGGCGACTACCTGGCGGCGGCGGCAAAGATGCGCGAAGACAACGCACTGCCCGCCATCACCGGCCGCGTCTGCCCGCAGGAGAATCAGTGCGAGGGCGGCTGCATTCTGGGCAAGAAGGGCGAGGCCGTTGCCATTGGCAACTTGGAGCGCTTTATCGCCGACTTCGAGCGCACCAGCGGACAGCTTGGCTTGCCTGCCATCGCTCCCGCGACGGGCAAGAGCGTTGCCATCGTCGGCAGCGGTCCCGCGGGGCTTTCCGCAGCAGGAGATTTGATTCAGAAGGGCCACCGCGTACGCGTCTTTGAGGCGCTGCACGAACTGGGCGGCGTGCTGGTGTACGGCATCCCTGAGTTCCGCCTGCCCAAGACCATCGTGAAGGGCGAGGTCAATAACCTGCGCAAGATGGGCGTGGAGTTCGAGACCAACGTCGTCGTCGGCAAGAGCGTGACCATCGACGAGTTGATGCAGGACGAGCACTTCGATGCCGTCTTTGTTGCCACCGGCGCGGGACTTCCCCGCTTCCTCGGCGTGAAGGGCGAGCATCTCAACGGCGTGTACTCGGCCAACGAGTTCCTGACCCGCGTGAACCTGATGCGCGCTTATAATTTCCCCGCGGCCGATGAGCCTGTGTACGACTGCCGCGACCGCGACGTGATCGTTGTCGGCGGCGGCAACACTGCGATGGACGCGGTTCGCACCGCGCGGCGCTTGGGCGCAAAATCGGCAACGCTCGTCTATCGGCGTTCGGAAGAAGAGATGCCGGCGCGCAAAGAAGAAGTGAAGCACGCCAAGCAGGAGGGCGTGGAGTTCCGCATGTTGACCAATCCGGAAGAGTTTCTCGGCGACGAGAAGGGCTGGCTGACCGGAGCGCGCTGCGTGCAAATGGAACTGGGCGAACCCGACGCGAGCGGCCGCCGCAGTCCGGTGGAGATCAAAGGCTCGGACTTCATTCTGCCCGCGCACCTGGTCATCATCGGCGTCGGCACAACGGCGAATCCGCTGATCCAGAGCACCACGCCGGACCTGAAGACCACGAAGAAAAACTACATCGTGATCGACGAGGAAAGCACCCGCACCTCCAAGCGCGGCGTCTTTGCCGGAGGCGACATCGTCACCGGCGGAGCCACGGTGATCCTCGCCATGGGCGCGGGCCGCAAGGCCGCTGCCTCCATCCACGAATACCTGACCACCGGCGTTTGGGAGACCGCGCCCGCGCCGGTGCAATAGAGACACGAAGAACTTAGTAGTCACGGCGGAGAAGCAGCAAGTGAGTTCTGCTTCTCCGCCGTGTTGTTGCTATCGAGAGGAAGGCATTGGCACAGAAAGCGGCTGCACCGGCGAAGAAGAACAACGGCGCAAACGGAAACGATGGGCTATCCGCGAAGGATCTGCGCACCCTGCGCTCGCTGAACACTCCGGTAAAAATTCAGAAGTTCATTGATGCGATTCCTTACGATTACGCGGACACGGCGCGGTCTCCGAAGCGCGTGCTGCGCGAGCGCGCGGGACACTGCATGGAGGGCGCGATGCTCGCCGCCGCCGCCCTGCGCATCAACGGCTATCCGCCGCTGGTGATGGACCTGGAAGCCGTGCGCGACGACGACCATGTGGTGGCGCTCTACCGTGAGCATGGACTGTGGGGCGGCATCGCCAAGTCGAACTACGCGGGACTGCGCTTCCGTTCACCCATCTACCGCACCCTGCGCGAGCTGGCGCTTAGCTACTTCGAGCACTATTACAACCTGCGCGGCGAGCGCACCCTGCGCGCTTACTCTGGCCCGGTCAACCTGACGCGCTTCGATGACCAGCGCTGGATGACCTCCGAAGAGGACGCCTGGTGCGTGCCGGAATACCTGGTGAACGCGCGGCATTACCCGCTGTTTCCAAACAAAATTGCCCGCACCCTGCCGCGTCTGGACCGAAGAAGCTATGAGGCGGGGATGCACGGGGCGGTCAAGCATTAAGATTGAGCAACGCCGCTAAGAGCAAAACGCTGCACATTCGATGAGAGGTGCTGCGTTTTTCTTCGTTACGGGCTGGCCTACTTCAACAACTTGTTGAGCTGGTCGTGAAGGCGCGAGGTCAGAGTTTGATGCTCGTCGAGGCCGTTCACGCGGTCGCGCACGATGCCATCGCCGTCGAATAACACGTAGGTTGGAAAGGAATGCACTTCAAACGATTTCAATACGGACGGATTGTTGCCCTTATCCCACGATTGCAACCAGGTCATATCGTGTTTGGCAATGTACTCGCTCCAGTCTTCCTTCTTGTTGTCCGCACTTACGCTCAAAATGATTAGCCGATCTGGTCCGTATTTCTTGCGCAGATCCTTGATCTCGGGAACCGAGGCGCGGCAGGGCGGACACCATGTCGCCCAGAAATCAATGAGCACAACTTTTCCCTTCGCGTCCGCCAACGTAAGCTGTCTTCCATCGCTGGTAGTTGCGGTAAACTCCGGCGCAAACCGCTCGCGGGCGCGACGCGGATCGGCGATGATGGCTAGCACTCTCCGCTTTTCAGCACCTTCTGGCAAGCGGCTCTCTACCCACTTCATTTCAGCGGTGCCAACTTCGTCCTTCTTTTGACGCAACTGGGCCATACCGAGTGCCATGTGCGCCTGAGTACTGTCAGGCTGCAGTTCAACGGCCTTCTGCGCTTCCACTTCCGCCGCAGCCTGCTCCTTGTCATTTGGATCGATCCTTAGCAGTAGTTGGCTGCGATAGATGTGTGCCTCGAACTTTTCCTGCGGCGTAGCAGCGGCATCAATAGCCTTCGCCGAAAACTTGAGCGCTTCGTCGCGGCGGTTCAGGCGCAAAGCGGCATCGGAGGCATTCAGCAGGCAAACCGCACAGTGGCCGCCGAGGGCTTTGTTGGCCTGCTCAAAGCCGTGGACCGCCTCATCGTACTTCTTATCCTGGTAGGCCTTCTGTGCTGCCTTGAATTTCTCATTGTCGCCGGGCAACGACTGGCCAAACATCTTAGGAACGAAAAGAAGGAGCAACAAACACACGAATACATTCTTCATGGCTTCCTCATGATCATGGCAAACGGAGCTGCTTCGCTTCTGAAGAAATCATAGTACTCTGACTTTGCCGCTACGCCCACAGTTTTACCTCCGAGGGGTCAGTGCGGAAACAATTCCAGCGTGCTCTTCCTCGACCAAACTGCCACTGCTCTTCGCCTCACGTTATAATCAAGAGTTACGCAGAGCCCGCCGTTCCTCACTGGGAGGTGGTTGGAGCTATTGCGCGTGGGGATTCGGCCGCATGGAATTAAAGGTTCACAGCAACTACAAGCCGCAGGGAGACCAGGCCTCGGCCATCGAGCAGTTAACGCGCGGGCTCAGCGAAGGCGAGAAGCACCAGGTGCTGCTCGGCGTCACCGGCTCCGGCAAGACCTTTACGATGGCGAAGGTCATCGAGGAGTGCCAGCGTCCGGCGCTGGTGATGGCGCACAACAAGACCCTGGCGGCGCAGCTTTATCACGAATTCAAGAGCTTCTTTCCGAACAACGCCGTCGAGTACTTTGTTTCCTACTACGACTACTACCAGCCGGAGGCTTACATTCCGGCGGGCGATATTTACATCGAAAAGGAATCGACGGTCAACGACGAACTCGACAAGCTGCGGCTCTCCGCCACGCGCTCGCTCTTTGAGCGCCGCGATTGCATCATCGTCGCCTCCGTAAGCTGCATCTACGGCCTGGGTTCGCCGGAGGCTTACTACGGAATGCTGCTCTTTCTTGAAAAGGGACAGAAGATCAAGCGCAAGGACATTACCAGCAAGCTGGTCGAGATTCTCTACGAGCGCACCGACGCCGACTTCAAGCGCGGCACCTTCCGCGTGCGCGGCGACGTGATCGAGGTTTATCCGACCTACGACGACATGGCTTACCGCATCGAGCTATGGGGCGATGAGGTCGAGTCGCTCTCGCAGATTGATCCGCTCTTCGGCACCGTAAAGCAGAAGTATCAGCGCCTGCCCATCTATCCGAAGTCGCACTACGTGATGCGGCCCGAGACGAAGAGTTCGGCGGTGGACTCGATTGTGCAGGAGATGCTGTGGTGGGAGAAGGAACTGGAGAATCAGGGACGCATCGTGGAGGCGCAGCGCATCCACCAGCGCACGCGCTTTGACCTTGAGATGATCAAGGAGATGGGCTACTGCCACGGCATTGAAAACTATTCGCGGCACTTCACCGGACGGCTGCCGGGCGAGCCTCCGCCGACGCTGCTGGACTATGTGCCGCGCGACTTCCTGCTCTTCATGGATGAGTCGCACCAAACGGTGCCGCAGGTGCGCGGCATGTGGCACGGCGACCGCTCGCGCAAGCAGAACCTGATCGACTACGGCTTCCGGCTGCCCAGCGCGCTGGATAACCGCCCGCTGACCTTCGAGGAGTTCGAGGCGCGGGTGAACCAGGTAATCTACGTGAGCGCCACCCCCGGTCCCTACGAACTGACGAAATCCGCGGGCGTCGTTGTGGAGCAGATCATTCGTCCGACGGGACTGGTCGATCCGCAGGTCGAGGTGCGTCCCGTCAAAGGACAGATCGACGATCTGCTGCATGAGATTCGCGTGCGTGCCGAAAAAGGCGAGCGCGTGCTGGTGACCACGCTGACCAAGCGCATGTCGGAGGATTTGGCCGAGTACTACGCCGAGGTGGGCGTGCGCTGCCGCTACATGCATTCGGAGATCGAGACGCTGGAGCGGATCAACATTCTGCGCGATCTGCGCAAGGGCGAGTTCGATGTATTGATAGGTATCAATCTATTGCGCGAGGGGCTTGACCTGCCTGAAGTTTCGCTGGTGGCGATTCTGGACGCCGACAAAGAAGGATTCCTGCGCTCGGCGGGCGCGCTGATTCAAACCATGGGCCGCTGCGCGCGCAACGTGGAAGGACGCGCCATCCTCTACGCCGACCGCATGACGGATTCGATGACGAGGGCGATTGGCGAGACGGACCGGCGCAGAGCCATCCAGGAAGCCTACAACGTTGAGAACAACATCACGCCGCAGACCGTGGGCAAGTCGGCCGATATGTCTCTGGCGCACGTAATCGCCGCCGACTACGCGGACGTTCCGCTGGAAGACACGGGCATGCCGGAGTTCAAGTCGCAGGAGCAGCTCGACGCCTTCATCGCGAAGACCGAAGAGGATATGCGCGAAGCAGCCAAGCGCTTCGAGTTCGAGCGCGCGGCAAAGTTGCGCGATATGGTGAAGGAACTGCGCACCAAGGAAATTCTGTTCGGGTAATGCGAGCACAAAAAAAGCCCGGAGCGATCCGGGCTTTGTAATACGTTATCAGTGCCTTCCGCTATTCGATTTCCGCCAGGGTATTTACGTGCTGCTCCAGGGCCTTGGTGTATTCGCGTTCGGCAACCAGTTCCAGTTCAAGCTTCTTGATCTGGCTATGCAGCCGTAGAATTTCCAGCCGCATTCTTCCTCCATCTGAAGTGTTCCCGGCGCCGGGCGGAGGAGGAACTCTTCCCGGCTGCGGAGGCGGCACTGGAATCTGCGCCGAGCCGGTGATCTGCGCGCCGGGAATGGAAACCGGAGGCGCCACAACCGAAGGCTGGAGAGCAGCCGCCACGGTGGCGGCGATGGAAGGCGACGGCGGACGCGAGGCAAGCCGCGGCGGCACCGGCACCGGTCCCGTAATGCGCGATTGCCCATGACCCGCGCGCGACGGCATGGGGCCGCTGAAGATGCTGCTGAGTACGGCGCTGGCGTCTTCGTGCGCCTGGATGCTCGTCACTTCGGCTTCCGCCGGGGTCTTGAGCAGGTGACGCACGCGCGCAATCAGATCCTGCGGTTGGAAGGGTTTACGGATCAGTTCGTTGGCATGGACGGCGAAGGCGCGCTCGGCGACTCCCTTGTTGACCACGCCGGACATCAGGATGACAGGCGTTTGTGCAAAGCGCGGGTGTTGCTTGATGTACTGGCAGACCTCGTAGCCGTCGTGACCCGGCATGATGACGTCGCTGATCACAACATCGGGAGCGCTGTGATCCATCAGGTCCATGGCGCTGCTGGCGTCATGACAGGTGATGACGTCAAGATCCTCGCGGCGGAAGGCGATTTTAATCACCTCGCGCATGGTCGCGCTATCGTCGATGAAATAGACCACCGGCTTTGCGCTCATTTGTAACCTCCGTCGTTGGCCGCGCGCTCTTCGTCGATCTCGCGCAACGCTTCCAGCATCAGCTCCGTCACGGTACGGAACACGGTCCGTGTTGCGGCCAGAGTACCGGGCACAAACTTGTAAACGCCGCGGTCCAGGCCGTTGCAATTCTTGATGATGCGGATCACCGCATCATTACCGATAATTTCGCCCACCTCGGCGTGCAGCACTTCGCCGCGGTTGAAGAAGATGGTTCCATCCAGCATTTCCGCGTTGATGTAGAGCACGCCGGACTGCCGCGAATGGGCCAGCATCTGCACCACTCCGGGCAGGTCAAGATGTGAAAGGCTGCCCTCCAGCACGGTCTGCTCGGACTCCAGCATCTGGGTCGGGCGGAAGCCCTCGAGGCGGCTAAGCAGGAAGGTGCGCACCTGCGCCGCAATGTTTTCCGGACCGCGGCGGCGGTCAATGTAATCGTCGCAGCCGGCGCGGAATGCCTCCATGAGAGCCTGTTCCCCGCCGTCGCCCATCGCAAGGATGGGAATATTCGTGGTGGCCGCGTCACTGTGCAGAATTCGCGGAAGATCGAAGACGCTCATCTCGCGCAGATTGGTGGCGCAGAGGATGGCCGTCGGCGCATTCCACTCCAGCATGGTGAGCGCGTAGGACGGCTGCGTGCTGTGAATTACGTCAAATCCGTGCGCTTTCAGCGCTTCGGTCAGCCGCCGCGCAAAAAACACATTACTGTCAATCACCAGAATCCGTTGATTGAGCGCACCGTTCGTGCTCATCCCTTCGCCTCTCCGGCCAGCCCCGTGGCCGATTGCATACAGTGTGCCACCACCTGATCAAGATCCAGCAGCGGAACCGTTTTGCCGCCGGTGCGCAACAAGCCCGCGAAGAAAGTGACTTCCTCCGTCGACTGGCTTCGTTCGCCCTGCACCAACTGGCAATCTCCGCTCACGGGAATGGCAACCATTTCCTGTCTTCCTCCGTAGTTGCACTGCGCAACCACGTAAAAACTGCGCTCCGCAACATGGCCAAAGGCTGGACGCAGGTCGCAGACCGGAATCACCGTTCCACGCCGCACCAGCACCCCTTCCAGGGCGTGCATGGTGTGCGGGAATGAGTAAACACGGCTTGGCATGACGAGTTCCTTCACCTGGCTGGAATCCAGCGCATAGCGCTGCTCCCCCAGTGGAAACGTCACGAAGCGCGTTGTGTCACTCATGCACCGCTCCCTATCCTGCCGCCGGCTCGGCGGCCCTGCGCCAATACTGCGTTCGTACGAGCGGAACTACTTCATTTTCCAGCAACAACAGGCCGCGATACCATTGGCGCTCGGCTCCCCGGAATAGCCCCGGTAGCGGCACCACTCTGGGAAGAGCAGCCATGCGCTCAACCTCGGTTACGCCCAGCGAACAGTCGCCCGGCTTCAACACCACGTATCTCTCAAGTATTCCTTCGCCAAGACCGACCCGCAAAGCGAAATCGATGGACTCAGTACCCTTTAGTTTACGATTTGCGGTACGTTCGTCACCATCACGGATCTCTTGCACCTCGCTGGCCTCAATGGCAAATCGCGAGCCGCCCGCCGTAAACAGGATCACAGGTCCAGCCGTGGCCGCCGTTGGCCTGGCTTGGCGCGCCACAAACAACGGACGCCGCTCGTTTTCTTTCACCGCATCCGCCATGGATTCCTGCTCACGTCGGTCTTCACCGCGCCACCGCCCGCGTTGCGCCCAACTGGTAACCGACCCGCCGGGTAATCGCGGCGGCAATCTGTTCCAAGGGCAAAACCTGTCCTACCGCTCCGGTCTTGATCGCCTCTGCGGCCATGCCGTAGATGATCGAACTCGTCTCGTCCTGGGCGATTACCAGGCCGCCGTTTTCCTGGATGGCCATTACCCCGCGCGCACCGTCATTCCCCATGCCTGTGAGGATCACGGCCACCGAGTTGGCTCCCACCAGGGCAGCCACGGACTCCAGGGTTACGTCGATGCAGGGGCGGTAGCCTGCCACGCGCGGGCCGTTATCCAGCACGATGCGCCCAGGCGGAGCGATCCTCAGATGGCAATCGCCGGGACAGACATATACGTGTCCGGCTAGCAATACGTCACCGTTCTCCGCGTGTTTTACCGGATTCTGCGAGACGGCGGAGAGCTGTTCGGCAAACTGCGCGGTGAAGTTTCCAGGCATATGCTGCACGACCAGCACCGCCGCCGGGAAGTTCGGAGGTAATTCCGGAATCAGCTTCATCAGCGTGGACGGGCCTCCGGTGGAGGCGGCCAGCACTGCGACCGGCAATCGAGTTCCGTTCACCACCGGTGCGGCGGCAAAATCCATGGGCGAGGGCACCACCCGGGTAATCTTGACCGGCTCCGAGCGCAGCAGGTTACGCACGACGCGCACCTTGGAGGCGATGCGCAGCTTGCGCACCAGTTCCTCGCGCACGCTGGACATATCCAAGTCCACGCCGCTGCTGGGCTTGGCGACAAAATCGATGGCTCCCAGCTCCAGCGCCCGCAGTGTGGCGTCGGCGCCATCCTTGGACTCCGAGCTGACGATCAGGATCGGCCGCGGCTCGGTGGACATGATGACCTCGGTCGCCTGCAACCCGTCCATGTGCGGCATGTTGATGTCCATGGTGATGACCTGCGGCTTGAGCTTGGCGGACTTCTCCACCGTCTCACGCCCGTCCCGCGCCTCGCCTACCACCTCAAACGAGCCGTCGGAATCGAGGATGCTAACCAGCACCTTCCGCATAAACGCTGAATCGTCAGCAATCAGCACCCGTATTTTTTCGCCATTTGTCATTGTCTGTCTCTTAGTGGACTACCGTGGGTGCGGCTGCTGCCTGGCCCGAGGTTCCAATCAACTCCACCACCTGCGCGATAAACGACTCTTCCTGCACCGGCTTTACCATGAATGCCGCCGCGCCCTCTTTCATCGCGCGGTCACGATGCTTGGCCCCGGCGCGCGAGGTCACCACCATTACCGGAACCTTGCTGGTGTCTGGCGTCTGGCGCAGATGCAGCATCAATTCGTAGCCGTTGGTGCGCGGCATTTCCAGATCGGTAATCACAAGATCGCAGGGGCTGGAGGTTGCAATCTCCAGCGCTTCCAGTCCGTCGCAGGCAAGTTTGACGCGGTATCCGGCCTTTTCCAGCATGCGTCCCACAAACTTGCGCACGCTGATCGAGTCGTCAGCCAACACCACCAGCTTTTCCCTCTCCATCCTGTCCACGGCAGCGGCGGGAATCTCTCCGCGCGCCACGGCAGTTGCACCCGGCAGGAAGAGCCGCGCCGCATTCATCGCAGTGGTCAGCGGGCGGCGTTCGATGGACTCGCCCATGATGAGGCGGTTGACGTCCACCAGCAGAATCAGGCTGCCATCGGGCGCAATCGTCGCGCCCGGAAAGAGTTTGACGTTGCGCAGATACTCGCCAAGGTTCTTGATGACGATCTCGTCCTTGCGCAGAACCTCTTCCACCACCACGCCCACCTGCCTGCCGCCAACATTCACCAGCACCAGCCGGAAGTATCCGTTGATCGGCATCAGGCGCGGCAGTTGCAGAGCCTCGTCGAAGCGCACCACCTCGGTCAGCACGTCGCGAACCTTGGTGATCAGCTTGCCGCCGACCTCTTCGATCTCGTTGGCGCGAATGCGGCGGATCTCCTCGACAAAGCCCAGCGGGAAGGCGAAGGTCTGCTCGCCGCACTGCACAAACAGCGCCTGCGAGATGATCAGCGTGAGCGGAACTTTCAGAGTGAAGCGCGAACCGATTCCCTTCTCGGTCTCGACCTCGATCTCGCCGTTGAGGCTGTTCACGTTGGAGCGCACCACGTCCAGCCCCACGCCTCGGCCCGCCAGTTCGGTGCGGCGCGGCGCCGTGGAGAAGCCCGGACGGAAGAGCAGGTCCACCAGTTCGCGGCGGCTCAGGCTCTCGGCCTGGTCGGCCGTGAGGAATCCGCTTTCCACCGCCGTGGCCTTCACCCGGTCAAAGTCCACGCCCCGGCCGTCGTCTTCCACCTCAACGTAAATGTGATTTCCCTTGTGATAGGCGCGTACCGCGATGTTGCCATGGTCGGACTTGCCCGCCTCGTAGCGCTCGTCCGCCCGTTCAATGCCATGTGCCACGGCGTTGCGGACAAGGTGCAGCAAGGGGTCGGCGATGTGCTGAATGATGTTGTTGTCGAGCTCTGTTTCAGCGCCCGCGAGAGTCAGTTCCACCTGCTTGTTGCTGGCCTTGGCGGCGTCGCGCACGGTGCGCGTAATGCGCGTGTACAGGTTGCCGATAGGCACCATGCGCGCCTGCGTGATTTCGTCCTGCAGCCGGTGCGCCAGCTTGGTGAACTCGTCAATGTCGCCATCGACGCGGCGCACAAAGCCGTCGAGCTGGGTCAGCACTTCCGTGATGTCCGCGGAGATCTCCGTCAACGAGCGAGAGAGGATGCCGAAATCGTCGTAGCGATCCATCTCCAGTTCGCTGAACTCCGAGGCGCTCGCGTTGAACGGAGCTCCGAAGATGGGAGCGCCGTAGCCCGGGTTGCCATAGCCCCCACCGCCAAACTCTCCGCCGTAGCCGCCCGCGTGCAGCGCCTCCAGACCTGAGCCCGGCCATTGCGCCGATTGCAGCAGCGGCGTGGAGTTGATCCGGCTGAATTCATACTTGTCCTGGAATTCGGCGACCTTGTCGCCCATGCGGCCTTTGGAGAAATTCAGCACCTCGGCCAGCTTCTCAAGCTCCGCCAGGCGGCCCAACATGCGGGTGCGATTGATCACCAGCTCGCCCACCGCGTTCATCATGCGGTCCAGCCGCTCCAGGGCAATGCGCACGGACTTTGACTGCGCCATACCCACCGGCGTGCGTGCGGCCACCAACTCGGGCGACTCAATCTTCGGCTCGGGACTCTGCTCATCAACGGCCAGGCGCTGCGTGGCAAATTCCGCCGCCAGCGGAGTCAACTCCGCAGGCACCGGAGGCGGCGCTGGCGCGGGTGGACGCACTGGCGCGGATACAGGCACGGCAGCGATTTTCGTAATCGGTGGCTTTGGCGCCGGCGGTTTTGGCGTCAGCGGCTGTGGCGCCAGCGGCTGTGGCGCTGCTGGCACTGCCGGAACAGGCGCGGGAGCCGGTGTTGCGGGAACGATTGCGGGCGCGGCGGCTGCCTCAACTACAGGCGCGGCGGCAGGTGCAGCCTCGGCGGCCACGGCTTCGACTGCGGCGGGTGCTTCGATCTCGGCGGGCGCAACGCGCTCCAGCCGCGCAATCAGCGTGCGCGCCGCAAGCTGGAAGCTGGCTTCGTCCTCCCACTGCCGGTAAATCATTTTCTTCAGAACATCGACCGTCTCCAGGCAGAGATCGACGATGGTCGCGCTCGGCTTCAACTCGCCGTCGCGCAGCCTGCCCACCAGATCCTCGGCGCGGTGCGCCACGGTGGCGATACGCTGCGCGCCCACCTGCGCCGCCGAGCCCTTGATGGTGTGCATGGCGCGGAAGAGGCGGTTAATGTCCTCGGCGTTGGAATTCGCCTCCAGCGCCAGCAGGCAATCGGTAACCACCTGCAGATGCTCTTCCACCTCGGGGATGAAGAACTCGAGCACCTCGGCTGGAAGTTCCTCATCGGGTTCCAGCTCCGGCACGCCTGCAATGGAAATCTTCGCCTCGGCAGTTGGCTGGGATTGCGCAGCAGTTTGCGCAACAGGAGGCATAACCGGTGGCTCAATCGTCGGGGTGACAGGTGGCGGAACAGGCTGAGCAACTACAGGCTGCAACGGCGGTGCTGGAGCCTTCGCTGCGGGCGGAGGCGCAACCGTAGCTGCGGCGGGAGCTGCCGGCGTAACAACCGGTACAACAGGCACAGTAACCGGCGGAGCGGCGGGCGCAGCCTTAACTGGAGTTGGAGCAACCGGCGACGCCGCAACTGGCGGAGCTTTGGCGACCGGCGGCGCTGGCGCAACCGGCTGAGTTGGAGCGACCGGAGCAACTGGCGCCGAGGCGACCGGAACAACCGGCGGCGCGGCACGCCGTTCGGTTACCGGCGCAGCTACGGGCGGCGGAGCAACACGTGTGGCAGGAGGCGTGTGCCATTGCGCGGACGGCGGCGCAGGCGCGGGTTCAGGCTCTGGCGGGTGCGGCTGCTCCGTGGGGGCGTCAATCGCAACCGGCGGCGGTCCCTGGAAGGCGAAGGGATAGCGCAGTTTGAAGGCGGCAATATCGTCCACCGACTCCACGCCGTTCGCGCTGACCATGATCAGGTCGCTCTCCAGCACCGCGATTGCTTCGTAGATGAAGTCCACCAGCGGGGCCGTGGCCTCCGGGCTGATGGTTGCATTCATCGCGTACTGGAAGATGTGCGCCAGCTTGCCGGCAACTTCATGGAAGAGCGCGTAGCCGTAGGTTCCGCCGGTGCCCGCTACGCCATGAGCGGAGATGTAGAGGCGCTCGATATCCTCGTACAGCGGGTAGGGATCTTGCAGGATGCCTGAGTATTCGCGCAAAAACTGTAGATGCTCGCTGGCTTCCTGGAGGAAGAGCTCAACCATTTCCGGACTGGGGCCATTCATAGTTCGCCCTCCGCCGCCAATGGCTGGGTTTGCTGGTAATTCATCGGCTTCTGTAGCAGCCGCGCCCCGTTCATGATCGTCTGCGTAAACTTCACCGGAACGTTCGCCACTGATTCGGCGTGGCCCAGGAAGAGATACCCGCCCGGCTCCAGGTACTCAAAGAAGCGCTGGATCAGCTTGGAGCGCAATGCCTCGCCAAAATAGATCAGTACGTTCATGCAGAAAATGCAGTCGAAGCGTCCCAGGTACACCGGTTGCGCCAGGTTCATCGGCGCAAACTGCACCATCTCCCGCAGCACCGGCCTCACCTTGTAGTGCTCCCCGTCCTGAATGAAGTAGTTGGCGATCTGGGCCGGGGAAAGATGCTCCAGCACGCGCTTGGAGTACACCCCGCGGTCGGCGCGTTCCAAGGCTTCGCGGCTGATGTCGGTGGCCATGATTCTGGCGTCGAGTCCCGTGCGGTGGCCAAAGGCGTCGCAGATGCACAGCGCGATCGAGTACGGTTCCTCGCCGCTGGCGCAGCCTGCGCTCCAGATGCGCAGATTGTGCGTCTTATCCCAGAACTTCCGACCCTGCAACTCCGGCAGCACATGTTTTTCAAAGGCCGAGAACAGCCCCGGGTAGCGCAGGAAGCGTGTCTCCTGGGTCAGCAGCCGCTCCAGCATGGTGTCATATTCCAGGTTGGAGGCGCGCACCATACGCAGTAGTTCCACGCCGTAGCTCAGGCGCTTGCGCTGCATGTGCTCCACCACCCGCGAGGTCAGAAAGCGTTCGCGCGACTCGTCAAACACGATGCCGGAGCGCTGCTCGATGAGCAGTTGCAGCTCCCGCACTTCGTGGTTGGTCAGCACCGGATTGGTTCCCGCTTCCATCATTAACGCCTGCTAGCCGTGCCTCTTCGTCCCTGACTTTCCAGCAATTAGCTGCGCGTAGCGCCAGCCTGCAACTCCTTGCGCTGCGGCGCCTGCTGTGCGGCTGCCACCTGCACCCGGAACTGCGACAGCGCCTCGTTCAACTGTTCGCTCATCTTCACCATCTGCTCCATGCTGCGCGCCGTCTGCCGCGCGCCCTGCGAGGTCTGGTGAGTAATGCCGGAGATGATCTGCATGGCGTTCGCCACGCCTTCCGTGCCGCGCACCTGCTGTTTGCTGGCCAGTGAAATCTCCTGCACCAGTTCGGCTGACTGCCGCACCACGGCGGAAATTGCCTCCAGCGCTTTGCCGGCCTGGTCGGCCAGCCGCGCGCCCACTTCCACCTCGCGCGTGCCCTCTTCCATTACCACCACCGCTTCGTTGGTCTCGGCCTGGATGGCCTTGATCAGCGCGGCGATATCCTTGGTCGCGGTGCGCGAGTGCTCTGCCAGTTTGCGGACCTCATCGGCAACCACGGCAAAGCCGCGGCCCGCTTCGCCTGCGCGCGCCGCTTCAATCGCGGCGTTCAGGGCCAGCAGGTTCGTCTGCTCGGTAATGTCGTTGATCACGTTGATAATCTCGCTGATCTCCAGCGAGCGGTCGCCCAGCGATTTGATCTTCTTTGCCGTCGCCTGCACGCTGGAGCGGATGCGCTGCATTCCCTCAAGCGTGTCGCGTACCGAGCGGTTGCCCTGATCGGCGGCGTCGAGCGCGCGGCGCGCAGCCTCGGCGCTGGCTTCGGCGTTGTTGCTCACCTGCTTCATGGAAACCGTCAGCTCTTCCACGGCCGACGAGGTGTTGGTGATCTCGTGATCCTGCTGGGTCGCGCCGGTTGCCATCGTTTCAGAGGCGGTCAGAATCTGGTTCGCGCTGCTCGATACGTCATTGGCGGCGTCGCGCACCCGGCGCAGCACCTGCGTAAAGTTGTCGAGCATGTAGTTGACCGAGTCCACCACGTTGCCCAGCGCATCGCTGGTCACGTTGCCGCGCAGCGTCAGATCGCCGCGCGCAATCTGGCTGACGACGGTCAGGAACTCGGTCACCGAGCGTTGCAGATCGCGCTGCGCCTGTTCGTCCTGCATCGCCTTGGCGGCCTTATCGGCGGCCTGGTTCAGGTGCAGTGCAATGTAGCCGAAGTCGTCGTCTCCGCCCTCGGGAAGCCGCGCCTTGAAATCGCCCGCGCCAACCTGCTCGGCATAGCTCGCAAGCGCTCTTACCGGCTCGGAAACCTTGTTCGAGAGGCGGAAGAGCACGAACAGCGATCCGATGACCAGAGCGCCAATTGCGCCCAGCAGCAGGATCAGTGCATCCGATGACAACGCCCCGATTGCAAGCAGCGATTTGCCGCCGGATTTTGAGCCAGCCGAATACGCCAGCCCAAGCACCGCTACGGTGAAGAAGCAATTGATCGCCACCAACACGATGATTGCCGAATTCAGACGACCTTTCATAAGTCCTCCAGGACAACGCGACGGCCTCTTACGCTCACGCGTCGCCTTACACTCGGGCGCAACCACGCCCTAAAAACCCAGTTCAAACCCGCGGCATTAGATCACGCCAACCGGAAACGACTCCAACATGCGCTTCAAATCCAGCGCCAGTGCCAGCCGCTCCCCGTGCCGAAGCATCCCTGCGCAGTGCGGAACGTCGCGCGGCGCTTCGTCCTTCAGCAACGGCTCGGTGGTGCTGTAGGTGCCGATCACTTCGTCCACCGCCAGCCCAACCCGAACGTCCGGGGCGCTGGCTCCGCCGCGCAGGCAGGCCACCACCACTTGCTTCGGCGGCATATCTCCCCGGCGCACTTCCGTAAACGCAATATCCACCACCGGGACGATGGTTCCGCGCAGATTGAACACGCCCATCAGAAACGGCGGCGACAGCGGCAGCCGCGTCAGGCGCGGCCACTCCAGAACCTCATCCACTTCCAGCACATGCAGGCAAAAACGCTCGCGGCCCGCGCGGAAGATGCAGTACTGCTCCTCCGGCAGCGAGGGCTCGGCGGAAAACTCCTCTTCCTCCATCGCGAAGTCATCGTCGATGGGAAAAAGCTCCTGCGCCTGCGCTTTGTTGGGCTCTTCGGCCATTGCCTATCCAATCACCCTTTGCACTTCGCCAATCAGTTGCGCGCTGGTGAACGGTTTGATCACGTATCCGTCGGCGCCCTGTTGCATGCCCCAGAACTTGTCGCTCTCACCGTTCTTCGAACTCACCAGAACGATCGGAATGTTGCCGTACTCCTGGCTGCGCTTTAATTCGCGGCAGGCCTGGAAGCCGTTTCGCCCCGGCATAACCACATCCAGAAGAATCAGTTGCGGATGCTCGGAAGCAAGCGTCTGCTCGATGCGCAGCGGATCGCTCAACGCAACGGCCGAGTATCCCGCGCCCTGCAGAAAGGATTGCATCAACACGCTTTCCGCCGGGGAATCGTCAACAATCAATACTTTCTTCAGCACGATGCACCTCGAATCTCTCTCACTTAGGAAGCCGCTTTCCCGGCCGAGTTCTGTAACCCGTTCCGCCCGGCCTTCCGTTCCGCCATCTGTAGTTCCCGATCCAACGCTGACAGCCGCTGCAATATCTCAAAGATAGTCATCGACATCGCGTTAATCGTCTCAAGTCTCTCGCGCACCGCATCCGGCACGTCCTTTTCCATCAACACCAGTTCGGAGTGCCCCAGCACGCCGGTCAATGCATTGGCCAGTCCGTGCTGCGCCCCGGCAAAACACTCTCCCAAGGCGACAAAACGCTCCGATTCCCGCAACCGGCGTTCGACTTCCTCCACCCGTTGCAGGGCTTCCTTGCACCTGACGCTCTCCAGGGCCAGCGCCGCCGCAATCTCCGCCCAGCCCGCGCCGCGCCGGATCTGCAACACTCGCCGGACCTTGTCCGCAACTTCGGGCAATGGAGCGTCTCCGGTAATCACAATCGCCAGCGACACTTCGCCAGACAGGCGCAGCAGCGCCTCCGGGCCATCCAGCACTGCAACGGAGCTTACCGGCAGTTCGCCGACGCCCTCGATCTTCGCCACTTCAAACTCCGGCGTATCCCCGGAGCGCTGCCAACTCTGCAACAGCGCTGTTACAAATTCCGGATCGTCGGAGACGATCAAAACCTTTTTCTGCAATGCGAACTTCTCCCAATGAGCGCCGGCGAAAGAGACCGGTACTCGGGGTCAACGTGCAACTTACCAGTCCTCCCCCCTACTGCGGAAGTAACTGAAAGAAGACACCTTCCATTTTGACGGTCGCGCCGTACCGTCTCAACTTTGAGAAATCTCAAGTTTGAGACAAGAGTATCATCCGCTCCTGCTCGCCGCGAACCACCTGTACGGGAACTTTTTTTCGTCCATGCCGCGTCTGTATCCCGTAGCGCTTGATTTTGCGGTAGAGCGTCGCCCGCGAAATGCCCAGCAGCTTCTGCGCCTTCTCTTTATCGCCGTCAACCTGCTCGAACACTCTCTGCACGGTGGAGCGCTCCAGCTCTTCCAGATCGCTGCACAGGGCTGGAGGGAGCAGCGTCCCAGCCGTCCTTCCGCGCACTCCGTCACGCGATTGCTCGTCTTCACGGGTCCGCCGGACCTTTTCCGTCATGCGCTCCAGGATCAGCCTGACTTTCTCCACCCGGAACGGCTTGACGATAAAGTCATAGGCGCCCAGGCGCATCGCCTCCACCGCGCTCTCGATGCTGCCATAGGCGCTCATCAGCGCAACTTCGGTGCGCGGCGAGCGCCGCTTGAGTTCGGCCAGCAACTCCAGCCCGGTCATCTTTCCCATCAGCAGATCGGCCAGCACCAGTTCGGGAGGGTCGTTCTCTGCCCGCAGCAGCGCCTCCTCGGCTGTCTCCGCCTGCGCGCATGCCAATCCCAGCCCGCGCCCGACGCACGCGCACAATTCTCGAATGTCCGGCTGATCGTCCACGATCAGAATGCGGATGGGGAGCGGCTCAGACATGCGTCTGCTCGCTGGAGAAGGTAATTTTCTGGATCATTTCAATCAGCAGCGCGATTCGGAACGGCTTCTGGATAAACAGCGCTCCCGTGCGCTCCCGGACCTCAAGGGCGTAATCATCAGAGACATTCCCGGTGATGAACAGGAAGCGGGATGACAGCTCCGGCTTGTTCAGTCGAACCCAATCGAAGATCTCCGCGCCGCCGATTCCGCCCGGCATTCGCAAGTCGGAGACAACGCCCGCAAACTTCCCCTGCTCCAACAGGCTCAGCGCCTCTTTACCAGACGCCGCGCCCACCACCTTGACGCCACCACGCTCCAAGGCTGTCTTCAGGAAGCAGAGTAGTACTTCCTCGTCTTCTACAACCAGTACCGGTACTGATTCAGTCATATTCTTCTCGCTGCTGCTGTCCGCCGGAGAGCAGGATCGCAATCCGGGCGGCTGGAAGAAAACACGTCGAAGAACAGCCTTCGGCAAGCTCTAAGCATTACAGGTGCTTGACGGCGCTCTGGCTCCGGAAATGAGGCGGATCAGAGCAGGATGAGTCTCAAAGTGAGTCAAGACCGATTCCCAATCTTGAGTGCCCGGCCCTCGGTTCTTCTCAAAATGAGACCGCAAAAGTCAAAGCCGCTTCTATTATTGCCCCGCCGCCTCTTCCAGCCGGATCAAAATAGAAATCGCAGAAACTTTAGTGCTACTCCCTTTGACGCTTCCGTATTACCTGAAAGGTTGCTATCAATGAAGGAGGACTCTTCTGGATATGTGACTGGATTCGCACTTTTAGGCAGTCCTTTGGGCGATGCCTCCGCGTGAATTCCGGACTTTCCGAAGAATTGCCTGCCTGGAGAGTACTACTAGTCACTTGCGAACACTTGACTGACAAGTCATCTTTCTTACGCAGGCCTCTACGGAATGGAACCGGCTGGACCAATCTCCTTGAGTGGTTCAAGCTGTTGAGGCTGGTGCGACTTGCGAGGCAGAGGAACCTGAGTGGGCGGTTCCGGAGGCGATAGAGGAATGAAGATTCGTAGTAAGCTGCTCCTGAATTTTGGACTGTTGCTTTTGGTCATGGCTTTCGTGTTTGGTGTCAGCACCTTTTCCATGTACCGCGAGCGCGCGGTCAAGACCGCTCTCAGCAACGCGCTGGATCTCTCCCAGGCCACTGAAAGCGTACGCCATCAGATGATGGAGAACCGTCTTGCGCTCAGCAACTACCTGCTCACCGGAGCAGGCACGGAGCTGGATCGCCTGCACGAAGGAAACAGCCGCACCTACGATCTTCTGCGCGAGGCGCAGACCAAGGCAACCGACGCCGGCCAGCGCGCCGGATTGAACCGCATCGAGGCCATCGAGCACGAGTGGTACTCAACCTTTGCCGACCGGTTCATCCAGGAACACAAGGATGTTGATAACGGAAAGATCAACGCCAACGATCTTCTCGAGCAGTACACCAAGGCCGAACCGATGGAGCAGCTCAAACGCTCCAATGAAGTCATCAATGAAGTACAGAACACGAATCGCCTCGAACTCGACCGGATACGCAAGTCTGACGAAACTGCCTCCAACGTCACAACCTGGTTCAGCATCCTCGGCTTTTTCATTACCCTCGGGCTCGGTATCCTGATTGCCTTCCGCACCGCTCACTCCATCACCGAACCGCTCGAGCACCTGATCACCGTGGCCCGCGAGCTCGGTGACAAGGGCGACCTCAGCCAGCAGGTTGACATCGAGGGCGTGGACGAGATCGGCACCCTGGCCCAGACCTTCCGCAACATGGTCGTTTACTTCAAGGAGATGGCAGCGGTCTCGGAAGCCATCGCCGGTGGCGATCTCTCCGTCGAAGTTTCTCCCCGTTCCAACCGCGATACCCTGGCCTCGGCCTTTTCCCAGATGACCGGCGGACTGCGCACCCTGGTGCGCTCCGTGCGTGACGCCGCCGCACAGGTAGCAGCCGGCTCCAACCAGGTTGCCGACGCCTCCGAGGATTCCGCCAAAATCAACGTGCAGTCCTCCTCCGCCATCGATGAAGTCACCAGCACCATGCACGAGATGAGCATCAACGTGCAGAACATGGTGAAGAACACCCAGATGCAGGCCTCCAGTGTCAGCGAGACCTCTGCCTCCATCGATGAAATGGTCGCCAGCATCCAGCGCGTGGCTGACACCGCAAAGGTATTGCTCGATATCTCCAGCCGCTCCCGCGACGAAGTGCAGAGCGGCATTGGAACCATGCAGAAGACCACCGAGGGACTCAACCGCATCAACGGTTCCATCGGTTCGTCGTCCACCATCATCGCCACCCTGGGCGGTCGCGTCGATAACATCGGCAAGATTATCGAGGTCATCGACGACATCTCTGAGCAGACGAACCTCCTCGCCCTCAACGCCGCGATTGAAGCCGCCCGCGCCGGAGAACACGGCCTCGGCTTCGCCGTCGTTGCCGATGAAGTCCGCAAGCTGGCTGAGAAGTCCGCCACCTCCACCAAGGAGATCAGCGAACTCATCAGCAGTATTCAGAGCGAAGCCCGCAGGGCCGTGGACAACATGGAGAAGAGCACGTTGATCGTCAACGAGGGGCTGGTGCTGGGCAACGATCTGAGTCTCGCTCTGCGCAAAATCTCCAATGTGGTCACCGAGGTCTTCAAGTTTGCGCAGGAGATCGGCGCCGCCACCAACGAGCAGTCGCATGGATCGTCGCAGATCGCCAAGGCCACTACGCGGCTCAATGAAATCACGCACGAGATCACCTCTTCCGTGGAGGAGCAGGCTGGTGGCGCGCAAGCCGTCGTCCGCGCCATGGAACGCATGCGCGAGATGGTGCAGCAATCCACCTCCAGTTCCACTGAGTTGGCTGCCTCCGCCGAGCAGATGTCGAAGATGGCCCGCTCGCTGCTGGAGTCCATGGATCGTTTCGTCCTTGAGGAGCACGTCGAAGAAACCCGCCGGCTGAGCGGATCAAAGTTCGCGCTGGCTGGAACAAATCGCTAGAAGGCTGGATAATCAAATGGCTAAGCTTCAGCAGATCGTCGGCTTCCGTGTTGGCAAAGAGGATTTCGGAGTTCCCATCGGCATCGTGCATGAAATCGTGCGCATGATGGACATCACCGTCGTTCCCGATTCGCCCTCCTATATCGAAGGCGTCATCAACCTGCGCGGCAAGATCATCCCTGTCGTGGACCTTCGAAAGCGATTTGCCGAAACCGTTGTGCCCAACCGGCGCAACCGCATCATGGTCGCCGAACTTGACGGCCACCAGGTCGGGTTGGTCGTTGACGCCGCCAACGAAGTGCTCAAAATAAATCCCGAACTCATCGAACCTCCTCCGAACATCTTCGAGCAGGGCGAACTCAACTATGTGACTGGCGTCGGCAAGCTGGGCGGCAAGCTGGTCATCCTGATCGACCTGGCGAAAATCATGCAGCGGGGCGATCTGCGCCGCATCTCAGAGATTGCCGAAACTGCGGGCGCAATCCCGCCGGCACAATAAGGGCAGGCCGGATTAAACAATGTCGTCTTCTACGTCACCCGTCGCTATCAGCGAATCCGAGCTCAAGCTGCTGCAGACCCTGATCTATCAGGAATGCGGCATGTTTTTCGACGATCGCCGCGCGCATTTCCTACAGGACCGTTTGCAGCGCCGGCTCCGCGCCTGCAACGCAAGCTCTTTCTACGACTATTACCGCCTGCTCACCAGCCGCGAAGGCCGCGCCGAACTCTCGGCCCTGCTCGAGAATCTCACCGTCAATGAGACCAGCTTCTTCCGCAACCGTCCGCAGTTGGAGCTCTTCCAGAAGACCGTGCTGGAGGAGATGTTGCAGCGCAAGCAGGCGCGCCGTGACTGGAATCTGCGTATCTGGAGCGCGGGCTGTTCCACCGGCCAGGAGCCGTTCACCCTGGCGATGATGGTCGCCGACGCCCTCGCCTACTACTACCTGCGCAATCCCCTTCCCTTTGATATGCCATCACCCAAGCCGCTGATTCCGCCGCCGTGGAAGGTGGAGATCCTGGCCTCTGACATCAACTACTCGGTGCTCCGTGCCGGGCAGGAAGGCATTTATCTCGACAATCACATGGAATCCGTGGACTATACCTACCGCTTGCGTTATTTCGACAAGGTAGGCCCCGGGCGTTACGCCATCAAACCGGCCGTCAAAGAGCTGGTGCATTTCGATTTTCACAACCTGAAAACGGAATTTTTGCCGCAGCGTAATGACTTCATCTTCTGCCGCAACGTCATGATCTACTTTGACGAGGCCGAGCAGAAGCGGCTTATCCGCAAATTCTGGCGCTGCCTCAACGCCGAGGGATACCTCTTCGTTGGGCACGCCGAAAGCTTGTTCGGACTGACCGATCAGTTCCGTATGGTTCATCTCAACAACGGCACCGCATACAGCAAGATCGAGGGATAAGCAGTGGGCATTTTTTCCGATGATCGCGCCAACGAACTGCGAAGCATTTTCTTCGAGAGTTCGCAGGAGATTCTCCAGGCTCTCAATGAAGATGCCCTTTTGCTGGAGAAGTCCCCGCGTGATGCCGACATCGTCCGCAACCTGCGGCGCAGCGTTCATACCCTCAAGGGAGACTCGGCTGCCTGCGGTTACAAGGAACTCAGCGAACTTGCCCATGCCGTGGAGGACGTGCTCACCCCGGAGGTTGCCGGCCGTGATGGCGATTCTCTCGTCGAGGTCGTGCTGATTGCCGCCGACTTGTTCGACAGTCTGCTCGCCTCCTATCGCAATGATCTGCAACCGCCTTCGTCCGAACCTGTCTATCGGCTCATCGAGGAGCTACGCAACCCGCACCCGCAGGATGCGTTTACGCCGCGCTTCAATTGGACCGAGTACGAGCAGCTTCTGATCGCCAAGAACAGCGTCCGCGGACAGCAGGTATACAACCTCGCTCTCGCCATTGACCCCGGCTGCCCCATGCGCGCCGCCGCCGTGCAACTGGTGCGCAACGTCCTTCAGGAGGTCGGGACCATTCTCGTGATGCGTCCCGATGAGAACACCACCGAGATTCCCGACATCATCGAAGTCGTCCTCGCCAGTCATCACGAACTCGACTGGGTGGAGAGCAAGAGCAAGATTCCAACCGTTGTCTCCAGGGTTTACGTGGAAGCGGTCAAGCCTGTGGCCATCGAGCCGACGGCCGCCGCCGTGGCCGAGCCTTTGTCCGTGCCATCCGCCGCTCCCGATCCGCTTCCCGCGCCACCACCCCGCGTCTCGTCGCCGGAGAAGGCCCGTGCCGCGCATACCGTTCGTCCGGCCATCGAGCGCCCCAAGGCTCGCGAGGAGCGCCTCCCTGCCGCCACGGAAAATGTAATCCGCGTGGAAGCCGAGCGCGTCGATGTGGTTCTCGATCTGGTGGGCGAACTGATCATCGCCAAGAGCATGATGCAGGAGCTGCTCGCCGACATGTCCCGCACTCTCGGCAACAGCCCGCTGCGCGCCCGCAGCGCCGATATTCTCACCTTCCAGTCGCAGATTCTCAACAAGCTCCAGCGCGCCGTGATGAAGATCCGCATGGTACCCGTCGAGCAGATGTTCCGCCGCCTGCCCCGCGTTGCGCGTGACACCGCAAAGGCCATCGGCCGCGAAGTCAACATCGTCATCGAGGGCGAAAACACGGACCTCGACAAGAGCATTCTCGACGCCCTTGCCGAGCCCATGATGCACCTGCTGCGTAACGCCGTCGATCACGGCATCGAACCGCCCCTCGACCGCGCCGCCGCCGGCAAGCCGCCCGAAGGAACCATCCGCCTCAACGCCTACCACCAGGGCAACCAGGTGGTCATTGAAATCAGCGATGACGGCAGCGGCATCGACCTCCCCATGGTCGTGGAGAAAGCCATCGCGCGCGGCATCGTCAGCGCCGAGCAGGCTGCGCGTCTCAGTGATACGGACGCGCTCGATCTCATCTTTCAAGCCGGCCTCAGCACCTCCAAGGAGGTCACGGAAATCAGTGGTCGCGGCGTCGGCATGGATGTCGTCAAGGCCGTCATGGACCGGCTCAAGGGCACCATCAGCGTGCGCAGCATTCCCGGCGAAGGCGCAACCTTCCGCCTCAAGGTGCCGCTCACCCTGGCCATTATCAAGGCGCTGCTCTTCCGCGTCTCTGAGCGCCTTTACGCCGTGCCCCTGGGCAACGTGCTGGAGATCCTGCGCTCCCAAGAGGCCGACGTTCACTTCGTTGACGGCCAGGAAGTTCTGCAAATCCGTGAAGAAGTCGTGCCTCTCATTCGCCTCAACCGGATGCATCCCGGCGGCGAACAGAAGCAGAAGCTGTTCATCATTGTGGTCAGCCTCGGCGACCGCAAGTGCGGTCTCGTGGTTGATCGCCTCATCGGCGAGCAGGAACTGGTGATCAAGGCTCTCGACGAGTCCCTGGTCAGCAGCGAACTGGTCAGTGGCGCCAGCATCCTTGGCGATGGCCGCGTCGTACTCATCCTCAGCATCTCTGACGTGGTGGAAAAACTTGGCCGCGGCTATCTCCATGGCACCGTGCAAGCACCCCAAGCGGAGCCGCGCCCATGACCGGCAAACAGATGATCCGCGTGCTGGTGGTGGATGACTCGGCCCTCATGCGCAAGCTCATTCCGCAGCTCCTCGAGCGTGACAACTCCATTCACGTCGTCGGCACCGCCATGGATGGCGCCTTCGCCCTCAAGAAGATCGAAGAACTCAAGCCTGACGCCATTACCCTTGATCTCGAAATGCCGCGCATGGATGGAATTGAAACCCTGCGCCAGATCATGCGCCAGCAGCAGGTTCCGGTTGTAGTCGTCAGCGCGCATACCCGCGAGGGCGCCAGCACCACATTCAAGGCTCTTCACATGGGAGCCTTCGACTTTGTCGCCAAGCCCGAAAATGTCCTTGCCGAGGGCATGGGTGAGATTGCCACCGAGTTGATTGCCAAGATCAAGGCTGCGGTCAACAGTCCCTTCCTCCGCCGCCCTGCGCTTCCGCCTTCGAAGTTGTCGAAGCCAAAGCCTAAACGTGCCAGCACACTTGGGCCTGCCTCCAAGGTCGTCGCCATCGGAATTTCCACCGGCGGCCCGAATTCGCTCGAGTACATGATCAGCCATCTTCCGGCTGAATTTCCCGCCGCCATCCTCATCGTGCAGCACATGCCTGCGGGATTCACAGAAACCTTCGCCCGTCGTTTGAATGATTCCTGCCTCCTTGACGTCAAGGAAGCGCAATCCGGCGACCTGCTCTTCGCCGGACGTGTTTTAGTCTGCCCGGGTGACCGCCACATGAGGGTTCGCCGCATGCCGTTGGGTGACGTCGTCGTGCTCTCGGACGATGTCAAGGTCAACGGCCATCGCCCCTCGGTCGATGTCCTCTTCCGCTCCGTAGCCCAGGAGTTCGGAGCCGATTCAGTGGGCCTGCTCATGACCGGAATGGGTGAAGATGGAGCTGAGGGCCTTGGCGTGATGAAGGCTGCCGGTGCGCTCACCATCGCCCAGGACGAAGCGTCTTCGATTGTCTTCGGTATGCCGCGCGCTGCCATCGAGCGTGGTTATGCCACTCGGGTTGTTTCCCTGGAAGCTTTGCCAAATACTCTCATCGCGCATTGCGGCGTGCTTCGCGCATTGCAGGTGAAGGAACCGTTACCAGTCCGCCCTGTCGGACAATTGTGAGGTAAATATGGAGCTATTTCCCGCTCTGCTGCGTGCCACAGATCACCAACCCGTCCGCTACCTCGTGGTAGATGACTCCATCTTTGCCCGTAAGAACCTCGCGCGCATCATCGAGTCCTATGGCGGACTGTTGGCCTCCGAAGCCGCCGACGGATGCACCGCCATCACCGAGTATGACCGCACCCGTGCCGACATCGTGCTCATGGACATCACCATGCCGCAGATGGAGGGCATTGAAGCCGCCGAGCGCATCGTCCGCCAGCATCCGGATGCCCGCGTCATCATGGTTTCCAGCGTCGGATACCAGGAGAATATCGTCGCCGCCCTGCAAAAGGGCGCTCGCCATTTTGTGCAGAAACCCGTAAAGCCCGAACTCTTATACGAAGTCATCAAATACGTGCTGGGAGATGCCGCCGTCACCGCCGCAGTTCCCAAGGCAGAGGTGTAGTTGTCATGAGGATGGAGTTGATTCAACCCTTCATCAACGCAGCCGATGCGGTGCTCTCAGAGACCCTCGCCTGTCCCGTTACCGTCTCCGACATCTCGATGACCGAGGATGCCTACCAGCGCCGCGCCACTGCCTCGCTCGTGGAGATCTCCGGCGATATCGAGGGCCGCGTGATCTTTGACGTCGAGGACAGTGCGGCCATGAGGGTTGCCTGTACCATCTCCGGCGTCGCCGAATTGGATCACGATCCGCAGATTATCCGCGAAACCATCGCCGAACTGGCAAACCTCGTCATCGGCAACGCCGTCACCACGCTCAACGATCAGGGCTTCCGCTTCAAGGTTCATCCCCCCGTTGAGCATCCCGAGCAGCAGGGCTTCCGCGGCACGGAGGACACCGAAGCGCTGGTCATGGACTTTGCATCGCCCGCCGGCAGCGTCTTCATGAATGTCGCCATCCGCTACAATCGCCGCCGCAGTGCCGACAACAAACCCAACAAGTAGCAGCACTCCGCTTCTATCAAGAAGGAAGGGCGAGCCTGTCACAGGCTCGCCCTTCCTTCTTCGCCGTTCTCTAGTCTAACTGCGGCCCAGCTCGTGTGCCCCACCTTCGGCGCGCTGTTTTTGCGCGGCTAAGGTGGAACGGGCAGGACACACCAGCATAGGAAATGCTCTAACTGCGCCCCAGCACCAGCAATGGAGTCATCACCGGACAATTCTTCTGTCCATCGGCCAGCCCTGTCACCAGCGTGCAGTAGGTAACCTGCGACGGCGCGAGAACCGTCGTTACATAGGTGTTGATCGGCAGGCTTCCGATGGCCGCGGCCGACACCACGGCGGTGCCGTTGTACAGGTTCGCGCAACTCGTCGTATTTCCGCTGTCTGTGCACCAGGCAGGCGTGGGATCCGAGGCAGGGCGGCTGGTCGTGGCATTTCCATTCGCGTCGAAGTAGGAGTACGTCGTGGTCGTCGTTGTGGCCGCATACGCCTTTGACAGATCAGCGCTGGTGCCGCCGCGTGAAACCGCAACGTAACTCACCGTCGGCGTCGTGGTCTCCCCTACTGCGAATACCGTGCCGCTGGTATCCGTCATCATGTTGCTGCTTGAGCTTACCGAGCGGTGTACGCCCACCGTGATCGAGGTTGTGGCATTCGTCGTAACCGCTCCGGAGATGGAGAGCTTGCTGGTATCAATCGCAACGATCTGATCCGTGCCGCCAAGTCCCACGTAAGCCATGGTCCCATCGCGCGCCAGCGCCAGGTTCGTCGGATTCGCTCCGGTCGCCAGTGAGGTGATCCAGGTGAGTGTGCCCGGCACAGACGCGTCATAGACGCTCACCGTGCCGTCGGACTGCAGTACCCAGATGTGGTTGTACTGCGTGTTCTTCGAGGTGTCGTTGTAATTGGTGTCCTGCACGATATCAACCGGCAGCGCGCCGCTCAATGTATTCGATGTGGGAACCGGCAGTCCCACCACCTGCTCCGTCAGCGCGTCGATCACGGAGATGGTTCCGTCACCGCTGTTCAGGACGTAGACGTAGTTGCCGTCGGAGCTCTGCGCCGCTTTGATCGGTCCGTTGCCCACTCCAATCTTGTTTGTCCACTTGTACTTGCTGGCGCTCACCACATAAACCTGGTTCTCGCTCTGGTCCAGCACAAAGACCTTGCTCTGATCTCTGAAAATCCACGCAAACACCGGCGTCTTGCCCACGCAGACCGTCGCTCTCAATGTTGCTGTCGCCTGCACAATCACTCCTAGCGAACCGGTTCCCGGGCAGGTCGTGGTATTGGTTCCCGAGTTCACCACATAATCCTGCAAGTAGGAGACGCCAAAATACTGAAAGCTCATGCCGATCGGCTGTGAGCCAGGCGCCAGCAGGATCGTGTTGGTATTGGCTGCAAAGCCCGCCGAGGAACTGCTGATGAAGGATTGTGTCACCGAGTCGGTTCCCGGGTTGGTCGCGTATACGCTGGCGCGGGTAGTATCGAATGCCATCGGGCTTCCCACGGTTGTTCCTGCCACGGGGCCCGCCGCTGAACCCGTCGCAGCGCCGAATACGGAACTCACAATGCTCCCCAGCACCTTGTTACCGGAATTCGAATCGCCGCTCACGTCAATGGCGGTGATGACGCTGCTGGGCGTTGTGCCCACGGCGTTCGCGCTCTTTGGATCGAGGCAGCACGACAGCGTGACCTCAGTCTCCGCGCCGGACGGATTGCTCGTAGTCACCGGAAGAGGGGTCGCAACCGGGCGATAGGTATCGCCGCAGCCAATCTCGATCATTAGCGCCGCTATTAAAAGGACGGCCGCACACGCGGCTTTCCACATGACTTTCATTCGCACTCCGCCCTCGGTCATCTGCTCTGTTCGGGTGCGATCATTGTAAAGGATGCGGGTGCATCCAAGCCAATCTCTTCTGCCTCACGCAAGCCCGGATATTCCACTCTGCCGGATTACGCCATGCAACCGCGCGGTCCCGCGGCGCTCTGCTGTCATCTTCGGGCCGCATGATGCCCACCGCTGCCCATTTCGGAGTACGATGAACTGGGCATGATTCTCTTTCAGAGTTGGCTCTTGGCCATCCCTCAACTGCTTCCCGCCGTTGGCCTCTCCGTGGCCTTTGCTTTTTGCGCCTGGGGAGTCCGAGCCGTCACCGGCGCTGCGGCCCTCACCGGAGTCCTGCTCACCATCGTTCTATGCCTTGCCGCCGGACCCGGCGGTCTCTTCCCCATCATGGTGGTCTTCCTCATCACCTACCTCACCACCCGCATTGGCCGCCGCAAGAAGGAGCGCCTCGGAACCGCCGAGCGCCGCCACGGTCGAGGCCCCCTCCAGATCCTCGCCAACGTGGGCGTCGCCGCCCTCTGCGCCGCTCCTCTCGTCTTCGTCGGACACGCCCGCCACATCCTGCTCGCCGGAGCCTCAGCCGCCCTCGCCGAAGCCGCCGGAGACACCGTTAGCAGCGAACTCGGCCAGGCCTTCGGAGGACGTCCCCGCCTCATCACCACGCTTCGCCCGGTCACTCCCGGCCAGGATGGCGGCATCACCACGGCCGGAACCATCTTCTCTCTCTGCGCCATCCTCATTACCTGCGCGGCCTGCCAGTGGTCCGGTCTTCTCGCCCCCCGCTATTTCTGGACCGTCTTCGCCGCCGCATTCTTCGGAACCATCCTCGACAGCCTCCTCGGAGCCACCCTCGAACGCCCCGGCCGCCTCGGCAACAACGGAGTCAACTTCACCAGCACCGCATTCGCCGCCGCCCTCGCCATCGCCGTCCTCTTCGCCCAGCGCTGGAACTGAGCTCTTTCTTAGATTTGTCATTGTGCTTAGAGTTGTCATTGGCTTAGAGGTGTCTTTCCGAGCGCAGCGAGGAACCCCAGCGCCGTTCAAATATCCCGCGCCGCCTCAGAAGCACTTCTGCCCGCAATCCCATCCTTCGCCCACCAAATGAAAAAGCCGAAGCTCTCGGCTCCGGCTTTGCAATCCTGATTGAACTCGTTCTCTTACTTTTCCGCTCTCACAAACTCCCACTTCCCTCTACCGCAAAGATTCTTGCACGTTGGCAGCGTCTCGCCTGCCTTGAACTGCACTGGCAGCTTACACACGCTGCACCAGTAAATGCCTGTCTGGGGAGCTTCTGTCCCCGGTTGATGCGCCATTCCGAACCTCCGTGGTTGATGTCTATTATCCTAGAAGCCAGCCCCGCGTCCCCTCAGTGATGCCCGTCACGTTCCGGTGTATGGGACAGCTATCGCCGGAACACATGCATCCGCCACAGCGTATAGCTCAGCGCCTCGCGGGACACATTCAGCGCGCGCGACCACATCCCCGGAGCGATCTCCGGCTTGCGTGGCGAGGCATACACCACCCGCCCCTGCGCCTCCAGCAATTGCTTGATTCGGAAAACGTGATAAGGATCGCTCACTGCGATGCAGGAGCGCATCTTGTTCGCGTCCATGATCGTCCCGATGCGCTCGGCGCTCTCCGCGCTGTTGTCGCTCTGCGTTTCGGCAATCAGGTGCCCATCGCCAATGCCGCGTTCGGTCAGGTAGTCGCGCCCTACCGAGCCTTCGGTGAACATCCGTTCGCCGCCGCTGCCTCCCGTGGTGATCACCACCGGGGCCAGTTTGCGTTCGTAGAGTTCGAAGGCGTGATCCAGCCGCGCCCGGTACACCGGCGATGGCTTGCCGAAATACTCCGCCGCGCCGAAGACCACAATCGCGTCCGCCGCCCGCGCTTCATCGCGCCCGGACTGTGCCACAATCTGCGCGCACGTCCAGGCGAAGTAGCAGACGTATGCGGCCAGCGCCGCGGCGGCAATCCTGCCCGGCCTCAGCCAACCTCGCCGCTGACCAGAGCTCATTGATCGCCCAGCAGATCCTCGATCTCAGTCAGCGTGATGGCGCCCTCGCGCTGCAGGGACCAGCGTCCGTCCTCGGTCAGATTGATGATCGTGCTCGGCACCGTGCGCGGCGTGGTGCCGCCGTCCAGCACCAGTTGAACCCGTTCGCCCATCTGCTCCACCACGGCTGCTGCGGTCGTACACTCCACCGCTCCAGCCAGGTTCGCCGAGGTCGCCGTGATTGGGCACTTCAGCGCACGAACCACCGCCAGCGCCACCGCCGAATCCGGCATGCGTACCGCAATGTTGCCCGAGTTCGCCGTCACCTTCAGGGGCAGCCGCGGAGCCGCCCTCACGATAATGGTCAGCGGGCCGGGCCAGAATTTTTCCGCCAGAAGAAAGAACTCATCTGGCAACTCATGCCCTAGTTCTTCGGCCTGCTCAACGCTCTCAATTAGCAGCGAGAGTGGCTTGTGGCGTCCGCGCTCTTTGATTTCGTATACGCGCTCTACCGCATGCAAATTGTAAGGGTCAACCGCCAGGCCATAAAACGTGTCGGTCGGCATTCCGACCACACTGCCTTGGCGAATCCTGTCCGCCACATAGTTCACTAGTGACAACTCAGGCTCAACTGCGTTTACATGAATAATTTCCGGGCGCACCCGTTGTACCTCGTCTTCCAGGCTCAAAACCAGCGAACCTTAACACAAGTTGAAATCGACGGATAAGGTTAACTCAGAACTCCCGTGACTTGGCAAGTTATGTTCGGCCAATGATCTTCGGGAGTTATCATGTCCATGCTGGTACTCCAGCATTCTACAACCTGCCAGCCCCACGCACCGGAGGAACATGCCCCAGGCCTCTCCCAATCCGCCGCACGAACGCCTCCGCCCCATCGCCAGCCGCCAGAACTCGCTCGTCAAAGACCTCCGCAAAGCCTTCTCCCAGGCCACCCCCACCGAAGACGGCTCCATCGCCATTGAGGGCGTCAAACTTGTTGAGGAGGCCATCCGCAGCGGCCTGCATCTGCGCGCTGTCTTCTTTTCCGAATCCGGACGCGAGCGCGCCAACCGCCTGCTCCCCCAACTCAGCCACGCCACCGACGCCGTCCTTCTCCCCGACGACATCTTCCACTCCGCCGTCGCCACCGAAACCCCGCAGGGCGTTGCCGCTCTCGTCTTCCCCCTCATCGCCACTCTCGAAGACCTCTTCCGCCCAGCTGGTCAAACGAGTGACGCCCCGCTCATTCTCGGCTGTGCCGGACTCCAGGACCCCGGCAACCTCGGAACCATCCTCCGCAGCGCGGAAGCCTTCGGAGCCAGCGGCGTGCTCACCACCGACGGCACCGTCTCCTCGGCCAATCCCAAGGTCGCCCGAGCCTCGGCCGGATCGGTCTTCCGCCTCCCCTGCGTCAAACTTTCCACCGCCCAGGCCCTCTCCACCATTGAAGAACACGGCCTCCGCCTCGCCGTCACCTCCAGCCACAGAGGCCGCCCCGTCCACGAAATCGACCTCACCCTTCCCACCGCCATCTTCATCGGCAGTGAAGGCCAGGGAGTCCCACGCGCCCTCCTCGATGCCGCCGACGAAGCCATCCTCATCCCCCACTCCCCCAAAGTGGAAAGCCTCAACGCCGCCATCGCCGCCAGCATCCTCCTCTACGAGGCGCAGCGGCAGCGAAGCCGGTGATGTTGTGTTTTGATTTTGGTTTTGGACTTGATTTTGGTTTTGGACTTGATTTTGGTTTTGGACTTGATTTTGCTTCTGTTCTCGACTTTGCTTCTGCTTTTAGGGTGTCATTCCGAACGAAGTGAGGAACCCCAGCACCGCTCAAATATCCAGCGCCATCTCAATGGCACCCCAGCCTACCAGTTCCGGTCGAGAAGACCTCACTGCACCACGAACCCCACAACCTTCGGCCCAATCTGCCTCGCGCACTGTTCCGGAGCCATGTGGCCGCAGTCAACAATGCGTTCCAACTTCGCCTGCGGAATCAGGCGCTGCATCCTTTCGCCCTGCCGCAGCGGAAAGACTTCGTCCTCCGTGCCCCAGACGATCAACACTGGCATCTTCAGCCGCGGCAGTGCGCCTTCGGTAGCGTCGTGGCCGGTCAGCATCGTCGCCATCGCCCGTTGGATCACCCAGGCCTTCTGCTTCGAAACGCGCAGAATATCCCGCGCGATAAACCCCGGAATCGCCGGAGGATTCGGCATCAACAACGCGTCCAGTTGATCCAGTTCAGCGGGCGTCGTCGGTGTGAACAGCCGCGTATCCCATGTCGGCAATTCGGCCAGTCCCGCGCTGTCGATGAGTATCAGCCTCCGCACCCGCTCCGGATGCGCGATAGCAACCCGCTGCGCAATCCAGCCGCCCATCGACCATCCGGCAAGATCAACCTGCTTCAGCCCCATCGCGTCGAGAAATCCAACCACCACCCCAGCCTGATCCCGCACCGAGTAGGAGAAAACCTCTGGCTTATCGCTGCGCCCAAAGCCCGGCAGGTCGAGCATGTAAACACGATACCCGGCCCTGGCGAAATACGGAGACAGGTTCTGCCAGTCTTCCGCTCGCCCGCCCAATCCATGCACCAGCACCACTTCCGGCCCGCCCGTCGTCCCCAGCACGTTGTAGTGGATGCGAATTCCCCCAACCAGAACCTCGTGGCTCTCCGCCCCTTGCAGCCAACTCCGCAGATAGACGAACCGGTTGAAGAAGCTCACCGGGCGTAGCCAGAAACCCACTGCGGCCAGCAACAGGAGCGACCACACAACCATCCGCAATATTCGAGTCAGCTTCATCTCTCGTTCCGCCTACTCCCGCATCTTCTGCTTCGTCGCCTTCAGCGCCGCCAGCCGTTCGCGAATCCTTTTCTCCACACCCTCTTCCGTAGGGTAATACCATTGCCTGCCCTTCAGATTTTCCGGCAGACACTCCATGTCCGTAACTTTCTCCTCAAAGTCATGCGCGTACTTATATCCGTCGCCGTATCCAAGCTCTTTCATCAGCCGCGTCGGAGCATTCCTCAAGTGCAGAGGCACCGGGTCTGCCGCCGTCTCCTCCACGGCTCGCTTCACCGCGCCATAGGCCATGTACAGCGCATTCGACTTCGGAGCGATCGCCAGGTACACCGCCGCGTGCGCCAGCGCCAGCCCGCCCTCCGGAAGCCCCATAAAGTCCAGCGCATCCCGCGCCGCAATGCAAATCTCCAGCGCATGAGGATCGGCCAGCGAAATATCCTCCACCGCCATCCTTACAATCCGCCGAGCCAAATACATCGGATCTTCGCCGCTCTCCAGCATCCGCACCAGCCAGTACAGCGTCGCGTCCGGATCGCTGTTGCGCACCGACTTATGCAGCGCCGAAATCAGGTTGTAATGCTCTTCCCCCGCCTTGTCATAGCGCAGCACGCGCCGCTGTAACGCGTCTTCCACCTGCGCCGGACTAATCACTCCACCACTTGCTCCGCCCCCAGCGCCTGCGGCCGGCAGCGTAGCGTTACCCGGCGGCCCAGCGGCTTCCACCGCCAGCGTAGCCGCAATCTCCAGCACGTTGTATCCCGAGCGTGCATCCCCGCTCGAATACGCCGCAATCCGTGCCAGCGCCTCCGGCCTTGCCGTCAGCTTCAGCCTGCCGAGTCCGCGCTCTTCGTCCGCCAGCGCCCGCTCCAGCAGCGTAACAATCTGCTCCTCGGTCAGCGGATTCAGCGTGTACACCCGCGACCGTGACAGCAGCGCCGAATTCACCTCGAATGAAGGATTCTCCGTCGTCGCCCCAATCAGCCGTATGTTTCCCCGCTCCACATGAGGCAGAAACGCATCCTGCTGCGCCCGGTTGAAGCGGTGAATCTCGTCGATAAAGACAATCGTCCGCGTGCCATATTGCCGCGCCCGCTCGGCCTCCACCATTACCTGCTTGATCTCTTTGATGCCCGCCATCACCGCTGAAAACTCGACGAACTCCGCCTTTGTCCGCCGCGCAATAATCTTCGCCAGCGTCGTCTTTCCTACCCCTGGCGGTCCCCAAAAGAGAATCGAGCCAATGTCGTCGTGCTCAATCTGCACCCGCAAGGCCTTGCCCGGAGCCAGAATATGCTCCTGCCCCACAAACTCATCCAGATCGCGCGGACGCATCCGGTCCGCCAGCGGACGTGTCCGGTCCGAGGCTTCATCAATCGGGTTGGAAAACAAATTCATTGCCCCTCAGCGTACCACCGAACGTAACTCCACATATAAAAGCCCCAGGCGCTTCGCCAGGGGCCTACACCAAACAGACTTTAACTTTGCAACCTGTGCAACCTGCGCAACCTGCCTTTTAAGCCTTCGCCCTCGCCGTCTTCTCATCCCCCGCAACCTTGCCGTCGCGAATATGAATCACGCGATGCGCGAACTCGGCGATGTCGTGTTCGTGGGTCACCAGCACAATCGTATTTCCCTTCGCCTGCAGCTCGTCGAAGAGCGCCATGATCTCGTTGCCCGTTTTTGAGTCCAAATTTCCTGTCGGCTCGTCGGCAAGAATGATCGAAGGCCGGTTCACCAGCGCCCGCGCGATTGCCACCCTCTGCCGTTGTCCGCCGGAGAGTTCGTTCGGCTTGTGATTCATGCGCTCGCCCATGCCCACGCTGATCAGTGTCTGCCGGGCGCGTTCCAGCCGCTCGTCGGAAGGCATGCCCGCGTAGATCAGCGGCAGTTCCACATTGTGCAGCGCTGAAGCCCTCGCCAGCAGGTTAAAGGTCTGGAAGACGAAGCCGATCTCCTTGTTGCGGATGCGCGCCAGTTCGTCGTCATCCAGTTCGCTCACCAGGTGCCCGTTCAGCCAGTAAATGCCCTTCGTCGGAGTATCGAGGCAGCCAATCAAATTCATCAGCGTCGATTTTCCCGAGCCCGACGGTCCCATGATCGCAACGTACTCATTGCGATGAATGGAGATATCCACTCCGCTCAGCGCATTCACCTGCTGCTCGCTGCCCATGTCGTAGGTCTTCCAAAGATCCTGCGTGCAGATGATGCAATCCGGCGGCGGTGCCTTCGGTTCCTGCCCGACCCCTGCGATTTGTGTCGCCATTTGCCTTTTCTCCCCTGGCCTGCCGCTTACGACTTCTCGTCTTCCTTCTTTGGCGCCGAGTTGTCGATCTTTACCGTAGTGTCCGGCTTCATGGTGCGCAGCACTTTATAGCTTCCGGTCACAATCTCGTCGCCTTCCTTCAGCCCGTCCACCACTTCAATGTCCGTGGTTCCCGTGATGCCGGTCTGTACAGGAACGAACTGCGCCTTGCCCGCGCGAATCACGAACACGCCCTGCACCTCTTCTTTGGCTGCCTTGATGTCTTCGGGCTTCTCCGCCGCCTGCACTGCGTCCTTGTCCTTCTTCTTTTTCTTCGGGACAAGGTCGCCCTTCTGCCGGATCGTCAGTGCCTGAATCGGGATCGAAAGCACTCCGGTTTTGTTTGCCGTAGTGATCTTCGCCGTGGTGGACAAGCCCGGACGCAAGCCATCCGGAACCTCGTTCAGTGTGACTACCACCTTGAAGTCTTTCGCCTCCTGCGTGCTGCCCGTCGATTGCGAGGTCGCCACGCCCGTCGAGCGCAGTAGCGCGTTGTCGCCAATCTGCGTCACCGTGCCCTTGAACTTCTTCTTGGGAATGGCGTCAATGCTCACCTCCGCCGTCTGCCCCAGCTTTACGTTCACAATGTCGGTCTCATCCACCTTCACCTCGGCGGTGATCACCGAAGTATCCGCCAGTGTCATCAGCGTCGAACCCTGCGCATTCTGGATGCCGACCACCACCGACTCGCCCTCGCGTACCGGAAGGTTCGTCACCACGCCGTCAAATGGCGCGCGATACTCGGTCTTGCTCAGCACGTCGCTGTTGTGGACCAGTGTCGCCTTCTGCACCGCGATGCGCCGCTTGTACGCCTCTGCCGCCGCCTTCGACTGCGCGATGCGGGCCTTTGCCATGCTCAATCCGGAGATGGCGGACTCGTACGCGTTCTTCGACGCGTCGTAATCCTTTTTCGCGATCAACTGGTCCTTGTACAACCCTTCGGAGCGATTCCAGTCGTAGCGCTTCTGCTCCAGGTCGGCCTTGGCCCGGTCCAGGTCGGCGACGTTTGTATTCAATGTCTCTACCGACGACTCATAATCAGCTCCCGCCGCCGTCACGGACGCCTGCGTCGCATTCACGTCCGCCGCTGGCTGGATGTTATCCAACTGCGCCAGCATCTGCCCCTTCACCACGCGGTCGCCTTCCTTCACGTACAGCTTCACAATCTTGCCGTACGCGTTGGCTCCCACATTGACGAAGGTTTTGGGCCGGATCTCGCCCGATGCCGTAACCTGCGAGGTCAGTTCCTGGCGCGACACTTTGCCGGTCTGCACCTCAACGATCCCTTTACGGCTCTGCTGGATGCTGAAGAAAATAATCCCCGCCACCAGAACCACTCCACCGAGAGCAAGCGAAACTTTTTTCCAGGTTTTCATGAATCCTCGTTCATACCCCAGTTTCAACAGGAAACAGATCGTAGCGCCTTCGGCGGCCGGAACCCACTTCAGTCCCTTTGCTCACGCCTGCTTCTTGATACGAGTAGCGTTCTATGAAAGTTCCAACCGTAGGATTGCTTTTCCGTCTGATTGTAAACCGTGGAGGCCATCTCTCCTTTTACCAAAGCGCTTTCGCCGGTTGCCGCCTCATATTCCGGCTTGCCATCATCTTCTTCTCTCCTCTCTGCCAGGTGTACCCTGTGTTCCCGTCTTGCCTTGGCTCCTGCGAATACTTACAATCTGTCCAGCCCCAAAGAATTCCCAGGAGCGACACTTTCCATGCGGGTCTTTTCCTTGCGCTATTTTTCGTTCGTCTTAGTGGCTGCCGCCCTGTTGGCTTCCCCGCTCCTCGCCCAGAATTCCACGCCGGATAAGGATGAGGGCACTTCCCTGAAGGACCTCAAGAAGTCAAAGAAGGAAGCTCCCGCCGAACCCAAAGAGCTTACCCCCGAGGAACGCAAGGAGCGCCTCAAGAACTACAAGCGTGAGGTCGGCAGAACCTACCAGAACTGGCTTGATCAGGATGTCCGCTACATCATCACGCCGGAGGAAGAGCAGGCCTTCAAACTCCTCGGAACCGACGAAGAACGCGATCAGTTCATCGAGCAGTTCTGGCTCCGCCGAGATCCCACTCCTGACACCGAGGAGAATGAATTCCGCGAAGAGCACTACCGCCGCATCCAGTACGCCAATGAGCACTTTGCCGCCGGCATCCCCGGCTGGAAGACGGATCGGGGCCGTATCTACATCGTCTGGGGCGCAGCCGACGAGATCGAGTCCCACCCCTCCGGTGGAAACTATCAGCGCGAAAACTCCGAGGGCGGCGGTTCCACTTCCACCTTCCCCTTTGAGCGCTGGCGTTACCGCTATCTTGAAGGTCTCGGCAACGAGGTCATCATCGAGTTCGTCGACTCCTGCATGTGCAACGACTACCACATCTCCATCGATCCCAATGAGAAGGACGCGCTGCTCCACACTCCCGGCGGCGGAGCCACCCTCAATGAGCAGATGGGACGCGGCAATCGCTCCGACCGCATGATGGGAACCCCCGGCGGAACCGATATCAACGGCCTGGGCAACAACAGCAAGCAGTTTGACGCCATCGAGCGCTACGCCAAGCTCACCTCGCCCCCGCCCATCAAGTTCAAAGATCTCGAAGAGAAGGTCAACACCAAGATCCGTTACAACCTCATGCCCTTTGACCTGCGCACGGACTTTGTGAAGGTCACCTCGGACACCGTCCTCGTGCCCATCACCATCCAGATCAAGACCAAGGACATGACTTTCCTCCAGAAGGAAGGCATCCAGCGCGCCGCCATCAATATCTTCGGACGCATCTCCACCCTCTCCGGACGGGTCGCAGCCACCTTTGAGGACACCGTGGGCGTTGACGAGCCGAATGATCTGCTGGAGAAAGCGCTGCTCACCTCCCAGATCTACTGGAAGGCCGTTCCCCTCAAGCCCGGTATGTATAAAATCGACGTCGCCGTAAAAGACGTCAACGGCGACCGCGTCGGAACCCTGGTCCGCTCCATCCGTGTCCCGGAGTTCGACGAGGAGAAGCTCTCCAACTCCTCGCTCATTCTGGCTGACATCATGGAGCGTGTTCCCGCCAAAACCATCGGCTCGGGCAGCTTCATCATCGGTGACACCAAGGTTCGTCCCCGCGTGGATGCCGCCGACGGCAAGCCCGCCAGCTTCAAGCGTGCGCAGCGCCTCAATATCTACCTTCAGGTCTATAACTTGCAGCAGGATCAGCAGACCAGGAAGACCCGCGGCAGCATCAGCTATGACATCGTCAACATCCAGACCAACAAGTCCGTGTTGCACGCCGACGAGGCCTCAGCCGTTTACGGCAACACCGGCGACCAGATCACCATCGAAAAATCGATGCCACTGGCCAACCTTGATCCCGGTTTGTATAGTCTGAAAATCACCGTCAATGACGAGGTGACCAAGCAGACGATTAATCCTTCGGCCCGTTTTCAGGTCGAATAGAGTAGAATTTCTCTTATATTGTGGCGGCGTGCCATTCAGGCACGCCAATCGTAGTTGGAATTCGTTGCAGCATATCCGGCTGCGGAACGGCCGTTCGCGGTTGGAGTTCGTTCTCCGTTGTGAGGTCGCATGACGCATAAGCTTGGAATTCTAGCGATTGCACTCCTCTGGTGCCTCGAAGCATCCGCTTCCGTCAATCCCGGCGCCATCACCGGAACCGTCCGTGATACCGCTGGCGTGCCCCAGATGGGCGCCGTCGTAGAAGTTCTGGCAAACTCCGCCGCCCGCACCCAGACCGTACTCACTGACACCAGGGGCGCGTTCACCATCGCGGGCCTGCTCCCCGGCCTTTACACCGTCAAGGTCACTGCGCCCAGCTTCCTGCCTACCATCCGCGAACGTATCCATCTCCAGTCCGGGGCCAATCTTCTACTGAACCTCACGCTCAACACTCTCTTTGAAGCCATCCAGCTCGTCCCCCGCCACAAGGCTTCCGCGGATAGCGATGACGACTGGCGCTGGGCGCTGCGCTCCATGGCCAACCGCCCCATCCTCCGCCTTGCCGATGACAAGCCGCTCGTAGTTGTGCAGCGCGGCGAGCAGGACGGCAGCGAAGGCCAGCTCAAAGCTCGTGTCTCCTTCATCTCCAGTAGTGATGGCGACGCCTTCAACTCTTCCAGCACCAACTTCCAGGTCGAGCAGTCCGTCTTCGTCAAACGCAGTTCGATTCCTGCCAAGTGGTCGCTCAACGGCGGGCTCGCCAGCAACTCCACCAATCCCAACGCCGTTCTCCGCGCCGCCTACTCGCGCGAGATGCCAGACGGCTCTTTTCCTGAGATTGCTCTCTCCGCCAAGCACTTCGCATCGCTCAATCCGGATCAGCCCGCCATCCAGGCCCTTGCTCTTTCCATGGCCAACTCCATGACCTTCGGCGAGTACCTCGAACTTGACTACGGTGAAGAGACTCAGCTAGTCCAGTTCCGCGAGCGCGCCACCAGCTTCCGTCCCTCTGCTACCCTCAGCGCCCACCCCGGCAAGAACACGATTCTGCAATACCGCTACGCCACCAGCGTCCCCAGCCTGCGTGCCGCCAAGGGCTTTGACTCTGCGCCCGCCGACCTCAGCGAGAGCAATCCGCGCGTCACCGTCACCCCGATGGGCCAGCGCATCGAGAATGACGCCCACCACGAACTCTCCATCTCCCAGCGCCTCGGCGCCAACAAGATCCAGCTCGCGCTCTTCTCGGACACCGTCCACAACGCTGCCCTCACCGGAACCGGAGCCACCTTCACCCAGGACACCAACGCCCTTATCGGCGACCCCTACTCCGGAATCTTCACTACTAACGGCGGCAACCTTCACACCCAGGGCGTGCGCGCCGTCTACTCGCACCCCGTCGCCCACGGGCTCGATGCCACTCTCGACTATGCCTACGGCGGCGTTCTCACCGCCCCAGAGAGCCTTTTGCAGGTCAGCCAGACCTCGACCTCGCTGGTCACCGCCAAGCGCCACTCTGCCGCCGCCAAGCTCTCCGGAACCGCGCCCCTCTCCAAAACCAAGGTCATCGCCAGTTATCGATGGCTCAACGGAAGCGCCCTCACTCCGGTTGATATGTTTAACGCCTCCGCCGGGCAGACCGATCCTTACCTGAGCTTCTTCATCCGCCAGCCCATCCCCACCATGCACATGTTCCCCAGCGGTCTGGAGGCACTGGTCGATGTGCGCAATCTGCTCGCTCAAGGGTATCGCCCCGTCCTCAGCGCCGACGGCACAACCGTCTACCTCGTCCAGGGAACCCGCGTCGTCCGCGCCGGCCTCAGCTTCAACTTCTAAGCACGCGCAAACAGCCAGCGAGAAGCGCGGGTGCCCCACCTTCGACGCGCGCCTTTTGCGCGGCTAAGGTGGGAAGCAACGCCTTCCATCCCTGCAGATACTTGAATTTGCTCTTGTTCTTGCTTTGAAACAGGACTCTTCTTTCGCGGAATTCCCTTAGCCGCCCCCGTACTGCGCTTCCTTGCGCTCCGGGAGGTAGTCGCAGGCCTCGCGGCACTCAAGGCAGTAATAGCAGCCATCTGCCACCAGCCGGATATCATGCTCGCCCTGGCAGATATAGCAATACCTATCGCACTTGCACTTCTCTTCCACTTCCTCGCAAACAATGCACCGGAATCTTTGGGCCATGGGCGCACTGTAGCGCGCATTTTCCCTCCGTGCAACTGTCTCTTTCCCGCTGCCCGCCGAACATTGCTTGCGCGCCTCGCCGCGTGTTAACTTTTATGGTTCCCTGCGCCACCTTGTGGCCGTATGATTCCCCTTTCCAGAGGTTCCCTCCGTGTCATCGAATGTCGAACCCGCCCTCGTCCGTAAGACCGCCCTCAACTCCGCGCATCGCCAGCTAGGCGCCCGCATGGTCGACTTCAACGGCTGGGACATGCCCGTCGAATACCCTGCGAACGCCTCCCGCCCCTCCGGCGGTCTCATCGCCGAGCACATGATCGTCCGCGCCTCCGTCGGACTCTTCGACGTCAGCCACATGGGAGACATCCGCGTCCACGGCCCGCAGGCGCTCCAGGCCGTCCAGCACATGACCTTCAATGACGCCTCGCGCCTCGCCATCGGACAGGCCCAGTACTCCGCCCTCCTCTATCCCAACGCAACTTTCGTCGATGACATCATCGTCCACCGCCTCGGCGACTCCGACTACCTCATCGTCATCAACGCCGGAACCCGCGAGAAAGACTTCGCCTGGGTACGCGATGCCGCCAAGTCCTTCGACTGCGCCGTTGAAAACCTCAGCGACCAGTACACCCAGATCGCCATCCAGGGCCCCAACGGATGGCGCACCCTGCAAAAGCTCACCGACGCCGATCTCACCCAGGTCAAGTTCTACTGGTTCACCCACGGCACCGTCTGCGGATTGCCCAACACTCTCATCGCCCGCACCGGATACACCGCCGAGGACGGCTTCGAAATCTACATCCCCAGCGACGAACTCACGAGCCAGCGCGTCTGGAACGAACTTCTCGCCGCCGGTGAAGAGTTCGGCATTCTGCCCTGCGGCCTCGGCGCGCGCAACACGCTCCGCCTCGAAGGCGCGCTCTCCCTCTACGGACACGAAATCTCCGACGCCATTACTCCCTGGGAGGCCCGTCTCGATCGCTTCGTCAAACTGGAAAAGGGAGAGTTCATCGGCCACACCGCCCTTATGCAGCAGAAAGAGCGCGGCCTCGACCGAATCCTCGTCGGCCTTGAAGCCATTGAGCGCGGCATCCCCCGCGACGGCTACAAGGTGCTTGACGCGCACGGCCAGCCCATCGGCCAGGTCACCAGCGGCTCGCCCGCGCCCTTTCTCAAGAAGAACATCGCCCTCGCCTACGTCCCTCTCGCCCATTCCGCCGAGGGCACTGAACTGGGCGTTGAAGTTCGTAGCCAGATCGTAAAGTGCAAAGTAGTCCCCACGCCGTTCTACAAGCGCCCCAAGCTGGCTAAGACGTAGCCTCGGCTTCGGGTTCAGGCGTGGGTTTGGTATGGGTTTGGTGCCCCATATCTGCCTTCTTTTGGCAGATGTGGGTCTGTTGACCTTGATTTTGATCTTGATTTTGACCTCGTCGGGTGCCCCAGGTTCGCGCCCCGATTTTTGGGGCGATAACCTGGGAAGCAACGCCCTTCACCTCTACGACGCTCTTGCTCTTGAATTTGTTTTTGCTCTTGCTCTTTGGAATACAATTTCGAAGTCCACCCCGTATCATCGAACTATCGCCGGAGCCCTCGGCGCGCAATCAATTTTCTGGAGATCACAATGGCCTATCCGCCGGATTACAAGTACACCAAAGAGCATGAGTGGCTCGCCATCGATGGCGCCACCGGAACCATCGGCATCACGGACCACGCGCAGAGCTCTCTCGGCGACATCGTCTTCGTCGAACTGCCCAAGATCGGCGCTGAACTCACCGCCGGAAAAACCTTCGGCACCGTCGAATCCGTCAAGGCCGTCAGCGATCTTTACGCTCCCGTCTCCGGCACCGTCACGGCCATCAACGAGGAGCTAGCCACCGCGCCCGAGAAGGTCAACAGCGATGCCCACTCCGCCTGGATGGTGAAGATCACTCTCACCAATCCCGCCGAAGCCGACGCGCTTCTCTCCGTCGCCGACTACGAAAAGTTCATCGCCGAGGAGCAGTAGTGGTGCCCCACATCTGCCGCGGTTAGCAGATGTGGGTCTTGCCACTGTGAGCAGTGCTTGTGTTCGTCATCTGGCGGCTTCCTGAATGAGCCGTAATGCGTTCTTCGCGGCCCTCATCGCCGCACACAGGAAAGATCATCATGCGTTATCTTCCCAAGTCTCCCGCCGAGCGCCAGCAGATGCTGAGCGCCATCGGCGTTACCTCCATCGACGAACTCTTCGCGCCCATCCCGACCCAGTTCCGACTCGACCGCGACCTGTGCATTCCTCCCCAGATGGCAGAGAGCGAAATCGTGGACTGGTTCCGCGCCCGCTCCAATGAAAACGCCACCGGATATGACATCCTCCTCGGCGCCGGAGCCTACAACCACTACCGCCCGCTCGTGATCGATTCGCTCATCTCGCGCGGCGAGTGGTTCACCGCCTACACGCCCTATCAGCCGGAGATCGCGCAAGGCACCCTGCAAGCCATCTTCGAGTTCCAGACCATGATCTGCGAACTCACCGGCATGGAAGTCGCCAACGCCTCCATGTATGACGGCTCCACCGGCGCGGCCGAGGCCGTCATGATGGCCATCCGCCTCACCGGACGCAGCTCGGCCATCCTTGCCCGCAGCGTTCACCCCGAGTATCGCGAGGTCGTCGGCACCTACGCCAAATATCAGGGCCTGCCGCTCACTGAGGTCGCCTTCACCGAGAACGGGCGCGTCGATCTCGCGGCTCTCGATGCCGCCATCACCCCGCAAACCGCCTGTGTCCTCATCCAGTCGCCCAACTTCTTCGGAACCATCGAAGACGTTGCCGCCATCGCCGATGTGGTCCACGCCAAGGGCGCGCTGCTCGTCGTCTCTATCGCGGAGGCGCTCTCGCTCGGCATCGTCCGTCCGCCCGCCGAAGCGGATATCGTCTCGCTGGAAGCGCAATCCTTCGGCGTCCCTCTCAGCTACGGCGGTCCCTACGCCGGAGTCATCGCCACCCGCGAAAAGTTCATCCGCCAGATTCCCGGACGCCTCGTCGGCCAGACCACCGACCGCAACGGCAAGCGCGGCTTCGTCCTCACCCTCTCCACCCGCGAGCAGCACATCCGCCGTGAGAAGGCGACCTCCAACATCTGCACCAACCAGGCGCTCATCGCCCTCATGGTCAACATCTACATGGATGTTTACGGACGCGTCGGCATCAAGGAACTCGCCGAACAGAATCTCGCCAAGGCCGCCTACGCCCGCAAGGCCCTCGGAGCCAAGGGCAAGATTCTCTTTGACGGAGCGCCGCGCTTCAACGAATTCGTTCTCCAGACCGCCGGAGACGCTACCGAAATCTCGCACCGCCTCGCCGCCAAAAACAAAATCATCGGCGGCTTCCCTCTTCGCAAGTTCTATCCCGAACTCGGCAACGCCGCCGTCTGGTGCGCCACCGAACTGACGTCCAAAGCCGCCATTGATAAAGCCGCTGACGAGGTGAAGGCATGAGCAACCAAGCGCTAGCGGTCGGCAGCGTAGCGTTACCCGTCTCCGGCATCCACAGTGAGGTGAAGTAATGAGCAACTCCGACATCAAGAAGGTCACCACTCACATCTCGCAGAACGAAGGACTCATCTTCGAGCACTCCTCGCCCGGCAAGAAGGCTTATCGGCTCCGCCAGCTTGACGTGCCCGCCGTCGATGCCGCCGCCGAACTCGGCGCCGCCCTGCGTGCCGAATCCGCCGTCCTCCCCGAGGTCAGCGAGATTGAGATCATCCGCCACTTCACTCGCCTCTCCACCTGGAACTACGCCGTCGATCACGGCATGTATCCCCTCGGCTCCTGCACCATGAAGTACAACCCGCGCGTCAACGAGGTCGTAGCCCGCCTCGATGGCATCGCCGGAGCCCATCCCTATCAGCCCGAGGCCGTCTCACAGGGCGCGCTGCGCATCATGCACGCCCTCGCCTATCAGCTCATCGAAATCACCGGCATGGATGCCATCACCCTCCAGCCCGCCGCCGGAGCGCACGGCGAACTCACCGGAATCCTCCTCATGCGCGCCTACCTTGAGTCCAAGGGCAACCCGCGCAAGAAGGTCTTGATTCCCGACTCTGCCCACGGCACCAACCCCGCCACCGCCGCCATGGTCGGCTACGAAGTCGAAAACCTGCCCAGCAATCCCAGCGGCATGGTCGATCTCGCCGCTCTTGAAGCGCAGATGAACGAGGATGTCGCGGGCCTCATGCTCACCAATCCCAACACCCTCGGAATCTTCGACTCTCAGATCGCGCAGATCGCCGAGATCCTCCATCGCAAGGGCGGCTTGCTCTACATGGACGGAGCCAACATGAACGCCCTCGTCGCCAAGGCCCGCCCCGGCGACTTCGGCGTCGATGTGATGCACCTCAACCTGCACAAGACTTTCTCTACTCCTCACGGTGGAGGCGGTCCCGGCTCCGGTCCCGTCGCCTGCAAGTCGCACCTCGAACCGTTTCTGCCCAAGCCCATCGTCGTCGAGTCCGCCGATGGCACATTGCGCCTCGATTACGACCGTCCGCAATCCATCGGACGCGTGCGCGCCTTCTTCGGAAACTTCGGCATGCACGTCCGCGCCCTCGCCTACATCATGGCCAACGGCCCCGACGGTCTCCGCCAGACCACCGAAGACGCCGTCCTCAACGCGAACTATCTGCGCAAGAAGCTCGAAGGCATCTACGATCTTCCCTACGCGACGCCCACCATGCACGAGGTCGTCTTCAGCGACAAACTCCAGGCCAAGCTCGGCATCAAGACCGGAGACATCGCCAAGCGCCTCATCGACTACGGCTTCCATCCCTACACCGTCAGCTTCCCCATGGTCGTCCACGGCGCGCTCATGATCGAACCTACCGAGAGCGAGCCGCTTGAAGAACTCGACCTCTTCGTCGATGCCATGAAGTCCATTGCCCAGGAAGCCATCGACTCGCCCGACCTGATCAAGAACGCGCCTTCGTCAACGCGCCTCTCGCGCCTCGACGAAACCGCCGCCGCCCGCAAACCAATCCTGCGCTGGAAGCCGGAGACAAAGTAGCGCATCGGCAAGACACTTCAGGGAAGAACACTTCAGAGAAGAACACTTCAGGTGGCCCACTCAACGCTCTTTTCGTTGAGTGGGGCTGTTGACCTTGACGTTGACGTTGATCTCGATCTTGATTTTGTTTCCCCCTCTCTCAACGATTAACCATCCAGTGAATCCAATCCCCCGTCTCCTCTTGTTCAATCAGTCAATCCTTCCGCACCTCCCTCAACGATTGCCTATCCAGTTACCTTCCCATTCCCAACGATTACCTAATTCGTCAATCGTTGCCATTTCATGCAACTAGCCGAGGCAAGGCGTGAAGTTGTACTCTGAGAGGTATGCGAGTCGTAAAAGCGAGCTTCCGCCTCCTGCTTCTGACGAGCCTGCTATGCGCTCCGCTGCTGGCCCAAACGGTCCTCCGGGCGCTTTCCAATAGCGTTTCCGGCGCGCAAGCAGCGGCCAAGCCCGCCGACCCCTTGGGCCGAGCCACGCCGCGCGGCACCCTCACCGGCTTCATGCAGGCTGCGCAAAAAGGCGACACTGACCGCGCCGCCGAGTACCTCCAGCTTCCCCGCCAGGAAACCGGCATCGACTCCGCCCGCGTCGTGCAGGATTTGAAGTCTCTGCTCGACCACGCCTACCTTGGCCGCCTTGCAGCCATCACCGACAATCCTGATCTCGCCTACGATCCGCACCTCGAGCTCGACCATCAGCGTGTTGGCGAATTCACTGTCAACGGCAAGGAGCTTCCGCTGCTCGTCGTCCGCGTGCCGGACGGCAATAGCGGCCATCTCTGGCTCATCAGTTGGAACACGCTCAGTAAAACCGCGGACCTCGCCAATGATGTACGTTCCCATGAAGTGGAGCAGCACCTGCCGCGCGTTCTCGTGCGCGTCACCTTTCTCTCCATTCCGCTCTGGGTCTGGCTAGCCTTCCTGCTGCTCATCCCGGTTGCGCTGCTCGCCGGAGCAGCCGCCGTCACCGTGGTGCGCGCACCCGCATGGATGCTGGCTCGCATCAACCATCGCGCCGCGCGCTCGGAAATCTGGACGAACATTCGCGGCCCCGTTCTTCTCTTCGCCACGGCTTTCGCCCACGCCGCCGGCATGCGCATGGTGACCGTGCCGCTGCTCTTCCGCGAGTATTACCTCAAGGTGCTGGGCACTGCGCTGTTGTTCGCCGTGGCGTGGCTGCTGTGGGATTTCATCACCGTGTGGACGCGCAGATTGCGCCGCCGCCTCACCACTCCCGAAGAGCGCGGCACGCTCTCGCTATCGCTGCTCCTGCATCGCATGTTGAAGGTCTGCATTGCGACTGCGGCGCTGCTCAGCATTCTTTATCTCGTGGGCTTCAATCTTTCCGCGGCGCTCGCCACTCTCGGCATCGGTGGCATCGCCGTCGCCCTGGCCGCGCAGAAGACCATCGAGAATCTCTTCGGTGGCATCAGCATCCTCACCGACCGAGTGATGCGCGTTGGCGATCTCTGCCGCGTCGGCGACACGGTTGGCACCGTGGAAGACATCGGCCTGCGCTCGACCCGCATCCGCACCTACGAGCGCGGACTCATCTCCGTGCCCAACGGCGCGCTCGCCACCGCCAACGTCGAGAACCTCAGCGCGCGCGACAAGATGCGCGTCTTCTGCAAGATCGGTCTGCGCTATGAAACCAGCCGCGAGCAACTCGAGCGCGTGCTCGCACAAGTGTCCGCCATGCTGCGCGACCATCCGCGCGTGGAAAGCGCGTCCGCGTGGATACGCCTTTCGCGCCTCGCTGAAAGCGCATTGGAGTTGGAGATGCAGGCCTACGTGCTCACCCGCGACTTCGACGACTTCACCGCCGTGCGTGAGAACCTGCTGCTGCGCGTAATGGACATCGTGGAAAGCTGCGGAACTTCTCTCGCCTTCCCCTCGCAAACCGTCTATCTCGCAAATGAATCCGAAGCGCGCGCGGCAAAACCACAGGGAACCGAAGCGCTGTAGACAGTGCATATGCTCGGCGCGTGTTCCATGCGTTCTGGTCTAGCAGAACGCACGATCAGAAAACCAGCTTATAGATGTTCCCCTTGTTATCCTGCGCAATGCCCCTAACCGTGCTCAAATTCACCTCCGGAGTATCGGGCCTGTACATCTCCACATTGAGGATGGTGCCGCGGTTTCCGGTGGCCACCGCCCGGACGTAGAGCCTCGTGCCCAGCACATGGGAGACGAAGAATCCTGAGCCGTACACGGTGTCCCACACGGGGGACAAACTGTTTGCAATCGGTGCGGCCACCGCTGGTGCGCTCACGGGAGTCGCGGTGCGCGGCACCACCGCCCAATGCCCTTTGCACACCTCGCCGTCACTTAGAGCAACAGTAATATTGCCAGAATTAAATGCCCCGGTAACCTTGGCAAGGAGGACCAGCGATGGCGTTTGTACGAAAAGCGGCCCCTGCACAGGGTAGAGCCGCGCCGTTCGCGTGCATCCTGACATCAGGGAAACACCCAGCAGAATGATGCAGAGTTTGACTTTCATGGAATGCCTCGTCTTCACAGGAATGCGAGCATACCATCCGTAGAAAATGAAAGCGGTTAAGTAGTGTAAATACTCTTCGCATGGGATCGGCGCATTCGACTCTGCACCTTTGTTCAAGCGGATGGGCGGTGCTTGCTTTCGCAACTCCGTTCCTTGTACCAACTTTGCGGACGAAGACGAGTGCAATCTACAACTCGTTTCGTTTCTCCTCGCGTGACTTGGCGGGCGCACGTTCGCTCTATTCCTGTGCAAACAGCACGTAGGACGATTGCCAGAGCGCGGAAGGAATCTCTCCGCGCGGTCGAGCCGTGATAACAATGTAGTACTGTCCTGATTCAACCAGCGTGGTGAGGAAATCTGCGCCCGTTTGCGGCGCGGCCATCGCAAGATATTCGAGAAAGCCGTACACATCAGGACTCCCGGCCAGCGCGGGCGCGGCAAAGCTGAGGTCGGTGTTCTCCTGAAAGAAATGCCATGCAATGGAGGCTGCCAGGTTGATGGCGAGTTCGTAGTGCGCCGGGTCGAGCACTCCCTCCGCCGGGTTATCAAACACAATGCAGACGCGGCGCTCATCTTCGCGGGTGTATTCGCGAACCTTGAGTTCTCCGGATTTTGCGGTAGCCTTCCAGTCCACATGGCGCGCACTGTCTTCCGGTTCATAGTCGCGGATGCGGTAGAGATCTGAGCCGCGTCCGCGCTGGTTCGTCTCCAGTTCGCCGCTGATCATCGGCAGCACCTCCAGCATCTCGTCCGTAGCCTCGACCGAAGGAAACACCAGCACCTCGCGGTTGAGCGCGATGGTGCGCGTCTTGGAGAGAAAGGAAAACGGGAAACGGGTCGAGACTCCAATGCCGCGCTGCGCGTACAACCCCCGCCGCGGAAAGCGGAGATTCAATTCGGCGCTCTGGCGGTGGCCGCCGGGAAGATACGGGAAATAGACACTCTGTTCAAATACCGGCGGCGTCTGGCGTGGAGGATCAGATTTTACGTACGCGAGGTCGGGCCAGCGCACGACCGCCTTGCGTCCCGTGCGCGCCGCGGGATAGACGAATTCGGAGCGCTGCCAGTGCCAGACCGGCCGCTCCGCTTTCCCAATGGGAGGCACCACCGAGATGGAGAATGCAGGCAGCCAGCGCCGGTTGCGTAGCAGCACCGCTCCCGCATAGCTCTGCCCGGCGAAGACGTGGTGCGGAAGATGCAGCTCGATTTCCAGCCCGCTGATCATGATTGCCGAAACAATGCCGCTGACCAGAACGGCTCCCAGCATGGCCGCAACCACGATGAAGAGCAGATTGTTTCCGGTGTTGAGCGCCGCGATGCCGATCAGCAGGGTGAGGGCTAGATAGACGAGTCCCTCGCGCGTGACTTCATAGTTCAGCGCATCGCGCACACGATGGGCAACCACGCGGCGCGCAAGGTACGGCACCGTGGTGACCGCAACCACTCCGGCCAGCAACAGTGCAGAAGAGGCAAACACAGCCGTGGCAAGCACGTCTCCTGCCTCCCGCGAAGCGGTGGAGAGCAATGCCGAGGCGAACGCCAGCGCCAGTCCGAAGATCGCGATCAGGAACCGGACCCAGGCGCCGCGCTCGACGCCGCGAAGCGCTTCCACGAACTGCTGGCGCAAGCTCATCCGGTCATTATGACATCTGCCGCACCACGGCGGCTCCTGGGGATTGCGGCGGACCGCAATCGCTTACGACTCCAGAAACTGCAATACCCGCCGGTTGAATTCTTCGGGAGCTTCCTCGTAAGGCAGATGTCCCACGCCTGGCAGCACCGCATACTGCGCGTTGCGGAAGCACTCGCGCAGCAATACCCCGGAGTCGCAGCTAACCGCCTGGTCCTGCTCGCCCCAGAGCAGAAGCGCTGGGATGTTGGCAATCGAGGGCAGCGCAGCCTTGAGTTGCTGCATGTCCTCACGCCAGGTGCGAACCACTTCCAGCGCATACTCATAGGAGCGCGCATCGCCCAGATTCACCTCATAGCCGGCACGCGTCTCCGCCGTGATGCGCGAGTCGTCCGCATACATGCGGCCGATGCTCTTGCTCCGTAATTTTCCGGCGCGGGATGCCAGTGCGCGCAACACCATCCGACCGAATCGGGTACGGAAGAATGCAATACGCACGCGCGCGTTGATCATAAAGGGATTCGCTGGCGCAACCAGCACCAGGCGACGAATGAGCGGTTTTAGAGAGGCGCAGTCCTGGCTCGCGGCCAGCATGGCAACGGCTCCGCCGTGCGAGGTGCCTACAAGGTCAATCTGGGTGTGGCCCAGCGAGCGAAGAAACTCCACTAATCGAGATGCCGCCGCCGCAAGTCCGAAATCTGCCGTACCAGTCGCCGGACGATCCGACTCTCCAATGCCTAGCAGATCGATCGCGTAGACGTCCCGGTGCTGCGCAAAGAACTTGAGATTGTGCCTCCAACTGAAGCTGTATCCCATAAGCCCGTGGACGAAAACAACCGCGGGCAGAGAGTGCTCCGCTTCTGCCGCAGGCACATGGACGTAGCGCATGCGATGCGCTCCACAGGAAAACCATCGTTCCTGTTCCTGTAGAAAACGGTGAGCTTCAAGTTCTCCCAAATCCGTCCCCCTTCGCCCCGTACATCATGCCATTTTCATGCAACCGTATTGTACATACCCGAATCGAACAGAGCTGTTTTGCCTCTGTCGTTTCCAGGGGAGACCACACAGGCCTCCCCTAATTTATCGTCCCGTATATCCCATAAATCATAGGCATGTTCTTATTTCGGAAGCGCTGATCTCCGCCCAACTGTATAATCGCCAAATATCCGTGTATTACCAGTGTTTTGACAACCTATGACGAATGGTAAGGTGGCAACTGACTTGCAAAGAGAGCAGTGGACCACCTCCGCTCCGGAGCCAAACGGGTCTCGGGAAGCGGTGCGATCTCCTATGACCAAGGAAACGCAAATACGTTTTGCCGCAGTTGTCTTCGGTCTGCTGACCGTTACTGCGGTAGTCTTTGCGTGGATCAACTTTCAGAAGGAACATGAGTTCTCCACACCCATGGACGGCGTCTGGTGGGTGGAGTCGCAAGGACAACTGGTGGCGCGCCGCGTGACCCCTCTCGGTCCCGGCGACCGTGGCGGCATCAAGACCGGCGATGCGCTGGTTTCCGTAGGCGGGAACGCAGTGCACAGCAACGCCGACGTAGCCCGCCAGATGTATCGCTCCGGGGTCTGGACCAAACTCTCCTACACCCTGAGCCGCGACAACGTGAGTCTCGACGTTCCGGTGATTCTGCAACCGGTGGACAAGAGTCTGAACCAGGGATTGCGGCTGATTGCACTGGTGTACCTGGGAATTGGGATGTACGTGCTTTTGAGACGCTGGACGGCGCCGAAGGCAGGACATTTCTATCTCTTCTGCCTTGTCTCGTTTATCTTTTACTCCTTCAAGTTCACCGGCAAACTCAACCAGTTTGACTGGACCATCTACTGGTCCAACGTGGTTGCGGGAATGTTGCAGCCAGCGATGTTCCTGCACTTTGCGCTGAGCTTTCCGGAGCGCAAGACCTTCATCCAGAACCGAAGCTGGATACTGCCGCTGGTCTATCTGCCGGGGCTGCTGCTGCTGAGCATCTGGGTGCTGCTGGTGACGGGCGCCGAACCGAGCGGACTGCTGCTCTGGAACCTTGACCGGATGCAGATGGGCTACGTGGCAGCGCTGTTCCTGCTTGCGACGGTCGTGCTCTGGCACACTTACCTGCGCGCCCGCACTCCCATTCTTCGCCAGCAGATGAAGTGGGTCACGCGCGGAACATTCCTGGCTGTCGTCCCTTTTACGGTCTTCTACGTGATTCCCTTCCTCACCGGAGAGGGGCCGACGCCCGCAATGAAGATCAGCGTGCTCTCGCTCGTCTTCCTGCCGCTGACCTTCGGCTACGCGATTGTGCGCTACCGGTTGATGGATGTGGACCTGATCTTCAAGCGCGGCATGGCCTACACCATCGCGGCAGGAACGATTGCAGCCGTGTATTTTGCCGCGGTTGGCGCAACCGCCGAACTCTTTCACAAAAACTTCCCCAGCGCAGGTCCAGGCGGACTGATCGCGGCGATCGTGGTCACCTCTGTGCTCTTCGATCCCATCAAGAACTGGACCCAGGAGCGCATCGACAAGTTTTTCTATCGCAAGCGCTACGACTACCGGAAAACGCTGATCGAGTTTGGCCGCGAACTGAACTCCGAGCGCGACCTGGGCAAGATGCTGGAAGCGATTCTGGAGCGCATCCAGCGCACCCTGCTGGTGGACCGCATGGCCGTATTCATGGCTGGCGAGGATGGCCAGGGCTTTGTGCTGGCAAAGTCCAGCGGCATTACGCACGCGGGCTGGCTGGATCTGAGCTTCCTGAGCAGCAACCGGCCTGAGTTCGCCGAAGGACACCTCTTCTTCGACAACACGCACCAGGCAGTGCGCGAAGAACCGCTGGCGCAGGAGACGATTCGCGCTCTCGACCTGAACTACTACATCCCCTGCACGGTGATGCACCGCAACGTCGCCATGCTTGGCCTTGGCAAGACCAGCGAAGGAGACTTCCTCTCCAGCGAAGACGTGGAACTGCTGGAAACCCTGGCTGGCTACATCGGCATCGCCTTGCAGAACGCGCGCCTCTACGCCTCGCTCGAAGAGAAAGCCCAGGAGTATGAGCGGCTCAAGGAGTTCAACGAAAACATTGTTGAGTCCATCAACGTGGGCGTCTTCGCCGTCGATCTGCTGAACAAGATCGAGTCCTGGAACTCGCAGATGGAAGTGATGTACGCACTGCCACGCGCCAGCGCACTCTCAAAATCCATCCACGATGTGCTGCCTCCTGCCTTCTGCGAAGAGTTCTTCCGCGTGCGCGATAATCCCGGCATTCACAATCTGTACAAGTTCCGCCTGGGAACCACTGCCGGAGACACGCGCGTGGTCAACGTCGCCATTGCGCCGCTAATCAGCAAGGACTATTCCGTGGTCGGACGGCTGGTCATCGTCGATGACATTACTGAGCGAATTGATCTGGAAGCGCAACTGGCGCAGGCAGACAAAATGTCCTCCATCGGTCTGCTTGCCGCGGGCGTGGCCCATGAGGTGAACACCCCGCTGGCCGTGATCAGTTCCTACGCGCAGTTGCTTGCCAAGCAACTGCAGGGCGATGAAAAACGCTCGGAATTGCTGGACAAAATTACCAAGCAGACCTTCCGCGCCTCGGAGATCGTCAATAACCTGTTGAATTTCTCGCGCACCAGCGGCACTGAATTCGGCAACGTTGATTTGAATCGCATCATCCATGACACGCTGGCCCTGCTGGAGCATCAGTTCAAGACGGCCCGCATCCGCGTGGTGGGCGAGTTGCAGCCCGGTCTGCCGGAGATTCACGGCAACCAGGGAAAGCTGCAGCAGGTGTTTCTGAATCTCTTCCTGAACGCCAAGGACGCCATGCCCCAGGGAGGCACGCTCACCGTGCGCACCGCGCACGATCACGGCGTGCGCGTGCATGTGATTGACACCGGAAGCGGAATCGCGCCCGAACATATTCACCGCATCTACGATCCGTTCTTTACCACCAAAACGCGGCCCAAGCAGGGCGGCAGCGGCGGCACCGGACTCGGCTTGGCCGTCACCTACGGCATCATCCAGGAACACGCCGGCAAGATTCGCGTCGAGAGCAATCCCGGAGAAGGCACGAGTTTCTTTATGGAGTTCCCGATGTCGAGAAAGGCAGTACATGTCTGATGTAGCGGGAGTGAAGCGAACTTCTGCGCCGCCAGAGCAGTCACATGCGGGCAGAGTGCTGATCATCGACGACGAAGCGGCAATCCGCGAATCGCTCCAGATACTGCTGGAAGATGAAGGCTACGAAGTGATCAACGCTCAGGACGGCGAAGAGGGCCTGGGCCTTCTGGATTCGCAGGAAGTCGATCTGGTGCTGCTGGACTTCCAGCTTCCCGGGCGCAACGGTCTGGAAATCCTGAGAGACATCCTCGAACGCGACTCCGGGACGCCGGTCATCATGCTTACGGCATACGCCACGCTGGACAATGCGAAAGCTGCGCTTCTGGGCGGGGCAGCCAATTTCATCGCCAAGCCGTGGACCAACGAAAAGCTGCAAGCCGACGTGCGCGCCGCCATCGGTCGCAAGCGTGTACAAGAAGAGAACATTCAGCTCAAGCGCCAGCTCAAGCAGCGCTACAACTTTGAAAACATCATCGGCAAAAGCGACCTGATGCTGCGCACCTTCGATCTGGTGGCGCAGGTTGCGCCTTCACGCTCCACCATCCTGTTACAGGGCGAGAGCGGCACCGGCAAGGAACTGATTGCCAAGGCGATCCACGCCAGTTCGCCGCGCAAAGATCATCCCTTTGTCCCGGTCAATACCGGCTCCATGCCCAGCGACCTGCTGGAGTCCACTCTCTTCGGCCACGTCAAGGGCGCATTTACCAGCGCGGTCAGCAGCAAGAAAGGCCTCTTTGAGATGGCCGACCGCGGCACCATCTTCCTCGACGAAATTGGCAACATGTCGATGGAGACGCAAGCCAAGCTGCTGCGCGTGCTTCAGGACAAGCGCTTTATGCATCTGGGCGGAGTCCAGGAAATTCAGGTGGACGTGCGCGTCATCGCCGCCACCAACAGTGAGTTGCGGCAGGCGGTGAAGGAAGGTAAGTTCCGTGAGGATCTCTTCTACCGCCTCAACGTCATCACGATTGACCTGCCGCCCTTGCGCAATCGCAAGGAAGACATTCCAATCCTGGCTGAGCACTTCCTTGAGAAATATTGTGCTGAGAACGAAACCCCTCTGCGCAGATTGGGGCCGGACGCGCTGCGGGCTCTGCTGGATTACGCGTGGCCGGGCAACGTGCGCGAACTGGAAAATGCGATCGAGCGCGCCGTCGTGCTCTCGTCTCATCCGGTCATCACCGCCGACCTTTTCCCGGAAGACATTGTGAGCCGCGGGGACGCTCTGCCGCTGATCGCCAGCAAGCCCGACGCATCGCTCTTTGAGATTGTGGAAGACTGCGAACGCCGCGTCATCACCGCCATGCTCGAACGCTGCGCGTGGAACCAGACCGAAGCCGCTGAGCGATTCCATGTGCCACTCTCCACGCTCAACCAGAAGATCAAGCGATTGAACATTGAGATCAAGCGCCGCGGGCAGCGCGATCCCCTCTAGCGGGTAGGTGTTTGAAGCGCCTTTTGATATAGTCGGTTTGAGAAGCATCTTGCGATAAAGTTGAGGCGGCATCCGGAACGATGCAATTTTCTCTGACTGACATTGCGAAGAAAAATGTGCTGGCCGTGCAGGAGTATTCCCTGCTCGCCTGGAGTTCCATTGCCAACATCTTCTCCAGCCCCCGCTACATCGCGGACACCTTCCAGCAAGCGGACATCATCGGCGTAGGCTCGCTTCCGATTGTGGTGTTGACCGGATTCTTCCTCGGCGCGGTTCTGGCTCTACAAAGCGCAAACTCCCTCGCCCGCTTCGGCGGACTCTCCTTCACCGGCGAACTCGTCTCCCTCTCCATGGTGCGCGAGATAGGCCCTGTGCTTACGGGCCTGATGGTGGCTGGCCGCAGCGCCACCGGCATGGCGAGTGAACTTGGCTCGATGCAGGTTACCGAACAAATTGACGCCATGCGCGCCCTCGGCACAGACCCCAGCAAGAAGCTCGTAACCCCGCGGGTGGTTTCCACGGTGATCATGCTGGTCATGCTGACTGTGATTTCCGACCTGGTTTCCATGGCGGGCGGAGCCATGGTCGCAGTGTTCATGCTGCGCCAGGACGCCAACCAGTACTGGTCCACCGCGTGGCAGTCGCTGGGTCTGGGCGATGTCGTCATGGGTCTGCTCAAGCCCTTTGTCTTCGGATACATCATCTCCACCATCGGTTGCTATTACGGCCTCAGCGCTCGCGGCGGCACCCAGGGCGTGGGCCGCGCCACTACGCAGGCCATGGTTTCCGCCTCGGTCATCATGGTCATCACCGATCTCTTCATCACCCAGTTGCTGCTTAACTTCTTTCCTTTCACATAGGCGAACGGCATGGATCAGAGCAACGAAAGCCACGAGCCGGTCATCGTCTTTGAAGATGTTTCCATCGAATTTGACGAGAAGCAGGTATTGGACAGACTCTCGTTCACGCTCCCGCACGGGCAGACCAAGGTGCTCTTCGGCGTCGCCGGCGCGGGAAAAACCCTGGTGCTGAAACTCGCACTCGGACTGCTGCGCCCCGACAGCGGACGCATCTTTGTGCTCGGCAATGAAGTGACCGCGATGAAAGAACAGGATCTCTTTGCCTTGCGGCAGCGAATCGGAATGGTCTTCCAGGAGAGTGCGCTCTTCGACTCGCTGGATGTGGAAGACAATGTTTCCTTCCGCTTGCGGGAAGAGCGTGTGCCGCGCGAGGAGATTGACAAGCGCGTGACCGATGCACTCCGCTTCGTGGAACTGGAGCACACGTTAAAGCTGTTTCCTTCCGAGCTTTCCGGCGGCATGAGGCGGCGCGTTGCAATTGCGCGAGCCATCATCACCAATCCCGAGGTGCTGCTTTACGATTCACCCACAGCGGGACTCGACCCGGTGACCTCGACCACCATCGTCGAACTGCTGGTGAAGCAGCGCGACGTTTACAAGACCAGTGCGCTGCTGGTGACCCATCGCCTGCAGGATGCATTCACCATGGCGACGCACTACTTCGACTACGATAAGAACAAAATGCTTCCCGTGCCGCACGGCTGGGACTGGAACTCGAACACGAGCTTCCTCGTGTTGAAGGATGGCCTGAAACTCTTCGAAGGAAATGCCTCTGAAATCGCGAATTCCAACAACGAGTACATCCGCGAATATCTGTCGCTGTAGCTAGCTCTTGATGGCCATGAGCGCCATCTCCGCAATATGCGCAGCCGCATCGGGATGCGCAAGCGCGCGGGCCTTTGCTCCCATTGCCGACATCCGCTCCCGGTCGCCCATCAGCGCCGCCACTTCCTCAACAAACCGCGCTGGAGTCAACTCGCTCTCAGGAATCAGCAGAGCCGCGTCTTCCTTTGCCAGCAACTCGGCGTTGCGAAGCTGGTGCTCGTCAGCAGCGCCTGGAAACGGCACGAACAGAGCGCACTTGCCCGCCGCCGCAATCTCCGCAACCGTGGAGGCGCCGGAGCGGCAGACGATCAGGTCGGCATCCGCAAAACTCTGCGCCATGTTGTCAATGAATGCGCTCACTTCCACGTCGAGATTGGTTTTATTGAAAACAATGCAGACCTTCTCGAACTCATGGGAGCCCGTCTGGTGAACGATTTTCAGGCTTGGAATCGACTGTTGCAACTGCGCTGCTGTCTCGCAAACAATGCGATTCAACGCGCGCGCTCCCTGGCTGCCGCCAAAGACGAGCAGCGTAGGCGGTGTGATGCGCCGCGTGGGTAGATCGAAAAACGCGGGCCGCACCGGAACACCGGTCACTTCAAACTTGCGAAACCATCGCCCCGTCTGCTCAAAGTGAACCGCGGCGTTCGAGGCGAAGCGGGCCACTGCACGATTGGCATAGCCTGGGACGACGTTCGGCTCAAACAGCACAACCGGGATGCGCAAGAGCACCGCTGCGATGGTCGCCGGGCCAGCCGCATAGCCTCCCACGCCGATGACTACTTGTGCCTTGAATCTGCGCAGAATGCGCATCGCCGCAAAAATCGACAACGGCAAACCGATCAGCGTGCGCAGGCGCGTGGCCATGCTTACCCGATTCAGCGCCCCAATCTTCACCAGGTACAACGGGAAGCCGGCCTTTGGAACCAGACGGGTTTCAATGCCCCGCTGCGTGCCGACGAATGCTGCCACATGTCCCCGCCGCCGGAGTTCTTCCGCGATGGCGATAGCCGGGATAACGTGGCCGCCGGTGCCGCCGCCGGCGAGAATGATCTTCATGTCAGTCCGTCTGCTGCGTGATGTTCAGTAGCACGCCCACGCTGGCGAGTGTGACAATCAGCGATGAACCGCCGTAAGAGATGAACGGCAGAGGAATACCCTTCGTGGGGAGCAGTCCGAGCACGACGCTGATGTTGAAGAACGCTTGAATGCCGATCATCGCCGTAATGCCAACCGCCAGCAACCGTGCAAAATTATCGCGCGTATTCCATGCCGCACGCAGTCCGCGGAAGCAGAAGAACGCGAATGCCGCGACGAACGCCACCGCGCCGATCAGCCCCAGTTCTTCTGAGACCACCGCAAAAATGAAGTCGGTCTGCGGCTCAGGAAGATAGAAGAGCTTCTGCTTTCCCTCCATCAGCCCCAACCCCATCGGACCTCCGGTGCCAACCGCAATCAGCGATTGAATGATGTGGAAGCCCGCGCCTTGCGGGTCTGCAAAGGGATCGATGAAGGCCACCATGCGGCGGGCGCGCCACGCCGTGCGGAAGAGCAGAAAGTACATTGGAACCGCGGCGATTCCCACCGCATACAGGTAGTACTTCATCTCCATCCCGCAGATGAAAAGGATGGCAGCCGTAATGAACGCGCAGGTCATCGCCGTGCCAAGATCGGGCTGCGCGACAATCAGCAGGCAAAATACAACGGTAGGTGCAACCGCGGGCAACAGCGTGTGGCGCAGGTCGGTGATCGAGCGCAGGCGGCTCTCCAGAAAGTGCGCCATAAACAGAATAATTGCGGGCTTGGCGAGTTCAGAAGGTTGAAACGAGAGAATGCCGAGTTTGATCCAGCGGTGTGTGTTGTGCGAACGGTCCAACAGAAAGACCGCGGCCAGAAACAGCGACGTAACGCCCAGAGTGGTAAAGACCAGCGCCGGACGATTCAGTTTGCGGTAGTCCACGTTCATCAAGCCGAACATGGCTCCCAGGCCGATCAGTGCGAATAGCCCCTGGCGCACGAGGAATGCCGTCTCCGAACCGAACTTCTCCTTCGCTACAATCGCCGATGCGCTGAAGACCATGACCAGTCCGGCGAAGACCATCAACAGGGTCACGCCAAACAGCCACCGGTCTGCGCTCACCCGCTTTGCCACTAGATCCCTCCGGTCGGCGAAGCCGATTGCAATGCCGCCAGCGATTGCACCAGTTCCTTGAAGACTCGTCCGCGGTGCTCGTAACTTGGGAACTGATCGAAGCTGGCGCAGGCCGGCGCCAGCAGCACGATATCGCCCTCCACCGCTAGGTCGGCGGCCTTGCGCACAGCCGACTCCAGCGTCAGCGCGCTGGTGATCGGAGCCGCGTTACCAATCTGCGACTCGATCTTCGCCGCCGCTGCCCCAATGGTGTACACGCGCTTCACCCGCTCCGCGATGAGCGAATTCAGTTCGGTGTAGTCGCTCCCCTTGTCCTTGCCGCCGAGAATAAGGTGAATGTTTGCTGGGAACGATTGCAGCGCCCTGATCGTCGCGTCCACATTGGTGGCCTTGGAATCGTTGTAGTACTGCACGCCGCGCAGCGTGGCCACATACTCCAGGCGATGCTCCACCGCGCGGAATTCCTTCACCGCCCGGCGAATCGCCACGGGCTCCACTCCGGACGCCATGCCAATGCAGACGGCAGCCAGCACGTTCTCCACGTTGTGCGCGCCCTTCAGTGCAATCTCTGAGACGGGCATGATCTCCACCTCCGCGCCATCGCGATAGAAGATCGCTCCGCCTCGCACAAATGCGCCGCGCGCCACCTCATGCTGACGGCTGAACCAGAGCACCTGCGGCTTCAGTCCGGCGGCAAGCGAGTGGCTGATCTCGTTGTCGGCGTTGAGAACGGCGAAGTCCTCGGCCGTCTGATTCTCGAAGATACGTTTCTTCGCCGCGATGTAATTCTCCATCGAACCGTGACGGTCGAGATGATCGGGCGTGACGTTCAGAATTGCGGAAATATGCGGGCGGAACGTCTCAATCGACTCCAGTTGAAAGCTGGAAATCTCCAGCACCACCCAGGTATCTGCCGTGGACTGTTCAACAAAAGTGATCGCTGGCGTGCCGATGTTTCCGCCCACCAGCGTCTTGCGTCCGCCGGAGGCGATGATCTCTCCGGTGAGCGTCGTCGTAGTGGTCTTTCCATTCGAGCCGGTGATGGCGACAACGTGGCCCTGTAGAAAGCGCGCGGTCAGCTCAATCTCGCCGATGACCGGGATGCCGAGGCGTCGCGCGTGCTGCAACGGCGCCACATCGCCGGGAACGCCGGGGCTCACCACGATCAAGTCCTGATCGCGAAACGTGCGCTCGCCGTGCTTGCCGGTTTCCACCGTAATGCCGCGGTCGAGCAGAGCGGGAATCTCGTTGCGCAGTTGGTCCTCGCTCTTGGCGTCGCTGACGGTAACGCGCGCGCCGCGCGACTCCAGGAAGAGCGCGGAGGCCACGCCCGACTTGCCCAGTCCAACCACCAGAACCCGTTTGCCTTTGACTTCCATAGCGTCTCTTCCTGCCTTCAAGCAGTTTGCCTTTAAACTTACCGCAATTTCAGCGTGGTGAGTGCGAACAATGCAAAGATTAGCGAACCGATCCAGAATCGCACAATCACCTTCGACTCTGACCAGCCCAACTGTTCAAAGTGATGATGCAGCGGCGCCATCAGGAATATACGTTTGCCGCGGAGTTTGAACGAGGCTACCTGCAAAATCACCGAGAGCGCTTCCAGTACGAAGATTCCGCCAAAAAACGGCAGCAGCAGCTCCTGCTTGATGATGACCGCAACCGTGCCAATCGCTCCACCCAGCGCAAGCGAGCCCACGTCGCCCATAAAGACCTCCGCCGGATGCGTGTTGTACCAGAGGAAGCCAATTGATGCGCCAACCATCGCGCCGCAGAAGATCGTCAACTCGCCCACCAGCGGCATCTTCTGTAGTTCAAGATAGTCAGAGAACACAGCATGGCCGCTGACGTAGGTCAGCACCGTCAGCGCTCCAGCGGCAATCAGCGTGCACCCGATTGCAAGTCCGTCGAGGCCGTCCGTAAGATTCACCGCATTGGTGGAGCCCACCAACACGAAAATTACAAAAATAATGAATGGAAGGAACGCGATCGGCCATAAATGTGGGTTGCCGACCAGCGAACTCACGACCAGGTCCGGCCGAAACCGCTTGAAGAACGGAACCATCAGGTGCGTGGAATATTGCCCCTCGGCCTGAAAAAGAATCAGCACCACGGCAATGACAAAAGCTACCAGGGTTTGCAGCAGCAACTTGCTGCGCCCATTCAGTCCCAGGTTCTGTTTGTGCACCACCTTCAGGTAGTCATCGGCAAAACCAATGGCTCCGAACGACAGCGTGGAGAACACCACCAGCCACACAAATTTGTTTGACAGGTCTGACCACAGCAGCGTCGGCAAAACAATCGAGACCACGATCAGCAACCCGCCCATCGTGGGCGTTCCCGCTTTCTTCTGATGCGAGCGCGGCCCCTCTGCGCGGATATATTGGCCAATCTGGAATTCGCGCAGGCGCCTGATCACCGACGGTCCAATGATCAGCGCCATGAACAGCGCGGTCAGACTCGCGAAGGCCGTGCGGAACGTCAGGTAATGGAATATCCGGAACGGCCCGACGTTGAAGTGCCGGAAAATGTAGGTGTACAAAAGCCAATAGAGCAATGGGTCCTCGATCGTTGTGCGGGTCTCGTCCCGCTCTGGTTGAACTAAGCTTTTCGTTGCGCCTCAAACACTGCCAGCGCACGCTCCAGGCCCACGCCTCGCGAACCTTTCAGCAATACCGCGTCTCCTTCGCGCAGATTGCGCGCCAGCCACTCGCCCGCCTGCTCCGGAGTCTCCACAAATTCCGCGGCCACCCCCGACGATGCTGCGCCCTCTGCGATGAACTCGCCATTCCCGCGCACTCCCACCACATAGTCTGCCTTGTTCGCTGCCATGTGCCGCCCGCACTCACGGTGCAACTCCGGCGCGCTCGCGCCCAGTTCCAGCATCTCACCCGCGATGACGATGCGGCGTTTTGCGGGCGTCTGCGCCAGCGCGTCCACCATGCTGTCCAATGCCTGAGGATTGGAATTGTAGCAATCGTTGATGAGGATTGCGCCGCAGACTTCGCGCACCTCTCCGCGCTTGTCGCCAGCGCTCAGTGTGGCCAGCCGAGCCACCGCATCCGATGGCTGCACGCCGTGCTCAGTCGCAACCGCCACGGCCACCAGCGCGTTCAGCACGTTGTGACGGCCGATCAGTGGAACCACCGCGGATTCGCGGAAGCCGGGGCCTGCAATGTCAAACTCCGAGCCGAGCACGCCGCGCAGCGTGATGCTCTCGGCGCGATAGTCGGCCGGATGCTGAATGCCATAGAGCGTGACCTTGCCGTGAAAGTCGCGCCCGAACTGCGAGACATACGGATCATCCCCGTTGAGGAAGGCATGGCCACCGGCGGGCAGAGCCTCGATCAATTCGTACTTTGCCCGCGCAATGCCAGCCTGCGTGCCGAAGTTCTCCAGGTGCGCCAGTCCGACGTTGGTCACCACTCCGTCATCGGGCGCGGCGATCTGCGTCAGCGTTGTAATTTCACCCGCGTGCGACATGCCCATTTCGATCACCGCAATGTCGTGCTGAGTTTCCAGACGCAGCAACTGCATCGGCAATCCATAATGATTATTCAAATTACCCAGCGACTTCAGCACATGAAACCGCGCGCCCAGCACATGCGCAATGCATTCCTTGGTGGTGGTCTTGCCCGCCGAGCCGGTAACAGCAATCAGCTTCTTGCCCCAGAGCCTCCGAGCCGCCGCACCCAGATGTTGCAACGCCACCGTGGGGTCACCCACGGCAATCAACTTCGAGCTATCGCCAAAGCGCGAGGCTTCATTCCACTGCACAACGGCGGCCACCGCGCCCGCCCGCAACGCGGCTTCCACGTAATCATGACCATCCAGCCGCTCGCCCTTGATGGCAAAGAACAGGTCGCCCGGACGCAGCGTGCGCGTGTCAATCGAATAGCCTTCCGCCACCGCGGCATGGTCGAAACTGCCGCTCCCTTGTACGAATTCCGCAACCCTGCTCAAAGAGAGCTTCATGCGTGTGCGCCTCCTCGCCGGTACCCAATGCGGTTGAGTTCCTCGCTTGCCACCTCATGATCGTCGAAGGGAAACACACCCTCGCGCGTGGTCTGCGTGCGCTCGTGTCCCTTGCCCGCAATCAGTACAATGTCTCCTGCCTTCGCTTCCGCCAGCGCCAGCGCAATGGCTTTGCGGCGGTCAGGCTCGGCGATAAAGCGCGTGCCTGTTTCGCGCACGGCTGGAACCGATTCCTCGATAATCGCCGCAGGATCTTCGCTGCGCGGATTGTCCGACGTCACGATCACAAAGTCGCTTCCCTCTCCGGCGGCGCGTCCCATCTTAGGACGCTTGGTGCGGTCGCGATCTCCTCCGCATCCGAAAACGGTTATCACCCGTCCATTGCCGCGCGAAGCGAAGTCCCGCGCCAACCGCGTCAGGTTCTTCAGTGCGTCGTCGGTGTGCGCGTAGTCCACTACCACGGCAAAGGGCTGCGCCTCATCCACGCGCTCAAATCGTCCGGGGACGCGGCTCATTCCGGCGATACCCCTTGCGATCTGTTCCGGCGTGCAGCCGCGTGCATAGGCTGCGGCGCAGGCCGCGAGCACGTTATACACATTCACCCGGCCAATCAGCGGAGAGCGCAATTCAATCGGACCATCCGGCGTAGTCAACGCAAAATTGTTTCCCTGCGGAGACATCTCCAGCCGCTCCGCATGGAAGTCGCCATCTTCGATTCCGTAGGTGAAAACCTGCGAGCGCTTCCTCGAGAACTCTGCCAGCTTGCGCCCATACTCATCGTCCAGATTCACAATCGCACAGCGCGGAGGCTCTGTCCCGCAGCCCTCAAAGAGAATGCGCTTCGCCGCGAAGTAATCCGCCATCGTGCCGTGGTAGTCGAGATGGTCCTGCGTCAGATTGCTGAAGATCGCCACGTCAAACGGTACGCCGTAAACCCGTGCCTGCTGCAGCGCGTGCGAAGAAACCTCCATCACTGCCTCGGTCGCTCCATGGGCCAGCGCGCGCGCAAACATCTGGTTCAACTCCAGCGACTCCGGTGTAGTGTGCGGCGCGGCAAGAATCTCCCCCGGCAGGTGATACTCCACCGTGCCCACCAGCGCGTTCTTGCGCCCCGCAGCCTGCAAGATCGCCTCCACGATAAACGTCGTGGTGGTCTTGCCATTCGTTCCCGTAACGCCGGTAACGCGCAGGCGCTCTGCCGGACGCTTGTAGAAATTCGCGCTCAACCGTGCCAGCGCGCGCCGTCCGTGCGGCACTACGGCCCAGGCCACGCCATCGCGCGGCGTCTGCTCTGCGGAGTCCGTAACCACCGCAACCGCTCCCGCGGCAATCGCCGTGTCAATATAGCGGTTGCCGTCCGTGCTTTCTCCGTGCATCGCGACAAAGACCCACGAAGCCTGTACCCGGCGCGAGTCGTAGTCGAGCCCCTTCACCCCGCAATCACCGCTCTGCGAGAGCACCTCTGCGCCGTCGAGAATTTCCAGAAAGTTCATCACGTCAATTTGTCCCAAGCCGCGGGTGATTTCTAACGCGAAAAGCGTACCGCAATCTTCGAGCCCCGCGGCAAATACGCGCCTGCCGGAGGCTGCTGTTCGCGCGCCATTCCGCTGCCCACAATCTGCAACTCAAATCCTGCTTTGTGCGCGGTCTCAATGGCTCCGCGCATCGAAAGGCCCAGTAGTGATGGTACCGTGGAACCGCCTCCTACATCGAGCACCACGGTTCCGCCGCGAGCGTCCACCTGTGAAGCCTGCGCGGGCGCATGCAATGGCGGCGCTGTGCCAACTTGAGCAGTGCCAGAACCGGCGGGCACAGGCGCGGCGGTCGCCGCCGTCACATTCTCAAACTCAAGCATTTCTCCGGAGACGTGTTGTTGCGCATCCTCAGTATCGCCCTCGGCGGCGCGCGCCACCAGCGTACGGCGCGCCAGATTTTTCTTCGGCTCCACGTCATGAGGCACGCCATAGTAGGCCAGCACCTGTTCGGCAACGCGCTTGAAGACCGGCGCGGAAACCTGCCCGCCCTGGTGCAGTCCGCGCGGCGAATCCAGAATCACCGCCATCGTCAGCACAGGATTGTTGACCGGAGCAAAGCCCACGAAGCTCGCAACATAATCCGTCTTCGAATAGGCGTGCGTGTGCGGGTCGATCTTCTGCGCCGTGCCCGTCTTTCCCGCCGACGTATACCCGTCCAGAATCGCCCTGCGAGCCGTCCCTTCCAGGACCACCTCTTCCGTCAACCGCCGCATCACCGCCGAGGTCATGGAAGAAATCACCCGGCGCTGCTGCTGGGGATGAAACTCGATGCGCTGGTATCCCTGGTTTGGCGGAGTGACGCCGGCCACGATGCGCGGCGGAGAATAGATCCCGTCGTTGGCAATCGCAGACATCATCGAGACCACTTGCAGTGGCGTAACGCCAACCTCCTGCCCAATCGCCATCGAGCCAATTGACGATGCCGCCCAGCGCCCGGGAATGCGCACCAGCCCGCGAGTCTCGCCCGGCAACTCCACGTTGGTCAGTTGACCGAAGCCGTACAACTGTATGTGCTTGTAGAAACGTTCGGGTCCCAGCCGCAGCGCCATCTTTACCGCGCCCACGTCGCTCGACTCCGCGTAAGCCTTCTCCAGCGTGACCGTGCCGATGTGGTGCGAGTCGCGGATGCGGATTCCACCAACCATGATGTAGCCCGGATCGCAGTTGATGATCTCTTCCGGCCTCGCCAAATTCTCCTCAAACGCCGAAGAGTAGGTCACAGTCTTGAAGACCGAGCCCGGCTCATACACGTCGCTGACCGCGTGGTTCTTCAACTTCTCCGGAGTGATCTCGTGCGAGATATTCGGATTGAACGAAGGGGCGTTCGCCAGTGCAATAATTTCGCCGGTGCGTGGATTCTGCACCACCACCGTCCCGCTGATCGCCTGCGTCTCCTGCATCGCCTGCGCCAGTTCTTTTTCGGCGATGTACTGAATTTTCTCATCGATGGTAAGCACTACATTTTCGCCCGGCTCCGGCGGATGCTCCATGTGTCCGAACCACTTGCGCCGCGCGTCCATCGTGATCACGACGCGGCCTTTCACTCCGTTCAACTGTTCCTGGTAAAGATGCTCGATCCCGGCCAGCCCCGTGTCTTCCATGCCCACGTAGCCAAGCACCTGCGCGGCCAGCGCACGCTTGGGATAAAAACGCTTCAATTCCTTCTGGAAGTAAATGCCGCGGAGGTTCAGCGATCTGATGCGGGCGGCGGTTTCGCCATCCACCTTGCGCGCAACCCAGGCAAAGTTTCTCTGCGACTGCATGCGCTCGAGCACGCTGTCCGGATCTTCGCCGATCAACGTCGCCAGCAATGTAGCCGTGGTCTTCTGGTCTGGGATTTCGCTGGGAACCGCAAACACCGAATCGACTTGCACGGTCATCGCAAGTTCCTGGCCGTTGCGGTCATAGATGATGCCACGCTGTGGAGAGACTTCCACCGTCCGCTGTTGCTGGCGTTGCGCCCGCTGCACCCACACGCCGTAGTGAACCACCTGCAGCAGGGTCAAGCGCACCACGATGATCAAAGCCCAGACAAAGAGGAATACGCCAAACTTAAGGAGGCGAGACTTCACGTTGATAGGAGCCCTGCCGCCTGCTGCCATCGCTTACACCCGCACCGTCGGGGAACCTGGAAAATCCCCGGCGCAAGAGCTGAAAATGCCGGTCGAACCGGAACCACGGAGAGAACTCCAGGCAACTGGAGAAGTGCGCGGAACGCGCTGAAACACGGGAAGAAGGCCGGAACACTGCACCTTTCAAAGGTAATACAGCATTCACGGCCCGTACAGGCGCTCGTTGTGCAAATCCCGCAGCGTCGCCGCCGCTCGCCGAAACCCGGCTTGGGGTTTGTACTTAGTTCGGAACTGAAATCACGGAAATGTTATTGGCGCGCGCCATCACCGGAACGCCGTTATCGAGCGCACCCGTTTCGTCCATCCGCTGCACCTGACCAACTGCGGGCAACGCCATTCCCATATCCTGCGCCAGGGCATTGATCCGCTCGGGATCCTTGAGCGTGGCCTCTTCCAGCATCAGTGTGCGATTCACGTCCGCCAGCTGGTCGCGCTGCGTCCGTGCCGCCTCAATCTTGTAACCGTATTCAACTGAGCTGCAATGCTGGCCCACGTACACCAGCAGCATCAGGAAGAATGTCGCCACGGCCACCGTGAACATGCGCATCTCGCGCTTGCGTACGGGATCGGTCGAGCGCACCAGCCGCGTGTTGTCGATCGCCTTGTGGAAGTAAATCTCGGGCGCTCCCGGCATGTAACGGCGCGGGGCGGCCGGAGCCGTGTTCTGCTGTGTTGCGCTCATCCTTTGCGGCATTGCCGCTGCCCAGATCGCCATATGCCACTCCCCTGCTTTTCAAAAGTTCTCCACAGCATGCACAGGTTTTTCCACATGATGTTAAGAACTATTCCAAAAAATCTATCTTTTTCCGCCGCGGCCCCGAATCTGCATTCTTGCCGCTGCGCGCATCTTTGCCGAACGTGCCCGCGAATTCTCCGCGGTCTCTTCTTCGGTGGCAATCACCGGTTTCTTCGTTAACGGCTCCCACACTCCATCGCGGACTCCGTCGCGCATCGCGTCCTTCACCATGCGGTCTTCCAGCGAGTGGAAGCTGATAACCACCAGCCTTCCACCCGGTTTCACAACCTGGGGCGCAGCCTTCAGCAGAGCCCCTAAGTCCTCCAGTTCGCGATTCACGTAAATTCGGATTGCCTGGAAAGTCAGCGTCGCAGGATGAATGCCTTTTCCTCTCGGTTGATTCATTGGCCGGGCGGCGGCCGATATAACTTGTGCTAGATGAGCGGTCGATTTTATCGGCCGTGCCCGTACAATGGCTCTGGCGATTCTCCGCGACCTCCTCTCCTCACCGAATTCGTAAATCAGGTCAGCGAGATTGCTCTCGTCGAACTGGTTTACCACTTGATCGGCGGTGAGCTCGGCATGTGGATTCATCCTCATGTCCAACTCTCCATCCGCCTGAAATGAAAATCCTCGACTGGCATCGTCAAACTGCATCGAACTGACGCCCAGATCGGCGAGTACGCCGTCCGCGCTGCCGGGGGCCACGCGCTCCGCCATCTCGGCGTAGGACGCATGGTGCAGCGTGATCTCGGGCCAGTCCTGTTGGCGCCCTTCGGGGGCAGCCAGTCGTTTGCGAGCCATTTCCAGCGCGATGGTGTCTTTATCGAAGCCGATCAGCCTGCCCTCGGGGCCCAGTAACGCTGCAATGGCCGAACTGTGTCCGCCCAACCCGAGAGTGGCATCGATATAGGTTCCCCCGCGCTTGATAGCCAGGAAGTCGATTGCCTCGTGTAAAAGAACTGGTGCATGGCTGAATCTTTTCCCGCCATGCGCGCCCGTCTGAGCGCTTTCATTGCCTTCGGACTCCCGATTGGCGTCCACCCGGCTAAATCTCCATCTTCCTCAGCTCAGCCTTATCTGTGGCCGTAATGTGATTCGCCTTCACGTATGCCTTGAACTCTTCCATCAGGCGAATCTCGATGTAGCGCAATTTGCCGATCACGGCGACTTCTCCCTTGAGTCCGAATTCGTTCCGGAGCCGGTCGGAAATCGTCAAGCGGCCTTGCGAGTCGATCGTTACCAGTTGCCCGTAATAGGCCGTCACGTCCAGAAACTTGTCCAGCGTCTCGTCCGAACTCGGAAGCTTCGCCATCTTCTGCTCAACCTGCTCCCACTCTTTGAGGGGATACAGTCTGATAACAGCTCCATCCAGACTCGTGATGTAGAATTGGTCGCTGTAGTTCTCGTCGATCTCATGTTTGAAATCGGCGGGCATCTTCAGGCGGCCCTTCTCATCCAGTCGGGTTGGGCAGTTGCCGCGAAACATTGAAACGCCCTCTCTTGGGCTAAACTCTCAAGCTGAATCGGTCAGCGAGGAGGAAAAAGGCTAACTTCGACTCTGGATCACCGTGGAATCAGTCCAGAGAACTCCATTTCGTTCCAAATCAGTCTTATCTCATCCACTTCGCATGTCAAGAACGAAATTCGAAATTTCGTCGTTTTTCTATATTTTTTTCCATCTCCCTTGCCAGACACCAGAATCTGCCCCACAGTGACAGCACGTTCCATCACTTCCAAGGACGCAGATGGCGCATTTTGAAGCGGTCCAGTGGCTTCCCGTTCCACTGCCCAGGGTTTTTGCCTTTTTCTCCGATCCCGACAATCTCCCGCGCATCATGCCTGCGGAGTTGCACGTCCGCACGGAGCGGAAGCTGCTGGTGCCGCCTCCAGCCGGAAGGGGTGAGATTTTTCAGGCATTGGAATTAGATAAGGTAGCGGGGGCCGGTTCGGAATTCGTCTTCTCCTTCCGTCCGCTTCCCTTCTTCTTATTAAGGATGGAATGGCGCGCCCGCATCGAGGAGTGGGAGCCGGGAGTTTACTTCCGGGACACCCAACTCTCCGGACCGATGCATCGCTGGAGTCACCGCCACGAGTTCTCTGCCGAGCGCCGCAATGGCGTGGACGGAACCCTGATCAGCGATCGTGTGGAATTTGAGATTGGCTACGGCTGGGCCGGGAGGCTGCTGGAGCGCTACTTCGTGCTGCCCGCCATGCGGAAAAGCTTCGCGCATCGCCAGGGACAGGTCGAGCGGACGCTGCAAGCGCGGTAGTGAGCTTCCAGCCGGAATCCTCTCCCAGCAAACTTCAGTTGAACTTGGAACTCATTCCCACGCCTTTGTTTCGGATCAAGCTGTCAATCGTGCGAGGCTGATTTCTCCCCTGCATGAACGGTTGCACTCTCTCGACGGCCGCAACTGGAGGCCGCTCTTCAGAATCGCGACGACTAGCGGGATGGGCGGAAATAATCCACGAAGTGGCCCGCTTGCCGGCGCGGACGCGGTCCAGCCAGCAGCACAACCATGCAAAACCCAGCCCCGCCGATGCCAGCGACATCAGAACCGCGCTCGTCAGGTGATGCAGCATCTTTCCGGCATAGACAAATGCCAGTTGCCAGGAGATCACGGTCCGGGAATACACAGCGCCAGGATTCACGGCTTTTCCTTTCTTGTACTCCCAACACGTCTGAGCATCGTTGTGCCGCCGGGGTAAGCCGCGGGGATTCCCTATTTAGCGAACGCCCGCAGCCCGCAAGTGTTCGCTGTATTTCTGGTCGGAGGATAGGATGTGATTCTGCAGCCAGTTTCTCAGGAATTCGAGCAGGTGTACGCTCAGTGCTACTTTTCCTGCCTCCATGTCCCGCGCCAGTTTCACAACCTCGCCGGTCAACTTGTCGTGTTCGGCTTTGTGTGCGGGGTAAGACGGATAACCGGTGCGCTTCATCAATGCCTCTTCGGCGGAAAAGTGCTGGCGCGTGTACGCCACCAGGCGCGTGAGAATCTCCGGCACAAGCTTCGCTCCGGTGCCAGACCTCATGGCGTCGAAAAGTTCGTTGATCGTCGCAAAGAGATTTTGATGCTGTGTATCAATCGTTGGGACGTTGACTGAATACTTGTCCTTCCACTCCATCAGGGCCATTTCGATCCTTCTCCCAGTTCGCTTCAGAACCTGTGCACATGGATCAGCAAAGTTCTCACAGCATTCATCGGCCAGAAGGGTAATGACTTTAACTCTTTTCCAGGATTTCCAACGCGGCGGGCTGTTGCTCTTGAATATCGCTATACCCCTTGGAATCGAACGTCTGCGTGTAGTACTGATGGGCCCGCTCCCAGGCCTGGTCGTCGGGAGCCGCGCCAAAGGTCTGCATATAGAGCGGCGATCCCGGAAACGGATACATCGGCACCGGCTCGCTCACCCAAACGCCTTCGGCCTTCATCTGCTCCTGCCAGAGCCGTATCTCGTCACGCTCGTCGTGCGCGGTCAGAATCAGATTCGCCTGCACCCATGGGATGCGCTGCCGCGCGTAGATCAGCAACTCGCTGATGCGCTCGGTGCTCATCCGGCAGTTCTTGTTGAGTTCGTCGCGCCCCGCGTCGGTGATGGATTCAACTCCGCACTCAATGGAGATTGTGTGAGCGCGCCCCAGCAGGTCGAGCTTCGCTTCGTCCCATAGATCAATGCGCGTCTGGAAGCCAATGCGCACATCGCGCGCGGAAATTTCTTCCAGCAGCCGCAGCACGCTCTTGCCCACGCCAAAGATCTCGTCGATGAAGTAAACGTAGTCCACTCCGCGCGCAATCAACCGGTCGATCTCCAGCAGTACCTCATCCACCTTGCGCTCGCGGAATTTATTGCGGAAGAGTTGCTTGTTGCAGAAGGTGCAGTTCCACGGACAGCCCCGCGCAAACTCAACCTCCGCTCCGCGGCCGCTGCCCTGGTTGAACACGTGATGCCGATGCCAGTGCCGCTCCACCTTGTAATCGGAGTAGTCCAGCGCACTCAGCGTGCCCATATCCACCACGGCAAGCCCCTGGCTGTAATGCTCGTGTCCAAGCTGGTCGCGGAAGCAGACGCCGTCGATCAACTCCCATGGCTCGCCGCCCAGTGCCGCCAGCGCGTCTTCGCTCTCGCCCTTGATGACCACATCCGCGCCGGTCTTGTGCATGGCAGCCTTCGGCGTGGCCGACCCATGCGGACCAATCAACACCTTCGACGCCCGCCCGCCGATGCCCGCAAACCACTCGCGCGGAATCCGCAGTTCTGGCGGCGGACAGCGCCAGAAGAGATACGACGGCGCGGAAGGAATCACCAGGAAGCTCGGATCGAAGCGCTCCACCTGCTCACGCACATTCGCCAGAGAAAGATCATCTGTCTGGGCGTCGATCACCAGCGCCTCATTGCCCTTGGCGCGAATCTTCTGCGCCGCGAACAACAGTTCCAGCGGAGTATGTGGATCGCGGCAGCCAAAGTAAGTCGAGCCCGCAAAATCCCAGTTGGGATTCACCAGCGCGTACCGGGCTGCGTCTCCACGCACTACGCGGTCCTCCGCAGCGGAGTCAGCAACGCCGCCCCTTCCAGCCGCTCCGCGCGTGAAGGCGCAAATAGTTCGCGGTTGCCCCGATACCACTTGTGAATTCCCCTCAGAATCCCATCCAGATTCACCTCTGGCTGCCATCCCGTCTGCTGCGAAAACTTGCCGTGGTTGGTGACGTAGATAAGTTGATCACCCGCGCGCCCTTCGCCAAAGTGATAGGCGGCCCGCGCGCCCGTCAATTCCTCAATGCGGTCCATGAGTTCCAGCAGTGAGATCGTGTTCGCCGCGCCGCCGCCGATGTTGTAAATCTGTCCGGCGGTTTTCTCCCGATTCGCGTAAGCCGCCTCAAAGGCCCTCAGTAGATCTTCCACGTAGAGAACATCTCTCACCTGCCGGCCATCGCCATAGATCGTAAGCGGCTTCCCTTCCAGCGCCGAGTACAGAAAGTGCGAGACCCACCCTTGGTCTTCGCTGCCAAACTGTCGCGGTCCGGCAATGCACGACATGCGGAAGACCACCGAGCGCAGTCCGTAGATGCGGGCGTAATCGCGAACATACTGGTCGGCCGCTCCCTTCGAGCAGCCATAGGGCGAGTGGAAGTCCAGGGGCTGCGACTCGTCCGTGCCAATGCTCTCAGGCGCAACGTAGCGCTTGCCCTCGGCGCGTACCCGGTCGTCGCTGGAGCTGCCATATACCTTGTTGGTCGAGGTGAACAACAGGTAGGGATTCTGCCCATGCTGCCGTGCCGCTTCCAGGATGTTGAACGTGCCGCCGAGGTTCACTTCAAAGTCCAGCCTTGGCTCCATCAGCGAGGTTGTGACTGCAACCTGCGCGGCAAAGTTGTAGATTTCGGTGGCATACTTCACCACCCGGCTCACCATGGAGGCGTCGCGCACATCGCCCACCGTAATCTGTAGCCGTCCCGTGCGTCCCGCCACTTTCTGCAGATAGTCCAGGTTGTGGCGCGCACCCTGCCGCGAAAGGTTGTCAAAGACGTGAATCTTGGCTTCGGTGGTCTTCAGTAGCCGCTCAGTCCAGTTCGAACCGATGAACCCAGCTCCTCCAAAGATGACGATGGACCGGAACTCTGATCTTGTCGTTCCCATTCTTGAGTCCCCTGTGTATCCGGGAGTTTGACGCTAAGCTCTCCGGTGCGGCGGTTATTCCAATTCTCAAGGTAAGTAGATGCACGCGCGCCGTTCTGCGTTGACTCGGAAGCGCATTTCGCCCTCGCCCGCGCCACGCTCCTCGCAGAATCGCTTATACTGGGTGCAACCTCCCGCGAGCTTCTTAAGCCATCTGGACTAAGCGCATCGCATTCAGGAAAGAACTCATGTCCGCAGGCGCGGCAACAGCAATGGTCACAGTGGACGACGTAAGAAAGGCTTACGCGCGAATCCGCGAGTCGCTCTTTCTCTCGCCGTGTTCTCATTCCGAGACTTTTTCGCAGCTCTCCGGCAACAAGGTTTTCCTGAAGCTGGAGAACCTCCAGATGACCGGCGCTTACAAGGAGCGCGGCGCGCTCAACAAGATTCTTGAGCTGACCCCGGAGGAGCGGACGCGCGGTTTGATCGCGGCCTCTGCCGGAAACCACGCCCAGGCCGTCTCTTACCACGCCAGCAAGCGCGGCATCGCCGCCCAGATCGTCATGCCTCTGGCCACGCCTTTGAACAAGGTAATGGCCACCCGACGCTTTGGCGGAGAAGTGGTGCTCTTCGGCGCCAACTACGACGAAGCCTGCGATGAGGCCAAGCGCCGCGCCGTCGAATCCGGTCTCACCTTTATCCACGCCTTTGACGATGACGCCGTTATCGCCGGGCAGGGCACGCTCGGCCTCGAATTGCTCAGCCAGACGCCCGACGTTGACGTAGTCATCGCCGCCATCGGCGGCGGAGGCCTCATCAGCGGAATGGCCTGCGCCCTCAAGGAAATCAATCCCCGCATCCGTGTTATCGGCGTGCAGACCACGCGCCTGCCGTCCATGAAGGCCGCCATCGACGCCGGACACCTGGTGACGCTCCCCGTCGCCTCCACTCTTGCGGACGGCATCGCCGTGCGCACCGCTGGAACCCGCACCTTCCCCATGGTCAGCAAGTACGTGGATGAGATCGTCACCGTCGAAGAGGAAGAGATTGCCAGCGCGATTCTGCTCCTGCTTGAGCGCGAAAAGACCGTTGCCGAGGGCGCTGGAGCCGCCGCCGTCGCCGCCATCCTGCATCACAAGATCAATTGCACCGGCAAGCGCATCGCCGCCATCATCAGTGGTGGCAACATCGATGTTGGAATTCTGTCGCGCATCATCGAGCGAGGTCTTGCCAAGGATGGCCGTCTCATCCGCCTTCGCATCCATCTGCCGGATTACCCCGGCGCTCTCCACGTCCTCACCGGAGTCCTCGCCGAGCACCGCGCCAACATCGTCGAAACCTCCTATGACCGCAAGTTCGGCGTCGATCTCGGTTACTCCGCCATCGACCTGACCATGGAAACCCGCGGCAACGAGCACGTCGATCATCTGCTCACCGCGCTCGCCGCCGCCGGATACCAGTTCGACCGCATCCAGTAGCAGGAACACAATCCATCTCCCCCACAACCTTACGGGGGATCACCGCAGGCGGTGACTTTCGTCACTTTCAAAACTTTTTCATTAGAATTAAGCTACCGCTCTCTGAGTAGGCGTCCCGGCCCTTTTCCGTGCTCGCGGGTGCTTGAATCCGCTGTACTCGGATCGGGGCCCCTCTATGCGGAAGTTTCAGGAAACGCGCGCAACCTCAGTATTCCCTGCCCGAAACTACCTGCTAGCATTGGCCGCCGTAGCCATCTGTACCTGTCTTGCCTTGGCGGTCCGGCCCCTTTCGTTTCATACGCCATTCCTCTTCTTCTTGCCAGCGGTGTTTTTTGCTCTAGGAGTCGGCGGTTTTCACCTCGCCTTCTTCTCTTCGGTGCTCGCCGCAGCCGCGGTGGATTTCTTCCTGATTCCACCGTTCTACAGTTTCTATCTCAAGCCCGAGGACTGGGCGAAGGAAGTTTTCTTCATCGCCGTCATCGGCATCTCTGCCTGGTTCTTCCAGCGCTCGCGCGACCACTCCGAGGAGTCGCTCCGCTTGCAGCACAAGCTGCTGGAAGACGCCGCCGAATCCATCCTGATCACCGATGCCTGGCACCACATCATCTTCTGGAATCCCGGCGCTGAGCGCTTGTATGGTTGGACCGAGGCCGAAGCCATCGGCAAGGATCCACGGGAATTTCTCCACACAACACACCCGGTGTCTCGCGAAGAGAGTGACCATCAGCTCCACGAAACCGGACGCTGGCGGGGCCTGCTTCACCGGAAATGCAAGGACGGCCGCAGCGTTGTAACTGAGGCCTCATGGTCCATCGACCGCAAAACCGGGTACATTCTTCAAACCAGTCAGGATGTAACCGCCCGCGAACTGCTGGCAAGCGAACTGATCCGCGTAAACCGCGCCCTGAGCGCGTTGAGCAGAGTCAACCAGCTTCTGATTCACACTCCGGAAGAAGACGTGCTCCTTCATCAGGCCGTGGAAATCATCGCCGAAGAGGGCGGTTATCCGCTGGTCTGGATTGCCATCCCCGAGGACGACCAGGAACACAGCGTCACCGTGCGCGCATCCGCTGGCAAGGCCGTCGAATACCTGTCCAAAGCAATCTTCACTTGGGGCGATGCGCCAACCGGGCGTGGACCTACCGGAACCGCTTTGCGGGAGGGAATGCCGACCGTCAATCACGATTTTCTTACCTATCCGGAATGTGCTCCGTGGCGTGAACTCGCCCTCCAATACGGATTTCGCTCATCTATCGGCCTTCCCCTGATTGTGCAAGGCAAAACCATTGCCTGCCTCACTCTCTACGCCTCTGAGGAGAACGCCTTCGAGGGCGAGGAGTTCACTCTGGTCTTTGAGCTTGCCGGTGATCTCGCTTTTGGCTGGGAAGCGCTCCTCCTTCGAAAGCAGGCCGAAGAGGACCGGAAATCCCGGCGACTGCTCGAGGAGCAACTGCTCCAGTCGCAGAAGATGGAAGCCGTTGGCAGGCTTGCGGGGGGCATCTCGCACGACTTCAACAATCTGCTCATGGTCATCATGGCTCAGACCGAACTTCTCAGCCTGCAACTCAGTGGCGCCGCCCTCGCCCGCGCGGAAAACGTGATGACCTCCGCCAAGCGGGCGGCCGAACTGACCGGACAGCTCCTCGCCTTCAGCCGCAAGCAGATCGTCCAGCCCAAGGTTCTCTCATTGAATCCGATCCTCGCCGATATTGCGAAGATGGCTACGCACCTGGTGGGCGAAGACGTTGAGATAGCAACCAGTCTTTCCGATGAGCTTTGGCCGGTAATGGTGGACCGCTCCCAATTCGAGCAGGTCATCATGAATCTCGTCGTCAACGCCCGCGATGCTATGCCCAATGGCGGGAAGCTCACCCTCGAAACCCTCAACACGGACATCACCACCGAATACATCACCACCCATCCCCTGGTTCCGCCAGGCAGATACGTCATGATGGCGGTCTCTGATACCGGCGTCGGCATCGATGAGTCAGTTCAGGCCCACATGTTCGAACCCTTCTTCACCACCAAGAGCCCCGGCAAGGGAACTGGCCTCGGCCTCTCCATGGTCTACGGAATCGTCAAGCAGAGTCGTGGATTCGTCTGGTTCTACAGTGAACTCGACAAGGGAACCTGCTTCAAAATCTATCTACCAGCCGTGGAGCCGCCGCACTCCACTGAGGAGCAACCGGTCATGTCCGCCGCCAAGCCGCCAACCTCCGAAGCCGCCACTATCCTTCTCGTCGAGGATGAGCCTGAGTTGCGCGAAGTCATCACTGATTTCCTCGAATCCGCCGGTCACACCGTAATCGCCGCCGAATCCCACGAAGAAGCGCTGGCGCGCGCCGCCGAGAGCGGCGGCGTCATCAATCTTCTTCTCACTGACGTCATCCTCAAGGGGCGAAACGGCAAGCAGCTTGCCGACAGCCTCCATGAAAAGGGCTTCCGCTTCAAGGTCATCTACATGTCGGGATATACCCCGAACGCCATCGTGCATCACGGAGTTCTGGAAGAAGGCACTGTGTTCCTGCAAAAACCGTTCTCCCGCGCCACCCTTCTCGCCAGGATCCAGCAGACCCTTGGCGTTTAGCCGGGTGCCTCAGGTTCGCGCCGATGCTTTTCGGCGATAACCTGGGAAGCAGTGTCCTCCACTTGGCACGCCTTTGTAGTCGCTGTTGTTCTTGTCTTCTTCGATTCGCGGTAACATTCAGGTATGGCTCTAGTCTGGCTGGTCGAATGCAAAATCTGCGCCCTGCGCTTCCCTCTGCTGCCGCGTGAGGCATCCGCGGGGAAAAGCACTGACTCCCTTATCCCCAACACACCCGCAGGACGCTTCGAGTGTCCCCACTGCCACGAATTTCAGGACTACTCCACCGACGACTTCATCCCCGGCGAAGGCCGCATCATGCCCTCGCGCGAAACGGAATAGCGCGCTGCACCCTGCTCTGCTCGGGCTCGTCAATTCTGTTTCTGCAAATCCACGAACAGGGGGATGCGATGCAAGCATCGCATCCCCCTGTTGCTTCGCACTCTCAACTATCCTCTACGGCTTCAGAACCGTGCACACCGAAGCGCAGATCGCACCGCCAACGTTGAACGTCGCCGCCGCCTTCGGATTTTTCATCTGCAAACCTTCCGGCATCTTCCCCACCAGTTGATGGAAGCACGTACCGATCATCGCAACGCCCGTCGCGCCAATCGGATGCCCCTTGGCAATCAGTCCGCCGGAGAGGTTGATGCCGCACTCGCCATCGACGCGGGCTTTCCCCTCGTTCCAGAACTTCGCGCCCTCGCCAACCTTCGCCTTGCCGATCACCTCGGCGCCGATCGCTCCCATCACACTGAAGCAGTCATGCAACTCCGCTACGTTCACGTCCTGCGGCGTCAGTCCGGCCATCTCATAGGCGCGCTTCATCGCCCGGTTTGCTCCCGCCGGATGCAGAATATCGCGTCCTTCTTTCAGCAACGGGTCCGTGGCCTGCGCGTATCCGGCAATCTCCACCGTGTCGGCCTTGCTCACGCCGAGTTTCGCCAACCCTTCTTCCGTCGCCAGAATCAGCGCCGCATAGCCGTCGCTGATCTGCGAGCAGTCATAGGTCTTCAGCGGCAAGCCATCCACAATGTACCGGTTCCTGTCCGTGATCGTGACTACATCGTCCAGCGTCACCTTCACCTTGTTCATCTGCGCCAGCGGATTCTTGTTGGCGTTGGCGTATTCCTGCACCGCGATCTCGGCCAGTTCGGCCTCCGTCACCTTGTGGTGCTTCATGTAGCAGTACATGATCTCGGCGAACAGATGCGGGAAGATGTATGTCTTGCCCTCCCGCTCGTCCGGATGCGAGTACGCGCCCAGCGCCCGGCCGATGAGTTTGCCGTCCATCTTGCCCTCGGCGTCGCGCATTTTTTCATAGCCCATCGCAAATCCGGTCTCGCCCCATCCTGCCTGCAGTTTGAGAATTGTCGAGAGAATGGCTTGTCCGCCGGAGGCGCAGGCGTTCTCCACGCTCTCAATCGGTTTGCTGGCCAGCCCCGGAACCGCGGCTGCCAGTCCGGAGACCAGTCCCTGCTCGTTGAGTGAAATATTGCACGCCGCAGCCACCGCGCCCACATCCAGCAGCGATGCATCGGTATTGATTTCCTTGCACACGCCTTCAATGGCGTTCTTCGCAATTTCAGGAACCGTCATGCCAAGCAGTTTGCCAAACTTGGACTGGTGATACGCAACCACATAGATCTTTTTCATCGTGTTCTCCAATATGAAGATGCGCCCGGATAGGGCTAAGACTCTGCCTATAATGCCGATCGAATGTGTAGTTGCCAGTCCCCTGCTTTGCGCCAGAATTCTACTTCAATTGCCCTCTGGGCGGGGAACGTATTTCTAGCGCGCTTCTTAATGGTGAGAGAATAACGAAACGCCGGATGAGAAAATAACAAACCGCTGGGTGCCCCAGGTTCGCGCCGATGCTTTTTTCGGCGATAACATGGGAAGAAGCGCCCTCCAGATCGGTAGGCATTCGCAGTTGCGTTTGCAGTTGCTCTTGCTCTTGCCCCCGTTTTCTGCCTGAACTAAATCTCCCACGGAATTGTTTTACCGGTGCAGTTCCGCCCCGGAACTCAGCAGGTTCACCAGCAGCCGCAGCGCGCCCGGCACTCCCGCCGGAAGCTGCCGGTGAAACGAAAGCCCTGTGTACACCACCGACCCGCGCCCATAGCGCGCCCGGATCAGCGATCCCTCTTGCACTGGCTCTCCCGGATCGCGCATCCGCAGCAGCGCCTCAAAATGCCCGTCCCAGCGTTGCGCAAAATCCCGTCCGCGCTCTTCGCTCCAGCCCCGGAAATCGTCGGCTCCAATCTCGTTCGGATCCTGCAATAGGTCGTCGTGCTCCTCGATCATCTCCACCGCGCTCGCTTCGTTGCTCACTCGCGCCACGCCCACTTCCACCGCGTATGGCACGGGCGCATTCCGCGAAAAACGTTCCGCATCTGTCTGCGCCAGGATCACCACCGCCCCGCCCACCTCGGCGTAATGCAGCAGCCGGATCTTTGCCTCTCCCACATCATCACGAACGTCCACCGCGCCTGGCCCCACTACGATGGCCCAATACTTCTCCAGCCGCCCCTGCATCAGCTCCTCGCGATCCACGTCAGTAACTCGCACGCCGATGTTGCGCAGCATAGCCGGAATCACATCTCCGACAACGCCCACATATCCCACTTCAAGACTTTCCGGAACCTCCACATCCGCTGACACCAGCCACCCATCCGAGGAACGGTAGTCGAACGCAGCCCGGTCGTCCGCCCCTTGAACAATCGTGTAGCCCTGGTCAAACACTGCGTTTCCCCAGCGCACCACCGCGCGCACTGGAAAAGCGCCTTCATCTCCGCGCTCCTGCACCAGGAAGAAGCGGTACGTGTGTTCCTCGCCGCGCCCTTCAATCTCCAGCACCTCGTGCTCCGGCTCGGCGCGCCAGCCGCTCGGCGGATGCACTGAGAGCAGCGCATTTTGCAGCTTTGCCACGTTGCTGCGCACCCGCACCTCGATCTCGCCATAGGACAGATTCGTGCGCCGGTTCCACTGTGTGCGCGGCTCCACAATCACCGAGACCGCCGGCGCCACTGCCACTGCTCGCAACGCGCTCCCATCCCGTCCCTCAACCGGAGCGCTCGCCCGCACGATCTCGCCGTCCACCTCAATCTCCGCCACCGCATGGAGCGATGCCGGAGGCAGCGCCCGCGTGGCGTTGCGCTCATCCAGAATCCTGTACACTCCATCCTCTTCGCCATCCAGCAGAAACTGCGGCCGCGTAAACGGAGCGTCCATCGGAACCCGCCCGCGGAAGATCGCGTGACGATCGCCCGGAGTCCACTCCCGTCGCGGAGTCCAGCGCCCGCCCTCGGACTTCAACTCCACGCTCGCCACGCGAATGCCCGTGCCTGCCTCCACCCGCGCCTGCACCGCAAAGTTCGCTCCCGGCACCAGCACATACGCGGACTTATCCTGTCCGTCATCCATCAGCCGCGCTTCCACCCGGACTCCCGCCGCCGCCAGCAATGCCTGTTCAGCCTCTTTGCGCTTCGCCGCAACTTCGGCGCGCACCAATCCCGATGCGTGCCCTCCCAGCAAGAGGTCTTCCAGCGCGCGCAAATTCTTCAGGTAGGCCGCAACCTGCACCGCGCAGTTTGCGCGGTCCTCCACGCTCTCCTGGGCCGCTGCGGCGGCATCGCTCATCGCCTTCAGCCTCTGCTGCACTTGCTGCGCCGCTTCGCCGCTCACTCCCGCGCCGCTGCTCAGGGACGCAAGCCCCACGTTCAGTCCCTCCGCAAAATCCTTCGCGCCATCGCCCATCGCAAAGCCCTTCGCGGAGTCAATCAGCCGGTAGTGCCGCACCCCATCCTGTGGAGCGTGCCATATCCCCCGTTGCGAGTGCTGCTCCTCAAGCGCTCGCTCTGCCTGCTTCTGCCAACTCTCGCCAACGCCTGTGGCCGGAGGGCCATCTGTTGGCACGTACCCGCCATCGCCAGCGGCCGGAGGGCCGTCTGTTGGCACGTACTCGCCAGCGCCAGCGCCACGTTCGCCTGCATCGAACACCACCGCGTACGCGCCCGCACGCGCCAGCGCGAACAGCCGCTTCGCCTGCCACGTCTCCACTCCGTCCGTCAGTTGTTCAGGAAACTTCTTCGCATCCGCCGCCGCCCGGAATGCCTCACGCACCAAGATCGCCGTAGCCTCATGCTGCCCATCTCCATCCGGCGAACTCACGTCAAACGGCGTCACAATGATCTCCGGACGCGTCTCGCGGATCACCCGCACCATATCGCCAAGCGCTGCGTTATGTCCCAGCCAGCGGTCAAACACCTCGTTGGCCGTGCGCGCGAATCCGAAATCCACTACCCGCGTAAAGCGCTGCTCCACCCCGTAGTGCTCGTCGCTCGCAAGCTGCTCCATCGTCCGCAGCAGCCCCTGTTCCGTCGGATCGATGATCCCCAGCCGACTGTCGCCGCGCTCTCCCCGCGTCAGCGTCAGCAGCGTAACCTCCGCGCCCACGCCGCGAGACAGGTACATCAGCAGCGCCCCATCCTCATCCCCCGGATGCGCCGTCACCATCAACACCCGCAGGGCACTCCCCAGCGCACGCACGGGTGCCTGCAAGGCCACATCCTGCTGCGCCTGCCCACTCGCCGTCAGCAGCAGCACGACGCAATAGACGAATATGTTTCGGAGAGTCACCGCTTCCCTTGTATCCGTTCCCCCCGCCAGAGTGCAACCCGTAAACGCAAAAAGGCCGGAGACCCGGCGTCAGCGACCGGAAGGACCATCTTCTGGCCCGTACCCGTCGCGAAGCCGCGCACCCGGCTGATTACCTTCCAATCCCTACGCTGAAACCAACTCGCCCGATTTCACCGCGGCCAGTTTATCTTCCAGCCACTTCATCCACTCGTCCAGCCCCTCGCCCTTGCTTGAGGTCTCGATGATCTCAATCCCCGGATGCACCGACCGCGCATTCTTCTTCGCCAGCTCTGCGTCGAACGGCACATACGGCAGCAGATCCACCTTGCTTAAAATCATCAGCTCGCTCTTCACAAAAATCGACGGATACTTCAGCGGCTTGTCTTCGCCCTCGGTCACGCTCAGGATCACGATCTTGAAGTGCTCGCCCAGGTCGTAGCTCGTCGGGCATACCAAATTACCCACGTTCTCGATGATCAGCACGTCGAAGCCGTCCAGCGGCCAGTCCGCCAGATGCTTCTCGATCATCTTCGCGTCCAGATGGCAGGTTCCTCCGGTGATGATCTGCTTCACCGGGAATCCCCATTGCGCCAGCCGCTTTGCATCGTTTTCCGTCTGCAGATCGCCCGTCAGCAACACTACACGCTTGCTCTTGTCCATCCGCTCCAGCGTGCGCTCCAGCAGCGTGGTCTTCCCCGAACCCGGCGAGCTGATGATGTTCACCACCAGAATTTTGTGCTGGCGGAACTTCTCCCGCAGCTCGGCCGCTAGCTTCTGATTCTCGTTCAGCACCTTTTTCTCAACCACAATCTGGCTCATTCATCCACCTCAACGTATGCGATCTGTAGCTCTTCTCCGGCGATGGTAATGGTCGCGGCCTCGCCGCATTTCGGACATTCTGTCGCCCAGTTTTCCGCCCTGAATTCTTCCTTACACCCAGGACATCGTTGCCGCCGCTCGATCTGCTCAATCTCCAGCGCCAGATGTGCCCAGTCCGTATCCTTCACCACGCACTCAAATCCAAAACGCAGACAGTCCACGTCCACGCCCGCCAATTCACCCACCCGCAGTCCAACCTTGGAGAACCGCGTCCCCTCCGGCTGCTGCTTCTTCAATTCTTCCAACTGGTCCAACACGGAAGAAACAATGGACAACTCGTGCATTCCGGCCCTCAGCGTCTGCGACCGGCAGCGCAGCGTTACCCGCCGCTTCCGGCCCTCTGTTGATTCTCATCTTCTCATAAACACCTTGGCTGTGATGACGCTCACAGTCTCACCTCATCTTTCCGCTACACTAAAATGGTCTTTATTCGGAGCCTTCCTTATGTCTCTCCATCTGCCCGACCCGCAAGACCCGCAAGCCTGGACCCGCTACGTCGAAGATTTCCGCCTCTCCGCTCACAGCAGCGTCGAGTGGATTGCCGACTACCTCACCAACATCCGCGAGATCCCCGTTCTCCCCACCATTCAGCCCGGCGACCTCGTTGACGCACTTCCCGCCCACGCGCCCGAGCAGGGCGAAACCTTCGACGCCATCCTCAGCGACTTCCGCGCCAAAATCCTTCCTGCCGTAACCCAGTGGAACCATCCCGGCTTCATGGCTTACTTCGGAACCTCGGCCTCCACCCCCGGAATCCTCGCCGAGCTGCTCATCGCCGCCATGAACACCAACGGCTTGCACTGGAAGACCTCGCCCGCCGTAGTCGAGCTCGAGCAGGTCGCTCTCGGATGGCTGCGCCAGTGGCTCTGCCTGCCACCGGAGTTCTTCGGCATCATCTATGACACGGCCTCCACCAGCACCATGCACGCCCTCATCTGTGCCCGCGAATTCGCCCTGCCCCAGACGCGCGAACAGGGATACCACGGCAAACTCGTCGTCTACACCTCTGAGCAGGCGCACTCCTCAGTCGAAAAGGGCGCCATGGCCGTCGGCATCGGACAGAACAACGTCCGCAAGGTTCCCACCGACTCCGTCTTCCGCATGAAGGCCACCGCCCTGCGCTCGCTCATCGAGGCCGACCTCCGCGCCGGACTCCAGCCCTGCTGCATCGTCGCCACCATCGGCACCACCTCGTCCACCTCCGTCGATCCCGTTGCCGAATGCGCCGCCCTCGCCGAGGAGTTCAACCTCTGGCTGCACGTCGATTGCGCCTACGCCGGACCCTGCGCCCTCCTGCCGGAATGTGCCGATCACTTCAAGGGCATCGAGCGCGCCCACTCCGTCGTCACCAATCCCCACAAGTGGCTCATGACTCCGATGGACCTCAGCGCCTTCTACACCCGCAAGCCGCAAGTCCTGCGCCAGGCTCTCTCGCTCGTCCCCGAGTACCTCCGCGCCTCCGAAGACCCGCGCGCCGTCCACCTCATGGACTACGGCGTCCCTCTCGGCCATCGCTTCCGCGGACTCAAGCTCT